>Ga0306923_10002646_pt1 | contig 16533 bp, 16 predicted proteins | sample sta12Can44000108_FD_203841 | JGI IMG/M metagenome (GOLD analysis project Ga0306923, IMG submission 203841) | Lab enrichment of tropical soil microbial communities from Luquillo Experimental Forest, Puerto Rico - statanox.12C.anox.44.000.108 (v2)... | ecosystem: Environmental > Terrestrial >... | reverse complement strand
CTCGCGGATCATCTCGCCGCCGCCCAGGAACGGCGGCATCGCCTCGAGCAGCGCCGCCCGCCCCCACAGCGCGCCGATGCCGGTCGGGCCCAGCATCTTGTGCGAGGTCAGGGCCATGAAGTCGCAGCCCAGCGCCCGCACGTCCACCGGACAGTGGGGCACGCTCTGCGAGGCGTCGATCGCCAGCAGCGCGCCGGCGGCGTGGACCCGCTCGGCGATCGCCGCGATCGGGTTCACGGTGCCGAGAACGTTCGAGATGTGGACCACCGAGGCGATGCGCACCCGCCCGTCGGCGAGCCGCGGCGGCAGCGCGTCGAGATCGAGCTCCCCGCGCCCGGTCATGGGGATGAAGCGCAGCTCGACGCCGCGCTCGGCGGCCAGGATCTGCCACGGCACCAGGTTCGAGTGGTGCTCCATCTCGGTGAGCAGGATGGCGTCGCCGGCCCTGAGGTTCGCGCGCCCCCAGGCGTAGGCGATCAGGTTGAGCGCCTCGGTGCTGTTGCGCGTGAACACCACCTCCCGCGGCGAGGCGGCGCCGATGAAGCCGGCCAGGCGCGCGCGCGCGTCCTCGTACGCCGCGGTCGCCTGCTCGGCGATGCGGTAGATGCCGCGATGAATGTTGGCGTTGGTGGTGGTGTAGTACTCGTCCATCGCGCGCAGCACCGCTTCGGGCTTCTGCGAGGTCGCGGCGCTGTCGAGGTAGATCAGCGGCTTCTGCCCGGGCCGCGGGCGGAGGATCGGAAAGTCGGCGCGCACCCGGCGCGCATCGAATGGGGCGCGGGCCGGCGCCGGCGCCGCGGCCGGCGCCAGGGCCGCACCGCTCGCGATCACGCGGGCCACCGGACTAGCCGATCTTCTGCTGGATCACCTGCCGCAGCTGATCGCGGACGCTCTCCAGCGGGATGCGATCGAGGACCGGGGTGAAGAAGCCCTCGACGATGAGCCGCTGAGCCTGGTTGCGCGGCAGCCCGCGGGTCATCAGGTAGAACATCTGCTCCTCGTCGACGGTGCCGATCGTGGCGCCGTGCGTGCAGCGCACGTCGTTGGCCAGGATCTCGAGCCCCGGAATGCTGTCGGCGCGGGCGGTGTCGGAGAGCAGCAGGTTGCGGTTGGCCTGGTAGGCATCGGTGCGCTGCGCCCCCTCGGCGACCTGGATCAGCCCCTGATAGATGCTGCGGGCACGATCCTTGAGGCAGCCCTTGATCAGCAGATCGCTGGTGGTGTGGTCGACGAGGTGCTTCTGGAGCGTGTGGAGATCGAAGTGCTGGCGCCCGTCGCCGAACATGAAGCCGTGCACGTACACCTCGGCACCCGGGCCGGTGAGGCTGAAATAGGAGTTGGTCTTGACCATGCGGCCGCCCAGCACGGTCTGGATCCACTGCAGCTCGGCGCCGCGCTCGACGCGGGCGCGCTGGTTCGAATAGTGGTAGACGTGGCGCCCCCAGTCCTGGAGCGTGGCGTAGATCAGCCGCGCCTCCTCGCCCACGAACACCTCGCTGCCGCCATCGTGGAGCGCCGCGCCCTCGGCGGTCTCGGACAGCAGCTCCTCGACCACGGTGGCGCGGCTGCCGCGCCCCAGCACGATCAGCGAGGAGGGCGCGCTGACCGCCCCCGGGCGGTCGAGCCACTGGAACAGGCGGATCGGCAGCGCGGCCTCGACCCCGTCCGGCACCCACACGAACGCGCCTCCGGAGCGGATCGCGCGGCCGAGGGCCGTGAGCTGGTCGTGGTCGGTCTCGATCAACGCGCCGAGTCGCGGCTCGAGCCAGGCGGCGTGCTCGCGCAGCGCGCGCTCGATCGAGCACACGATGACGCCCTGGCGCTGCAGCGCCGGCGGGACGTGCTCGAACACCACCTCGGCGCCGCGCTGGACCATGAGCCCGACGCGCTCGGCCTCGCCGGCCAGCCGGGCGATGATCGGCGCCGGCAGGTCGTCGAGGTGGCGGGCCCTCGGGCCGCCCGCGAACGGATCGAGGCTCGCGAGCGGCAGCGCGCCGAAGTCGGTGCGGCGCCACAGCTCGAGCGCGCGATCCGGGAACGGCAGGCGCGCCGCGGTGGCGGCCGCCGCGCGGCGCTGCGCCAGGGCCCACGCCGGCTCGCCGGCGCGCTCGGCGCGCGCGGTCGCGAGGCCCGGCCAGACCAGCGCCGGCGGGCCGGACTCGAGGTGAGTGGCGGTCATCCGACCGAGCCCTCCATCTGGAGCTGGATCAGCCGGTTCATCTCGACCGCGTACTCCATCGGCAGCTCCTTGACGATCGGCTCGATGAAGCCCGAGACGATCATCGCCGCCGCCTCGTCCTTGTTGATCCCGCGGCTCTGCAGGTAGAAGAGCTGCTCGTCGCCAATCTTGGAGACCGTGGCCTCGTGGCCGATCGTGACCCGCTCCTCCTCGATCTCCATGTAGGGGTAGGTGTCGGAGCGCGAGGCCTCGTCGAGCAGCAGCGCGTCGCAGTTGACCGTGCTCCTGCAGTCGCGCGCGCCCTTCGCCACCTTGACCAGCCCGCGATAGCCGGCCCGGCCGCCGTCCTTGCTGATCGACTTCGACACGATCTTGCTCGAGGTGTGGGGCGCGGCGTGGATCACCTTGCCGCCGGCGTCCTGGTGCTGGCCGCGCCCGGCGAAGGCGATCGACAGGATCTCGCCGTGCGCTCCCGGCTCCATCATGTAGACGCTCGGATACTTCATGGTCAGCTTGGAGCCCAGGTTGCCGTCCACCCACTCCATGGTGGCGTCGCGGTAGGCCAGCGCGCGCTTGGTCACCAGGTTGTAGACGTTGTTCGACCAGTTCTGGATCGTGGTGTAGCGGCAGCGCCCGCCCGCCTTGACCACGATCTCGACCACCGCGGAGTGGAGCGAATCGCTGGAATAGGTGGGCGCGGTGCAGCCCTCGACGTAGTGCACGTAGGCGCCCTCGTCGACGATGATCAGGGTGCGCTCGAACTGGCCCATGTCGCGGGTGTTGATGCGGAAGTAGGCCTGGAGCGGCACGTCGACGTGCACGCCCTTGGGCACGTAGATGAACGAGCCGCCCGACCACACCGCCGAGTTGAGCGCCGCGAACTTGTTGTCGGTCGAGGGAATCACGGTGCCGAAATAGCGCCTGAACAGCTCCTCGTGGTCGCGCAGCCCGTGGTCGCAGGACAGGAAGATGACCCCCTGCTTCTCGAGGTTCTCCTTGATCTTGTGGTACACGACCTCGGAGTCGTACTGGGCGCCCACGCCGGCCAGGAACTTCTGCTCCGCCTCCGGGATTCCGAGCCGGTCGAAGGTGCGCTTCATGTCGGCCGGCACGTCCTCCCACGACTTCTTCTCGTCGGCGGTCGGCTTGACGTAGTAATAGATGTTCTGGAAGTCGATCGCGGAGACGTTGCCACCCCAGGTCGGCAGCGGCTTCTTCTCGAAGATCTCGAGCGCCTTGAGCCGGTAGTCGCGCATCCAGGCCGGCTCGCCCTTCATCTCCGAGATCTGGCGCACGATCTCGGCATCGAGGCCGCGGCGGGTCTTGAACACCGCCTGCTCCCGATCGTGGAAGCCGTACTTCTCGGTGTAGCTGTCGCGGATGCCGAGCGTCGCGGGTTCGGAGCTCATGGGGCAGTCACTTCCTTCCCTTCCCGCACCCAGTCGTAGCCGCGCGACTCGAGCTCCAGGGCGAGCCCGGGCCCGCCGGAGATCGAGATGCGCCCGTCGACCATGACGTGGACGTGGTCGGGCTTGATGTAGTTGAGGATGCGCTGGTAGTGGGTGATGACCAGCACCCCGAGATGGGGCCCGGCCAGCGCGTTGACACCTTCGGCGACGATGCGCAGCGCATCGATGTCGAGTCCCGAATCGGTCTCGTCCATGATCGCGATCTCGGGCTTGAGCAGCGCCATCTGCAGGATCTCGGCGCGCTTCTTCTCGCCGCCCGAGAACCCGTCGTTGAGGTAGCGGGTGGCGAACGACTCGTCCATGCGCAGGCGCTTCATGTGCTCCTGCAGCAGGGCCCGGAACTCGCGCGGGGCGATGCCGCGGCGCGCCGGCACCGCGCCGTCGCCGTTGCTCGCCGGCGCCAGCCGGGCGTTGAGGGCGGTGCGCAGGAAGTTCGCGACCGACAGGCCGGGGATCGCCACCGGGTACTGGAAGGCCATGAACAGGCCGGCGCGCGACCGCTCGTCGGGCTCCATCTCGAGGACGCTCTGGCCCTTGAACAGGATCTCGCCGGCGGTGACCTCGTAGCGCGGATGACCCATCAGGGTGTTGGCGAACGTGCTCTTGCCCGAGCCGTTGGGGCCCATGAGGGCGTGGATCTCCCCCTTGCGCACCTCGAGGCTCAGGCCCTTGAGGATCTCCTTGCCCTCGACCGCGACGTGGAGATCGCGGACCAGCAGCTCTGGCGTCTGGCTCATGCCGTGCCCTTCCCCCGGCCTAGGCCGAGAAGCTCTCGCCGCAGGCGCAGCTGTGGCGCACGTTCGGGTTGTTGAACTTGAAGCCCGATCCCATCAGTCCGGAGACGAAATCCACCTCGGTGCCGCCCAGCAGGACGAGGCTCTTCGAGTCCACGACCAGCCGCACGCCGTGGCTCTCGAACACCTGATCACCGGGAGATTCCGCTTCGCAGAACTCCATGAAGTATGAGTTCCCCGAGCAGCCGCCGCCGCGCACGCCGAGCCGCAGGCCCAGCGCCGGGGTGCCGCGCTCCTCGAGCAGCTCGCGCACCTTGCCGGCCGCGAGCGGGGTGAGCGTGAGGCCGGTTCGAGCGGGCTGCGCTCCGGACTGACCAAGAATCGGAAGGTCCATGTTCAGACGATGTCCTCGACCCGCACGAAACCCGGACGCGCGTGCTTGCGGGGGGACTCGCGCGCCGTGGTGATGCCGGCCACCAGCACCGGCTCGTTCGCCATGCCATGATCCTGCGCGCAGTGCACGCAGTTGTTGACCGCCGCCGGGGTGGCGCATTCGCGGCAGGTCTCGAGGTAGGCGAGCCCCTGGCTCAGCTCCTGCTCGAGCTTCTGATGCATGCGCACCGCCTGGCGCGTTTCCTCGAGCTTGCGCAGGAAGACCGCGCGCAGGCGGGCCATCGCCTCGGGACCGAGCCCCGAGCCCCACCACGACTTGACCAGGTCGCGCATCTCGTGGAGCGAGAAGCCGAGACCGTGGAGCAGGTCGATCCAGCGCAGCCGGTCGACCGCCCCCGGCTCGTAGAGCCGGAAGCCGCCGCTCGAGCGCGTGGCGGGTTGGAGCAGCCCCATTTCCTCGTAAAGATGGATCGCGCGCACGGTCTTGCCCGACAGCCGGGCGATGTCCCCGACGCGCAGCAGATGGGTTCTTTCGATCGAGTGGACAGTCATAGTTTGACCCTTACGCTAAGGTTAGATTCGAGGCGGAATCTACACGATTCCATACACTTGGTCAATGTCGCACGTCGCTGGCCAGCCCTCCGGCCGCGATCGGGGTCTCTCGGGGGCTTCATCCCACGCCCCCGGCACCCGCCAACTCCTTGGCGGGCTATGAATAGCGGGCACCCCGGCCCCCGGCCGGGACGCGCCCGCAGTTGTCATCCCCTCTAGTCCTCCCCTGGAAAGGCCGAGGCTGACGTGGCCCCAATGGGCGGCCACACCCCCGCCTCGCCGGCCAGCTCCGCGGCCACCACTGCCGGCGGCCGATCGGGCGGCCGACGATAGAGGATGCCGAGCGCGAAGCGCGCCCCGCGCGCCACCTCCACCGCCCGGCTGAAATCGGTCGGGTCGTGGCTTTCGGGCAGCAGGTCGCAGCGCTGGTAGATGGTCTCGGCGTAGTCGGGCGTCTGGTAGGTCACGCAGCCGGCCAGGACGTGGACGAAGGCGAAGCCCGGATAGGCCAGAGCCTCACGGAACATGGCGCGCAGGTGCGGCAGGTTGCCGGCGTGGGTGCGGGCCACGAACCCGGCGCCCGAGCTCAGCACCAGCAGCACCGGGTTGAGCGGCCGCTCGTCGGGCCCGGCGAGCCCGCGGTCGCGCTTGAACTCGATCTCGGTGGTCGGCGAGGCCTGGCCCTTGGTGAGCCCGTAGACCCCGTTGTCGAGCACCGCGTAAGTGAGCGGGACGTTGCGCCGCACCGCGTGCGGCAGGTGACCGAGGCCGATGCTGAAGCCGTCGCCGTCCCCGCCCACCACCACAGTGGTCAGCTCGGGACGCGCGAGCTTGAGCCCGGTCGCGATGGGCAGCGCGCGGCCGTGGATCGAGTTGAACGAGTAGGAGCGGGTGTAGCCGGCGAGCCGGCTCGAGCAGCCGATCCCCGAGATCACCGCCAGCTTGTCGGGCGACACCTCGCGGTCGGCGAGCGCCTGGGTCAGGCCCTTGAGCACCCCGTAGTCGCCGCAGCCGGAGCACCACACCGGCTCGAGCTCGGATCGATAATCCTTGGGTTTCATGTCGCGCTCCTCGGCTGAAGCGGCCGGCCGTCGGCCTGGCCCAGCAGCCGGGCCAGCTCGCCATGGGTGAGGGGAACGCCGCCGCTGCGCGTCACCGCGTGCACGCCGGCGAGGTCGGTGAGGCTCGAGAGGTAGCGGTGGAGCTGGCCCTGGTAGCTCAGCTCGACCACCGCCGTCCAGGCGAGCCCGCGCCGCCAGGCGGCCAGCGCCGCCAGCGGGAACGGGGCCAGGATCTCGGGCAGGAACGCCCGGTACTCGGGGTGGATCTCCACCCACTCGCGCAGCATGCCGTACTGGCTGCCCCAGGCGATGATGCCGCGCGGCGCGTCGGGGCGGCCCAGGGTGCGATACCAGTCGCCGGTCTCGCGCGCCATCGCCTCGAGCTTGAGGAAGCGCTTGGCGTTCATGCGCTGGTGGGTCGCGGTGTCGGCGGTCGGATGCCCTTGTGGGGTGTGCTCGATGCCGGCGGCGAGGTACTGGCCGCCCGGCGTGCCGGGCACCCGGAACGGGGAGACCACGTGCTCGCCCTCGAGCTGGAAGCGCGCCGGACCGTGGCCGGCCTGCCACGCCAGCCGCGCCGGGCGCGCGCGGTTGTCGATGGTCGCGTCGCGCACCGAGCGGCGCTGGGCGATGTAGGCATCCGACAGCACCAGGACCGGGAGCTGGTAGCTCTCGGCGAGATGGAACGCCTTGAACATGACGTCCCGCGCGTGGGCGGCGTCGAACACCCCCAGCACCGCGCGCGGGAAGTCGCCGTGCCCGGCGTAGAGCGCGTGGTTGAGATCGGACTGCTCGGTGCGCGACGGCATCCCGGTCGCCGGGCCGGCGCGCTGGCAGTCCACGATCACCGCCGGGATCTCGGCCATGCTCGAGAGCCCCATCATCTCGGTCATCAGCGAGAGCCCCGGGCCGCTGGTCGCGGTCATCGCCGCCACGCCGCCGAATGACGCGCCCAGCACCATGCCGAGCGCCGCGATCTCGTCCTCGGCCTGCACCACCCGTCCGCCGGCGGGCGGCAACTCGTCGATCAGCGTTTCCATCACCTCGGAGGAGGGCGTGATCGGGTAGCCGGCGAAGAAGCGCAGGCCGGCGTCGATCGCGCCGCGCGCCACCGCCTCGTTCCCCGACTCGATGTGGAGCGGCACACCGTGGCCCTCGAGCCGCGGCAGCGCCGGCACGTCGGGGGCCGCGAAGCCGCGCTCCAGCGCCGCCAGGTTGCGCGCCAGGTGCTGGGGCTTGCGCGCGAAGCGCTTCTCGATCGCCTGGCGCGCCAGCGCGTGCGGCCAGCCGAGCGCGCGGCAGATCAGCGCCAGGCCCATCATGTTCTTGGGATCGCCCTCCACCTCGGCGCCATCGACCATGGTGGCGAACGGGAAGCGGCACACCGGCCGCTGCGACGGTCCCAGCCACTCGGGCACCGGCCGCGGATCGGCGGCCTCGAGGATCACGACGCTCCGGTCGTGGAGCCGCACCGCGCCCTGGAAGCGCTCGAGGTCGCGGGTGCGGAAGCACAGCAGCAGGTCGCTCGATTCGCCCTCGTAGTGGATCTCCTCGCGCGCGATGCGGATCACGCACGCCGATTCGCCGCCGCGGATCTGAGGCCCGTAGGACTGCACCATGATGCCGTACAGCCCCTGCTGGGCGGCGAGGCGCAGCACGATATCCCCCAGCAGCGCCACGCCGTCGCCGCCGCTGCCGACCAGGGCGAGGACCAGGGCCGCACCGGCCGGCGCGGCGTCGGCCGCGGGCGGGCCGGTGCCGGCCGCGGCGCGGGATTCGGGAATGGCAGGGTTCATGGTCAGGCCTCCGCGGAAACCGCGGCCGCGACCGGCTCGGGGCGCGGCGCCTGTCCGATGCGATGGAGGATCACGCTCGGGCAGACGTCGACGCAGACCTCGCCGCAGTCGGGGCCGTAGTCGAGACACTTCTGGTGATCGATGACGATGGTGCGGCCGTCGAAGGTGATCGCGGCCGCCGGGCACTTGGCGACGCACTTGCGGCACAGCGTGCAGCCCACCGAGCACGACGGGCGCACCACGCCCGACTTGTCGCGCGCCACGCACGCCAGCTCGATGCGGTGGCGGCGCGGGTAGAGCGTGAACAGGTCCTTGGGGCATACCGGCACGCACAGCCCGCAGCCGGTGCACGTCTCGGCGTCGACCTCGACAATCCCCGCGTCGCCCAGCGCCAGGGCGTCGAACGGGCAGGCGCGCACGCAGTCGCCGAGGCCCAGGCAGCCGTTCTTGCACGCCTTGGGGCCGCCGAACACCAGCGCCGCCGCGGCGCAGGTCTCGACCCCGGCATAGCGCGCCTCGGTGCGCGCATAGGCCGACGTGCCGTGGCACCGCAGCACCACGATGCGGTCGATCACCGAGCCCAGCGCCTTGCCGGTGAGCCCGGCCACCGCTTGCGCCACCGGCGCGCGGCCCGGGGCGCACAGGTTGGGCGCCACCTCGGGCTTCTCGACCACCGCGCGGGCGTAGGCCGGGCAGCCGGCGAAGCCGCAGGCGCCGCAGTTCGCGGCCGGCAGCGCCTCGCGCACCCGCTCGACCAGCGGGTTCACCGGCACGGCGAAGCGCAGGGCGGCGCCGGCGAGCGCGAAGCCGGCGAGGAGGCCGAGCACGGTGAACACGGCGAGCCCCCACAGCGCCACGCCCAGCACCTGGTTCTCCATCGCCCCTCCTACCGGAACAGGTTGAGGCCCGAGAAGCCCATGAACGCGAGCGCGAACAGGCCGGCGAGCGCGAACGCGATCGGCAGCCCCTGGAGCGCCGGCGGGACGCGCGCCAGCTCGACGCGCTCGCGCGCGCACGACATCAGGAACAGCGCGAGCGCGAAGCCGGCCCCCGAGCCCATCGCCAGCGCCAGCGACTCGAGCGGCCCGGCGTCCGCAGCGGCATTGAGCAGCGGCACAGCGAGGATGATGCAGTTGGTGGTGATGAGGACCAGATAGATGCCGAACTTCTCGTGCAGCGCCCCGTGGGTCTTCTTGAGCACGGTGTCGAGCAGCTGGACCAGGAACGCCACCACCCCGATGAACACCAGCACCTGGAGGAAGCGCAGGTGAAGCGGCTTCATCACGAATTCGTAGAGCAGCCACGACAGCATGCCGGTGGTCACCATGACGAACGCGAAGGTCGCGCCCATGCCGAGCGCGGTCTCGCGCTTCTTCGAGACGCCGAAGAAGATGCACAGGCCGAGGTAGCGTGTGAACACGAAGTTGTTGATCAGCGCCGAGGACAGGATCACGGCCAGGAACAGCGCCCAGGCCGAGGGCCGCACCTCGCCCGCCAGCGCCGGCTCCAGGATGTCGAGCCGGTAGCGGGCCGACGGATCGAGCGGCTGCGCCACCGTCAGGATGAGGCGCGCGCTGGCGTTGGCGGCCGCGCCGCGTGCGCCGCGCACCTCGCGCACCACGATCGGCAGGTCGGGCGCCGCGGCCTCGGTGAAGCGGAAGTTGGCGGGCTCGACGCGCTCGATGGGCGTCGACAGCCGCACCACCACGCGCGACTCGCCGCCCGATCGCTCGACCCAGGCGCCGAGGATGCGCGGCGGGCGGGGTGCGCCGCGTGGCGGCGAGGCGCTCATCCGCCCCGCGGACGGCACCGCGCCGCGGGCCGCAAGGACGCCGGACAGTCCCGCCGCGGCCAGCGCCAGGATCGCCGCCAGCGCGATGCCGCGCCGGGTGGGCACGAGGATCCTAGCCATGGGCGCCTCCCGCCGCGGCGCGCCCGCGCCCGCGGCCCACCCGGCGCTCGATCCAGTTGAAGAACGCCATCAGGAAGGCGATCGAGAAGAACCCGCCGGCGGGAAGCGCGAAGAACAGCAGCGGCTTCCCCGCCACCAGCCGCACGCCGAAGATCGAGCCGTTGCCGAGCAGCTCGCGCAGTGCGCCGATCACCACCAGCGCGGCGAGGAAGCCGAGCCCCATCCCGAAGCCGTCCCAGAACGACGGCACCAGCGGGTAGCGCGAGGCGAACATCTCGAGCCGCGAGATGATGATCGCAAACGCCACGATCAGCTTGACGTACAGCCCGACCTGGGCGTAGAGCGCGGGCACGAACGCCGCCAGCGTCATGTCGATCGCGCTCACCCACACCGCGATGATGATGGTGTAGACCGGGATGCGGACCCGCGGATGGATCAGGCCGCGCGCCAGCGCCACCGTCACGCTCGACAGCACCTGCACCATCAGCACCGCGACCCCGAGGATCAGGCCATTGAGCACGGTGGTGGTCACCGCGACCGCGGGGCACAGGCTGAGCGCCAGGCGGAACACCGGGTTCTCGGCGAACAGCCCGTTCAGGATCAGGCGCCGCGCCGGCGGCGGCGTGGGCGGGAGCAGGGCGGCGCTCATGACCCCCCCTCGAGCTGGGGTTGGATCAGCGCCCAGCGGCGCCGGAAGTGATCGATGGTGGCGCGCACCCCGCCGGTGAGCGCGCGGCTCGAGATGGTGGCGCCGGTGACGGCGTAGATCGGCCGCCCGCGCTCGCGCTCCAGCAGCGCCGCGTGGGCCGCGCGCCACGCGGGCGGCGGCGTGCGCTCGAGCTGGAGCAGCGCCGCGTGCCAGTCCTCGGGCATGGGATCGCGCGTGACGTCGAGGCGCGCCACGTCGTCGGCGGTGCGGCCTACGAACTGGTCCTCGAACCCGCGCGTCGCCACCTCGGCTCCGAGGCCGGGGTCCTCCTGGTGCTCGACCACGCGCACCCCGGCGATCTCGAACGCCGGGGTCAGCGCGACCAGGAAGCGGATCGGGTTCTTGTAGCCCTGCGCCATGCCCTCGACCACGAAGCCCGCCTCGCGGCCGCCCTGGCGCGCCACGAACAGGTGGCCGAGCGGCTCGGGCGCGCGCTGCGCCCGGGCGCCCGCCGCGCCCGCGACCGGCACCGGAACGCCGTCGAGCGAGAACGCGAAGCGCCGCGGCGCGCCGTGATCGCCGAGCGGGCGCGCCTCGTAGATCACGGCGCGCGTGGCCGGCTGGCCCGCGACACCGGGGTCGAGCGACTGCCGCACTTCGGTGACCTCGGCCCCGGGCCCGAGCCCCAGCAGCTCGACGATCGCGCCGCGCTCGTCGGCCAGCTGCGCCGCCCGCTGGTAGCGGTCGGTGGCCACGTAGACCGCGCCCAGGATCGCGGCCCCCGCCGCGCACGCCACGGTCATCGAGGCGGTGATGCGGATCACCTCGTCGCGCGGTTTCACGACGGGCTCCCCGCGAGCGCCGCGACCCGGCGGGGCCGGAACCACAGGTTGAGCGCCGGCACCATCGCGTTGCCGATCAGGATCGCGTAGCAGATCCCCTCGGGATAGCCGCCGAACAGGCGGATCAGCCCGGTGAGGAGCCCGATCCCGAGCCCGAACACGATCTGCCCGCCGCGCGTGCTGGGCGAGGTCACGTAGTCGGTCGCCATGTAGAACGCGCCCAGCCACAGGCCGCCGCCCAGCAGGTGGAGCCCGGGCGCCCCGCTGCCGATGGTCGCGAGCGCGGTGCCGGCCAGCACGCTGAGCGGGATCGCGAGCCCGATGATGCGGCGCGCCAGCAGCACCGCGGCGCCAAGCGCGATCAGCACTACCGAGACCTCGCCGATCGAGCCGGGCCTGAAGCCCAGCGCCAGGCGCGGCCAGGGGTCGCCCGCCACCACCTTCATCGCCGCCGCCAGCCCCTGCTCCTTGAGCACCGCGAGCGGCGTGGCGGTGGTCACGGCATCGAGGCGCGCGGTGAGCCCGACCCGCGGCGCGGCCCAGGCCGAGGTCATCGCGAGCGGGAAGCTCGCCATCATGAAGGCGCGGCCGGCGAGCGCGGGGTTGAACAGGTTCATGCCCAGGCCGCCGAACAGCATCTTCGCGACCAGCACGCCGAACGCGGCGCCCAGTGCCGCCATCCACCAGGGGGTGAGCGGCGGCAGGGTGAGCGCGAGCAGGAGCCCGGTGCACAGAGCGCTGCCGTCGCGGATCGTCGGACGGCGGTGGAGCGCGCGGCAGGCCAGCCACTCCGAGGCCACGGCGCCCGCCACCGCGGCCGCGATCACCGCCAGCGCGGCGGGCCCGAACACGAACACCCCCCAGGCCGCCGCGGGCGCCAGCGAGGCGTTGACCCACCACATGATGCTGGCGGTGGTGGTGGCGGCGTGGAGATGCGGGCCGGGCTCCAGCACCAGCGTGCGCGGAGTGTTCATGGCGCCACCCTGAGCTCGCTGGCGCGGCGCAGCGCCGACTTCGCGACCTGCATGAACTGCACCAGCGGGCGGTGCGAGGGGCAGGCGTAGCTGCACGAGCCGCACTCGTAGCAATCGATCGCCCCGTAGGGCTCGGTGTCGAGCGGCCGGCCGGCCTCGACCCGCACCGAGACCTGATCGGGCTCGAGGCCGAGCGGGCAGGCTTCGAGGCAGCGCCCGCACTGGATGCAGGGGCCGAAGCCGTCCTCGAACGGCCCGCGGCCCTTGAGCAGCACCAGCCCGTTCATGCCCTTGATGACCGGCACGTCGAGGCGCGGCAGCGAGCGCCCCATCATCGGCCCGCCCGCCACCACGCGCGTGGTGTCGGGGTCCATGCCGCCGCAGAACGCCACCACCTCGCCGAGCAGGGTGCCGATCGGCACCCGCAGGTTGCGCGGCACCTGGATGCCCGGGCCGCTCACCGTCATCACGCGGTCGAGCAGCGGGCGGCGCCAGCGCACCGCCTCGTAGACCGAGGCCGCGGTGGCGACGTTCTGCACCAGCACCCCGACCGCGCTCGGCAGCGCGCGCGCCGGCACCACCCGGCCGGTGAGCGCGGTCACCAGCTGGCGCTCCGCGCCCTGCGGATAGTGGATCTCGCACGGCACCACCTCGACCGGCATCTCGCGCTGGGCGCCGCCGTGCGCCGCCACGTCGAGCCACCACTTGGCGGCCAGCTTGTCGGCCTCGATCCCGATCAGCACCCGCCGCGCGCCGACGATGCGCGCCACGATCAGCGCCCCCTCGATCACGTCGGCGGGATGGCTCAGCATGGTGCGGTAGTCCGCGGTCAGGTAGGGCTCGCACTCGGCGCCGTTCACGATCAGCGTGTCGACGCTCACGCCGGCCGGCAGCTGGAGCTTGCGCCAGGTCGGAAACGCGGCGCCCCCGAGGCCCACGATGCCGGCCTCGCGGATGCGCGCCAGCGCCTCGTCGCGCGCACAGCTCCGCCACTCCGGATCCTCGGGGAACTCGAGCTCCTCCGCGTCCTCGCCGTGGCGGACGATGACGATCGCGGGTGCCAGCACGTGGACCGGGTGCGGGACGCGCTCGATCGGCTTCACCTTGCCGGAGATGGTGGCGTGCAGCGGCACGCCGGTCTCGCCGCCCTCGGCGATCTTCTGCCCGCGGCGCACCAGGTCGCCCTTCTGGACGATCGGCGTCGCCGGCTCGCCGAGGTGCTGGAGCAGCGGCAGGCGCACCTCGTGCGGCGCCGGGAGCCGCTCGATCGGGCGCCACGCGGTGGCCTGCTTGCTGGGCTCGGGGTGCACCCCGCCCCGGCCGAAGCGTCGCAGCAGCGGGGCACGCATGGTCGCCTATCCGATGAAGTGGACGCGCTCGGCCCCCGGCCAGCCGCGGAACGCGTCGGGGCCGAGCAGGAACGCCGCGGTCGACATGACGTCGGAGTCGACCCCGGTGCGCGCCTGGACGCTGGCGCTCAAGTGCCCGTCCGAGGGGCGGCCGCGCCGCGCGTCGAACAGATGGCCGACGCGGATCCCGCTCAGGATCCGGTACTGCTCGTAGTTGCCGCTGGTCGCCACCGCCTGATCGCGCAGCACGAACGCCCGGTCGACCTGCCGCGTCACCGGATGGAGCACGCCCACGCTCCAGCCGTCGGCGAGCGGATCCGGCGTGCCGAGGCCGAAGACGTTGCCGCCGATGTCGACCAGCCCGTTCTGGACGCCGGCGGCGCGCAGCGCGTCGGCGGCGCGATCGACCGCCCAGCCCTTGCCGATCGAGCCCAGATCGAGCCCGGCGCCGCGGCGCTCGAGACCGAGCCGGCCGGCGGCGGGATCGGCGGCGATGCGCCGCCAGCTCATCACGTCGAGCGCCGCTGCCACCGCGCGATCGCTCGGGTAGGGCGCGGCCGCCGCGCCCGCGGGGCGGTAGAAGCCGTAGGCCTTCATGAGCGGCAGCACGGTCGGGTCGTAGAGCCCGTCCGAGCGCTCGGCGGCCGCGCGCGCGCGCCCCACCACCTCGATGAGATCGGCCGACACCGCTGCGTTCGCCTCGCCGGCGCCGCGGTTGACCCGCGTCAGCTCGCTGTCGGCGCGGTGGACGCTCATCTGAGCGTCGACGCGGTCGATCGCCCGGTAGGCGTTCTCGATCGCCCGCGCGGCCCGCTCCCGGTCGGGGTGGCGGGCCACGATGCGGATCCAGGTGCCGAGCCCGGCGCGACTCACCTCGACGCTGGCCTCGGCCCGGCCGCCCAGGCGGGCGAGCAGCGGGGCGGCCGCGCCGGCGCCGGCGATGAGCCCGAGGCTCGCGAGGAAGCGCCGCCGCGACAGCGCGCCGCGCGGCGGGAGGCTCGGTTCCCCCCATCCCAACACACGATGCCGCGCCTCGGCGTTCGCCATCGCCAGCCCTCCGCGCATGGGTCATTAAGGGGCGTGAACTCCCGCTTCCACGCCGCCCGGCGCGTGAGCTTGCATAAATAATGCAAGGAGGTTCGGCCCAGACTCGGACGTGGGGTGCGATCCCCGAAAACCGCGAGGAGGGCTGGAATGGCGCAGGTGCGCGAGTTCTATGTCGATGCGGACCTTTGCACCGAGTGCGGGGACTGCATCAAGGCGGTGCCGCAGGCGTTCCGGAAGGTGGAAGACGAAGAGGTTGCAGAGGTTTACAACACGAACCTGGACGACAGCCTGCTGCCAAAGGTGGAGAAGATCATGTCAGAATGTCCGGGTCACGCCATCCTGTGGCGCAAGTGACGGGGCCCGGTATGGAGCGGTGGGAGCCCCAGGAGCTGATCCGTAATTCGGTGCTCGAGGTCCGCGGCGACGGCAAGGCCGGCGGCGGGCTGGTGCTCGCCTTCCAGAGCCTCGCCGCCCTGCTGCTCGCCGACCCGGGGCTCCACGTTCAGGAATGGCCGTTCTTCAGCTCCGCGCGCCGCGGGGCCTGCATCCGCTCGTTCCTGCGCGTGAGCCGCCGCCCGATCACCGCCGCCTGCGAGGTGACGCGGCCCGCGATGACCCTGCTGATGGACGAGGGCGCGGCGCGCACCATCGACTTCGCCGAAGGCGTGCCGCCGGGGGGCACCTTCGTGCTCAACACGCGCCGCAGCCCCGCGGAGTGCGCGCGCCACTACCGGCTGTCGGGCCGCGTCGTCACCGTGGCGGGCGACGAGATCGGCACCCGCTTCCTCAAGCACGCGATCGGCAACATCTCGGCCTACGTCGCCATGGCGCACGCGATCGGCGGCTTCGAGCCGCGGGACGTCGCCGAAACGTTCATCCACCAGCTCGAGAAGCGCCGCATCCCCGACACGCTGCTGGAGCGCAACCGCCAGGCGCTCGCGGCGAGCGCGGGGGCGATCCGCGAAGGCGTGTTCGACGAGGCCGGCGCCGACGATCACCGCCCGTCGTCGTTCGCGGGCTACGGCGAGCTGCCGGTGGGCGCCCAGACCGGCTTGCGGCTGTCGCGCGCCAACCGCACCGCCGACTACGCGCCCAGCAGCTTCCGGCTGCGCTTCGACGACCCGGCGGCGGCGTGCACCGGCTGCGCCCACTGCATCACCAACTGCCCGGAGGGCATCATCCGCTGGAGACCCGACGCCGAGCGCGGGCTGCTGGTCACCGGCGTGGACGTCAGCACCTACTGCAAGCTGTGCGGCGAGTGCATCGCGGTGTGCCCCGAGAAGCTGTTCAAGGAAGTTCCGTTCGAGGAGGAATGGAAGGAGGTGGCGATCCGGTCATGAGCGAGCCGACCCATGGTCCCGACCTGCTCCACATCGCGACCCCGTCGGGGGAGCGCTACGAAAACGTCATCGACCTGGCGAAGGTGCGCGCCGCGCACCGCGTGCTCTACGAGGAGCGCGAGACCATCAGCGCCGACGGCAACACCGCGGCCGCGATCGCGACGCTCCAGATGTGGCGCTGCCTGCTGTTCGCGGGCTTCCCGATCACGCCGTCCACGAAGTGGATCGAGACCGTG
>Ga0306923_10002642_pt1 | contig 16540 bp, 20 predicted proteins | sample sta12Can44000108_FD_203841 | JGI IMG/M metagenome (GOLD analysis project Ga0306923, IMG submission 203841) | Lab enrichment of tropical soil microbial communities from Luquillo Experimental Forest, Puerto Rico - statanox.12C.anox.44.000.108 (v2)... | ecosystem: Environmental > Terrestrial >... | reverse complement strand
TCGGACCCTGATTTTTGACCATATATGAGCATAAGGCGAAATATTGCCAAGTATATTATGACCATATACGGGCATTCTCGGATTCAGTCTGCTTCCCACCTTTTCTAGGCTTTTCGTAGAAGGTATCCGCATGATTTACTTAGTCCCTTGCATCTAAAGCGAGACCCTATGCGCCGATCTTTTAGCCGCCGTATCGCCTTGTCCCTTCTGGCCGTTCTCCTAGATCCTGCCCTTCCGAGCTGGGCCCAGGTGACCGAGAAACCCGACTCTCCTGTGGCAAAACCGCAAGGCCCGCCGGCACGAAGCGTCAAAGCGGTTCCGGCACAGGCTCCTTATGAACCGCTGACGGGAAAGCAGAGAGTCCAATGGGCGGCGTCAGAAACCTTTGGCTTGGAGAGCTGGCTGGTAGGCATCTGGACGGCCAGCCTCGGAACGGCCCGCAACAAACCGGAAGAATACGGACCACACTGGGAAGGCTTCGCAAAGCGCTATGGCATCCGCTTTAGCGGTATTGCGGCGAGCAACACCATCGAGGCCGGGCTCGGCGCGCTTTGGGGTGAGGATCCGCGCTACGTGCGCAGTCAAAACTCGCCGTTTAAGAAGCGCGTCGGTAATGTGTTCCTCTACACGTTCATGGCCCGGAATCGCGAAGGAAAACGGATGCCGGCCTATGCGCGCTATATCGCCATCCCCGGCAACAACTTTCTTTCCAACACCTGGCGGGTCAGCAGCGAATCGACAACCAATGATGCACTGGCGCGTACCGGCTATGGCCTGCTCGCCGACGTTGGAGGCAACGCCTGGTCCGAGTTTTGGCCGGACGTGAGGCGGATGGTTTTCAGGCGAAACTAGCAGCTAGGGCGACCGCCTCTATCGCTTAACCGCAATGGCCTGCAATTCAAAATGGCCGCCGCGCAGCAGCGAACCCGCGCCGACAAATTCGCGCGCGGGAAACTGCTTGGTGAAATAGGTCTTGTAAATCGCGTTGAACTTGTCAAAGAGCGATAAGTCCGTGCAGGAGATCTGGACGTAGACCAGATCGTCCATGGTCATGCCGGCCTGGGCCAGAACATCCTTTTCGCCGTCCAGAAGAAGCTTGATCTCATCTTCGACCTTATCCGGGGCCTTGCCGGTTTTCGGGTCGAGTCCGATGCGGCCGGCAAGATACAACGTATCGCCGGCGAGCACGGCATCGCTAAACGGCGCCTGGACGCTTTTCCCCGGCAAGTCGATGTACTTGCGGGAAGCTTGCGGCGTGGGCTGCGAGCGAAGGCCAGCCACGGTAAGAATACCAGCAACCAGGAGTCCGGCTAGGACGATTCCCACTCGGCGATTCATGAATGCTCCTTCATTGTCCGCGCCCTTGCGCGGGAAGATTTGCGGTGCGGCAAGTGTAGTTTGATCCCAGGGAAGCGGCAAGGAGGAATCGGGCGGTCGCCCGAGCTAGCGACTAGAGCGCGATCCAGCCGGTTCGGATGAAGTAGAGCGAAGTGACGCCGACCAGAATCCACAGCAAAACGCCCTGCGCGAGGGGTCGCCAGCCGACCTCCTCCAGGGTGCGGCGCGAAATTCCGGTACCGATCAGAAACAGCGTGACGGTGAGACCCAAACGGCCAAGGCGGAAAAACATCTCGGAAAGACGGGGTTCCTGCGGCCCGTAGGTATTGATCACCGCCGCCAGACAAAACAGGAAAATAAACCACGGTATCTGAATTTTGGAGCGGCTGCGCTTGACGGCCGCCGTGGCCAGGGCCAGGGGAACGATCCACAGCGCGCGGGCCAGCTTCACGGTGGTTGCGACGAGCAAGGCTTCGTTTCCATAGCGCGAGGCCGCGCCCACCACCGAACTGGTGTCATGAATGGCCAAGGCTGACCACAGGCCAAATTGCGACTGCGAAAGGTGCTGGGCGGCGCCAATCGAAGGAAAGATGAACAGCGCGATGGAATTCAGGATAAATACCGTACCCAACGAGACCGCCATTTCCTCGTCGCTGGCTTGAACGATCGGACCGATCGCGGCAATGGCGCTGCCGCCGCAGATCGCGGTGCCGGTCGAAATCAGATAGGCAATCGTCCCGCGGACCTTCCCTATCTTCCCGATCAGCAGCCCGGCCAGAAGGGCGAAGCCGATTCCGAGCGCCGTGTAGAGGAAGCCGCTACGGCCGGCTTTTAAAACCTCGTGAAGATTCATCCCGAAACCCAAGGCGACCACTGACGCCTGCAACAGAAATTTCGCAAGAGACCGGCTCTCCGCGGCATAAGGGTGTTCGAGCAACAGTGCAAAGATAAATCCCGCAGCAAGCGCAATCGGCGGCGAGATGAATCCGGTGGCGCTCAAAACGAGCAGCAAAAAAAAGACGGTTTTTGTGTTCATTCTGACGAGGAACTCAACTGCGACGCATTAGTGTACGACAGCAGAGCACGTGATAGAGTGCTCGGCAAACAGCGGGAGGCAAGCGATGTCCGGAACTCTGGCCAGCCCGGGAGGGACTCCGGAAGCTCCACAGAACCCGGCTGCAGGTTCTAGGAAGCCGCACAAGTCCGGCTGCGGCTGCGTCGGTTCCCTGGGCTTTGTAACCCTGCTGGTGGTCGCACTGCTTCTCTTGCTGAATCCGTGGTCGCTGCACATGGGCAGACGATGGACGCCGGCGCTGACTTGGCATGGAGTGGGCAAACTGCATTCGACGACCGGCGCTTCCTACGGCCTCTTCCTCGAACTCTATCCACTCCTGGAACACAGCCGCCGGGGCCCTTCCTCGCGCAAGAACGTCGAAGGCACGGCCAAGATCTGCACGCCGCAGGGCCAGATTTATGCGATGACCGTCGACGGTTATCTCGATGCGTGGCTCGACGCCGATCAAAAGCCGCTCACTCTCTACTTGCGTTCCTTGCAAGATGCACAGCCGAAGCTGCGCGCCGATTTCCACGGCTCCTGGCAGGGAGAAGAGCTGGTGCTCGACGACAAAGGAAGCCTGGCCATGTCGTTTCGGGCGGACGGAAACGCCAAAGGCTATCTCGTCGGCAGCAACGCGCCCGGCGAAGAGACCACGGGAAGACTGCAGTATGCAAAGGAAAGCGCGCTCGTCTCGGTGTGTGGCGCAAGCGCAAAAAACAGCTTCTGAATCGCCACGGCTAATTTTGCTGATGGGGGGAACTGCCTACGGGCGCCGCGGTTTTCGTTTTGCCTTTTGCGCCGCCGCCTGAAATCTCCCGGACCAGCTCGACCGCCTTAGCCAGGCTGACGCGGCAAGCGCTGTCGTTGATGCGGCACTGCGCCAGCGTCAGACCGCATCCGCAATCGCAGGATTTGGCGTTCAACTGGCGAAGGGCCGCCGTTTTCTGCCCTGCGCTAAGCCTTGAAAAATCGACACCGGGAAGCTCGGTAGCGCGCTCGGCGTTTTTCAAGAACACTTGGCCGTTGTCCTCGAAGTATTCGACCTTCGCGCCCACCGGCATACCGAGCATGGCTTTGAGCTCGCGCTCGTACAGGCTGGGATCGTTCAAGCCGACATGTTTTTGCACCACGCGGCCCTGTGCGTCAATCACGAACGAGGTAGGCAGCGCGGCGATTCCGCCGTAGGCGTGCACGACATCGTCGGATGCCATGGCCACGCGATAGTTGATTCCGGAGTGCTCTACGAAACGCCTCACCTCGTCCGCGTCGTCTTCTTCGGTCGCGAGCGCGATAATCTCGAGCTTCTCCCGATAGCGCTTTTGCAGGTCGACGAGGTCCGCGATCTCCGCGCGGCAGGGGCCGCACCAGGTGGCCCAGAAGTTCAGCAGGACCACTTTGCCTTTCGCTTCCTCGAGAGAGACCGGCTTGCCCTCAAGATCCTTGAGCTCGAAGCCCGGAGCCACATCCGGATTTTTCACGAAGCGAATCGGTTCGCTATCCTGAGCCTCAGGCTTGGCGGCGGCACTATCGGCGTAGGTAGTCTGTGACCGGCCGCAACCTGCCGCGAACAAGGCGCCGCTCAATAGCAACAACAACCAAACGGATTTGAGGCGCAATTCCATCGCATTCCTAGTCTAGCAGGAAGTTTTGTCGCGGCCGATTCCGTCCGGCGTGCGTAGGCGTTCAGCCAGGAACCTTCATTCGAGCCGCGCCCAAGATACGACGGCTCTTTTTCTCCTGCACCAAGACCACGGCGGTCAGATTTTCGCGCTTCCAGCCGGATTTGAGCTTGGTTGAAGCATCACCTTCGAAGGACACCAGTTCGGTGCGGCCGTCCGCATTGCCGATATGCCGCATGGAACGGAGCACGGATGCGTGGCTCAGGTTGCGGCCGGCGTTTTCACCGCGCGCAACCGCGGAGGAAAGCCCGCTTTCCGTGATCGCGAGCCACACTTCGGCCGAGTCGCCGGGCGATAACTGGCCCGCGATCTTGCCGACGCTAATGGTGAAATGGGGTTCGCTCGGATTCCCTGCCGTCAGAGCGGCGAGCTTGACCGGCGTTACGGGAGCGCTTTGCGCTTCCTTGACCGCCCTCACCGCCTGGTCCCCGCGGCTGCCGACCAATTGCGTGCGGCCGTTCACTACCATCTGCGGCGTGTAGGGCCCCTGCTCGTGAAGCGCCGTCGTGTAGACCTGCTGCCGGAGGGTCCAGTCAGCGGATGAAAAAGGGTCCACCCAACCCTGCTGGTCCCAATAGTCCACGTGTTCTTCGATGGCAATGATCTCTACACCTTGGAAGGGCTGCGCGGTTTCCATCTTCGCCAGCAGCGCGTCGGCCGGCGGACAGCTGGAGCAGCCTTCGGATGTAAAAAGCTCGACGACGACGGGAACGGCAGCGGTGGATACGGGCTGCGACTGAGGACCGCTTGGTGCAGGCAAACGGAGGTCTGCCGCAAGCAGGATCGGCAGAAGAGATGCCAAAGCGAGTTTCATAGGGAACGCTCCCAAAACGACTCGCATACGATGTTGGCACGAAGAAAAAGTGTCAGACCCTGAGCGGCATCCCGGTTCCTAGTGGCCGCTTGCCACTTCCCGTACCACGCCAGGCTCGCCGCGTTCGCGAGCCTGGTATTGATCATAGATCCAACGGTAGGTCTTTTCGAGCCCCGCGCGCAGCGAGGTGTCCGGCTCCCAGTGCAGGTACTTTTGGATGAGTGTGTTGTCGCTGTTGCGTCCGTTCACGCCCTTGGGAGCGCTCAAATCGTAGTTTCGTTTAAGCCTGATGCCGGCAAAGCTCTCCGCCAGGTCCACCAGCTGATTGATGGTCACGGCCTCGCTCGAACCGAGGTTGATGGGTTGCAGGATTTCTGAGTCCATGATCAGCTCGATGCCCTTGATGCAGTCGTCGATGAACATGAAGCTGCGGGTCTGATTGCCCGTTCCCCAGATTTCGATCTCGTGTCTTCCCGAGAGCTTTGCTTCAATCACTTTGCGGCAGATCGCTGCGGGAGCCTTTTCGCGGCCGCCGTACCACGTACCCCACGGACCATAAACGTTGTGGAAACGCGCTACGCGGGTGTACAAGCCGAAGTCTTCGCGGAAGTGGCGGCACATGCGCTCGGAGAACAGCTTTTCCCAGCCGTAGCCGTCCTCGGCGAGCGCCGGGTAGGCATCTTCTTCCTTGAGCGACGGCGCTACAAACGTTTTTTGCTTGTCGCCGTTGTAAACGCACGCGGAGGAGGAATAAAAAAACCGCGTGGCACCCGAGTCCAGAGCTGCCTGCAGCATGTGGGTGTTGATCAGCACTGACAGCATGCACAGGGCTTTATTGTGCTCGATAAAGCCCATGCCGCCCATGTTGGCGGCCAGGTTGTAGATATCCGTCGAACCGCGGACGGCGAGTTCGCAATTTTCCTTCAGATTCAGATCGAGGGAGAGATTCTCGACATCGTCGAAGCGCTGGTACCAGTCATCGAGCGGCTTAACGTCCACACCGCGAAGCCGGAAGCCGCGTTCGCGCAGCGAGGATAGGAGTGCGCCGCCAATAAAACCGCCCGCCCCGGTAACGACAACCAGCCCTTTCGTGTCTGCCATCGCAGCCGCCTCCGCGGATCCGAGCGCCAAGGTGAGAATCCTGTCAGCGTGGCCCACAAGAAGGCGTCTTCGAGGACATTCCGTCACGCCTGCCAGGTCAATCCGGTGGGCAGGGAAAGGCTACCATAGAATTCCGCCGGCCCTCTCTCCCGAGGCGGAGGGACACGACGAGCGTACGTCGCTCTCGTCGATGCCGCGAGCCAGCTCGTCCTGACGCGCGCCATAACGACCGAAGCGGTTTTCCTTGCAGAAGGTTCGCGCGTTCCGGTGTCTGGTTAGTCATGGAAAACACTCGACCATCAAATTGGACAGAATGGTAGACATCCGACCATCGGTAGTCAGGAAGGTGGCTTGGCCAAGTCCAGCGGCGGCATAGCAAAGGATCGTAAGATTGATGCTGAACACTGTTCGACCTGGCCGCACCCACTAACAGCGCGAAGGCGTGCCTTGACGCGCTCCCATAAATATGGGAGCATGACCGGATGAAGACCACTCTTGAAATCCCTGACGCCATCTTTCGCAGGGCCAAATCCGTGGCCGCTGAACGTGGGATTCCTTTACGAGAGTTTGTCACCGAGGCGGTGAAAGACAAACTTGTCGTTGACACTAAGGTCGGAAACAAGCGATGGATGGCAGCCTTTGGAAAACTCCGCCACTTGCGTAAAGAGACCCAAAAGATCAACCGGCTTATCGAAGGAGAATTCGAGCAGATCGAGCCTGAGGATCGGCAGTGATCCTGGACACGAATGCGCTTTCCGCCATGGCGGACGGCGAGAAGGCACTCCAACCCGTCCTCCAGGGAGCTTCAGAAGTCGCCCTGCCAGTGATTGTTTTGGGTGAATACAGATACGGAATTGGCCAATCTCGCAACCGGAAATACTACGAACGATGGCTGACTGAATACCTTCCAACATTCCGAATCCTTGATGTTGAAGAAAAGACAACCGCCGCTTACGCGGCTGTCCGCACCGAACTGAAAAAAGCTGGAACGCCGATTCCTTCGAATGACGTGTGGATTGCTGCCATGTGCCGTCAGCACTCGCTGCCTGTTCTCAGCCGAGACCTACACTTCGATTCAGTAGCTGGCCTCCGGCGCATTGCTTGGTGAGCAGCGCCATCCAGAGAAGTCACTCATGCCGTTCCGTGTGGTGCGTGAAGCTCGCGCGCCAACGGTGGAAGCACTGTGGAGTCCACTCGGAGCCGCCTCTCTAAAGGCCGGCGGAAACCTTCATTCCGCCGTAGCAGGCACAGGCCCACAGCAGAGAAACTGTCCAGGATAACGGTATCAGGTGCCGGCGCCGTCAAGGGCACGGCGCGGGGCCAGCATATAACCATTGCCGCGGACGGTCTTGATCTGCACGAGTGCTCCCATACGCCCGAGTTTTCGCCGCAGGTTGCTGATGTGAACGTCTATCGACCGGCCGAACGCCCCGAGACCTCGTCCCATGGCAATATTCGTCAGGAAATCGCGCGTGAGAACGCGGCCCGCATTCTGTACCAAAGCTTCCAGGATTCTAAACTCAAGCGTGGTTAGCCTGACGGCTACAGTCGCTACCCTTACTTCCTCACGCTCCACATCGAGTGTAATATCTCCGGCCGATAGGAGCTTCATCCCCGCGCGGCCGCGGAGTATTTCGCGACCTGAAAAAAGCGCGGCGTCGTTGAGCTCAGTTTCGCCAGATCTGGTCGAACTCTTCCGGTACGGACCGGTAGGCGGCGGAACCCTGGTTAGGGCGGCGGATCGTGACTTTGCACCAAGCCATCGCTTCTCTTCCGTGATGGTCCCTCCAATCTCGTGGCGAGCGCCCTTGGCTCGGAAACACCCGACTTCATCACCGCGAACAAGGTCGCTGCGTGAGCGCTCACGCAGCAGCCTAGCGTGACCAAGGTTTGGGGGTTTGGCCACAAACTATTGCTTCTGACCACATCAGCCAGACCCGCTAGGGGCGCGGGGGACCGCGCCCCCTTGTTGAGCGGGTTTCATGACAGGTCCTGAGGCCAGCATCGCTCGAAAGGCCCCACGGCACTATTAAGAATGTTTAAGGAAAGTTGAGAGAGTTCAAGGCATGTGGGCATGCCGGTGGCAGCGTGTGGAGCGGAGTTTGGAAACCCCGCCAAGTTCGATGGCGTGAGGCTAGGTAGCCTTGGTACATTACGCCACCACGAAAGCGAGAGCCGCCGAAGAAGGCGTCCTTCGCGGCCGGAATAGAACTGGCTGTGCTCCCTGGTGGCTCTCCTAGGTGTCCGAGCGCGGTTGTCCCTTCGCTGCGGAGCGGCGGCCACGCCCATTGGCCATCGTCTGCGCCATGGCCATGATGAGCCTGCGGTCAGGCTCCGCCGTCTTGCTGAGACATCTCCTGAGTTTGTGGAGATACGCAGCGTCTTTTCCGTCCCTCCCGAACTCCGCGTCGTCGGTCTTTCGTTTGAGAAGATTCGGCAGCTTGGGCGGCTCCTTGCCGTCGTAAAAGATCTGATAGAGCGGCACTTCGAGCGCTCTCGCCAGCTTTTCGAGTGTCTCGATCGAGGGCACCGTATGCCCGTTCTCCACCCGCGAGACATAGCACCGCAAGAGTCCCGTCCTTTTCTCGACGTCCCCTTGCGAAAGCTTCTTGGCCTCCCGCAGGGTCCGCAAACGATCACCGATTATCATTTTCACCTCCGCTCCTCGCTACGACCGCCATCTTTTTTCTGCGATCCAAACGCATGGTAACGCCGATGATCCGGCCGACGATTTCGGCGTCGCGCGGATAGGCAAACCGGCGCACTTCGCATCTGGAAAGGGGGTGGGGAACTGCCGAAATATAGCCATCGCGCATCTCGCACCAGCTGCAGAGATATTCGCCGCGCAGTTCCAGGAAAAATATCGGCCGGTCGTGTTCGTTCTGCCATGGTGCGGACAGCACGTTTTTTTGACTCTGATCGATCTGAACGATCGAACCGGGACGGATGATCGGATACATGGTGCGGTCGGCGATGCCCACGCGGCCGTAAAGGTCGTTCCTGAAATCGAGATTCTGAATGAGCCGGATGGGTATCTCGCCCCAGATTTCGGCGAGTCCCGAGAGCAAGCTGGTTCTGTCCAAGCGAAGATTCTCGCGCGGCGGCAAGGGCACCACGACCGTGTCCTCGGGTTGCCCGGTGTCGCCCAGGTGGGTTTTCGGCGGTGCAAACAGGATCCGGTCTCTTCCAAAATCACTCACGTTGCATCCAAAAAGCGAAAACATGCCGGACGGGTGCACGTCGTAGACCACTCCGAGCGCATAGAGCTTGAAAAAGCTGGGTGTAAACGTCCCGTTTTCCACATTATTCAACCAGCCGCGCGAAACGATGAAGTCGGGGTTCTGTTTCTGCGTAGCCAGCAGCCTGCTTCGCGTTTCCACTTCGCGCAGCGTCAGGCCGCACTGTTTCCTGAGTTGCTTGAGTGTGATGCCTGCCCGGATCTCCGGTAAGCCCGAGTCCATTGCCGCCTTAGATGTTGCCGAGATGTTGAACGTTGTCGCATCGGATCCGTCATGAATGGAACCGAAATAACATGGCCCGCCACGCGGTGCCAGCGGTTTTTTCGTTTTGTCTTTGATCCAAGACATAGTCTTTTGTCCCGGACCGCGGTCGCTGGCAAGGTTCCTTCCTAGTTCGGGCCCGGAAGTTGTACTTGCCGGAGCATGAGCGAAGACCGGAATTCGCTGCCCCTTTCCGATACCGTTCGTACCATATTGGCCTCGCGCGGTTTGACCGCAGCTCAAATGGGCCGCCTCTCTCGTCTTGCCTTTCCCGGCGACAAGCGGTTCCATGTTCCGCCGAACCTCTATCACCTCCTCGACGAGAAGCAGTTCACGCCGAGCCTCTACCAGATTTTTGCGCTCAGCCGTTTTTCCCGTTACCGGATCACGGATTGGTTCGCGGTCTTTGGCTTGGCCTTGGGCGAAATACCCCGTCTGCAGATGGTTCTACCGGCCCGGTTGACGACACTCATCGACCTAAGTCTCTCGGACGAACATGAACCCGTGCTTCGCTTCGAAGCCACCCGTTCTGGCCCCCGATCGAGTTCGCTCCATCCCTTGAGCGAGTGGGTGCGGGTTGTAACCTCCGAGCGAGGCAGGCCAAATTCGCCAGAGCCAGCCTCGGGCTCTTTCTATGCGCGGATCGGTTCCCACGATGCTTTCGCGTTTCCCGATCTCCTTCCCGGTAGCATCGTCAGAGTCCGCAGGATTGCGCGATTTCGTGCCGACGAGATTCCTACAGGACGGGGCGGCGCTCTATTCCTCGTCGAACACTCCAATGGTCTGACCTGTTCGAGGCTGCACGCACTGCCGCGAAATCGGGTGGTGCTTTGTCCCACATCTCTGCCGTTCGCTCAGGTGGAGTTGGATCTCGAAAGGCACGCGCGCATCCTGGGCGCCGTGGAATTCGAACTCCGACCCCTGCGATCGGGCCTAAACGCGAGCGTCCCGCCCAGTCTCCATCGTTTCTGGAATCCTTTCCCGCTTCCAGAAACTTCGCCGGCACTGTCGCTCGGAAGATTGCTGGCTCGAGCCCGCCGACGCGCCGGTCTGACCTTTCGCGAGGCATCGGCCAAGAGCGGCTTGATCGCACGGTCTTCGCAGAACCGGGAATACTATTGCGCGGCAGGCGCGCTTTCCGATTACGAGTCCCAGGGCGGTGCGCCGCGACACGCACAGAAGATGCTGTCGCTCTGTGCGCTCTATTCCGTGAGTCCCTGGGATTTCATGGCTGCGGCGGGACTGCGCTTACACGAAGCGGGGACCGACGCTATCCCCGACGAGTTGGCGAACGGGGTTCGCGGCGGTTTCAAACCCGGCCACGTCTTGCGCTCTTCCGAAAAGGTCCTCGCCGAACTTCCCCGATTTATAGGAGGCGCTGCGGCCGAGTATTTCAAAATGCGTCACATTTCGCTGCGGGATCTCTTCTCGGTCGAAAGATCTTTCCAGAGCTTTCACCCGTATCTGACCGAAGCGGCTTTACTGGTCGTAGACCGGCGAAAGAAGCAAATCTCGAGCCTGGCCCACGCCCCGCTGTGGGCGCAGCCGCTCTACGTCCTGATCCGCCGAAACGGGACTTTCCTGTGCGCCGCCTGCGTCCCGGAAGCGGGGCAAGGTCTGATCGTGCGGCCGTTCTCGGACGGGATCGATCGACCCTTGCACCTAAAGATTCCCGCGGAGGTCGAGGTTGTCGGTCGCGTCGTGGGAATTCTTCGCAAACTGCTCCCGGAGGGAATTTCCCGGTAAGGCTAGGCGTACGGCGCAAGTGCGAACGCTAGAACCCGCGAAGCGCGCAGAGCGCGCTTCGGAGACCAGAAGCGATCGTCGCGCAAGAAATCGAATTGCGAACAATCTCCGCGAAGAGTGGCGTCCCGCGACTCCCGGTGCGACAGTCCCGCCAGGTGAAGTGCACGATGTTTCTGATTTCCAAATCGGTTCGGCTCAGCAAATCCCTAGATGGCGGAATTCTCCTCGATATGGAACGAGGCGGGATCTTCAGCTTGAATCCGGTAGCGACGCGCATCGTCGAGCTTCTTGGGCGAGAGCAGAGTGTCTTCTCCCTCGTCGATCAGATCGGCCGCGAGTTCGGGATCTCCGAGCTGTTAGCCCCCGATGTCGTCAACTTTCTGTCGACGCTGCGCGACGAACGGTTGCTAGAGGACTCGGAAGGTAATCCGTCCCAGCGGTGAAATATGCCCGACCGACACGACCCACCGTCCGAATCCTGCCGTTTGCTTCTCTTGCGAAGCGCCGCTGAAGAAGTCTTGCTACGCTCCGAGCACGGCTGAAACGGCCGCCCGGTGGAAGGGGAGCTGCTCGCGAAAGTCTCTACGGCGCTCGAACTGTTTGGCGCCGTCGAAACCCGCGTGACGCGAAACCGTTCGCTCGCAACCGTGACAGCAGGCACTCGGTCGAGCTGCCAATCGCCTGAGTCAGCGCCGCGGATTCTGTGGAACGGAAGGCTCGACAACCGCGAAGAACTTGCCGCTCGAACCGCCACCGTTTCGAGCGCTTTCTCCGATGAAGAGATCGTGAGCGCCGCCTACCGGCGCCGCGGCACGGATACTTTCGCGCAAATCGTCGGGGATTGGGCGATCAGTATAGCCGACGATGCGAAATGCGAATTGGTCCTGGCCAGAGACTTCGCGGGAACCCGTCCGCTCTTTTACCAGCGGCAAGACCGCAGCGTGACCTGGTCGACGATCCTCGAACCTCTGCTGCAGTTTGGCGAACACGAACCTAACCTCTCCGAGGAATATCTCGCCGAGTGGTTGGCTTTTTTCCCGCGGAGTCATCTCACTCCCTACCGCGACATCTCGAGCGTTCCGCCGGGCTCGTTCGTGCGGATCGCTCCCGGTGGAGTCTCTGTCCGAAACTACTGGAGTCTCGAGTCGGTACAAGCGGTCCGTTATCGGGACGACCGGGAATACGAGGAGCATTTCCGTTCCGTATTGAGGGCCTCCGTCCGGCGCCGGGTAATCACTGATGGCCCCATCCTCGGCGAACTGAGCGGGGGAATGGACTCGTCATCGATCATTTGCATGGCGGATAGCGTGCTTGACGCGGGCGCGACAAGACTCGATACGGTCACCTATTTCGACGCACAGGAACCCAACTGGAATGAACTTCCCTATGCCCGCCTGGTCGAGGAGAAGCGCGGACGCGTCGGCCACCACATCGACGTAGGCACGAGCCAGCCCCAAACTGACCAAGCCATTGCGCCACGCTTTAGCGCCGTACCAACGTCTGCTTCCGCGCGCAGCTCGGCCGCCCGGGTTTTTGACCAAATCGTTTCCGACAACGGCTACCGCGTCGTTCTCTCGGGTTTGGGAGGCGATGAGATGTTGGGCGGCGTGCCAACGCCGGTCCCGGAATTGGCAGATCTTCTGGTAAGACTCGACGCGCTTCGATTCTTCCGGCAATCCTTTCGTTGGGCATTCGCGAAGCGAAAACCCATCGTGCAGCTGTGGCTTAGCGTGTTGGGATCCTTTTTCGCGCCGCGCACGAGAGAAAGCCTCGGTATTGCTTCCGCCTGGAATTGGCTATCGCCGGAATTCCGGACGCGCAATCGTGGACACCTGCAATTTCCCTCGGCGCCATTCCGGTTCTTCGGACCGCTGCCGAGCGTGCAAGCGCTTGCGACGGCTGTCGAAGCTCTTGGCCGGCAGATTTCCGGCGTTCCTCTCTCTGCAGAGCCCGTCTATGAATGGCGCTATCCCTTTCTCGACCGCGACCTCGTGGCATTTTGCGCCGCAATTCCGCGCGAACAGCTCGTGCGGCCGAAAGAGCGCCGCTCCCTGATGCGCCGCGCGCTCGCCGGAATTGTTCCACGGGAGATTCTGGAGCGAAAAAGAAAGGCCTACGTCAGCCGCGGGCTCGTAAAGGCCCTTACGTGCGAGTGGCGGATGCTTCGCGAAGCTCCGTTTCAGAGCGAGGATCTGCGCATCGTGGATTCGGCTCTTCTCCGCACATGGGTGGCACAGGCGGAGCAAGGGAAGGACGTTCCGGTCCTGCCCCTGCTCCGCACCCTGGCCCTCGAGCGATGGCTCCGCGATCTCCACGCCAAGGATCAGCAGCGCGGCAGCCCGCTTCCAGCGTTGCCGGCGCATCGGGCGCCGCGGGAATTTTTCGGCCGAGAAACACCAACATAGGAAGGAGGTGATGAGTCATGACCTATCAAAAGCCTGAAATCAACAAGATTGCGGAAGCAAGTTCGGCGATTTGCCTCGACAATTCCTTGTTGAAGTCGGTTGCCGGCGCGGACATTGCCAACCCGCATCGGCAGACGGTCCCGGCGTATGCGGTAGATGAGGACTGAAGAAGGCCCGAGGTGCCCGATCTCCGGGTACCTCGGGATTCCTGAATCGACTCCGCGCAAGTAACTTCATTCGAGAAAGGCGGTGATTGCGACAAAATACTGCGCGCCCGAGATGGAAAAAATCGCCAAAGCGGGCGAGGCGATCCGCTTCGAACGATCCCTCGCCAAGTCGATGAGCGGTGCGGACCTTGCCAAGCCGCATCAGATGATCGTACCGGCCTATTCTGCAGACGATGAGGATGAGTGAATCGACCTCCCGGGGCGTTACCGTTCGGGCGCCTTGGGACCAAGGGAAAGGCCTTAGGCGTCAACGGAAGAAAGCGGACACATTGGTCGAGGTGGACTCTCGCTGCGACCGAATGGAGTAAAGCCCCTGGTCCGTTTTGAAGGTCTACCAGGGGAATTTAGCCAGCACGATTTTGGACAAGCAGACGTGGAATTCGAGTGCGATTCACCGGCTGGCGATACAACACGTAATTGAAGCGCCCGTGCAACCAGGCTTCGCCGGTAGCAGCGTCGTGCCGACTTTCGATCGATTCATCGAGCACGTGGGCATAGTGACCTCCGAGCCGAGCCACCTCCTGCTCCAATCGGTTGGCAGTGTTGACCATTAGATTCTCGTGACACTCTCTCCAAAGTTCGTCCCGATGAACGAGTGTTCCCGGAACGCGGCTGCTCGACGCCTCGATAAGATACTCGGCCACGGGATCGGCATCGAATGGAGGTAATTCCCGGTGCCAGTAGACGACTCTGCTGCCTTGGGTGCCGACTGTCTTCAGGGTGCATTCCTTAGTTGAATCCGTCAGCTGGGATTCTAGAGTGTTACGCAAGCTATAGAATGTGAGCACGGTCACCTTTGTGGGTGTTTTCTCGCACTGTCGAAGTGAAATTGCTGAGGCGTGACCGTGACCCAGTGACCGTGAAGTCCCGTCCAGTACAGACGGATGCCAAGACTGCATCCCATCGCTACCTTGGGAATGCGGGTTCTCGACGCATCGTCAAGTGTAGATTATCACTCGGCGATTCGAGTGACCTACCGCACAGCTTCCAGTGACGCGTATTACTGCGAGTGACCGCTCTCACCATCCAGAATTGCTGTAACTAACGGAGGTAACCCAATGCCTACCGAAGTGGTTAGCGCCGAGCCGTCAGGCAAAGAGATCGCACCTTTACCTGTGCTTCCTTCGTCAAAAGTTGCGCGAACGGGGCGCACTGCAAGTGCCTCGCCCCGTCCGTTCACGCCAGGCCGCGAAGCCACTCTGTTCTCCGAAACCCTTCTGGATGCGAACCCGCTTCGGCAGCCGCGCCGAACGGCGAACGGGATCCTTTCCATCCTGGTTCATTTCCTCATCCTCGCCGCCTTGCTTCTTCCGTCTCTTTGCTTCACACACACGATCGATCTAAAGAGCTTTACACAGACGCTGCTTGTCGCGCCTCCTCCGCCTCCTCCACCTCCTCCCGCCCAAGCCATCACTGGAACTACACCAACTCCACGGCGAACGTTTGTTGTGGGTGGCAGACTCACAGCTCCTACATTTATCCCTCAAAAGGTTGTGATGCTCAAAGAAGAGCCCTTCCCTCCTGACGTCGCTGCCGGTGTTGTCGGCGGTGTTTCCGGCGGAATCCCGGGTGGCCAACTTGGCGGCGGGATCGGCGGTATCGTCTCCGACGTCTCACGTATGCCTCAGCCTGCGGCGCCTGTCATGCCACGAGCACCTGTCCGCGTAGGTGGCCGTGTCAGACCTCCGCGACTGCTTTCGAAAAGCTCTCCCGTTTATCCACATTTGGCCAGGCAGACCAGAGTTCAAGGGGTCGTAACCATTGATGCCGTGATCGATACCGAAGGGAACGTCGTGGAGATGCGAGTCGTCTCCGGCCACCCACTGCTGATCTCCGCGGCTTTGGAAACCGTGAACCAATGGAAGTATGAGCCAACGTACCTGAACGATCAGCCAATTGCAGTGCGACTGATCGTGACCGTGACGTTTCAGCTCGAGCACTGAGTCCTGTGCACTGCGGGAGGTCCGACATGTCTCTTATGATTTATCTTCTGATTGCGGCCGTATCTCTAGGCGCCATTTATCTGATTTTTCGACTTGTCCGAGGCCTGCACACTTATCTTACGTTTCGCGGCAAGAGGCTCGTTTCCTGCCCGGAAAATCACTGCGCCGCTGCTGTCCGAGTTGCCGCAGAGAAAGCGGCTTTGGAAGCAATCGTAGGGAAACAGCATTTAACGTTGAGTACGTGCTCACGTTGGTCGGAGCGGCAAGCCTGTGGTCAAGAATGTCTTCCTCAAATCGAAGAAGCACCGAAAGCCTGCCTAGTACGGACCATCATCAATCACTGGTATCAAGACGCAAAATGCAAGTATTGCCACAAACCCTTCGGCGAGATCCACTGGTACGATCACCCGCCAGCCCTGCTGAACCGCGAGAACAAAACAATCGAGTGGAACCAAATCCCACCCGAGAAACTGCAAGACGCATTGGAGACACACGGGCCAGTGTGCTGGAGCTGCCATATGGCGGAGACTTTCCGGCGAGAGCATCCGGAGAGGGTTGTGGACCGGCCCTCGACTCCCTTGCGCATGAGCCTTTACCACTGAGTCGGGACCTGGCTCTGAAGAAGTAAAGGCTGTGCGAATTTGCTAACGGAGTTTCTTGAGATCAAAAACGACGGTGATGGTTTTCGACTCAGGAGTTCGAACTTCAATCGTGGCTTCTTCTGAAGCAA
>Ga0306923_10002639_pt1 | contig 16546 bp, 16 predicted proteins | sample sta12Can44000108_FD_203841 | JGI IMG/M metagenome (GOLD analysis project Ga0306923, IMG submission 203841) | Lab enrichment of tropical soil microbial communities from Luquillo Experimental Forest, Puerto Rico - statanox.12C.anox.44.000.108 (v2)... | ecosystem: Environmental > Terrestrial >... | reverse complement strand
CCACCCGCCCATGGTCCTGAAAAAGAGCGGCTCGCGCCCCGCAGTCACACCGCTCGGCGGCCCGTAACGAGCGTATCGAGGTACTCGCGGATGACGGCCGATAGGCCGACGAACACCGCGCGCGAGATGATGGCGTGGCCAATGGACACCTCATCGAGAAACGGGAGATCGCGAAACAGCTTGAGGTTGTCGAGGTCGAGATCATGGCCCGCGTTCACGCCGAGGCCGAGATCGTGTGCCAGGCGCGACGCCTCCGCGTACTGGCTGAAGGAGCGTTCGGCCTCCGCCCGGCTCCGTTCGAATGCGCGGGCGAAAGGTTCGGTGTACAGCTCGACGCGGTCCGCGCCGACCGACGCCGCCCAGCGTACAGGCTCGAGCGCCGCGTCGACGAAAACGCTCACGCGGATGCCGCGTGAATGCAGCCGCGCAACCGTCTCGGGCAGCCGCTCTCTCTGCAGGCCGGGCCGCCAGCCCGCCTGGCTCGTCACCTCGCCCGGAACCACGGGCACGAGGGTGCACTGATCGGGGACGACCTCGTCGACCAGTTCGATCAGGTCCGCGCGCGGATCGCCTTCAATGTTGTATTCGATGCCCGACGCCCGTTCGCGCAGTCTCGCCGCGATCGCGCGCACATCCGCGCGGGTGATGTGCCGCTCGTCGGCGCGCGGGTGAACCGTGATGCCAGGTGCGCCCGCCGCGACGCAAACGTCGACCGCGTCGAGCACGTTCGGCACGCGCCCACCCCGGGAGTTCCGCAACGTGGCAACCTTGTTGACGTTGACACTCAAACGAACCATGCCCGCGCCGGTGTCCTTCCGACCCGACCTGCTCGCCCACTCGACCCGCTCAACTCACGCGACTCTCTTTACTTCCTTACTTCCGCCGTCGATATCACCCGAGGTGTTCCTGCACCGCGTCCACAATCTCCTGCGCCCAGGTCCGGATCTCCTTCTGATCCTTGCCCTCGAGCATCACGCGGAGCAGCGGCTCAGTCCCCGAGTAGCGCACGAGCAGGCGGCCCTGCCCGGCCACGCGCGCCTCGACGCGGGCAATCGCGTCGGCCACGGCGGGCACGGTCCCCAGTTCGGTTTTCTCGCGGACTCGAACATTGAGGAGCACCTGCGGATAGGTCGTGAGATCGCCTGCGAGCTCCGCCAGCGTCCGTCCCGTCAACGAAACGGTTCTCAGCACATTCAACGCCGTGCAGAGGCCGTCACCCGTGAACAGATAGTCGGAGAAGATGATGTGCCCCGATTGCTCTCCCCCGAGCGACAGGCCCCGCCTCAACATTTCTTCCATCACGTACTTGTCGCCGACGGCGCAGCGAACGAGCTCGATGCCGAGCGATTTCAGCGCAATCTCGAGTCCGATGTTGCTCATCACCGTCGCCACGATGGCGTTCCCCCTGAGACGCCGCTCGCGCTTCAGCTGGGCGCCGCACATCAGGAGGACGGCGTCACCATCCACGATGGCGCCTCGGTGATCGACGAAGATCGCCCGGTCCCCGTCACCATCGAACGCGACACCCATCTGACAGCCGTGCTCGACGACGGTCCGCGCGAGCAGCTCGGGCCGCGTCGACCCGCAATCGAGGTTGATGTTCCGGCCATTCGGCTCGTTGGCGACCACGACCGTGTCCAGACCAAGGCTCGCAAACAGCGCTGGCGCCACTGTCGTTGTCGCTCCGTTGGCACAATCGATCGCGAACCGACCGCGTTTCGCCGCACGGGCCCCTCGAGACGACGTCGCCTCCGGAAAGACTGCGCGCAAATGATCGAGATACGCGCCGACGAGATCGACGCGCCGGACCGGCCCGGCCTCACCGCCCGTGACCTGCCACGAGGAGTCGGCCATGATCGCCTCGACCTTGCGCTCCACGACCTCGGTGAATTTTTCACCCTGCCCCGAGAACACTTTGATGCCGTTGTCCTGATACGGATTGTGCGACGCGGAGATCACCACGCCCGCGTCGAACTCCGAGTTGGCGCGGGTGAGATAGGCCACGGCAGGCGTGGGCACCACACCTGCGCTGGTGACCTCGGCTCCTTCGCCACGCGCGCCGCACGCCAGCTCCTCTTCAATCCACACGCCGGACTCGCGCGTGTCGCGGCCAATGAGAAGATGTTGCGAATGCGACGCCGGCTGCCCGTCAGGCAGCGCGCGCACGAGCGCGCCGCCGAGACGTCGGACGGTGGCCCGATCGAGCGGGTACGAGCCGGCGACGCCGCGAACACCGTCGGTGCCGAACAGTCGGGGAGTCATCGTGGCGTCATTTGAGACTCGTCATCCGGACTTGAACCGTGGTCGGCTCGATGTGAGTCACGCCCGCTTCGGGGGCCGCCTCGGCATGGACCGTCAACTGGTACTGACCGGCACCGAGGCCCGCAAGGTCGACGTACGCCACCACATCGTCGGCCTCGAGACGTCCGATAGTTTCCCGGCTGCCCCGCAAGGCGACATCGACCGCGGTGGGGGCCGCCTCGGCCGACAGATTGGGCGGGAGATTGCGCAGGTGCACGGGCCGGTCGCGCAGCGTGCGCTCCATGGGCGCTGCAACAATCTGGACCGAGACGACGGCGGATCGCGCGTTCTTCAGGCGCAGCAGAGGGTCGAGAACGCCCAGCGTCACCGTCCGACTGACACGATCGCGCGCACTTGAGACCGAGACCGGCTCGGTCACGGCCTCGGTCGCGCGCGAGACCGCGCTCTCCGGCCCTTCGACTTCGACGATGGGCGGGTCGGCCGTCAACGGACCGACGACGAAACCAGGCGCCGGCCGCCCGTCGACTGCTGGAACCACGGGCACTGGCCGCGACGCCGTTCGCTCGAACACCATCGTGATCGCCGACGGGATGATTTGCGCGACCTCGACGCCGAACGGCACACGAATCTGATCCGCCGTCAGCGGAAACACGCGCCGTCCCGGCCGCGCCGATCTGAGGTCGAGCACCGCGACCACGTCGCCGGCCAGCACCTGGCTGAGCGTGCTGGATCCGCCGCGGACGCGGACGTCGACCGTCGCCGGCACCTCACCGGTGAGCTCGACGCCCGCCGGCATTTGCTGCAATTCGAGCGGCACACGCAGGCCGCGCTCGACCGGCTCCTCCCCCGCGATCGCCATCCACAGCAGCAGCGCGACCGCCAGCGACAGCAGCTTGAGACCGAGATGTCGAAAGGGCCAGATGCGCCTCATGTCGGCTGCACCTCGTGCCGCGGTGCCGACCGGCGAGGCTGGAGCACAAGTGACCGCAAGCGCTCGCGAAGCGCGTCGACGCTCACCCCGCGCTCGATCTGGCCGTCGGACACGACCGAGATGACCCCGGTCTCCTCCGAGACCACGATCGCCACCGAGTCATTCTCTTCAGTCAGGCCGATGGCGGCCCGGTGCCGCGACCCGAGGTCCTTGGCGAGCCTCGGGTTGACCGTCAGCGGAAGGAAGCACGCCGCGGCCGCCACGCGATCCTCCTGCACGATGATCGCGCCGTCATGCAGCGGCGAGGTCGGCTGAAAGATGCTGAGCAGCAGATCGTAGGTCAGAAGTGCGTCGAGCGGTATGCCGCCCTCAATGTAATTGCGGAGGCCGATCTGCCGCTCGATCGCGACGATGGCGCCAATCCGCTGCGACGACAACATGCCCGCCGCCATCGCGAGCTCTTCGATGGATTCCTCGGCGGATTCCGGCTTGGCGAAATAGCGGAAGAACGGCGCACGGCCCAGATGCGCGAGCGCCCGTCGGATATCCGACTGAAACAGCACGATGACGGCGAACACGATATAGCCGACCATGTTCCGGATCAGCCAGTTCGTCGTCTCCAGGTGCGCCCATCGGGACCCGTAGAACAGCGCGATCAACACGCCGCCGCCGAGCGTCATCTGCACGGCGCGCGTGCCGCGAATGAGCTTGAGCACCTCGTAGATGAGAATCGACACCACGACGATGTCGACAAGGTCCCACCAGGTCAAGGGCGCGCGGCGGAAGAACGTTGCAATCCCCGTCATGGCTGGCGGCTGATGGCTGGTGGCGTCCGGTTGATGGCCCGCGCGCGATGTGCCATCCGCCATGAGCTATTCGCCATGTCTCCGTATCTCCTCCGCGACCCGTACGACTTGCACCATCTCGGGCACGGCATGAACCCGAACGATGTGGGCGCCGTTCAACACCGCGGCGGCTACCGCAGCGGCGGTTCCCCAATCGCGCTCCGTCGGCGGTCGTCCGCCGAGCGCCTCTTGCATGAACGACTTGCGGGACGGACCCGCCAGAACCGGGCGATCAAGGGCCGCCGCAAGCTCGGGCAGCCGCGCCAGCACACCATAGCTGTGCGCCGCCCGTTTGGCAAACCCGATGCCCGGGTCGACGATGATGCGGTCTCGCGGGACGCCCGCCGCCGTCGCCGTGCCGATGCTGCCCCGAAGCTCCCGGATGAGCTCGGCAACAACGTCCACATAGACCGCCTCGTGGTACATCGTCTTCGGTCGGCCGCGCGTGTGCATCAGGATGAGCGCCGCACCTGCGCCCGCAACCGCTTGACCGAGCGCAGGATCCATGGCAAGGCCGCTGATGTCGTTGACGATGGACGCTCCGGCGGCCAGTGCCGCCCGGGCGACGCCGGCCTTGTACGTGTCGACCGACACGGGCACCTGCACACGCGTCGTGAGGCCCTCGAGCACGGGCAGGATCCGGTCGCACTCCTCTTCGGCGGAGATCGGCTCGGCGCCGGGTCGAGTCGACTCGCCGCCCACATCGAGGAGATCGGCGCCCGCGAGCGCCATTCGCTGACCGGCCTCGATAGCCATCGAGGGATCGAGAAGGGAGACGGACTCCGCGAACGAGTCGGGAGTCACGTTGACGATGCCCATGACGAGCGGGCGAGCGCCGAGCTCCAGCGTGCGCCCTGAGGGCAGCTGAATCCAGAACCCGGCGCGCGCGGGATACACGCCCGCCAACGGTCTATTCTTGCGGAAGCGGCTTGTTCAGCGCGGGAACGATCGGCGCGCGCTCCTTTCGGGCGCGAGGCTCTTCTTCTTCGGAGGTGGCCGCCCGCGCGGCGACCGCCTGTGGCTCGTCGAGCGGCACCCCGGCCGCGAGCTTTTTCACCTGTTCGGCATCGAGCACCTCGCGCGCGAGCAGCGCGTCGGCGATGCTGACCAATGTGTCTTTGTTGTCGGTGAGGAGCTCGTGTGCGCGCTGATAGTTCTCCGTGACCAGGCGCTTCACTTCATGGTCGATCTTGAGCGCCGTGTCCTCGCTGTAGTCCTGGTGCTGGGCAATCTCACGGCCCAGGAAGATCTGCTCTTCCTTCTTGCCGAAGGTCAGCGGCCCCATCGCGTCGCTCATGCCCCACTCGCAGACCATCTTCCTCGCCAGCTCGGTCGACCGTTCGAGGTCGTTGCCGGCGCCCGTCGTGACGCTGCCAACCGTGATCTCCTCGGCGATGCGGCCGCCGAGCAGAATGGCGATCTGGTCGCTCAGGTAGTCGCGCGAGTAGTTGTGCTTCTCGTCGGCGGGAAGCTGCTGCGTCAGGCCGAGCGCCATGCCACGCGGAATGATCGTGACTTTGTGAATGGGGTCCGCATGCGGCAACAAAACGGTGAGCAGCGCGTGGCCCGCCTCGTGGATGGCGGTGACCCGCTTTTCCGCGTCGCTGATGATCATCGAGCGGCGCTCGGATCCCATCAGGACCTTGTCTTTGGCGAACTCGAAGTCGTGCATGCGCACGACCTTCTGGTTGTAGCGGGCGGCATTCAGAGCCGCCTCGTTGACCAGGTTCGCCAGATCCGCCCCTGAAAAACCGGCCGTCCCGCGAGCCAACACCGGCACTTCCACATCGTCCGACATCGGAATCTTGCGCGTGTGAACGCCGAGGATCCCTTCACGCCCCTTCACATCGGGCCGGTTGACGACGATGCGGCGGTCGAAGCGGCCCGGGCGCAGGAGCGCCGGGTCGAGCACGTCAGGACGGTTCGTGGCGGCGACCAGGATCACGCCTTCGTTCGATTCGAAGCCATCCATCTCGACGAGCAGCTGATTGAGCGTCTGCTCGCGTTCGTCGTGACCACCGCCGAGACCGGCCCCTCGGTGCCGGCCAACGGCGTCGATCTCGTCGATGAACACGATACAGGGCGCGTTCTTCTTGCCCTGCTCGAACAAGTCCCGCACGCGGGACGCGCCGACCCCGACGAACATCTCGACGAAATCGGAACCGCTAATCGAGAAGAACGGCACGTTGGCCTCGCCGGCCACGGCGCGGGCGAGAAGCGTCTTCCCCGTACCTGGAGGGCCCATGAGCAGCACGCCTTTCGGGATGCGCCCGCCGAGTTTCTGGAACTTCTGGGGCTCCTTGAGGAATTCAATGATTTCCTGCAGCTCTTCTTTCGCCTCGTCCACACCGGCGACGTCCTTGAACGTCACCTTCTTCTGGGAGCTCGACGACAGCTTCGCCTTGCTCTTACCGAACGACAGCGCCTTGTTGCCGCCGCTCTGCATTTGCCGCATGAAGAACAGCCAGAAGCCAATCATCAGAAGCGCCGGCGCCCAGGTGTAGAGCAACGATGCCCAGGGACTGGCCGTCGGCTCCTTCGACTCAACCTGGACGCCGCGTTCGATCAGTTTGTTGGCGAGCCCGTCGTACTGCGACGGCGCGTATGTGTGAAACCGCTCGCTGGTTTTCGTCGTGCCGGTGATGTCCTGGCCGGTGATCATCACCCCGGCGATGCCGCCGGAATCCACCGACTGAATGAACTCGCTGAACGAGATCGTCCGCTCGTGCGACTGAAACTTCGTCGAGAAGTTCCAGATGAGCATGCCGACCACGAAGAGCACGACCCAGAACAAAAGACTCTTCAACGTCGAGTTCAAGACAGATCCTCCAGGGCCATCCGCGTCGCGCGCCCGCTCAGGCGCGCCTAAGTCTCAAGACTAGCACGGCTTGTGACGGGTCCGTAACCCGAAACGCCTCGTCAATTCCGTAGCCCGCGACCCACACAATCCGATCGGTTTGGTCGACCACGAGCGGCACCCAATCACGCTCCGCACGCGGCAGTTTCCGGTCGACAAACAGGTCTTGCAGCTTTTTGGAGCCGCCCAGTCCAACAGGGTGAAACCGGTCGCCCGGACGGCGATTTCGTACGACCAAACTTCCCTGCACGCGGTCGCGTTGGACCACGGCCTCGGGCCCATTGCCCGCGGTTGCATTCGGCGCGACGCTTCCTGCACGCCGGACACTTCCCCCAGCCGGGTGCACGGCCTCCGGATCCTCTACCGACACCACCAACCCGGTGCCAGGCACCAGGGCCTCTCCTGGGATAGACAGCGGAATGGAGAAAAGGTTCGCAGGTGCGGCCAGGTTCACCGAACGCATTCTTTTATTTATGACGATCCGTCCACCAATTCGTTGCACACGCAACCCAGGAGCGTCGACAACTTTGTCCTCGACCGCGTGCTCGGCATCCGGGTCCGCCTCGATGAGGCGAACCACGGAGGCGACGTGATCGAATGAAATCTGGCGGCCGCCAGACGCGGCAGTCAACGCGCGCCAGACAATCAGGCGGCGGAGCGCGAGGGGGGTGCCTCGAAGCGCGGCAATCTCGAGAGTTTCGGGCGTCTGGAGGAACGGCGCGCTGACCTCTTCCGCCCAGATCCAGAGGTCGCGCATGAGCGCCGCCTCGTCGGCAAGCGTGTCAATGATGGCCGGGTTGAACCGGTCGGCCAGCAACGGCAGCAGCTCAGCTCTCACTCGGTTCCGTGGAATCGAAACGTCTTCATTCGTCTCGTCATCAAGGTATTCGCCAGGCAGCACGCACTCCCGAGCCGGCGAGGCGTCAGCCGCGACGCACGTCCGAAGGGGTCTCGTCGCGGTCAGCCACGATCGCAGCTCCCCCCGCCGGCAGTCGAGAAGAGGACGGACGATCCGGCCGCTGTGCGGGTGCATGCCCGACAACCCTCGCGGGCCGGCTCCTCGCAGCAGGCGCAGAAGGAACGTTTCGGCCTGATCGTCTCGCGTGTGTCCGACGGCCACGCGGTCCGCCGCCAGCTCCATGCGAGCGCGCTCGAAGAACGCATCACGCGCCAGCCGTCCCGCATGCTCGAGCGAGCGCCGCTCGCGGCGAGCGCGATCGGCGACATCGTCTCGATCGGTGACGCACGAGAGACCGAAAGCACTCGAGGCTTGGACGACGAACTGCTCGTCGCGGGTCGCCGACGATCTCAACTGATGATTGAGGTGCGCGACGCCCACGAGACGGAGCTCGCCCGCTCGATCGAGCTCGCGCAGGATGTGCAGGAGCGCCATCGAATCCGAGCCACCCGACACCGCGGCCACGACGCGCGATTCTGCCCTGAGGAGATCGTGCTGAGCGATGAAGCGGCGAACGCGCTCAATGATACGCATCGAATGGTGGGCGGGCGGGACGGGCCGCCCAACCAGCCCCTTCCCGCCCCATTGTGGTGCCGGAGGACGGACTCGAACCGTCGACCCCGCGCTTATGAGACGCGTGCTCTCACCAACTGAGCTACCCCGGCGGAACCTCTGATCTTAGCACGGGATGTCTTCAGGCCAGGGCCGCGGCCAAGAGCGGAATCATGATCTCGTGATGCCCCACGAGCGAGTAGCCTCGCCCCGACGTGGTAGTCGGTCGCGTGACGACATTCGTTTGTGGCCGATACTGGCGGACGAAATCCAGATTGACCGTCGTCAGCCCGGCCAGGGCGATTCCACGGTTACGCGCGAGCGCGACGGCCTTCAAGAACACTTCGGGTAGAACGACCGCCGACCCGCAGTTCAGGTACACGCCGCGCTCGAGGCGCGCAACGTTCGAGATGAAGTATCGGAAATCGCGAAGGCTCCCCTCACCGATAGCAGCGCCCGGCGCGGCCGGGTGCATGTGAATGATGTCGGTGCCGACCGCGACGTGCACGGTCACGGGAATCTCGAGGCGCGCCGCCGCCGCCAGCACGCTGGACCGGGCGTACTGCGGCGACTTGGCTGCAACGAGCCGCGTCACGGACTGACCCAACCCCAGCCCTGCCGCCACGCCGTCGGCGATGGCGCCGTTCAAGAGTCGGCCGGTCTCTTCGGCCATCCCGAATCGACCAGGCCCCAGCGCCTCGTCCACATCCTCGGACGTGGCTCCCACCAGCGCGATTTCGAAGTCGTGGATGACGGCCGCCCCATTTGTCGCGATCGCCGAGACATATCCGCGCTCCATCAGATCGATCAGAACCGGTCCAAGCCCGGTCTTGATGACGTGGGCCCCAAGCCCCCAGACGATGCCACCCGCGCCGGCGCGCGCGTCGTTGAGCGCGCGCACCACTGCCTTGAACTCAGCAGCGGCCAGAATGTCAGGCAGCGAGTCGACAAACGCCGCAACGGTTGCCGTCCGCCTCGCCGGCCTGGCGAAGTCTTCGGCGCGCGCCTTGCTCTTTCGCGACTTCAGTGGATAGGTCTGCACGCCTGACACATCGAACGCCTCGTAGCTGAACTTCACGCGCTTCTCCTCACACGATCAACATCGCGTCACCGTAACTGTAGAACCGGTAGCGCTGCCGGATGGCGGCATGATACGCCGCCAGGACGCGGGCTCGGCCGGCGAATGCCGCGACCAGCATCAGCAGCGACGATCGCGGCAGGTGAAAGTTCGTCAAGAGTCCGCCAATGACGCGAAAGTCGAACCCTGGGTAAATGAAAAGGTCAGTCGCCCCCGTGCCCGCGACGATCGCACCCAGGTTGGCTCGTGCGACCGCCTCGAGCGTTCGGGTGGTCGTGGTCCCCACGGCGACGATCCGCCGACCGTCGCGGCGCGCGGCGTCAATCACCGCCGCGTCCTCGACGCCAATCTCGTACCGCTCCGACTCGACCCGGTGGTCCTCGACGCGCTCGACGCGAACGGGCTGAAACGTCCCGTAGCCGACATGCAGCGTGATCTCGGCACGATCGATCCCCTTGGCGCGCAAGGCGTCCATGAGCGCCGGCGTGAAATGCAGACCCGCCGTCGGCGCCGCCACCGAGCCCCGGTTCCGTGCGAAAACGGTTTGATAGCGGTCGTGGTCCGCCGCCGTGTCGCCCCGCTTGACGTAGGGCGGCAGCGGCACGTGACCGATCGCGTCGACGGCCGCCTCGATGGCCGACCCGTCATCGGTCCACAACCGAACCAGTCGCCGCCCGAAAAATCGGCGCTCGACGACCTCACCGTGCACGGTCTTGTCGCCCTCGAATCTCACGCGTGCGCCCGGCTTCAGCTTCTGCCCAGGATGCATGAGCGCCTCCCAGATCTCAGCTCCGGCCTCCGATCCCAGACGCTTGACCAGGAGACACTCCACCGCGCCACCTGTGGGAACCCGATGGCCCAGAAGTCTCGCCGGAAAGACTCGCGTGTTGTTGACGACGAGAAGATCGCCTGGAAGCAGAAGCTGCGGGAGGCCAGCCATCGTTCCATGCCTGATCGCTCCTGACTCGCGATCGAGGCGAAGGAGGCGCGCTGCCGTTCGTTCCCCGGCCGGCTCCTGGGCGATGAGCTCGGCAGGCAGATCGAAGTCGAACTCGCGCACATCCATATGTGTCGCTACAGAAGGCTCGCGAGATCGAACCGGCCGCGCGTGCCGAGGAGCGGCTTCCAGAGATCGCCGAGCTCGGTCACCCGCGCAGGCACGTTCCTCATCGTGAAGTCCTCAATCCGGACGCCGCGCTCCACTTCTTTCCACGTCACGGGTGTCGACACGGTCGCCTCGGGTCGCGGTCTGGGCGAATAGATCGACGCCAGCGTCCTCCCCCACGCGTTCTGGTTGTAGTCCACGAGCACGCGCCCCCGAGGACGCTTCGCCACTCGGTACTCCGCGGTCATGAGCTGGGGATGCCGTGAGGCGAGCTCCTGCGCCAACGCTTTCGCAAACATCCACGCCTGCTTCTGCACCGGCCCTCTCACGATCGGCACGTACACGTGCAAGCCCTTCGACCCGGTCGTCTTCACCAGCGAGGTGATCCGCAACGCGGCCAGCGCATCCCTCACGATGAGCGCCGTCTCGAGCACGCGTTCGAACCCCGCACCGGCACCCGGGTCGAGGTCGAAATGCACGTAGTCCGGCCTGTCCACATCGTCGCACCGCGCATACCACTGGTTGAGATCGATACAGCCGAGGTTGATGACCCACATCAACGATGCGCGGTCGTCGATCACCGGAAAATCGATGACGTTCTCGGAGTCGTGCCGGATGGAGCAGATGCGGATCCAGGCCGGACGCGGCGCCGGCGCACGCTTCATGAAGAAGAAGTCGCCGCCCGCGCCGTGCGGATATCGCTTCATGACCATCGCGCGGTCGCGGATGTGCGGCAACAGGACGTGCGCAACATCCGCGTAGTACTGGAGAAGATCGCCTTTGGTCAGGCCGAGCTCGGACCAGAACATCTTGCGAAGATTGGTGAGCCGGACCTCTTTCCCATCCACGCTCGCGGTCACGTTGTCTCGATCCCGGGGAATCGTCAGGCGGGAAATTGTCGGACGCGCCCGGCCCATATGGAGATGACGAGCCCTGTCAAAACGGCGTCAGCCGCGGCGCGACATCGGGATCGCCGGTCTCCGCAGCGGAGCCAGCCGCGGCGGCCGTTTGCCGCGCAGCACCGCGCCCGCCACCGGCACGTACTCGAGCTCGACGCCGTCGTTCGCGTGGCGCAGGAGCAGACCGCCCCGGCTCATGTCGCCGCGGCCGACGAAGTCGATGGGAAACCGCAGGCGATCGCCGAAGATCGCGGTCAGGACGTCGACGTATTTTGGCGAAGCCACGCTGCCGAGCAGCACGATGTCACAGTCGGGACCGACCTCCTCAAGAAGCGCACGCGCGCCGGCCTCGAGCGGTCGCCGGTACCTCGCGTTCGCGACATCGATATCCCCGCGCGCGAACGCCTCGATGGCCGCGCGCGTCACCGGCGTCTCCGGACTCCTCAGGCCGGCGGTGGGCGTGATGATGTGGACCCCCGAGCCGACAACCGGATAGCTCGCGTCGGGCGGGTTGGCGAAGCGCCGCGCGTAGGCGAGCTTGCCCCGAAAGTACAAGCCGCTGATGAACGCGAAGACCTCGCCGAGCGGCGCGCCTTCAGCCGATCGGAGCGCGAGCGCCAGCGCGAACTCCGCGCGCGGAGAGAGTGCCTGCCTGGCCCGAGTCCCGCCGCAGTTGGCCGGCGACAGCAGAAAGATGCGCGCTCGCGACGTCAGTACCCCCAGCGCAGCAGCACGGCGCCAACCGTGAATCCGGCTCCCACCGACGCGAGTAGCACGAGGTTGCCCCTCTTCAGCTTGCCGGCGCACACGGCGTCATTGAGCGCCAGCGGAATCGTCGCCGCCGTGGTGTTGCCAAACCGGTCGATGTTGATGATCACTTTCTCTGCCGGCACCCCGAGCTTGGTCGTCGCCGACTGAATGATGCGGCGGTTGGCCTGGTGCGAGACGAACAGATCGATGTCGTCCGGGCCGAGACCGTTGCGGTCGAGCAGCCGCCGCGAGATCTCCTCGGTCTTCCGCACTGCGAACTTGAAGACCGCGTGGCCGTCCTGCTTCACGTAGTGCAGGCGCTCGTCGACCGTCTCGTGCGACGGCGGTCGCGCGCTGCCGCCGGCCGGCATGCACAGCGCCGGCCCGCCGCTGCCGTCAATCTCGTGCTCGAAGTCGAGGATGGCGGGATCGCCAGCCGCCCCCGCAGAGACGACAACGGCCCCAGCCCCATCCCCGAACAGCACGCACGTCGATCGATCCTGGTAGTCGATGATGCTCGACATCACGTCCGCACCAACGACCAGCGCGTGATCGTGCGCCCCGCTCGCGACGAGCTGGCTCGCCGTCGTGAGGGCATACGTGAACGCCGAGCACGCGGCGCTCAAATCGAATCCCCAGGCGTGGTGCGCGCCGATCTTGGTCTGAATCAGACAGGCGGTGCTGGGGAACATCATGTCGGGCGTCACAGTCCCGACGATGATGACGCCGATGTCATTGGGCGTGAGGCCGGCGCGGCGGATCGCCGGGATCGCCGCTTCTTTGCCCAAATCGGACGTCGCCACGCCCGGCCCGACGATGTGCCGCTCCCGAATACCCGTGCGCTGCAGGATCCATTCGTCCGACGTGTCGACCATCTTCTCGAGGTCGGCGTTGGTGAGGACGTGCGGAGGCACGTAGGTCGCCAGCGAAACGATCCGGGTCGGCCTCCCGCCGGCGCGCGGCACCCGGCGCGCGTACGTCGGGCTGAGCTGGGGCTCCCGGGGGGTCGGGCCCCCGGATGGAACAATCGCGTCATTTACCACAAGCGTGAGTCCCTTCGCTGATCCGCGGGCGCCACGAGCCCGAAGTAGCCGTAGGCCCGCGGTGTCGCCACACGCCCTCTGGGCGTCCGATCGAGAAAGCCGATCTGAATCAGAAACGGCTCGTAAATGTCTTCGATGGCGTCTTTCTCTTCGCTGATGGCCGCGGCAATCGTGTTCAGCCCGACCGGCCCGCCGCCGAACTTGTCGATGATCGTCCTGAGCAGCTTGCGATCGACTTCGTCGAAGCCGTGCTCGTCGACCTCGAGCAGCTTCAGGCCCGCCTGTGCGACGTCGACGCTGATATGCCCCGACGCTCGAACCTGCGCGAAGTCGCGCACACGCCGCAACAACCGGTTCGCAATGCGCGGCGTGCCCCGCGCCCTGCGCGCGATTTCGCCCGCCGCCGCATCGTCGACCGGGACGCTGAGGATCCTCGCCGATCGCCGGACGATTTCTTCGAGATCCGCCGGCGAATAGAACTCCAACCGGTGCGTGATGCCGAAGCGGGAGCGCAGCGGCGAGGTGAGGAGCCCGGTGCGGGTCGTGGCGCCGACGAGCGTGAACTTCTCGAGACGCACCTTCACCGTCCGTGCGCTCGGCCCCTGGCCAATTACGATGTCGACCTCGTAGTCCTCCATCGCCGGGTACAGGATTTCCTCGACGGCAGGCGACATGCGATGAATTTCATCGATGAACAGGACCTCCCGTGCGCCCAGGTTGGTCACGATCCCGACCAGATCCCCTGTCTTCTCGATCGCAGGGCCCGAGGTGGCGCGAACGGGCACTCCCAGCTCGTTGGCGATCACGTAGGCAAGCGTCGTCTTGCCGAGCCCGGGCGGACCGTGCAGCAGCACGTGGTCGAGCGGTTCGTTGCGCTGCTTCGCCGCGGCGATCGCGACGTGCAGGTTCTCGCGCACGCGATCCTGGCCGATATATTCGTCCAGCACGCGCGGGCGCAGGCCGGCTTCGTATTGCGCGTCTTCGTCGACGCGCGCTGCGGTGACGAGGCGGTCGTTCATCTGGCCAGTTCTCGCAACGCCTGCTTCAGCGTGCGCTCGAATCCGCCGTCCGGCGCCGCCTTGATCGCGGCGCCCACGGCCTTTTCGGCGAGAGGCCGATGATAACCCAGGTTCACGAGCGCAGACAGGACGTCGTCCCGTAAAGCCGGGACGGCCGGCGCCGACTCGCCGGCGATTGCCGCGACCGGCGCTCGCGGCAGCCGATCCTTCAGCTCGAGCACGATGCGCTCGGACGTCTTCTTGCCGACGCCGGGAATCGCGGTCAACCGTGCGACGTCGCTCCGCTCGACCGCACGCATCAATTCGACCGGTTCGATCCCCGACAGCACCGCGAGCGCGAGCTTCGGGCCGATGCCGCTCACGCTGATCAATCGCTCGAAGAGATCCTGCTCGAGGAGTGTCGCGAAGCCGTACAGCGCCAGCGCATCTTCACGCACGTGCGTGTGAATGCGCAACGCGATGTCACCTCCCGCCTCGCTCAAGCCGTAGAACGTCGACAGGGGCACCGAAACGTCATAGCCCACCCCGTTGACCTCGACCACGATCCGGTTCGGATACTTTTCGAGAATGCGGCCCCGGAGGTGTGCGATCACGTCAGCGCGCCGGTCGGTAGTGCCGCCAGCTCGTGGCGTGGTTCCGCGGGACGAGCCCCCGCGGGCGCGAATGCACGTGACAGATCGCCACCGCCAGCGCGTCGGCCGCGTCATGGGGCGCCGGCACCGCAGGCAGGCCCAGGATGATCTTCACCATGTGCTGCACCTGCGGCTTTTCCGCTCGCCCGTAGCCGACCACCGCCCGCTTGATTTCCGCGGGCGTATACTCGGCGATCGGCAGTCCAGCCTCTACCGCCGCGAGCATCGCCACGCCGCGCGCATGCCCCAACCTGAGGGCGCTTCGCACGTTCGCCGCATGGAACACGTTCTCAATCGCCACGCAGTCGGGGCGGTGATCGCGAAGGAGCGCGGCCAGCCGGCGGTGGATCGCAAGGAGCCTGTCGGGAAAGGCGGTCGACGGCGGCGCGCCAATGGCGCCACAAGCGACAATTGAGTGATGCGACCCATCGGTTTCGACGCAGCCGTAGCCGGTGCGCTCGGAGCCGGGGTCGATGCCGAAAACCCTCACGCCAGCGAGGCCTCGATCTCCTTCTCCGAGATATCGAAGTTCGACGACACGTTCTGGACGTCGTCGTGCTCCTCGAGCGCCTCCATGAGCTTGACCATCTGTTGCGCGGGCTTGCCTTCGAGCTTGACGTAGTTCTGCGGGATCATCGAGATCTTTGCCGTCGCCGGTTCGACGCCAAGCTGCTTCACGGCGTCGTTCACGGCGGGGAAGGCCTCGGGCGTACTGAACACTTCCCAGTTGTCCTCGTCGTCCTGGAGGTCGTCGGCCCCCGCGTCGAGCACGGCGCTCATCAGCTTCTCTTCCTCGATCGCCGGCGGTTTCATTTTCTCGATGACGATGTAGCCCTTCTTCGAGAACATCCAGGCCACCGCGTTTGTCGAAGCGAGATTGCCGCCATGCTTTTCGAGCAGGTGCCGGAGCTCTCCGACGGTGCGGTTCTTGTTGTCCGTCAGCACGTCGATGATGAGCGCCGCACCACCCGGGCCGTACGCTTCGTACTGCGCTTCCTCGTACGACACGCCCGGCTCCTCGCCCGTGCCCCGTCGAATCGCGCGCTTGATGTTGTCCGCGGGCATGTTGTTCGATTTCGCCTCGGCGATGATCGTTCTGAGCCGCGGGTTCATGTCGGGATCCCCCCCACCCGCGCGAGCCGCAACCGTCAATTCCTTGATCAAGCGCGTGAAAATCTTGCCGCGTTTCGCGTCGGCCGCGCCCTTCTTGTGTTTGATGGAATGCCACTTGGAATGGCCGGACATACGCGGAAATTCTACCCCTTTCTACCCCTTTATCGCCAGAATGAGACAGGCGTTCCGATCACTCCAGGCGCCCCAACCCCCCGGAGCGCGCTCGTTCAATCGTGCGTCCAGGGAGCGCCCGTCATAATCGCCCAGCACAGCCGTCACGCGGAATCCCGCGCGCGCGAGCTCGCGCGTCATCGTTGGCACGCTCAGCGTCCGAAACGTGAGCTCGAATCGGTGCTCGCGCGTTTCCCGGCCACGACGCTCGATGTAACACTGCTCGAAGGTCGTCGCCCGGCGACGCCGATCCTGCCGCACGGACTCGACCAGCGTCAGATGCGCAGCTCCTGAACGGCCGCGCAGTTGTATCTTGTTCTTGTACTCGCGC
>Ga0306923_10002636_pt1 | contig 16555 bp, 14 predicted proteins | sample sta12Can44000108_FD_203841 | JGI IMG/M metagenome (GOLD analysis project Ga0306923, IMG submission 203841) | Lab enrichment of tropical soil microbial communities from Luquillo Experimental Forest, Puerto Rico - statanox.12C.anox.44.000.108 (v2)... | ecosystem: Environmental > Terrestrial >... | reverse complement strand
GCGCGCAACCGCAGGATCGTGCATAACCTGGTGCCGGCGAATTATTTGATTTTGTGCGCGGCGACGCTGCCGGTGGGTCTCGATCGCCTCGGCATGCCGGTCGGCCTGCAACTCATCGGGAGGGGCGGCGATGACGAGCGGCTGGTGGCTCTCGCCTGCGCTGCCGAGCGCGTACTGGGCACCCCGAGCGAAATTCTGGGCACCCCGCCACTGTGCAGGGGCTAGCATCGGAGGCGGATCGCATGGTGAAGAGTAAGGATCCGAGGCTGCCGAACCGGCGGGAGTTCAATGGACTTTGCGCGGCGTTTGCTACTCTGGCGGCTGCGCCGGGTGCATGGGCTCTTGATGCAGCTTCCGATGCGGCTGCAACGGGCGCTGGACGCACCGTGACGTTTCCCGACGGCACTGTCGCCCCGGCATTGGGCCAGGGCTCTGCGGGTCTCGGAAAGGGAAGACATCCGCGCGCTGAGGAAGAGGAGGCGCTGCGCACTGGGCTCTCGCTAGGAATGACGCTGATCGATACCGCGGAGATATACGGCTCCGAGGAGTTCATCGGCCGCGCGATTGCCGGTCAGCGCAGTCGTGTGTTCCTGGTGTCCAAGGTGTGGCCCAACCATGTGGCCGGAAACGGCATCGCGCGCGCCTGTGAGGCGAGCCTCGCTCGTCTCGGCACCGATCATCTCGATCTCTATCTGCTGCATTGGCCGAACGGGGTCAGCGACTTCGCCGGCGTCGTGACCGCTTTTGAAAATCTGCGGTCGGCAGGGAAGATCCGCGCCTGGGGAGTGTCCAACTTCAAGGTCGGCGATCTGGAACGTCTGCTCCGTATCCCACGAGGTGATCGCTGCGCGACCAATCAGGTCCCCTACAGCATCGCCGATCGCGGCATTGAGCGCGACGTGCTGCCATGGTGCGAGCGGCACGGCATGTCGGTGATGGCCTATTCACCGCTCGGCGGCCCCGGCACCGGGCTGTTGCGTGATCCCACGCTTGCCCGTGTCGGCGCAGCACACGGCTGCTCGGCGGCTGCCGTGGCGCTGGCCTGGACCATCCGCGGCAATCACGTCATTGCAATTCCCGAATCCGGCTCCATAGCGCATGTCAAGGAGAACGCTGTCGCGCTCGCGCTGACCCTGACGCCGCAGGAGCTGCAAGCACTGGATGGCGCTCATCCGCCGCCCGGCCGCTAGTGTTCCGGTTCCGACGTTGTATCCCTTTGCAGCACGCGCTTGTACAAATGTCGGAACCGAAGGGACACTAGCAACTATTTGCTTCTAGTGTGGCTTTGGATTTGACGTTCCTACGAATGACTCGCGGCAATCCTGGCAGGAACGTCAAATCCGCCACACTAGACCGGGGCCGCCAACCTACTGGGCGGCGATATGGTTGGCGCGGATCACATCGCCCCAAAGCTTGATCTCGCGCTTGAGCAGGGCGCTCGCGGCCTCCGGCGTCTCCTCATCCTGCGCGTAGCGATCCATGCCGCCCTCGGCAAAGGTCTTGTTCACATTGGCATCGGCGAGCGCAACGCGCAGCGCGCTGTTGAGCTTGTCGACGATCGGACGCGGCGTGCCGGCGGGCGCCAGCAGCATGTGCCAGAAATCGATATCGAGCTTCCCGTAGCCGAGCTCGCCCATGGTCGGCACGCTCGGCAAGCCGGCGAACCGTTTCCTGCCGATGATGGCGTAGGCCTTGAGCTGGCCTGTATTGACCAGAGGTCCTGCGACTACGGCCGATATCTGGCTCAGATCCACTTGGCCCGACAGCAGGTCAACGAGAGCCGGGCCTGCACCGCGATAGGGGACCTGCACGACGTTGATGCCGAGCTCCTGCATGAGCAGGACGTCAGCCAGATGCCCAAATGAGCCCACGCCGGGATGCCCGACCTTGATGCTTTGTCCGGGCTGTTTCATCCAACGCAGGAGATCGTTGAAATTGTTTGGCGGCAGGGTCGGCCGCCCCGCGAACGTCGCAGCGGCGATGTTGACGAGACCGATGGTAACGAAATTCTTTTCGGCGTCGAACGTGCGATTGGGATAAAGCGTCATCCCCGCCGCCAGCGCGTTCTGGTGCAGGAGGATGGTGTAGCCGTCGGGCTCGGCATGGGCGGCCTTGGCGGCTGCGATCATTCCACCGGCGCCGCCGATATTTTCGATCACGATCGGCTGTCCGAGCGCCTCCTGCATGGGATCATGGATGATGCGGGCGATGGCATCGTCGGCGCCGCCGGGCGGGAAAGCCACCAGCATGGTGACGGGACGATCGGGATAGGGCTGCGCCCAAGCGCCGCCGGCGAGAACAGATGCGCAGATCATGGACGCGGCGAGCGCGCGTGCAACACTCATGACGCGTCCTCCAGGGCCCGTTTATGGTTTTTTGTTCGAGCGGTCGATCGAATTCCGGGCCGATCCGGATATTCGCCCCGTTTGCGGATTTGCTGCAAGACAAAAGCGGGGAGTGCGACTTCAAGTCAGGCGAACGGGGATGATGCATCCAATGGCCTCCTGCGCCGGACGGCGCGAAGGTCGCATCTGCGGCGATTTTGCGCTTTGCCGGGACCATCCGGCGACTATAGGATTGAGCAGCAAAGCCGCCGCAGGTGGCAAAGCCTGCCGCAGGAAAGGCCGCCAACCCGGGAGCAACGTCATGAATTTCAGGCATGCCATCCAGTTGCGAATGGCCTGCGCCGCGGGAGCCTGCATCGCATTGCTCGCGCTCACATTCGGCGTGGCGCGCGCGGATGAAAAAACCTACGTGATGAAGCTCGGCACCGCCACCATCAATGACGCGCAGCACGAATGGTGCAGGCGGTTCGTGGCAATGGTCGAAAAGGATTCCGGTGGCCGGATCAAGGGCGAGATTTATCCGGCGAGCCAGCTGGGACCCATACCGCGCGAGATCGAAGGCGTGCAGTTCGGCGCAATCCAGGGGTATATCGGTCCGCCCGAATTTCTGGTCGGGGTCGACACTCGCTTCGAGGTGCTCTCGGCGCCCGGGCTCGTCGTCGACATGGCACACGGGATCCGGGTCACCGGCGATCCCGAGCTGCAGAAGATGATGTTCGGCTTGGGCGCCAACAAAGGCATTCATGGCGTTGCGCTGTTCGTCTCGCAACCATCTTCCATAGTCGCCCGCGCCCCGGTCCGTCACCTCGCCGACATCAAGGGCAAGAAGCTGCGGGTGCTCGCGGCCGACATGCAGCAGGAGATGGTCAAGCGGCTTGGCGCGTCGCCGGTGGCGATGACGCTCGGCGACGTGCTGCCGGCGATCCAGCAAGGCGCGATCGACGGCGCCGTGCTGGCCCTGACCGTCAATACGACGATGCGTTATTACGATGCCGCGAAATACATCACCCAGACCGGCCAGCCCTTCATCTACTCGATGGTGTTTCTCAGCAAAAAATGGTTCGACGCGCTGCCCGCGGACCTGCAGACGATGCTCGATGCGGACGCGGGCAAAGCGGCGGCCGAGGTCAATCCCTGGCAGGCCGACTTCTTCTTCAAGGAAAAAGAGATCTGGGAGCAGCACGGCGAAATCCTCGATCTGCCCGCCGATGAGCAGGCCGAGCTGATGAGGACCGTCGGAGCGGTCGGCCCGGACGTGGTAAAGCGCAAGCCGGAACTCGCCGCGGCGTACGCGACATACGTCGCGGTGGCAAAGCGGACGAAATAGGATTTGATTTCAGCTCTTGCCGGCCGTCATCGTCCGCGCAAGCGGACGATCCAGTAAACCTCAGGTGTATCGATTCAACTTCAACCGCCGAGTTTACTGGATACCCGCTTTTCGCGGGTATGACACACCAGAGTTTGTTGACGCTGGCTTTTGGCCGGAGTGGAGTCGGGCGGTGCGATTTTATCGCGTGGGCGCGGCCGCTGGTGCAGGGCCGGGCGTGCCGGCTTCGGCGTCGCTCTTGGCCTTGGGCGGGTCCTTGCTCTTGTCGCGAACGGCGTCAGCGTCCCAATTCGCTCGCCAGGCATCGTATTCCGGGGTGCCCGGCCGCGGGGGCGCGTTCTTCGGAAGTCCGCCCGCCCAGGCGGGGACGTAGTCCCCCAAGTTGCGGCCGCTTCCCGCACACGAGGCAAGCATGGTGCCAGCAATGATCAGTGCCAAGAGCCGCGCCATGGCAGGAGAGTAGCACGACTTAGCGTCAAGAATTGGCCGCAGCAGGGGCTGGGCCAAGTTTTCCGGTGAGCGCCAAGGTCTGCTCAATTTCGCCTCGTCTCGCATTTTTGCTCCGCTGCAACCCTGGGCTCGAGCGGTTCCCCGTCGGCGGTCGCAGTGAGGTGTTTCGGTACCAGAAGGAGGGCCGGGAGAATCATGGCATAGACAACCGTGATCGCGGCGACGCAGGCGGCAAAGCCTCCGTAGTCATCATAAAGGCTCGTCCCCAGCACATCGCCGGATCGCGACACGATGAAAAAAATGCTGCTGGACATCATGAGTGTCGTGCCCTGCAGGCCGCTCGGGCATGACCGGATGATCAGATCGAGATAGGAAGCGGTAGCAACGCCGCCCATCAGGCCGACCGGAACCGCCGCAATCAAAGCCGCCGTCATCGACTTGATGAACAGCAGTGGAACAAACTGTGGAACCGCGGCGACGGTCCCCCACAACAGGAGCGTCCGCAGGGGGAGCCTGCGGCAGAGAAGACCGAACACCATGAAGGTCGGAATGAATGAGGCGGCGTAAATGGCGTTCCATTGACCCCACTGGGTATCCTGGGCGTGGAGTGCGTTCTGCAGATAATACTGAAGTGGTGTAGCCGAGCCCGGCGCGAAGTTCCATAACAGCCAGATCAGCAGGGCCGGATAGATTGGCCAGTGTCGCGCCAGCCTGGCGAGATCCTGCAAAGGGTGTGCGGCGGGCGCGTGCTCGCTGCGGACGTTGTCGAACACGCTTGCCGGCCGCCAAATGGCGTAGACCGCGACGGCGGCCATGATCGCAGCACCGACCAGGAACAGGACGCGACCGGCCTCGTCGGCCCTGGCATCTTCAAGCAGGTCGCTGAGAGCGCCGCCGACGAGAAGGGCGGCGAAGGCGGGTATCGAGAGGAAGATGTTCCATACCGCACTGATCTGGCCGGACATCGCGTGTTGCTGGCCGAGCGTCGAGGTAAGTCCGTTCTGGGCGCTGGCGACGAAGAGAAACGAGGTGGTCAACAGCACGGTTGCAGCAAGCAGCGTGCCATAGGTAATGGGAATGAAAGCAAACAGGGCATACAGGCCGGCGGTGACGGCGCCGAACAGCAGCATGAATCCCCGGTCTCGCATTCCGAAGGGATTCCAGCTGTCGCGGATGAATCCGAAGACAAAGGACAGGTAGAGCGGGATGGCGGACACGAGACGGAAATGCGCCAGCTCGTGCGACTTCAAGTGCAGCTTGTTCTTGAGAAAAAAGGTGATCGGAATATCGATCAGGCCGCCGGAGGGGGAGCCGAAGGCCAGCAAAATGATCAGGACGCCGAGATAGAGAAAAATCCTCCGCCGCGTCAGGGGTGACAGGAGGGTAGGAGCGGTGGCGGCAGTCGCTGCTGTGGCCGCCGGTCTCTCGGTCATCATGCGCGCCTTGTAGGGCGAGCCGCCAGCGCTCACGCGCGTCGGCAACTCGCTATGCCTCCGCCAGCGTGCTTGCGCCTATGTCTCGCCGACCGATGTCTGCGCAGGTTTACTCCAGGCATCCACGGTCTTCCATGATCGATCGAGCCGCATTGCTCACTGACGGTATGAGCAGGGTTTCTGCTATGCTTGGGTGGCCGCGCGCGGGATGGGTTGCGGCGCGAATCCGGAGGGACTGGTGTCAGCAAGCTGCGGGATAGCGATTGTCGGCGGCGGGCTCGCCGGGCTTGCGGCCGCGCGTGCGCTGGCAACCTTCGGAATGAAGGCGCAGGTGTTCGAGGCGGCTCCCGCCCTGGGCGAGATCGGCGCCGCGGTCAACGTAAGCCCGCAGGCGGTCAAAGCGCTGCAAGCGATCGGCCTTGGCGACAGGATCGCCGCCGTCGCCACCGCATCGCCTGGAATCTACACGCGCAACATGCAGACCGGCGAGTTCCTCGAATTCAACGATCGGCACAAGAATGCGGCGCGGTTCGGCGCTCCCTATTACACCTTCCATCGCGCCGACCTCCTGGACGCGCTCGCAAGCGGGCTCGACCACGGCGCCATTCATCTCGGACACCGCCTCACCGGAATGGAGGAGGCAAGCGACCACACGGTGCTCGCGTTTGGCAATGGCAGCGAGGTCGCGGCCGAGATCGTGATCGGCGCCGATGGCGTGCGCTCGGTGATCCGTCAGGCGCTCTACGGCGACGACAATCCGACCTATACCGGCCAGATGGTGTGGCGTGCGCTCCTCGACGGGGGCAAAGTGCCGGAGCAGGTGCTGGAGCCGACCGGCCACATCCAGTGGGTCGGGCCGGGGTGCCATCTCCTCGCCTATTTCATCCGCAGCCGCAAGCTCGTGAACATCGTCACCCAGGAGGATACCGACAAATGGGTCGAGGAAGGCTGGTCGACCCGCGGCGATCCCGACGAGATGCGGTTGAGCTTTCCCAACCCCGAGCCGCGCCTTGAGAAACTCCTGAGCCTCGTGACTGAGTGCTCGAAATGGGGATTGTTCACGCGGCCTCTTACGCGCAATTGGGGCCGCGGCCGCATCGAGCTGATCGGCGACGCAGCGCATGCCATGCTGCCCAATGCCGGGCAGGGCGCCTGCCAGGCTTTCGAGGACGCCTACATCCTCGCGCGCTGGCTTAAGGCCTGCCGCGATCCGACCGAGGCCTTCGCCGATTTCCGCCGCGTCCGCATTCCTCGCGTGCATGGGGTGCAACGGCTCTCCTTCTCCAACGCTCGCTTCAAGCACATGCGCGACAGCGCGGCGCAGAAGGAGAGGATCGCCGCCGGCATCGGCAGCGTCCACGGCAACTCCGACTGGGTCTGGGGATACGATCCCGTCGGCGAATGGTCCAAAGAGCCTTCTGTCCCCATCGCCTATGCGGCATGAGGGTTGTCCGCCGGCGGCGCAGAACAAGGCTGCAGGGCTGCCGCACGGGAAAACGCGGTCATCAATCGATCGAGATGCGGGTCGTCTCCACGATTTTGGCCCAGCGAAGCTGCTGCTGTGCAACGTACGAAGACAGCTCTTTCGGCGAGGCCTGTTCCGCTTTGGCGCCCATCCTGGAAAAGGCGTCCTTGACTTGCGCGCTGGCGAGCGCGCCAGCCACGGCCTCGCTCAGTTGCTCTCTGATGGAAATCGGAGTGCCCGGAGGCGCGACAATGAAATTGATCGACGCGGTGACAAACCCATCGAATCCGCTCTCCACCATGGTCGGGAGCTCCGGCGCCAGGGGGCTCCGCCTTTCGCTCGTCACAGCCAAACCCCGCAGGCGGCCGTCACGAATATACGGGAGCATCTGAGACGCGGCCGAGAAGAAAACCTGAACTTCGCCGCCCAAAAGGCCCACCAGCGCCGGGCCACCGCCGCGATATGGAACGTGCATCATTTCGATATCGGCGCGCGCTTTCAGCAACTCGCCTTCCAGATGCGGAAGCGTGCCGATTCCTGCCGAGCCGTACCTCAGCATGCCCGGCTGCGATTTGGCGAGAACCACCAGCTCGGCCACGGAGCGGACGGGCACGGACGGGTGCACAGTCAGGACTTCGACGGTTTCCGAAACACCGGCGACAGGCGCGAATGTCTCCGGACCGTAGCCGGCATTCCTGTAGATCAGGGGTGCTATGAGAAGCGTGCTCGTGCTGCCCATTAGCAACGTGTAGCCGTCCGGCTCCGCGGCCATGACCGATCTGGCGCTGACCGTTCCCCCGCCTCCACCTGCCCGGTTCTCGACAATGATCGGCTGTCCCAGCGCAGCGGCCATCTTGTCCGTCAGGAGCCGGGCCATGATGTCCGGAGGACCGCCTGCGGGCGACGGCACAACGAGCTTGATGGGCCGATCGGGGAAGGCTTGCGCGCTTTGCAGGATCAGCAGCGCGAGCCACGCAAGCAACGCGGGCATTATTTTTTGCTTCATGGTAACGGTCAGCTCAGCGTCCCGCCGGCAGCCTAGGCACTTTCAGGCGCCGTCCCAAGCCTGCCCCCAACGGTCCTGGTAGACGATCTTGGGCAGCGGGCCGCGCCGCACCGGCCCGAACTTCCCCAGGGGATAACCGATGGGAATGATGGCGTAGGAATGAACGCCGGACGGCAAGCCGAGCGCGGCCTCGGTCTCCTTCTCGTAGAGGAGATGGCGCGTCGTGAGCGTGGCGCCGAGACCGAGCGCGCGCGCAGCGAGCAGCATGTTCTGCACGGCCGGATAAATGCTGGCGCCGGACCACCGGTTGGTCGGCTGCGCGCCCTGCTCAAGGCAGGCAACGATCCAGACCGGCGCCTCGTGAAAATGGTCGGTGAGATATTCCACAGCGGCCGCCTGCCGCCGAAAGCGCTCGGGATCCATTCCCGGCGGCGGGGCGCTCGATCGGTAATGCGGTCCCATCACCTCGTCGAAAGCGCGGCGATACCAGACTTGCACCGCCTGCTTTATGGTTCGGTCCTTGACGACGAGGAAGCGCCACTGCTGGGCATTCGCCCCGTTGGGTGCGCACTGTCCCGCCTCGAGGATGCGGTTGATGAGCGCATCGGGTACGGGGTCGGGCCTAAGTCGCCGCATTGCCCGCATCGTATGGATGATCTCGAAAAGCTCGGTGCCGTCGGCCATGAAATGCCCCTGTTCCTGATAATCTCGTCGCCAGTGTAGTCGTGATGATAGCAGCTTTGCGGTGCAACGCTTCCGGCGGGGCACTTCTGGCGGGCACTTGGGCTTCCTGCCGGGCACGGTCAATCACCTTACTCGGGGCCAAGGCAGCAGTTCAGCACGATATTGCGCTCGCACTATTCGATCACGTCGTCGGCGGTGGCGAGCAGCGAGCCCGGGAAGCCAATGCCCATTGCCTTCGCGGCTTTGAGGTTGATGACCAGCTCGAACTTCGTTGGCCGTTCGATCGGCAAATCGGCGGGGCGCGCACCGCGAAGGATCTTGCCGACAAACGGGCCGACGCGGCGATAAAGGGCGATCAGTTCCGGACCGTAGGACATCAGGCCGCCGCCGTCGGGAAAGGTCCGGAATTGCGAGATGCCGGGGACACGGTGCGTTGATAGGATGTCGGCAGTTCGGGTTCCGGCCTGGCGGGTCAGCGGCGAGCCGAGCTGGATGACCGCCTGCGGTCCTTGCTCGAGCCCCGCCTGCAGCGCCGTGTCGAGGCCCGCGTTGTCGTGGAATTCCATGACCAGAACGTCGACCGATGCCGTTGCTGCAGCGGCCTTGATTGCCTCGAGCTGATAGGTGCCCGTCGTTGCATCCCACAGAACGGCAATTCGTTTCACATTGGGAACAGTATCGCTGATCAGTTGAAGCCACTTGCCGCACAGGGTCGGCGCGTCCAGAAAGAGACCGGTGAGGTTGCCTCCCGGATGAGCCAGGCTCGCTACATAGCCGCTGGCGACGGGATCGCTTTCGAGATCGTTTGCGACTATCGGCAGCTCGGTCGTTGCCGCTCTCGCCGCTTCTATGGACGCACGCGCTGTTGGAACGAGTACATCCGCGCGGAGCTCGATAAGCTCGCGAGTCAGCTGCGGAAGAGCGTCCGGTTTGCCGTGCGCCCAGCGTGCTTCGATTTTGACGGTCTCTCCTTCGACATAGCCGGCCTCGTGGAGCCCCTGGCTCAAGGCATCGAAGACCGGCGATCCGGAATCTGGAAATCCCGGATGGAGAAACCCGACGATCGGAACCTTTTGCGCCGGTTGCGAGCGCGTCAGCGTCGATCGTAGCAGTGCAGCGCCCGCCAGGAGGGCGGTGAATTTGCGTCGGGTCATTCGGTCAATCATTGGTGCGGCCATGCGGGCTCAGGAGGGGGCATTGTATCGGCTCAAACGGGTACTTCGATAGGGGCTGGAACAACATCAAAATCATTCTCGCAGCGGCCAATTAATTTCGCTCGGGTCGATGAGGTGGCCCTGCGGGTTCTCCGGCAGTAGGCCGTCGAGATACGTCATTCTGCGTATATGCCGCCGATCACCATCGACCTACTTTGACCATGTCCATGTCGGAGCCGGAGGCAAAGGAGGCTACCATGACGCAAGCACAGCGCGCATTTGCGAGCACGGCGGGAAAGGTCGAGCTCAAGAACTTCAAACAGCCGGATCAAACGCGAGAATTTCCCAAGGGGAGGCTCGAACTGATCAACATCGGGGGAGCAACAATTGGTCGTGCCATCTTCGAGCCAGGCTGGCGCTGGACTACATCCGTGCAGCCGATCGCCAACACCAAAAGCTGCGAGGCGCCGCACTTCCAATATCATGTATCCGGCATGTTGCGGATCAAGATGGACGATGGCACCGAGTTTGACTGCAAGCCGGGGGACGTTTCACTGCTGCCTTGCGGGCACGACGCCTGGGTGATCGGGGACGAGCCGGCGGTCGTAGTCGACTTCCAGGGCATGCTCGACTACGCCAAGGAAGCTGCAGGACGCTAGAGTTTCAGTGAACATCAAGTTGAAGGACCCGGACCATCGGCGGCCGCCAAGGCGCAAACGGCTGCCGCCGTACGGGTTTCGACTCCAAGCTTGATAAAGATGTGTTCCAGGTGCTTCTGGACCGTCCGGGCGCTGATCATCAGCAGCGTCGCGATCTCGGCATTGGTCTTGCCCGAAATGACCAGTCTTAAGACTTCCTGCTCGCGTCGCGTCAAGGGCAGCGAAGCCAAGTCCTTCGCACCGATCTGAGCGCCTTCGCGCTTCATCAGCAGAAAGCCGCCGCCTTGCACAAGGAGCGGATCGCAGACGAAGCGAAGGGAAAGCTTGGCTCCGTTCCGGGAGATCGTGAGCTGAGTTCTGGATTGCGAAGCCAGCCGATCGAGCCCCCAATTCCGGTTCCTGCGCAGCCAATCCGCAATGGCGTCCGGCAAGTCCGCGCCAGGACCGGCCCAAGCACCATAGAAGAATCGCCGAATCAGGTCGCAAGCCTGCTGCGACACTTCGATCGGCCGACCGTCCTGACCAAGCCTGACGACATGCCATCCTCCGCTTGCAGCCAGGTCCTGCAGCGATGCCAATCCAGCCGAGGCCTGCTCGCGCGTGATGACGTTGGAATAGAGCGTGGCCAGGGGTCCTCGAATTGCTTCGAGCAACGCCCGTTCGCTGTCCTGAAAATTCGAGCTGCTGCGATTGAACACAATGCTGATCACGTTGGTCGGGTCGATCCTGAGCGGCAGCGCCAGCACGTAACGGATCCCGAGCGGCCGATAGTAATCGGCAAAGACCGGGGAATGCTGAAATGCCTGCTGCGTGGTGCAATCTGAGATGCGTTGCGCGGGCCCGTGCTGACGCGCGGCATGAAAGCGCACGAGCGGGTGCTCTCGAAAGTGCCTGTCGAAGGTGGCGCGCTCTCGGGCGGAAAGCGCTTCTCCGGGCCGGCCTACCACGCGGCGAGTGCCTTCCTGCAGATCGCAAACGCTAAGCGTGGTCAGGTCCGAGCCGATCTCCTCCGCCAGCTGATTGAGGACATGGTGCACGAAGGAGAAAGAATCCTCGGCGGTCGCCGCAAGCGCCTGGATGATCTTCACACCCCGGCGCGCATCACGATCCGCCAACCGGGACAGGATCGATACCATCTTTGTGTTCCGGCTGCACGCGCGCACCTCGCGGTCCGCGTCGAGGCTTGCAGCGCTCAAACTTAGCAGAACATCCGAGTGATCGAAAGTCGGTTGAATGACCGGAAGGTCAGCTTGTGCCGAGCGGTTCATCGACGAGACTCTGGAGCTCGCCTGCATTGCCTGGATGCGGTGCATGCCATCCGCATTTGCGTTTTCGTCGATTTGAGAGTTTGCTATCTGAAACCGCCGAGCTCAAGAACACCCAAGAGGCCGGAGAATCCAGGACACGCCAATGTCGACGGATGTAACCCTCAAGCCGCTCGAAGCCGCGGCCCGGAACTCGCTGATGCTGGGGTTGTTCCTGCCCATTCAATCAGGTGCCTGGAGCCCGTCCATGGCCCCGCGCGGCACCTCCTGGACTTTCGATTATAACGCGCGCTGCACGGTGCTGGCCGAGCAATTGGGGTTTGATCTGGTCTTCGGGCTGGCGCAGTGGCTGGGCAAGGGCGGCTATGGCGGAAAGATGAAATTCCGGGACAAATCGACCGATCCGCTGTTGGTCACGGCCGGCCTGGCCGCCTTGACCAAGCGCCTCATCCTGATCTCGACCGTCCACATTCTCTATGGCTGGCATCCCCTGCATCTCGCGAAATTCGGAGCGACGATCGACAACATGAGCCGCGGACGCTGGGGGCTCAATGTGGTGACCGGTTACAAGAAAAGCGAATTTGAGATGTTTGGTCTCGAGCCGATCGAGCACGATTTTCGTTATGAAATGGCCGACGAGTTCACGACCACGCTGCAAAGACTCTGGCTGGAGGATGAGGAAGTCACCCTGGATGGGCGCTTCTGGAAAATGAAGAATGCGTATGTTTCACCAAAGCCTGTCAACGGTCGCTGTATCCTTGTAAACGCGGCCTCGTCCAGAGCCGGGCTGGCCTATGCCGTTCGTCATTCCGATTTGATTTTTGTCACCAGCCCTGTAGGAGCTGACGCGGGAAAAGCCTGCGATGCGCTGCCCGCGCACAACACGACGATCAAGGATGCTGCGCGACAGGTTGGGCGTACAGTGCGCACGATCATCAATCCGCACGTCATCTGTCGCGACACCGAGAAGGAAGCGTGGGCTCAGCACAAGGCCATTCTCGACAATCAGGATCCCGTAGCCGCGGACAATTTCTATGCGACCTTCGCCGGAGGCGACCAGTCTTCATGGAAGCATGCAACTCGAGACCAGTGGGTAATCGGGGGAAACGTGCATCTGGTTGGCACGCCGGAACAGATTGTGGACTGGTTCATCCGCCTCAGGAAGGCGGGCTGTGACGGCGTGCAAGTGAACTTCTACGATTTTCTGCCCGATCTTGAGTATTTCGGCCAGCGCGTTCTTCCCTTGATGCGGCAGGCTGGATTGCGTTTGGGCCCCACCGCCAACGCAGCATGATCGCACTCGCGGCATGCGCAACGGCACTTCCGCAGGCGCGGCTCTGCGTGTGCTCACGAGCGTGACTTGAGAGAAAGGGAGCCAATCCCCGATCAACCGAGAAAGGACGTTACCTGATCCGGATCCTGTTTTGCGACATTCCAGGAGAACTAGCATGACCTTACGCAAGCTGGGCTTCGCCTGTTTGGCCGCTGGAAGTCTTTGGCTGCCTGTTCCCTGCGCGCAAGCGCAGATTTCCGATGACATCGTAAAAGTCGGCGTGCTTGCCGACATGTCCGGCTTGTACTCGGATTTGAGCGGAATAGGTTCCGTTGTCGCTGCAAGAATGGCGGCGGAAGACTTTGGTGGCACCGTACTAGGCAGGAAGATCGAGATTGTTTCGGCCGATCATCAGAACAAGCCGGACATCGGGTCCAATATCGCGCGCGAATGGATCGAGCGCCAAGGCGTAGATGCGATCGCCGACGTGCCGGTGTCGTCGATCGCCTTTGCCGTTCAGCAAATTGCGAAGGACAGGAATCGCGTTCTGCTCATCTCGTCGTCCGGCTCGTCGGATCTTACCGGAAAATCCTGCTCTCCAACCAGCGTGCACTGGACTTATGATACCTACGCGCTCGCCCAGACGGCGGGCAAGGCAATGATCGAGCAAGGAGGCGATAGCTGGTTCTTCATCACGGCCGACTACGCGTTCGGCCATGCCCTGGAGCGGGACACGGCGGCGATCGTCAAAGCGAACGGCGGCAAGGTGCTCGGTGCCATCCGGCATCCGCAGGACACTCCCGATCTTTCATCGTACCTTCTGCAGGCTCAGAACTCCAATGCGAAGGTAATCGGGCTGGCGAATGCCGGTGGCGATACAATCAATTCGATCAAGCAGGCGAACGAGTTCGGTATCGTTCGCGGTGGACAGAAAATGATCGGTCTGTTGACCTACATTTCAGACGTGCACGGTATCGGCCTGCAATATGCCAAAGGACTTATACTTGCCTCCGCGTTCTACTGGGATCTCACGGATGAATCGCGAGCTTGGACGAAGCGCTTCATGGAACGCAGCAAAAAGATTCCCACCATGGCGAACGCGGGGGTCTACGGAGCTGTCTCGCATTATCTGAAGGCCATCAAGGAGGCGGGAACGGACGAAGCACAGGCCGTCGTTCGCAAGATGAAAGAAATACCGGTGAATGACTTCTTCACCAAAGACGGCAGCGTGCGCGAGGATGGCCGCGTCATCCGCGACATGTATCTGTTCCAGGTCAAATCGCCGGAAGACTCGAAATACCCCTACGATTACTACAGGCTTCTCAAGACGGTACCAGGCCTGCAGGCTTTCCGGCCACTCGCCGAAGGTGGCTGTCCGATGATTGCAAAGAAGAGTTGACCAGTCCGGGATTTGCGACTTAGCGCGCTTCGGCATAGGACTGCTCCGCGCTGATCAGGCCTTTCAACATTCGGCGCGCCTGCAGTTGAGCGGCATCCGAGGTCAGGTCGATGAGGCCATCGAGCGACCCCCCGGTCCGATTTCCCTGCACGCCTTCGAGCATCTCGGCATCTTCGAGGAAGGTTGCCTTCGATCCTTCGTAAAGGAGCTTCGACATTTCCGAATCTGCGAGGCGGAAATTGCGCGCAAAGGAGAAGAGATAATGGCTTGATCTTTCGCTCTCAGGCGTGATCAGGTGATTCGACCAAATGGATATGCCCTTGCTGCGATCACCTTCGGGCGCACCGGTTCCCGTCTCTGCACAGCCGACATCAAGATAGACGGTCGACGGCGGCTTCCAGGTGACGAATTGCCAACGATCAACGTTGCCCCCGAAGCTGCCGGCCTTTGCGAACAGGGGCGGAGGCGCGACATCGATCAGCCAACGCCCGACCCGCACGCCGTCTGCCAATCTTTCTGTCTTGGTCGGAACTGTCGCTTCGCGGGGGTCACCCGCAAGCGTGTTCTTATGAACATAGGCTGCATGCGTCACGTCCAACAGATTGTCGATCAGGAACTGGTAATTTGAATTCAGGTGGAGGTATCCGGGCGTTGCGACCCAACCGGGGTCGGCCAGCCAGGGCATGTCAGGAATGGCACTCTCGTCGGCCTTTTCCGGTTGGCCCATCCAGATCCACACCACGTTCCACCTTTCGTGAACGGGATAGCTCCGCACGTTCGCCCCTCGAGGTATGACGCTCTGGCCGGGTACTTCTACGCACTGTCCAGTTACGTCGAACTTGAGACCATGGTAACCGCATGCGAGGTACTCACCTGCGACGTTTCCTTTCGAAAGCGGCGCTGCCCGATGGCAACAGCAGTCTGCCAGGGCGGCTGCCCGGCCGCTGGTAGTGCGAAAAAGCACGACCTTGTCGCCAAGGAAGGTGCGGCCAATCGGGTGATCTTTGAGCTCTCTCGACCAGATCGCGGGATACCAGGCCTTACGCAAGAACATTGTCATGTCTCCAGCCCTCCTTGATGAGACCGCCGTTGGTGAGGCGCGTGAAAGGCGGCCATCGGACGCCTGCTCGAGTGAGCCGATGAGCCAACTTAGCAAAACGATCACCGGCAGCGGCGGCTGTTGCGCGCGCGCCGCGGCAAGGACACTGCGCCGCCAAGCATGCGAAGAAAATTCCGACGCCTCATGGGCAGTCCTCAGAGGGAGGCCGCAAATTACCACACCGTGACGCCATGAGAACGCCGTCATTGCATCGCGGGTTGGCGTTTCGGAATGCAACGATGGCCTCAGGCATGGTATGCCGACCGTGCCGGTCATCCGTCACCGAGAAGACAGAGGTGCTTGCCCACTGCAACAATTGCCTCCTCGTTTGGAACGGCGTCCTGTTCTGGAATGGCGTCGTTACCTTCTTTTTGTTGTTGGCAATTATCTGCTGCGGAAAGATCCGCCCGTACGGTCAAGGCAGCACGCGATTTGCCTGCGTTACCCTGGCTTGTATCTGCACCGCCATCCTGGCAGCTTTGTCATATGCGACCAGGCCGTTGTACATGCTGGTCGCGATCGTGGTCGGCGGCTGCGCCAATGCCGTTCTGTTATGGGCGCTGAGGCGCGTGATACCGAGCCTGGACCCCAAGCCGGGTATACCGCACCACCGTCTGCGTCCCGATCGTGGACCCAAGGCCTGCCAAGCTCGAAGGCTTCGGACACCAGGGTGCGCTGCACGACCAAGCAGGAAGCGAATTGCCGCATTTTCAGGGGCACGACGCGCGCGATTGATGATTGCAAGATGATAACGATGAAGTTCCGGATCGCGGTGCACTGACCACCGCGCACGCGCGGCCTTAGGCCTTTGCGGCGGGTCGGGTGGAGCGATCCGTAAAGATTTTATGCAGAGTTCCACTTCGAGAACGGGCCCGTATCCTCTCAATTTTGCCGTGTTTGGGCATTGAGTTCGGCAGGGCACAAACGTGTCAGCGCTTGCATCCGAGCGCTTGCTCGGATGCAGGACTCTGAAGGTGGTGACGAGGGGAGGCCGAG
>Ga0306923_10002632_pt1 | contig 16565 bp, 20 predicted proteins | sample sta12Can44000108_FD_203841 | JGI IMG/M metagenome (GOLD analysis project Ga0306923, IMG submission 203841) | Lab enrichment of tropical soil microbial communities from Luquillo Experimental Forest, Puerto Rico - statanox.12C.anox.44.000.108 (v2)... | ecosystem: Environmental > Terrestrial >... | reverse complement strand
CCCTCGGGAGCAAGAATGCAACAAGCCGGATAAAACCGCGCAGCTCTGAGCCCAGGCACCGAGGCCATTCTCCCCAACGCGGACTTAAGGAATGGCCTATCATGTCTCCTGACAGCGATTTTTATTCCCCACCCGAACTCGCGCAGCTTCTGGGCGTGACGCTCTCTGCCGTTGAACGGACGCGGGAGCGCGGCTCTGGACCTCCTTATTACCGTGTCTCGGGAGGGGTCATCCGGGGGCGGATTGGCTATCGCAAGCACGATATAGGAGTGGCTTTCGATGCGCAGGGAACAGCGCAGGAGGACGCAGGACCGGCAGGCGTGAGAGTAGTCTCGCGCTTCGGCCGCAGTGCATTTTGCGGGGGTTTTGTGTCGCCGGGCTATTGCTGTTTGGCCCCCCACTTCGAGTACCATCCGTATTGAGTGAGGACGGTATTTCTTTGCGGCCGCACCCTCACACATTTCAGAGGAGTTTCTATGAAGACCGATCGCCTCCCCATTGAACGCTTGGTTCGCATCAGCCGCGAGCAATCCCGGAGGATCGACGCCTACCGAGTGGCTGCTTACAGCGCGGAGCAGGACATCCCATCGACCTCAGTCGCTATTCGTGCGCTCCTCGACCTTGGGCTCGATGCCGCCGCCGCCAAGAACGCGGGGCAGCCATGAGCCCAGTCAATCACGTCGAGAAAGCCCTGAGCCCAGGCGAGCATGCCGCGGAGCTACTGAAAGAGGCGATCGAGGCAGTGCGTGCCGGGGATCTCGCCGCAGCCAAGACGGGGGCGAGAGCGGCTGTGCGCGCGATCAACCGGGCGATCCCACGCCAGCAATGGCAACCACGAGCAAAAGCGGGGGCACCGGCGTCGTGACCGCAAAAAGAGAGCCGGCCTGCCATCAAAGCAAAGCCGGCTCATGCAACAGATTAAAATCAACCCGCGCAGGCTTGAGTGACCAGCTCAGCATACGCGCCGTCGGGCCACAGGAAGTGCCCGGCGCCAAACACCAAGAAAGAGCCTTGAATGTCCACCACAAAAGATAGTCCTTCCGCCCCCGGTTTTCAAGGGATCGGGGGCTCACAAAGCGCGGAAAACTCAAGCGCTGCAACGGTAAACGCAGCGCCAGAGGACCCATTTCAGGGGATCTCGTCCAACAGATTGGAGGCTGCGTTCCAATATGTCGAGCGCGGTCTTGCGATCTTCCCCTGCGAGCCAGACAGCAAACGCCCGGCGACACCGCGCGGCTTCAAAGACGCATCCACTGAACTCAAGCCAGACGATCATCCGCGGCTCAAAGGCTTCGCAGAGTTCTTCTTGCCAGACGGCAGCGAGATCATCGTTGGCGCCCAAGAAAACTGGGCGATAGAGCCGGGGCCGCACGGGTTCACTGTCATCGACATCGACCCCAAGAACGGCGGGGATGAGACGTGGGCCAGGCTTGTGGCGCAGTATGGGCCAGTCACCACGCGAGCAGTGCGCACTCCAAGCGGCGGCTTGCATCTCTGGTTCCGCGGCACCCTCCCAAAGGTGAACCGAAAACTGGGTCCGGGCATCGACACACGCAGTTTCGGTGGATACGTGCTACTGCCTCCCAGCCGAGCCATAGTGGAGATCAACGGCACCAGCTATCTGGGGAGCTACACGTGGATCAACCCTAACGTCCCAATCGCACCGCTGCCTGCCTGGATCGTAGAGGAGATCGAGAAGGCTGCCGCGCAAGAAGCCGAGATCCTCACCGAGCTTCGCAGCCGCGACTACGATGAAGGCGAGGACGACGCATTTGAACGCCGACTCGCGCTGATTGGCGACCACGAGGGCGGCCTAGGCTTCTACGATCCAATGCTGCGGGCTGCCGGCGCCGGTGTCGCTCTAGGGATGGCCGCCGACGCGATACTGGAGCGGCTGCGAGAGACCGTGGAAACCGCCGATCGCAGCAACCACGGTCTCGCCGAAATCCAAGACCGCCTTGCGAAGATGCCGGGCGCAATCCAGAAATTCCAGGGCAATGATGCTGCTCGCCGGGACGCTGAATATACGGAGCTTGACGACGCCGAGGAGCCTTCACCGCCTGAACCAGAAGAAGACGACGAGGAAGAGGAGGTCGCCGAAGCGCACGGCCCTTTTCCCGAGCCATCGGCGGGCGCTGAACCCCAAGCCAGCGTCACTTCGCACAAGGACGCCGTCAACCGTGCCAAAGACCAACTGCAAGAAACCCTATGCGATGTCCTTGGCAGCCCGGACCCAAACAAACGACTGATCAGGGGCGCAATGGGTCTTGGCAAGACCTGGACGCTGCTCGGGCTACTCGCTGAACTCATCGATCCCAACAATCCGGCGCCGTTCTTGCGGTTCGATCGTGAAAGGCCCGACCCCAACGACGATGAGGAACCGGACCTCGACGCAATGCTCCAGGAAGACATCGGCAGCCTAGACGTAATGTCGCCCGAGCTAGGACAGGTCGTCTATGCAGCACAGCGACATGACCTTCTGGAGGACGCTGCCAAGGAACTACGCAAACACCTACAAGGGCGCGGCTGGCGAGAAGAAGACATCGCGGAGAACGTCGTCATTCTGAGTGGTCGGGACCGCGAGGCTTCTGGCTGCTTGCGCCCCGACGAAGCGAAACTGATCAGCGATGCAGGCGGTACGGTATCGACAAGCCTCTGTTCGAAGAAGGCCACCGAGACCAAGCCGGCGATAATTTGCTCGTTCTTTCCAGTCTGCGAATGGCAAAAGACCCAGCGCCGGGCAGCCCATGCGCGTTTCGTGTTCATGACACACGCGCACCTCGCTTCACCGTTCGGACCACCGGGGCTACCAGACCGCTTCCATCCTCAGAACGCGGACCTGATCATCATCGACGAGGACCCAACCTCGACCCTGATCGACGAGGAACCGACATTCATCCCGGCGGGGTCATTTCGCCAACATCTGCCCGAGGAGCATCACGGCAGCCTGATCGAGGAGGCAGTGGCGCGGTCGGACACCCTCGACTTCCTCCGCAACAATGGCGTGACAGCGGACAAGGCCCAAAAGGCCGCTGAATATCGAAAGAACAGAGAACGCCGCCGCCGCATCGGCCACCCCGGCATGAACCTCACAGAGCGGCAGGCTGAACTGGAACGACAGGAGAGCAAACCTCGCACCCCCAAACTCTCGCGGCCACTGGAATGCCTGGCGGCGGAAGTGGCGAGCGGGCGGCAGGGTGAATGCTACTCCATCCGCCGCGACCCCCAAACCGGCGGGTTCCTGGTACGTGCGCGCAAGGCGACCTGGAATATGTCCCGACAGAAGGTGATCGTGCTCGACGGGACCGCGAACGTCGAGGAGCTGCGGCTGTTCATCCCGCGTATCAAGGAGGTCCAGATCGAGGTCCCGCGCAACTCAGCCTTCGTCCAGGCGCAAAATGCCACCTTCTCGAAACACACCACCGTGACCGGCTCGAAAAAGAGTGGCTTCATCCCCACCCGGCAGCTCGCCGAGGCGTGGGAGTTCAGTGGGCTGTTCGCACGGAGCATCCCGCCAGATCCCCAGGGCAAACCTCGGGTCGGCGTGATCACTACCAAGACAAGCCGGCGTGCCTTACAGGAACCCGGTTCCCCGCCCAAGCCCGACGGCAAATTCGAGGTCGCGACGCCCTTCCAAGGCACGCTGCTCGGGCATTATCGAAACGTCCGCGGCAGCAATGATTTCGAGGACTGCCTGGTGGGGTTCCTAATCGGACGCGACGAGCTGCCGGTGCAGGCAATCGAAGACGAGACCCGCGCCCTGCACTTCGACACACCCACACCGATCAAGTTCGTGAAGCCAGGGGCTGACGGCAATAAGCGCCTAGTAACAGTGCCGGCGCACTACACAATGAAGGACGGCACAATCCGCAAGCGCAAGGACGGAGCGACCCGCCACCCCGACTGGAGGTGCCAACTGCGGAATGAGGCGACCAGAGAAAAGGAGATGTTCCAGGCGCTGGACCGGCTGCGGCTGATCCACAATGAGGAGCCAAAACTGGTTTTCATCCTCTCAAGCGTCCCCCTCCCCATCCCAATCGACGCCCTGATCAATGAGATCGCGATCACCGATGCGCTGAAGTTCGCCCGGCTGCTGGACCAGGCTGAGGTGCGCGAATTTCGGGAACCGCGCCATTTACCCCTTCATTCCTGCACGCAGCCTTTCCAGAGCTATGGAGCAACGAGAAGAGCGTTGATCGCTGGTTAGAGCGTTTGCTCCCCGCGCAACGTCCAAAATTGCAGATCGAGAAACCCTCCGATGAACCCGCCAGCCTAATTATATATAATATTAGCCCCACGGGTTCATCCCAGGGTTTGAAGATCTCCCTTCTGGAACAGGCACTTAACCGCGGATGGCAGCTTGCACAGTTCCGGGTCGGTGGTCGGGCAGGTGGCGAGTGGTCCCTGTTCCTCTACCGCGGTGACCGACCTTCGCGCCGCGCCCTGGCGGCCCATCTCGAAGTCGCGCCGGAGAGCCTTGCGCTGCGGATCCTTGCCGATGAACCGCTCGCAGCCGCAGAGGACAGCGTTCCCGCCACCGGCGACGCACTGCTCGACCACGCCCTCACGCTCTGTGCCGCGGAGAGCATGGCCTTGCCCCTGGCGCCGAAGCTGTTGGCCGCCCTCCCCGGTAGCCCGTTCCGCAGTGCCAAGCAAGCGGAGAATTGGAAGGCTGGCGTCGCAGTTAGGGAGATCCTCAAGCGCGGCCCCCCGGAAGGGTGGAGTGCTGTTGCGTACCGGCTCAAGGCGCACCGAGGAAGGAAACCCGCGGAGGCCTGGATCCCGCAGGAGCTCGATCCGCAGGTCGCGATCGCCGCTGCGCTTGGCCGGCCGCTGACGGACATCATCGTTCTGAAGCAAGCGGAACCAATGTCAAAGCCCTCCTGGCGCAAGCCGCACATTGTCGAGGAACCGTTCCTGACTGATCCAGTCGAGTTCATCGTGACGTTCGGGGTCACAAGGCGTGCCTGGCCCCCGCACGTTGCGCCCAGAACCATGCCCCTCTCATTTCTCGACCTGCTGCGGCCCGAGGAGGGGGAGGGAGTGCTCCTTACGGAGGAGAACTGCGGTGAGCCCAAACCCTCTGCCGCACGCCCGGCTTCTTCTTCTCACGTATGGATCCACTGATGCCGCCCGATCTCTCTTCTTGCGTGTTGCCCTTTGTGATCTGGCCCGGAGCCTTGGTGGAGGAGCGCACCCAGTAAATTGAGTTCTGGGCGATTGTGATCCTGCGGGTGGGCTGGGAGACTGCCCGTGCCGCTGCCCCGCCACCTCCTGCGCCGTTTCGTCCCCCCTGGCGACAGAGTGCGCGCGGCAACTGGTGGGATCGCTACCGGGACCGGCACGTCGTTGTATTCCGGCGCCCCGACGGCCGGTGGGCGACGCGGGTGCAGAAAGACGGTCGGCTACCTGAAAGCCACCGCCACCGAGGCACTGTGGGCAATGGAGGGGCCTCGATGCCGCGTTCGGCCGGCGCTTCTCTTCGCCCCCCGGCCCCAAGCGACGCGAACAACTGATACCGATGTGTAACTTGCCAGTTAACCGTTGCCGGCGGTGCCAGGAGACAGCAGAATGACCCACGAAGTTGAACCGCAGCTCTCCACGCTCGAAGAGGCGATCCGCGATGGTCGGGTGCGCTTGCCTCAACGTGGGCGCGGGGGAAGCTGCCTGCCGCTGGTTGGGCTACCTCGCCGATTTGCTCTCCAGCATTGCTGACCACCCGGCGCGGCGCATCTCGGAACTATTGCCCTGGAACTGGACACCCGCGCCTGCCAAGCTGGCGGCATGAGCGAAGCCGTCCTTCGTCTGAAGATCGTTCTGGTCGACACCGAGCCACCGATCTGGCGCCGCGTCGAGGTCCCGGCCGCCACGACGCTTAGGCAGCTGCACGCCGTGATCCAGGCAGCAACGGGGTGGGACGACAACCACCTCTATCAGTTCCATCGTGGCCGCGACACCCTTCCCGCCCGCCTGCCCCTCGACGAGCTCACTGCGCGCGGCGTCAAGCGGTTCACTTATGTTTACGACATGGGGGACAGTTGGGAGCATCGCATCCAGATCGAAAAGCAACTCGGCGCCGATCCGGGGGTGAGCTACCCACGCTTCGTCGATGGCGCCATGCGCTGCCCACCCGAAGACGTCGGCGGCATCCCCGGGTTCTACGGCTTCCTCGAAGCGATCGCCGATCCCCACCATCCCGATCACGACGATCAGCTCTATTGGCACGGCGGCCCGTTCGATCCTGACAACCTCGACCTCGATCGCATCAACAAGGAACTCAACAGGATTGCCACACGCCGGCAGCGTGTCGCCGAGAAGCGCCCTCGCACCTAAACGAACGGAGTTTTCACCGATCGCTTACCCCATTCGCGGTTGGGGACCCTCTCTTATCGTGTTGCAATCCGCGCCGAGCCGATCCCTAGCATTTCTGCCAGTTCCGATCGGCTTCGGAACATTCTTTGCACCAAAGTTGGGACTTAACCTCGTTGCGTCTGCGGGGTCGCAGGCCCTACTCGCTATCGATCGTCGGCGGATCGTTTAGGGCCGAATTCACGCTCGTAAAGCTCGTGGATGACCGCTTCCCGCTTCGCTTCGACCCGGGCGCGATCGAGGTGATCCGAACCGAGTTTGATCTGGTTTGAGATCACGCCGAGCGCCACCTCCTTCTGCATTGCGAGATACTTGAGCTGCAACGCGGCGATGCGGGCGTTCCTAGGGTCGGCGAGCCAGTCGTCGTCGGCAAACCGCTTAGTGTCGATCCGCGGCTCGAGGATGTCTCGCACCCGATAGAGTGACGAGTAGGTGTTCGCCTCAAGTTCGTCGACGAGCGCCGGCGGCTCCTTGGGCGAGCACGCCGGCAAATTCGATTTCGGTGCCCCCATCGTCCGCGATTCCCCGATCAAGCCTCGATTATCTTAACGAGCCAGGCATCGAGCCGCTCAAATAATTCGGGGTCCATCCCATCCGCAAGGTCGTCCCACAAATACCGGTTGCCTGGGCTCCGGCCCGGCACTTCGAAACATGCTACCAAAATGTCTTGCAGCAACTCTTCAGCATTGTCGCCCGTGTCCTCCACGGCCGCTGAGTTCACCGGGAGTTCGCCTTGGTTTAGTCCGGGATCGCCATTCCCCGTGACAGTCTCGAGGTGCAGCTCTGCCGCACTCTCCTCGCCCGGCACCATATGCAATTTCGCCATCTCGGCTTGCTCCTCGACCCGTCGCTCAATGATCCGCTGCGCTTTCCGAATCAGCTTATCCGAATGCAGCTTCGGCGCACCACGCGGGCGCCGACCGTTTGGGAATCTTGTGATCAGCCCCAGTTGTTTCGCAAGCCGCATCCGCCGCAACCAGCGTTCGCGCCCCGCCGCCAGCGCAGCAGCCGTGTTCGGATGCATTGGCGTTCCCGGCAGACGTCCTGCCCGGCCGCCGTGCAGACGGCAACGGAGCTGGTCCGGCAACGCCTGCCGCCGGCACAGACCGCCCGCACGGGTGCGCGAATTACAGCGACGAATCATCCGGTCACCCCAAGCGCCAGCGAACGGCTCAGATAGGCTCCATCAACCGCTTCTTTCACATTCGTTTTGTGTAGTAAAGCCCGCCATCGCGCGCTACGGGTAACTGCCGATGCCCGCCCCCTTGCACCGGGTCCGTGCATTACGTCGGCGGACCACTCGATTCCCAATGCACTCGCGCCAGCCCGCCCAACAGAGGCCCCGCGCGGCATCACCCTTGGGCACGAATTTGCCGCCCAGCTTAAGCGGCACAGCGCCGGCGGTCAGCCGATATAGGATCGGACCCAACCTCACGGACTTCGAGGTCTGTCGAGTACTAACCCTGCGGGCCCGGTTGCTAGCCAGTCTGCTAGCCCAGCCTGCCGCTTCGTCGCATGTTGCGTCATAAGCCTTTGAAGAAATTGGCGCGCCCGAGAGGAGTCGAACCCCCAACCCCCAGATCCGTAGTAAGCGTCTTCTTTGCGCTGGGATCCGCCAAGCATTGCCACAATCCGCAATTTTCCTTGCCTCCTTTCTCACCCATCTGATTTAATGCCGCCGTAAACCGCCATGCGGACCCATAGCGGACCCAAGTAACGGGTCCGCCCAGGATCCGCAAAAGGGATCGGAGGCTCGCATGCCGAAATTCACCGATGAAGTCCTCGCCGCGCTGAGGGTCGCAGACGGTCGCAAAGATCGGCTCGTATTCGACACCGTATGCCCCGGCTTGGGCTGCCGGATCACTACCAAGGGCACCCGAACCTTCCTTGCGCAGTGGACCGATCCGGCGACGCGCCGCAAGGTGCGCGAGCCGCTAGGCGTGTGGGGCAACCTGACAATCAAACAGGCGCGCGAAGCGGCTCGGGTGCGGCTTGGCGCCGTCGCCAAAGGGATCAACCCGAAAGCGGAACGCGAACGCCAACGCCAGGAAGCCGAGCGCGAACGCGCCGAGTCGGCGCTGACCTTCGAGGCGCTGATCGAGGAATGGAAGACGCTCCACTTGGCGCATCGCCGACCGCGCTATGCCGCCGAAGCGGAGCGCGCGATCCGGTGCGGCCTGCCGCACCTATTGAAGCGGCCAGCGGCGCGCATCTCCCGCGCAGCTGCGGTCAACGCGCTCGACGAGATCGTGAAGGCCGGGAAGGCGGTAACTGCCGGGCGCACGATGGCCTATGCGCGGGCATGTTTCGCCTGGGGCAAGCGGCGCGGCAAGGTGCCGGAAAATCCGTTTGCCGAACTGCCAATCACGGCCGGCGCCACCGAGCGCGAGCGGGCGCTGAGCGACGCGGAAATCTTTGAGGTTTGGGCGGCAGCCGATACCCTCAGCTACCCGTTCGGACCGTTCTATAAGCTGATGATCCTGACCTTGCAGAGGCGCGAGGAAGTCGCTGGCATGCTCTGGTCGGAAATCGATCTGGACAAGCACGTGTGGACGCTGCCTGGCACCCGCATGAAAAACGGCAAGCCGCACATCGTGCACCTGTCCGAGTCCGCGCGCGCGGTGCTGTGCGCGATCCCGCGCGTCGCCGGGTGCGATCTGGTGTTCAGTACGACAACCTATCGGCTCAGCACGAGCGCGGATGCGGTGCCGAAGGGCAAGCGCAAGACGGCGCCGATGCCGATTTCCGGCTTTTCGCAAGGCAAGCGCTACCTTGACGCGGCCATTGCCAAGACGCGAGCGAAAGCCGCGGCGGAACACGGCGAAAAATTTGAGCCGATGACCGCTTGGCGCGCGCACGACCTGCGGCGAACCGGTGTGACGACGCTCGCGGCACTCGGTTTCGACAGCATCGTTGTAGATAAGCTGCTCGCGCATCAGCCCGCGAAGCTCCGAGGCGTCGCCGGGATCTACCAGCGGCATGAGTTCCTGCGCGAACGCGCGGCGGCGCTGGACTCGTGGGCGGCTCATGTCATCGGGCAGTCAGCGGATAATGTCGAACCGCTTCGCCGCCGCGTTTGATGCCGCGCCCTCGAAAATTCACCGAGGTAGTAGCTCGCGAGCGGGTGCGACAGCATGTACGCGAGCTTTATCCCGAGTATGAGCCGCCGACCGAGGCGCCCTTGCTCTACGATCGCGAGGCCGCAGCGGAGGACAAACGCCGGGCTGAAAAAGCTCGGGCCGAGTTCGACAGGCGCACAGAAAAAGAAAGAAAGGACATGTTAGCCCTTGCCGCCCGTCTGATCCCGGTGCTTGAACTGCCTCAACGGAGAGAAGAGGAACTTGTCGCCGAACTAGGGGCGCTGCTGGCCGAGGTTCGGTGGGAATGGCGGAGCCGGCGCGAGATAATCCCTGATGTGTCGCTCCCAATACTTGGCGGCGTGCAGCCCACCTCCGGCGAGATGCGCATAACTCTGGAACCAGGGCGAAGACACGCGGAGAAACTCCGCGATTGGTACCGCTCACTTCCCGCCACCCTACTATCGAAGGCTAGGGTTCCATTCACGGAGGAGGAAAGTCACGCTGTCGGGCTCGTTATTGAACTCCTGGCCGAAACCCTCGCCAGTTTGGTCGATCAATACCAAGCAAAACCCGGCCGCCAACTTGGCGAACGAATCGTGGCGCAATCAGCGGCGGTTTGGCTGGTCCGATTCATGGACAGACACGCGCCCGATGTGTCGTTAGAATGCCGCCGTCTGTTCATGTTCAACTGCATGCGTCAGCTGGGAATACCCTGTCCGGATTGCCGTGCCGATCCCGGTGATTTCAACGTTTGGTTTGACGGTGCTGAGGTCCTCGCGCGGCCAGCGCCCCACAGCTGACACGGGAGGTGGCCCGAACGGTGCCGCTGCGATCCAGTATTTGATCGACCAGACGGGCTAACGGTCAGCAGCCGGTCCCGACGGTACAGGCCTTTGTACCTTTACCCTCCGTGACCGGCAATTACGGGTAGTCAATAAAGGCTGTCCTTAGCGACCAATGGCGAGGCAAAGGACAGCATGACTACTAACAACGTCTACTTCACCGAGGTCGAATTTGCCGATCGCTACCATCTCGGCCGGCGCACTCTCCAACGCTGGCGGGGGTCGGGCGAAGGGCCGCAATGGTGCCGCTTGGGCCCGCGGAAAGTCGTTTATCGGCAGGCCGACATCGAAGCGTGGGCTGCTGCGCGAACGTATCAGCATCGCGCCGACGAGCTGGCTCGCCGGCAGACGCCAGCATAAATGCCGCCGACAAAAGACGGCCCCGGCGCGCTGGCGGGCGCGACCGAGGCCTCTGGTGATCGGGACATCGCTGAGCGGCGATCCCGGTCATTTAGCCCTTCCAGCCGCCCGCTGCAACTAGCGCCCGACGCTGTCACCGCGGCCAGCTGGGGCGACAGACCACCGCCGCACCGGATGGTGCTGCGCAAGTGGCGACCGATGCGCCGCAACACGTTGTGCGGTTTCGTCGATGTCGGGCTGCCGAACGGCTTGCATATGGATGATATCGCCGTGCACGTCCGCGGCGATCGAGCCTGGGCGAGCCTGCCGGCGCGGCCAATGCTCGACGAGGACGGCCAAGCGCTCCGGGATGACCGCGGCAAGATCCGGTATGCGGAGACCTTGTGCTGGCGCAGCCGCGACCTCGCGGACCAATTCTCGGCCGCAGCGGTCGAGCTGGTGCGGCGCGCGAATCCCGGCGCACTCGACGAGGCCTGACGGTGACCGACACACTGGACGCGGCACTCGGCTATGCGCACCGCGGATGGCCCGTGTTCCCGTGCCACTGGCGCGGCGAGTACCGGAAGCGTCCGCTTATCCAGCGCGGGTTACATGCAGCGACTTGTAATGAGGGCCCGATCGGCGACTGGTGGCATCGGTGGCCTGGTGCACTTATCGGCGTTCCTACCGGGCGCACCAACGGCTTTGTAGTGCTCGACGTAGACGTGAGGGGCAGCGTCAACGGCTTCGACACGCTCGCCGAGCTCGGGTTCGCGATCCTGCCGGATACGCCGATGGTGCATACCGCCGGCGACGGATTGCATCTCTACTTCGAGCCGCCGAAACACGCGGAGATCCGTAACACGGCAGGCGATCGGGGAACCTGCATCGGTCCAGGTCTCGATTGGCGCGGCAAGGGGGGGTACATCATCGTGCCCTCAGTGGGTAGCGGCTATTCATGGGACCCGCACTGTAATCTTGACACCGCACCCCTGGCACTTGTGCCGGCCGCGTTGCTGCCGCACGTGCGGAATTATCGGAGGGTGACCGCTAGGCCAACAACCGGGTTGTCCCCCTATGCGGAGGCCGCCCTCGATAGCGCTTGCCGTCGGATCATCACGGCGTCGGACGGCGAACAGGAACCGACGCTGAATGCAGAATCGTTCGGGATCGGCACGCTTGCCGGGGCCGCCGCAATCCCAGCGGATTTTGCACGACGGGCGCTGATTTGGGCGGCTCGGCAGGTCCGCGATTTCGACCATGGACGCCCCTGGCGTGCGGCCGAGCTCGAAAACAAGGTCAACCGTGCTTTCGAAGACGGCTTGCACCACCCGAGGCAGACGTGCCGTGCTTGACCCGATCTATTACACCGATCCCGAGTTGCGCGCTGAGGCCGATACCGAACGCAAGCGCTACCGGCAGTCCAATGGTGGCGACGAGAGTTGGCGCGAGCTGGAGCTGGTCCGGTTCGCAGACATGCAGCCTCGACTAGATGGGAGGCCGCTGGTCAAGGGTTTGATCGAGCGAGACCAGATGAGCCTCGGTTTTGGCGAACCAAGTTGTGGCAAGAGTTTCCTTTTCCTGGATTTGGGATTGCACATTGCGGCGGGCTACGAATGGTTCGGTCGCACGGTCGCACAAGGCGCCGTCGTCTATATCGCCACCGAGGCCGGCCGCGCCATCTTCAACCGCGTTGCTGCCTGGCGCTTTCATCACCGGCTTAACGATATCCCGTTCGCTGCTGTAACGAGCCCAATCGATCTGTGCCATGCCACAACTGGCGACCTAGACAGGCTGATCGCCGCCAGCAGAGCCGCGAAGATCGATCCGCCGACCCTGGTCATCATCGACACCGTATCGCGCACACTTGCTGGTGGCGACGAGAATTCTCCTGCCGACATGGGCGCCTTTGTGCGCTCGCTTGACCGTCTGCGTGAGCGGCTCGGGTGTCACATCCTTGCGATCCACCATAGCGGTAAAGACCAATCACGCGGCGCGCGCGGCCATTCCCTGCTCAAAGCCGCCGTCGACACCGAGATCGAAGTGATCCGGTGCGACAATATCAAAGTCTCGACCGCAACTGTCACCAAGCAGCGAGACGGTTTATCCGGTGATCAGATCACCTTCCGGTTACGACCGGTCGAAATCGGCAGTAATCAAGACGGTGACCCGGTGACGAGCTGCGTCGTCGAGCCTACCGACGAAACGCCCGAGAAGCGTTCAGCCACCAGACTGCCGCCCAGCGCCAAAATCGCACTCACCACCCTGCAGAAAGCCATCGCGGAAGCCGGCAAAGAAGCGCCCGCTAGCAGCCATACTCCCCTGACGAGGGTGGTCGAAGTCGAAACCTGGCGACGATACCACTACGTGGGCACGGCCACCGATGGTCAAACCGAGGAGGCCCGCAAGAAAGCCTTCCAGCGCGCCCGCGAGAAATTGCAAGCGGCGGGCACAATCGGTCTTCACGCGGAACTCGTCTGGATTATCGGCGATGCTCGTTCCTAGCCATCACCGGGACACGGGACATTGCCGGGACATTGTCGGGACATGTCCCGCAGGGCACCGGGACAGACACCGGGACACGGAGGGTGGTTTCCCCCGTAGGGGGAACCCCCGGATGTCCCGCTGTCTAGAGCCCTCAGATAAAGTCCCGATGGCGGCTGCTAGAAAAGACCTCGGATGTCCCGCCTCGTCGGATCAGGGTCATCGGTTCCCGCTAACGGGTCGCGCGCGCACACGTGTATGGCCGAAGGGAGGCCGCAGGCGCAGACGCATCCCCGCCCCCTGGGGGCCAGATTTCCCCGTACCAGCCTAGCGCGGTGGCTTTAGCGGCGAGGGTTTGCCGTACGGGCGCTTGGACCTGCAGCAAGCGTGGCTTGCCTCGCGCGCGTGTGAGGGGTCGGGAGGGGGCACTTCCTTGCCGAAGGATTGGGTCCTTCGAGTCACTTGCCGGCACATCCCCGATGGGGGACGGCTGCCCGGCTGCCGGTGCGGGGCGAACAATGGGCAAGGCGGCGGTCGCAGCCGAGTGCGGGATCTCCGGCTCGATCGGTATCGATAGAATGGTCCTGTTAGCCGAGGATGCATCACTCAAAGTAGGCGAGAGACGAAGTTTGATGTCGGAGCCATGATCCACACCGACGGCACTCGCATCCATTTCTTCCGTGGGCGGCACGAGCAAGAAAAAACCAATGCCAAAGAATACGCCGACGATCACAGCGGCAATGATCCCGACGGAGACGAGGTAAAGGAGGATACCGACCGAAAGAGCCCTCGCAGCGCTGTGCGGTGCTGATGCTCCACCCACCAAAGCAGGCAGCAGCCGCTTACGCCCAATATCGGAGAGCATACTCGACGATACACCGAGAGGTATTGAAGCGGGTTCCGGCTGGCGGATGAGAGTCATGGAGGGATACCACGGACAATCGTTGCGTCCAGAGAGATAAAGGCGAATCTGGTCTTATTGTTGATATCGCGAACTGCGGCTTCGAGATGATCCAGGCGCAGGTCCCGAGTTTCATTCATCGATTCACGGCTTTGAGATGGTCTAGAGCTTGCCGGTATTATTTTACCTCGTTTCCGGCTTCGTCGTATTCTTTGATAGGCATTGCAGTCCGGGAGGGGGCTGGCGGGCACACCGACGGTGGGCAACCTATGGGGTGGCGTATTTCCCGACCTGCCGTCTCATCGATGCCCTCGATGTCATGGTGCCGGCGTCGCTCTTTTGTCGTGATCGGCGGCGGCGGTTTGCGCTCGGGCTTAGGAGGCTCAACACTCGGCGGTTCGGAGGGGGGCTCACGGCTAGCTAAAAGCTCCTGGATTTGTTGTTCCAGCGCTCGCGCCCTTTGGTCAAGGGCCGCAGGGCTGGCAGGATCGGGCGGCGGGGGCACTGGAGAATTGGTTTTTATCAGACTCCGCATTTGCCCTTCGAGCATCTCAAGCCGCTTATCGATTTCCAAGCGATGAGCAAAGTTTTGAAGGGCTTCTTCTAGCGTGTCTCCGTTGGGGTTTATTTGCTGCGGCGGCAGGGTGACGGTTGCGGTCTCCTCTGCGGCGCCGGGGCGCGAAATCATAGCTATGAGTGCGATCGTCCCAAGCAACATCGCATTAAAACGCATGTATCTCCCTCCCTTTTTACTTTACGGTTGCGGCTTCCTCTGCTGAGACATGCCACAGGGTGATATGATAGTGTGGTCCGTCAACGCCATGCATTTGTTTTACATAATGGATTTGCCAATGATCGACGGGCGGGGTCGGTTCATTGGAAACAATTTTAAGGCCCTCACCCAGCATTGACACAGGAACCATGTAAATTGTGGCGACGAGCTTACCATTATGGTCGTACGACCGATAAGGACCTATGGGTCGGGTGACGGGCTCTACATAGACTGTGCCCAACCCTGGCGCAAAGGCGGGATAACCTGGGGCGAGGGGAGCGAATTGAGTATATGGCGCCGGCGGCGGCTCATGCTTGTAAGGCGAGCAGGAGGCCAGTCCAACGCACGCGATAATTGCGAATGTTTGTAGCGACTTAGTCATGTGCTTAGGATTCAGATTTTACGGGGCGACTTTTGCGGAAAGGGACGCGCAGCACCGACACCATGGGCTTTGGCCAACCATCTTGTGGCCGCGCGCCCCGGGGCGGACTGAGCCGGCGTGAGCATCTTAAACCGCATCCGTCACTACGGCCTCCTCGCCAACGCCAATCGGGCCGACAAAATCGCATTGGCCTGAACCGCTCTTCGGTGCACTCGCTCGGTGCAAATGCGAGTTCAGGCCGGCGTTCAGGAGCCGGAATTCTTGTTGCGCCGCCAAATCAACCCCAACCCGAGCAGCGCCGAACTGAGGAGAGCCAGACTGGCCGGCTCGGGCGCGGGGAACAGCTGGCTTCGAATCTCTCCGCCGGGATTATTGACTGTATGGATGTTGAAATAGGTCTGTTCGCCCTCAATCCCCGCGATCAGCGCTGCTTCGGCCTGCGCAAGCCCTCCCTCCAGCGTGATGAAAGCAGGATTGTAAATGCCTGGTTGTGTAAGATCGAACACCGGGGAGCTGTACGTTCCGGACGTCACTCCCAAAGGGAAGCCTGGAAACGCGGGCGGTATGGTGGCCACTCCGGCGTTGGTGCCGAGCGGCGCGCAACAATGAATGTGCGCCATGGTATCGTTCGACGACAGGCCGCTGAACGTAGCATTGACCTGGAGCGTTTGTGCGGTCGGATCGAGTATTACAGTTGCCGTCCCCGTCGCCGGCGTCGCGACAGGGGGTACCTCGTTGGCGCCGCTGAGATTGCCTACGAACGTCATGGGCCCCGCAGGCGCCGGTGTCGGTTGTAACGCCAGGGCTGCCAAGCCGAGCAAACCGAACGAGAGGTACTTCATTTCCGCCTCCTCGTTGTGAAATCTCCTGATCGACGGCGTGGAACATCGCCTTGCGGTGCCGATGCTGAGCCGTTTTGTCAAACGGCACAACTCAATTCAACCGACATTCGCCAGATTCTCGGCGGGTTCGAGGTCAGGATTGCTCTTTTGAACGACTTGAGCGATGGGCAACAGCGCTCGTCGCGCGCAAGAGGCGTTCAAAGCCGCCGGGAGACCCCGCTGCAGCGCTAAAGCGGGCCGCTCCAACTGTATCAAGGCGCACCTCCACTGAGGGCATGGCAGATCCTCCTGACAAAAGTCTGTCATTAGAGCCGACGTACACTCCCCGCTGTTGACGACAAGGAGCATCCAATGGCGATGGCGAGCACGCTGGTCGTGGTCCCGCGAATGCCGCGTGAAGCGGCGCCACGCGAGCAAATCCGCGTCCAACGCCGATTGGCCGCTGTGTTGCGGCGATCCCTCTCTGAGCTAGCCGCCTTCCCCGATCACGGTGCGACGCTCGACGATTTGCCGCCGGAATTCTTTCGCTTTCCGCCGTTTTAGGAGGAGCCAAT
>Ga0306923_10002630_pt1 | contig 16573 bp, 22 predicted proteins | sample sta12Can44000108_FD_203841 | JGI IMG/M metagenome (GOLD analysis project Ga0306923, IMG submission 203841) | Lab enrichment of tropical soil microbial communities from Luquillo Experimental Forest, Puerto Rico - statanox.12C.anox.44.000.108 (v2)... | ecosystem: Environmental > Terrestrial >... | reverse complement strand
TCTTGTCAGATATCAACATGCCGGGGATGACCGGCCTTGAGCTGTTGCCGAAAGCCAAAGCGGTTCGACCGGACGTCCCGGTGATAATGATCACCGCCTACGGGGATGCCGAGACTAGGCGCAAGGCCTTGGAAGGGGGCGCCGACGCGCTTTTTACAAAACCGATCGATTTCGGCCTGCTTCGTAGTGAAATCGACACGCGGGTCTCCAAGGCGGCCTAGAGAATAGAACGTTCGCTCGAATGTCCAATATTGGCCCTTAGTGGCCATTTCAAACTCAGCGCTGGATGTCCGTTTTCGGGTGTAAAGCAGACATGCCGATTGCGCTGCGAGATGTCCGCTTTTGACCAAAGCGAACATCGCAGCGCCGTCTCATCTGCCGTAACCAAGGGTTGCCCACGCGCTGTCCTGCGTTTGCATTTGCTGGTGAGCGTCGACAAGAAAATGATCGAAATTCTCAATGCGAATGAGTCCGAGCCGCGGATATTCCATGTCTGTGAGCGTGTAAAGCGCGACCGTCAGCGTCGTGGCAAAAATGAGCATGTGAATCCAGCTGCGCGATTTGGCAGCGGCCATACCAAATCCAGCAAGTAATGAGCCGCCTAGTCCAAGACCGAACAAGATGACGTAGATGATTTGAGGCGGATGCTTTTCGGCGGCTCCGAGCCGCAGGCGCGCCACTTCGAACAAGTTGGCAAGCACCGGGAGAGCCTGCCCGCACGCGGGGCGAAAGCTACTCTGTGGGCATGCCCCGACTGCCGCGTTCCACAGTTCATTTTTAGCACGGAGGATTTTGTCCTCCTGATTGTCAGAAAAATATTCGGTTCGTTTTAGCAGGGAGTAATCGTGTGGCATGCGATAGAGGTCGATGCGGGCTTGGAAATAGTCTCTAAGTTTGTTCTGCAGGTCGCGAGCAACCTCGCCCTCAAATAGAGCAAGACGATCATGTGCCGTGCTGGCAGCATTTGCTTCCTGGATGACGAGCTGTCGGCGCTCATCGAACCGCTGCAAGGCGCCAGAAATTGTGAATGCCAAGAGCAAGCCCATCAATGCAAATACGGCGCCCTCGACGGTGGTGAGGCCCGTCATGGTGCCAGCATCTTTTTGCAAGTATCGCAAACCGAGCTGTCGCCCGTAGTTCAACAGAAACATTGAACTGACGAAAAAGGCGGCAGCGATTAGTACGGCAAAAAAGAAGAAGATCATTTGCAAAGTCTCATGTTGGGAAGTCCCCGAAGTCGGAGTCAACATTCCCAACAGGAATTGTGACTATAGGTTGACGCAATCTGAGTTGGCCTACGAATTGCGGTCACGTGTGTCGCGGGCGATACAACTCTCAGACTCTTGCTACACCAAAGTACCAAAGCCGAGCAGACGATCCACGATAATCGCAATCCATGATAACGGCCTTCTCTCGCTCGATGACGAGAGCGCTCCTGAGGAAGTAAGTGGACGCTCAAAACCGTTTCAATGGCACGGCTCGGCTTTGGAGGCCTTACAAGCAACAAGTGACGCGCCGAAGTTCCTCCCGCTGATGAAAAGTTAGGCGGCAGGCACCTCGTTACCATCTTTCACACTTTTGTGTCTGTCGCTGTAATGCCTTCCTATAGGATCGACATCGCTACACATCGCACGGGAATTTCGGATGAACGTTCTATCGAGTATCGTTCGCCATCTGGCTACTACACCAGAAGATGATTCACACTCGGAGCAAAGGCGCCAGTTGGATCGGTGGCGCATCGCTGCCGAGATAGTGCAGCGTTTGCGTGATGCTGGGATCAGTTGCGAAATGGATGGCGATTTCCAAACCCGCCATTAGCGTTACCATTCTGATCCTTTGGTCTGCGTTGGCCACCGCTAGCGTCGGGTCGCTCAGTTGTCCGCTTTCGGGGGTAAGCGGACATGGCCTGTTGCAGTGTATATGTCTGCTTTTGACCCAAAGCGGACACCAGCAACTCGTATGAGCTCAGATTGTCCGGCGGCCTGAGATGGCGTGATAAACCAAAAGGACCACTACAGAACCGACGATTGCAACTATCATACTCCAGATATTGAGACCGGTTATTCCGGTTGCGCCAAAAAAGCTGAATAGGATGCCACCGACTATTGCGCCGACAATGCCGAGCGCCATGTCGAGTAACATGCCTTCGCCCTGCTTGTTGACGATCTTACTCCCGATAAAGCCAGCAATAAGCCCGAGTATGATCCAACTGATAATGGACATCGCCATTCTCCATCGTGCGCGATTGTATAGTTGCCGCGTCGTGGCAGCTCACATTCCTTGATCACCTTACGTTCATTAGCTTGGACTACGAGGGTAATCGGCCATTGGGCGTGAGCTTGTCTACAACTCCGGGCAGAATTTGAGAGAGTTGCGCCGTGAGTTCTTGTTCCGACATGCCGGTTTTCTGGGCCAGGACTTTAATGATGTTCGGTCCGAGCGCTGAGCCAACCTGATTTGGAGAAACTGGTTGGTTGGGGCCCGTGCCAATCCACGACTTCATTATGTTTCCAAGGCCACTTTGCTGAAATTGGTCGAGCAGGCCTCCCAGTCCACCTGCCACGTCGCCGCTTTGGTCGCTGGGCTGTTGAGTTGCTGGTTTTGATGGCTGCGCACCGCTGCTCGCGTGCTTGTACAAAGCACCCGACGCTAGAAGTGCACCAAGCGCGATCATCAGCGGTTTTGAAACACTGCCCTGCGGTACTGCATCGTCGAGAAGTCCCATCGTCTGCTCCTCAGGATCTTTGGTGGATAGCGGAAATCCCGCCGAAATTAAGTAGCCATGATCTGCCGATTCCTTTTCGTAAACTATTGGACCGTAGTCCAATCGGCGGACACCCCGACCACCCAGTAAAAAATCTATAAAATTATCTTTCGCCCAAAGCAGACGTTGCGTTTGCGCCGATGAATGTCCGTATTTGTGCGACAAGCAGAGACATGTCCAATGTCCGCTTTTGACCCAAAGCGGACATACCGGATGAGTGTCCGCAAACTCAGACACATGACTCCGTAGTGTCGGTCCACATAGTGTACCTTGGTCAAGCCTCGATGTTAGGTACGTAATCACCGCAAGGCCTTTGGTTGGATGGAAGAAAAGCGCCGGTGCAAATCATTCCGATGACGGAAGGCATATTCGACAAATCAGTATTCGAGCGCGCCGGGGCGAATCTTTCGGAGTGGTTCTCACACGCGTTCGATCTTGCCGAACTCGCCAGGGGCTCAACCGTAAGTCTCGCCGTTACCGGTTTAAGCCGCGCCGGCAAGACGGTTTTAATTACCAGCCTTGTGCACAACCTGCTCAGTGCTCTGCATCAACCGTACCGCATGCCATTTCTGAAAGTCGCCGGAGACGGCCGGCTAGCTGGAGCAAGGCTGGCCGGCGACAAGACTGATGGGTTACCGCGATTTCCCTACCGGCGAAATATCGAGTCTATGGCGGCGAGCCCGCCGAACTGGCCGGCGCGTACCACAGATATTAGCGAAATCGAAATTGACATCCGTTTCCTTCCTGCCGGTCCGCTCGGTACGCTACTGCGCTGGATCGACAGCGGCCCTGCGACTTTGAAACTCAAAATAATCGATTATCCCGGCGAATGGCTTCTCGATCTGCCGCTGCTAGATCAAAGCTACGCAGATTGGTCGCGCGCAACGTTACAACTCTGTCGGCGCGGAATGCGGGCCGGCACCGCGCGCGATTTCATCGCCTTTCTGTCCGATCATCGCCATGACGCTCTTGCGAGCGAGGACGATGCCAGGCGCGCGCATGAACTTTATCGACAATACCTGCTGGCGACACGCGACAAGCACGGGTTCAGCTTTTTGCAGCCGGGCCGCTTCCTCGACCCAGGTTCGCTTGAGAGAAACTCGTACATGTGGTTCGCCCCGCTCGATATTCCTGGCAATCTCGAACGCAGTCCCGACGGCACGCTGGCCGCTTTGATGGAACGACGATTCGAAGCATACAAAACAGAAGTCGTTATGCCATTTTATGACCGGCATTTCCGCAACTACTCGCGACAAGTGGTGCTCGTGGACGTCCTCGGCGCTCTCCTTGCGGGCCGTGAGGTATTCGATGACACGCGACACGCTCTCGATGCGATCCTAGAAAGCTTTCGCTATGGGCATAGTGGAATCATTTTACGGTTGTTGCAAAGCGTGCGTATCGAGAAGGTGCTGTTCGCTGCAACAAAGGCCGATCATGTCCCCGAGGTGCAACGCGACCATCTTGCCGTCCTACTGCGTAATATGGTCGCGCTGCCCGCACTCGATGTGAGCATGAGTAATGCCATGTTTGACGTAGTGGCACTCGCGTCGGTCATTTCGACGGAGGAAGACACTCAGAAAATCGATGGGCACCAGGTCCAGGTCGTCGTCGGCAAGCCGGTCGGAAGTGACACCAGAGCGAAATTTTTTATTGGCAACGTGCCCGCCCGTCCGCCCCGAGCAGAGGCCTGGGGTAAGCCGTTCCTCAATATTCCGGTTTTCGAACCTCCGGTTATCGACGCATCGCCGGTCGACGGCATCGCACACATCAACCTCGATCTGGCTCTCGAATATCTCATTGGAGATCAATTGCGGTGAGCAAACAAAAGGACAAAATCGGATCCGATGACATTCTGCGTCCGCAGGTCATTGTGGTCGACGTGTCCGAGAAACCGGAAGCGGCCATCGCCGATCCATTGGCGCCCCGCATAATCAGGACGGCACAAACCGGTCGCATCATCCCCGCGCCTCCGGCCGAACTTCAGCCCGCGGTCGAACCGGGCCACCGGCGCTACGGTTTGTCGATGAAGCTCGCTGTGGCCGGTCTACTCCTCGCCTTCTGCGGCTGGCTCGGCGTTGATCTGTATCTCTGGATCGCATCGGCGTTCAATTTCAGTATGGGACTAGGCTGGGCAGCGGCGGCAGCGGCGATGGTCGGTATTTTCGCCGCGAGCGCGATAATTGTGCACGAGGCGAGGAGCTATTTCACCCTAAAGAGTGTTGAAACCAATCAACAACGGTTGGCCTTGCAAAGGCAGAATTTGCACACATCGGACGTGCACGAGGCGATCCGCGACGTGATTGCGGAGATCCCAAAGGACCGCGAGAGCACGGCTGCAATCGAGGCGTTTCAGCGCAAGGTGCAGCGTCATCATTCGCCCGCGCAACAGATCGGATTGCTGTCGGAGACAGTCATGGCTCCGCTCGACAGACGCGCCGAGGCGATCGTGCGGCGCGCCAGCGCCCGCGCCTTCGGCATTATCGCCATCAGCCCGGCTGCGGTGCTCGATGTCCTGTTCTTTGTCGCATGCAGCGTCCGCATGGTGCGCGGGATTGCCGGCTGCTATGGCCATCGGCCGACCGCGCTCGCAACCGTCCACCTGCTGCGGCGGCTCGTCGTAGAAGCCGGAAAGCTCGGGGCTGTGGATTTTGCGGGAGTTGCGCTGACCCAGCACATCGGAGGCGCTGTTCTCGAACGAGTAGCGACCACTGCAGCCGAGTCCATGTATGCCGCGCAACGCATGGCGCGGCTCGGCCTGGTGACAATGGGCATGTGCCGGCCCATTCCGTTTCAACGCGACGAACTGCCCGGCATCTTGTCTTCATTGATAGGTGGCCTGCTCGCGCAGCGTGGAGCGACCGGCAAAAACATCGAACCGACCTCACCCAGTTGATCGCGCGCAATGATGTCCGCTTTTGGGTAAAGCGGACATGGTCGATTGCAGTCAAATGTCTGCTTTTGACCCAAAGCGGACATACCGCTCCGGGCGATCAAGAAGTGACCTGGCCGAAACCGATGTCGTGCCCATCGATATCCTGCGTACCAAATTCGCGACAACCATACGGCTGATCGCACAGCCCGTAATCGATTTTTGCACCGCGCTCTACGAACTCCAGATAAAGAGCATCGACGTCATCGACCCAGAAATACATGTCCCAAAGTCCGGCGGACACAGTCCAGTGCGGAACGATGTGTTTGTCATCATCAATCTGTTTGACCATTACATACATATTGTCGCGCTGCAGGATCGCAAAAGACGGAGGCTCACCGAAAATTTCCCCGAACGAAAATCCCATTGCGTCGCGGTAGTGCTTGGTGGCTGCGTAAACGTCGCGCACAAATAGCACCGGCGCGGAACCGGTAAGTTTCGCTGTCTTTGAAGGTGTCATGGATACCGTTCCCCTCCGCTGCAACATAGGGAGGATAGCATGCCTCAATTTGACTTCTGTGATCGAATGGCTGACGTCCGCTATTGGCCCAAAGCGGACATTTCTCTTTGTACTGCCACATATCCGCTTTCGGGGGTAAAGCGGACATGCCGTTTTGCTCTGCGGGTTTCTGCTTTTGACCCGAAGCGAACATTGAAAAAAATACGCATTACCGACGGTCTCTCGGTCTGGTAGGCATTGTGCTATTCTTGTTGGAGTTAGATGTGCCTAAGTGCGCGCTAGATGAAGCAGCATATACAGTTTTGCCAGACGCAAGATGGAGTGCGGATTGCTCTCGCCAAAGCAGGTGAAGGTCCGCCACTGGTTCGAACCGCGAACTGGTTCACCCATCTGGAATTGGATTGGGACAGCGCAATTTGGCGACACTGGTTTGAGGCGCTTGCCGACGGCCGAACGCTCGTTCGCTATGATCCGCGTGGTTCAGGCCTGTCCGACCGCAATGTCGATGATTTGTCCCTGGAAACCTGGATCAGCGATCTCGAAGCGGTCGTGGACGCGGCAGGCCTTCAGCGCTTCCCGCTGATAGGGTTGTGTCAGGGAGGCGTCGTCGCCGTTGCTTTTGCGGCGCGCCACCCAGAGCGTGTCAGCCGCTTGATCCTGTATGACAGTTACTTGTCGGGTGCCTATGCCGAAGGCGTCGATCAAAGCCTGGAAAAGCAGGCGCGTACAATGTCAGAGATGATTGAGATGGGCTGGGGCCGGGAAGCCGGAGCATTTCGCGAAGTTTTTGCAAATCTGCTGATGCCGGATGCAACAAAAGATCAGCTTCGCTGGATTGGCGAACTCCAGCGACGGAGCGCTTCCGCGACAAATGCCAGAAAGCTCTGGGATGCATTCAACACGTTCGACATTCGAGCTGAGGTCGGAAAGCTCAAAATGCCGACCCTTGTCTTTCACGTCAGAGGCGATGCGATGGTCCCTTTCGAGGCGGGCCGCCGGCTTGCCGCGGCGATTCCAAACGCCCGTTTCGTCCCGATTGATGGCAAGAATCATATTCTGCTGGCCAATGAGAGGGCATGGCAGACTTTCACAACTGAGCTCCGCAATTTTCTCGCAGCCGACGAGCCGACTGAAATCCTGTCGCAGAGCAAGCTGGACGCGTTAAGCCCACGCGAGAAAGAACTCCTCGATTACATCGCCCGTGGATAGCGAACGATGAAATTGCTGAAAGGACCGGCATCGCCGGGAAAACCGTACGCAATCACATCACGACGATTTTTTCCAAACTTGAGGTTGAACATCGTGCCCAGGCGATTGTCGTCGCTCGCAAGGCGGGGGCTCGGCCGGGATTGATCAGCTAAGCCCACTAGGGCCAGTACCCTAAAATCGAGCCTTTTCGCAGCCAAAAGGCAGCCGCCGATAGGACCGGTGCCTCAATACATTATGCGTGTTTCGGTCGCATCATTTCAAAATCAAACGTGCAAACAGGAAAGATGACTGCGATGACCGATCATGTAAAAGGCATTGCCAAACAGCGCCAAGATCCGTTGCGCGAGCGCTATCGAACAGCGGCGGACGAAGCCCGCATAGTCGATGGCGCTAAAACCGTCATGAATGGATCTGAAGACCCTTTTCACGCCTCGGTGGTGGCGGGAGATGAGCATGGCGCGTCGTGGCGAGTTGGTATCCATCGCGCTGTCGGTGGCTATCATGATTTTCCCAATCCCGGTGATATACTTTGCGCCGCGCTCGCCTCCTGTTTTCATTCAACACTGCGCATTATTGCGGATCGGCTCGAAATTCCTATTGCGAGTCTCGAAGTCAGCGCGCGCGCAGAAGTTGACGTTCGCGGCACCTTGCTCGTCGATCGAAATGTTCCGGTCGGATTCCAAAAGATAAGGTGCCAGGTGCGTCTCGACCCAGGAGCCAAAGTGCCCCCGGAAAGAGTGACGATGCTGCAGGCCGCGGCTGAACATAGCTGTGTTGTGTTTCAGACGCTCCGCAATGGCGTACCGGTACAGACGCAGTTCGACGAAATCCAATCATTAAGCGGGGGTTGCACATAGGAGACGAGGTAATGCCACAGATTCCGTCTGATCAAGGGCGTGTTCGACACCGAACAAAAAAGGCACATTATTCAAAGGTTGACCGATGCTATGGTTTCGGTCGAAGGCGAAAACATGCGCGGCGTGACATGGCTGAAGATTTTCGAGGTAAACAGCGGTGAGTGGGGCATTGGCGGCCAGCCGCTGACGACCGAAGCCGTGAAAGAATTGGCCGCAGGTCGACGAGCATCGTGATCGTCTTAGCAAAGTGTGCGCCGTACATTTATGGCCCTTAGCAGACATTCCATCTGTCGTATTTGATGCCGCTGTCGGGCGTAGAGCGGACATGCCGTTTTGCACTGCAAATGTCCGCTTTTGACCCAAAGCGGACATAGGCAATCCCGTTCCAAGTGCTATGCTTCCTATGTCCTGCGTTCGTGCCGGAGACGGCCATGAGGCGGCGGCAATTTATCAGCCTAATCGGTGGTGTTGCGGCAACGTGGCCGCTTGCGGCGCTGGCGCAGCAGGCAGCACTGCCTGTTATTGGCTACCTCAGTTCCTACTCGCCCGAAGAGGGAGAATCCAGGGCGGCTCCGTTCCGACGCGGGCTCCAAGAAGCCGGCTATGTCGGGGGCCAGAATGTTGCGATCGAATATCGCTGGGCCGACCAACAAATTGATCGACTGCCTGCGATGGCCGCTGATCTGGTTCAGCGTCGCGTAAATGTCATCGCTGCAACTACTACTCCGGCGGCGCTCGCGGCACAGGCGGCGACCACGACCATTCCTATCGTCTTTGAGGTGGGAACCGACCCAGTTCGGCTTGGTCTCGTCACTAACTTGAACCGGCCGGATGGCAATGTTACGGGCGTGACCAATTTGTTTGTGGAGGTTGCGCCAAAGCGGTTGGAATTGCTGCACGAACTTCTGCCAACCGCGAAAGTCATGGCTCTTTTGGTGAACCCAGCCGATCGCAATCTGGCCCAAATCCAATCGCGCGAGGTGCTGTCGGCGGCCCACAACCGCGGGCTAGAGTTGCATGTCCTCAATGTCAGGAGCGAAGGTGACTTCGATGCGGTCTTCGCAGACATAAAACGTTTGCGAGTTGGCGGGCTCGTAATCGGCGCGGGCCCGGTCTTCCTACGCGGCCTCGACAAGCTTGCCGCCCTGACAGTTCGCCACGCTGTGCCCGCGATCTATTCGTATCGTGTCTTTCCTGCCGCTGGCGGTCTGATGAGCTACGGAACGGACATATCGGAGAGCTACCGGTTGGCCGGCGCTTATACTGGCAGGATTCTCAAGGGCGAAAATCCTGCTGAATTGCCAGTCCTGCAGGCAACCAAGTTTGAATTGGTCATCAATCTCAAAGCCGCCAAGGCGCTCGGCATCAGCGTGCCTCCGTCGATGCAAGCGCGCGCGGACGAGATGATTGAATGAATCCGATGCTTTTCATCGCGGCGGTCATCGCCTACTTTTCTGTGGCCGAAAGCCGCGCAAACAGCAGACGATGGCGGACCCTGGAGCTTCTGATGCTGCAATGAGACGGCGCGATTTCATCACGCTTCTCAGTGGCACGGCGACGTGGCCGTTCATAGCGCGCGCCCAGCAGCCGGTAATGCCCGTGATTGGCATGGTTTAACATGACGTCATGTATGCTCATGCCTTGAAAAGTGAAAATGACGCCCGACGATCTGGCCGCACTAAAACGCTCAGTTGAAGCTCTTGAACATCCGAGTTTCGCGGCGCGCCTTGCCAATATGGTCGGTAAGCCCATCGAGCTCGTTGAACAGGCTCTTCCGCCGTTTGCGGCGAGCGCTATTGCCACGGCGACCTCCAAAGCGCTTGAGGCCGCCATGCAGGTAGCAGTGCGGACCTTGCAGCGTGAGCCTCACGCCGGCTCGCGGGGCCTGCATAAGATCTTGGCGACAGCATCGGGTGCTGCCGGAGGTGCGTTCGGTTTGACGACATTGCCGATTGAGCTTCCAATCTCGACGATCATCATACTGAGATCCATCATGGATATTGCGAAAAGTGAGGGCGAAGATCTCGGTGACCCTGAATCGATGCTTTCATGCATGCAAGTCTTCGCAATGGGCGGTCCTTCCAGATCGGACGACGCATCCGAAAGTGGATATTTGGCCGTGCGCGCCGCACTAGCGAACAGTGTGACTCAGTCGGCACGCTTCATCGCAGAACATGGCGTCAGCAGAGAAAGCGCCCCAGCACTGGTGCGCTTTATTACACAAGTCGCGTCCCGTTTTGGATTTGTCGTCACAGAAAAAGCTGCGGCGCAGGTTGTTCCTTTCATCGGGGCCGTTAGTGGTGCCGTCGTGAATTACGCATTCATCGCGCATTTTCAGGGAATAGCTAGGGGTCACTTCACCGTGCGGCGGCTAGAACGAATCTATGGCAAAGAGGTTATTCGTGCTGAATATGAACGCCTATCCAAAGCCAGTTAAATAAGCCGACCCACCGATGTCTGCTCTTTAAATCGGACATAGCCTCCTGCCGATCTTGCGGTACAACAGCCAACAAAGTTTCAACTCGTTATTAATCCAAAACTATTGGCATCGCCGTGCCGCCAACCCTGATTGCACGCGCCGAAGAAGTGATTGAATAGCGATCTTTGCTGCGTTGCATGAGTCCGCTATTGGCCCAAAGCGGACATAGCCTCTTGCACTGCACATGTCTGTTTTTGAGAGTGAAGCAGACATGGCGATTGCAATGCGAAATGTCCGCTTATGGCCCTTAGCGGGCCTCGTCAAATCGCGCTGACCTACGTGTGTTTTTGGGGACAAAGAGGACATGATGGCAATTTTCTTCTTCCTGGTGGCGCAGTTGGGAAGTTAAATTGGTTTGTGTGGCTTGTTCTCAATCTAATTGGGGCACTGCCTTGGTCACGCGGTACAGGCTAAAGGCGCAGCGAAATCGGATTGCCATTTCCACGAGAGCCTTGGCGCAACGCTGGCGCAAACGTCTCAACAAGACGACAGAAGAAATCGAGGCTGCGGTAGAAAAAGTTGGGAACGACGCGACTCGTAAAGCGGACACAACGAGTGCTACGCGAAATTTCCGCTGATGTCCCATAAGAGACATGCGCGCTCCTGCACTGCACATGTCCGCTTTCGGGGCTAAAGCGGACATTGACCCTTGTACTGCTGTTTATCCCCCTTTCGGCTTTCAGGGCTAGAGCGGACATCAGATGGTCCTTTAATGAGCGCTGATTCAAACGGTATGATGGACTTGTCGTTAGCCAGTTGGGGGCGATGAAACGGCGTGAATTCTTCACCGTTCTTAGGGGCGCAGCGATCTGGTCGGTTGATCGTTCCTTGTATGGTCGACCACCTCACAAAGTGACGACATCAAATGGCGCCGCCGCCTCGGATCAACCGTAATCGACTGCTCGAACGGCTTGCGATTTTCAACCGGATTGGTGCCCTGCCTGGCGGCGGCAATTGTCGCCTCGCACTCAGCGACGAGGATCGTGCCGGGCGCGATCTGCTTGTTGAATGGATGCGCGAGCTCTCCCTTGCCGTCACAATCGATGCCATTGGCAACATCATCGGCGTCCGCTCTGGCCGTGCGGACGCCGCGGCGGTGATGTTCGGGTCGCATGTCGACACAGTCGCGACTGGCGGTCGCTATGACGGTCTCTATGGGGTCCTGGCCGGGCTTGAAGTGTGCGAAGCCCTGAACGATGCGGGCTACCTCACCCGCCGGCCGCTGGCGCTCGTCGCTTTCACCAACGAGGAAGGCTCGCGCTTTCCACCATACGCGATGGGCAGCTTAGTCTATGTCGGCGGTTTTGCGCTCGCGGACGCCTACGCGATTCGCGGGATCGACGGACGGAGTGTGGGGGAGGAGCTGAAGCGCATCGACTACATCGGTAGCGCCCAACCCGGCTGGCTCAGACCACATGCTTACCTCGAACTGCACATCGAGCAGGGTCCGATCCTCGAGGACGAAAACCGCGCCATCGGAGCGGTCGAAGGCATCACCGGACTGACCTGGACCGAGGTCACCGTCACCGGCTGCTCTGGCCATGCCGGCACGACGCCGATGCATCTGCGGCACGATGCGGCGCTGGTCTCGAGCGAGATTATCGCGCTGGTGCATCGCCTGGCAAAAAAGATCGGCGGCCATCAGAAGGGCACGGTTGGCCGCATCGAGCTCTATCCGAATCTCGTGAATGTGATCGCGGAGCGTGCGGTGCTGACCATCGACCTGCGCAACACCGATCAGTCGCAACTCGAGGCTGCGGAGCAGGAGCTTACCGACTCGCTTGCTCGGCTCGCCCGTGATGGGGACGTATTGATCTCGACCCGCAATCTCGCACGCTTCGAGGCGGTCGCGTTTCCCGCCGAGATCGTCTCGCTGGTGCAGACGACCGCGCGTGACCTTGCGCTGCCCTCGCGCCGGCTGCCGTCCGGTGCTGGCCACGACGCCCAGATGATGGCCCGTATCTGCCCGTCCGGGATGATATTTGTACCGAGTGTCGGCGGCCTGAGCCACAACGTGCGCGAAGAGACCCGGCCCGAGCATATCGAGGCCGGCGCCGCTGTGCTGATGCACGCGGTGATGCGGCTCGCAGAATGAAGGGCTGCGAGTGAATATCACACGCTATTTGGCGAAGACGCAGGCGATGCACTCATCGCGCAGGAATATCACTGTTCATTCGCGGCGGCTGTGCTTGGCGCGTTCTACGGCAAGGAATTAACCGCAGCAGAGATCGCCGGACGTGTCTGTCAGGTCGAAATCAACCGCGACCTTCCGATATGCACGGCTTGGGACTTGGGCGTGGACGATCCGACAGCGATTTGGGTGTTTCAGGTCGAGCCTGGGCGCGTCAATGTGATCGACTACTATGAAAGCAGCGGCTACGGCTTAGAGCATTATGTTGATTGGCTGAACGATAACAACTATCGCAAGTGCATTGATTGGGTGCCGCACGATGCTCGGGTCCGTGAATTCGGAAGTGGCCGGACCCGTATCGAGTCAATGCTCAGACTCGGACGTAAGCCGCGTGTTGTTCCATCGCATTCACTAATGGACGGAATCAACGCCGCTCGCCAGACAATCCCGCTCACCTATTTCGATGCCACGCGTTGCGCGAAAGGGTTAGAGGCGCTCCGGGAATATAAAAGCGAGTGGGATGACGACCTGCGGACGTTCAAGTAAAACATGATTGGAGTTCACACGCCGCTGACGCCTTCCGTTATCTCGCGGTGGCTTGGCGTGAGCCGATGAATGCTGAGCCTGAGAAGCCGGACCCGTTTGCGCAGCTGCGTAAGCCGAAGACCTGGAATCAGGTTTTTGACGAGTACATCAATGAGCGGATCGACGCTGGCGAAGAAATCGAAAATCATCGAAGGGGATTCAACTTAAATGGCTAAAGACGTGAAAGACTACGGGATCATAAAATACTGGCGCGATAGCTACGGCTTCATTGCGCCGGATGGCGGCGACAGCGATGTGTTTTTTCATCTCAGCCAAATCCTAGGCGACAACGAGCCGAAACGGGGCTTGCGCGTGTCCTACTTCGTCGCGCCGGATAAGCGGTATCCCGACAAGCTGGCCACGCATGACGTGACGGTGCTTGAGTGAGAAAGGCGCTTGGCGGATGCCGGGGGGACTACTCAGGTAGTCTGCGACCTACATAGTGCTGCCGTAGCCGATGAGAGCGAAGAGATCACGGTCGCAACTCTTTTTATCTTTGAGAGTCGCATGGCTTGTCGTAACCTCAGCTCTACTCGAAGTTTGCGGAGGTTAAGCCCGGAACCCATCCAGCGTCTTTTCAGTTCCTGCTTATGAGGGACCCTTCGTGTTCTGACGGGAGGTTTACGATGGCGCGGACGAAGCAAGTTTCCAAGCGAAAGCGTCGACGGATAGGCTTACCGGCATTGGGCGCCGGGATGTCTTTGATGATGGCGGGCGGCGCTGCCGCAAACGCACCGACAGCGAATATACCATCGTTGCAAGACACCTCATTGCGTCCTGCCATCACTCTCGATGAAGAGGAAATTGCCGACGTCAGCTTGGGGACGTTTTACGTCTTCGACAAGGAAAACGAATCCCAGCTCGGCCAAGGTATAAGACTTGCGGCACGCGGCGGAGGTTGCGGCAGGTGCGGAGGAGCAGCCAGGTGCGGAGGCGGCGGACGCTGTGCAGTAGCTAGGTGCGCAGCTGGTCGCTGTGCAGTAGCTAGGTGTGCAGGTGGGTGCGGCTGCGGTGGCTGCGGTGGCTGCGGTGGCTGCGGTGGCTGGTGGATAGCCCCGGCTGTAGGCGTAGGCGTAGGCTTAGTAGGCGCAGCCTGTTGGCGGTGGACGAACCGTGGCTGGGTTTGGGTCTGCAACTAAGGGAATTAAAGGGCGCTATTTCGCCATCCAACGCGCCTTGAAATGCGCCATCGCTTCCTCGCGTGTTGCTGAGTGGCCCCACTTGTCGAGTGAGGGCGGAATATCAGTCGCCGTTATCGTCCAGAACCACGGTCGGCCTTCCGGCGACTGCGGTTGAAGGAAAATGCGCCCGATCACTCGGACGCCATCAAGGACCACATAATCGTCCTTATCTCCGATCCGGTAATGCTTGCGAGTTGGAGAAAGTTTGAGATCGGCCACCGGCTGAATATACCAAAAGAAAGGCCCGCAACGATGCGAGGCGTTTGCGGGCCAAGGTGGTACAAGCAACTCTATACTGACATGAGGCTGCACTAGCTTTTAAGTTGCCATTTTGACGCATGACGCCATCGACATTAGTTCGAGGTCAAATGACATTGCCCCAAGGTCCAACTTCAAAAGTCTAGCTGTGCCTTTGTTACGCTGTTCTCAGGGCGAGGCAGCGATTGCAATGCAAATAAAGAAGCCGCACCTTGGACAGCTTCTCTTCCTGACGTTCATGGTGACCGCCTTTTTTCTCGCTGATGACCAGTCGGGGCCCTGGCTGCTCGTTATCCCGGGCACTGTTTATTGGGCGCTTTACAGGGTCCGGAATCGCTTTATCAGCCGGACGCCCGCGACATGACGCTTCGCGCTAGAGGAAATTGCACCGTGCAGGCGTCATGGACAAATGCACTACGCCTGCATGGTTCGTTATGTCGATCTAGCCGCTCGGCACGGCCCGACAAGCCGTTGAACGCGACGCTTATCGCTGCTTCGGAGTTGTCTTTGTTGTCGAACGAATGTTTCCCCAAGGATCGTTTGATTTTTTTTGATCGGGGAGTTTTTCCATTGTCGACTTATAGGCATCATCAACCGCTTTTCGCTTCGCTTCCTGCTCAGGGTCTAAGGGGCGACTTTCTTTCCCCAGATTCCCCAGATCAATGCCCGGCATCTGCAACTGGGCCGAGGCAGTGCCCGCGGACAAAATGATAATTGCGCCCACAGCGATCAGATAAAGCTTCGTCGGATATGTCATGGTTCCAACTATCCGGCAAAGATGATAGTGGCGCAAGGCGCGGCATCGGATACGCCGGAGCTTCCCTCTGGTGGCGGCCCCACTTCTTTTTACCTATATTTGCAGCATGTAATGCGTCACCTAGTACAAGCGTGTTTGAGTGATGAAGATCGCAGGCCTCCCAGTCATCGAAGTCGATGAGAGCGAAGAGATCACGGTCGCGGTCAGGGCCGATGACCTGCTTAAAGGCGACACGGTAGACCCGAAGCGACATCCCATCGCCATCGCTCTGCGTCGGCAAGATGATGTCGATGATGCTCGCGTGACCACGAACGAGACGCTAGTCCGCCGAGGCAAGAAGTGGTTTCGATACGATGCGCCGGACAAACGGTTGTTCAAGCAGTTGCAGAAGACACTGACGGCGGACTAGGGACATGCCGAACGCAAGCGGACACGATTTATTGAAATAGCGACAACCTCCTTGGTGTTATTACTAACCCCTGCATGGAGGTTGAAGATGATGATACGCACGATGTTGTTGACTGCCACTGCGCTTGCATCGGTAAGCTTCACTCCAGGAAACGCGGATGCCGCGGCTCCGTATTGCGCGGTGATCTCGTTGGGCCCTGGTAATGCGTATTGGGACTGCCAATATCGCTCGTTTGAAGACTGCTACCACAGAGGCATGATTTTGGCAGGCAACAGGGGCTTTTGTAATCCGAGCCCGTACTACGTTCCCGGATACGCGGAGCAAAGGCAGACCCGGAAGCGTACCGCTCGCCCGTACTAGCTTCCGGCGTGATCCATTATCATCGCGCTTCTTTTGCCGCGCGACGAGGGTGAAAGATGATAATACGCACAATTTTGGTGGGCGCCGCTGCTCTTGCATTGGCAAGCTTTAGTCCACGACACGTTAATGCCTCCGAGGCTCCGTGGTGCGCGGTATACTCGGCGGACCAACCGGGTGCGTGGAGCTGCCAGTAT
>Ga0306923_10002623_pt1 | contig 16591 bp, 14 predicted proteins | sample sta12Can44000108_FD_203841 | JGI IMG/M metagenome (GOLD analysis project Ga0306923, IMG submission 203841) | Lab enrichment of tropical soil microbial communities from Luquillo Experimental Forest, Puerto Rico - statanox.12C.anox.44.000.108 (v2)... | ecosystem: Environmental > Terrestrial >... | reverse complement strand
GGGCTAGCCGCCAAACTGAAAAAGGCGCCCCGAAGGGCGCCTTTTTAAGGTGGGAGACCGGACACGACCCAGACCGGAAATCGTTACGGCTGCTTCCTTCCGGACCTGACCGGGTTGGCGACGGGTCCGTCCGCGCCGATCTCCCGCGCGGAATATCGGGGGACTCGCCGGCCGATGCAAGTGGAATCACTCATCGGGCACCCAGGTCAGCGTCGCCCCGTCGCCGCTGCACAACTCGGACAGCCGTGCCGCCGACAGCCGCAAGGGCAGGGTGCCATTGACGATGATGGTGCCCTCGCGGGCCAGCCGCCAGCCCACTTGGACACAGGCCTTGGACGGGACGTTCTCGGCGGTGACCTTGATGCGCCCCTCGCCGCGCTGCACCACCAGCGCGCCACCGAACACATGGGTGGGCGCGATCTGGCCGTTGGCGGCGTTCTGCATCTGGAGCTGCAACTGGGCGCCGGCATCCAGCGCGGGTGCGCCGCCCTTCAGCCAATACCATAGGCCGGCGCCGAGGACCGCGCAGGCGAGCAGCAGCACGGCAACGCGGCCACCACGGCCGGTGCGCTTGGCCGGATGCTTGGAAGGGACGGCTCCCTTGGCCGGCGGCGGGTGCTGCGGCCGGGTAACGGGTTTGGCGGACACCATCTTGGACGCCGGTTTGCCCGGCATTGCTATCGTTCCCATGGGACATCTCCTCGCCCCATCCTCTCCTGTGCGCAATTCTACGCCCTAAAAGATGAATCAGGAATGAAGCTTGGCGGCCGCCCCCTTGCCCGGCTAGACTCAGGCCCATGTCCATCCGCCTGCTTCCCCCCACCCTGGTCAACCAGATCGCCGCCGGCGAAGTGGTCGAGCGCCCCGCCTCGGCGGTCAAGGAGCTGGTGGAGAACGCGCTGGACGCCGGCGCCGGCCGCATCGACGTGGTGCTGGTGGAAGGCGGCCAGGCGCTGATCTCGGTCACCGACGACGGCTGCGGCATGGCGCCCGAGGACCTGGCGCTGGCGGTGGAACGCCACGCCACCTCCAAGCTGCCCGATGACGATCTGGTCCACATCCGCCACCTCGGTTTCCGCGGCGAGGCGCTGCCCTCCATCGGCTCGGTGGCGCGCCTCACCCTCACCTCACGGCCCAAGGGCGCCGATTCCGCCTGGAGCCTGACGGTCGAGGGCGGCGCCAAGGGCGAACCCGTGCCGGCTGCCGCACCGCCGGGCACCCGTGTCGAGGTGCGCGACCTGTTCTACGCCACCCCGGCCCGGCTGAAATTCCTCAAGGCCCCGCGCACCGAGCTGTCGCACGCGGTGGACACGCTGGAGCGCCTGGCCATGGCCCACCCGGACGTGGCCTTCTCGCTGTCCGACGGGTCGCGCCCGGTGCTGAAGCTGGCGGCCCAGCGCGGCGAGCCGGCCGCCGCCTTGCTGTCGCGGCTGGCCGCCATCATCGGCCGCGACTTCGAGACCAACGCGGTCCGGCTGGAGGCCGAGCGCGACGGCGTGCGCCTGACCGGCTGGGCGGGCCTGCCCACCTTCAACAAGGGCACCAGCGCCTACCAGTACCTGTTCGTCAACGGCCGTCCGGTGAAGGACCGGCTGGTCATCGGCGCGGTGCGCGGCGCCTATCAGGATGTGCTGTCGCACGACCGCCACCCGGTGGTCGCCCTGTTCCTCGACCTCGATCCCGAGGCGGTGGACGTCAACGTCCACCCGGCCAAGGCCGAGGTGCGCTTCCAAGAATCCGGCCTGGTACGCGGCCTGATCGTGTCGGGCATCCGCCATGCCTTGGCCGAGGCCGGCCATCGCGCCTCGTCGACCCTGGGCGTCGCCGCTTTGGGTGCGTTGGGAGCCCATGCCGCGCCGCCGCGCCCGGCGCCATCATTCCAGTACCAGTGGCAGCCGCGACCCGGCGCGATCCAAATCGCCCGCGCGGCGGAAGCCTTCGCCCCGCCCATGGGCCTGTCCGAGGCGCTGCCCAGTCTGCCGCTGCCCGGCTTATCTCTGCCCCCGGGCGCGCCGGCCGAGGTCCAGCCCGCCGAGGTGCCCGAACTGGACCACCCGCTCGGTGCCGCGCGGGCCCAGCTGCACGACACCTACATCATCGCCGAGACCCGCGACGGCCTGGTCATCGTCGACCAGCACGCCGCCCACGAGCGGCTGGTGCTGGAGCGCATGAAGGCGGCCATGGCCGCCGGCCCGGTCAAAACCCAGGCCCTGCTGCTGCCCGAGGTGGTGGACCTGGGCGATGCCGGCGCCGCCCGCATCGCCGACGCGGCCGAGGCTCTGGCCGGACTCGGCCTGGTGGTGGAGCCCTTCGGCCCCGGCGCCGTGGTGGTGCGCGAGGTTCCCGCTTTGCTGGGCGACGCCGATGTCCAGGGCCTGGTGCGCGACCTGGCCGACGACCTGGCCGAATGGGGCGAGGCGTTAAGCCTGTCGCAGCGCCTGGGCGACATCTGCGCCACCATGGCCTGCCACGGCAGCGTGCGCTCGGGCCGCCGGCTGTCGGTGCCCGAGATGAACGCGCTGCTGCGCCAGATGGAGGCGACGCCGTTGTCGGGCCAGTGCAACCACGGCCGCCCCACCCATGTGTCGCTTCGCCTGGCCGAGGTAGAGAAACTGTTCGGACGGAGATAGCCGAACGGCGACCTGCCTCATCCGGGCTAGCGCCTCCGGAACGGCCCGCCCTGCGCCTTGGGCCCTATGGCCGAGGCCACCCGCCGCCCCCACCTCCCACCCATGCCCGTGACATCCATCGGGCATGCGGATATGAGGGCTTGCCGCACTGCGGTAAAGGCGCCATTGTCCGCACCCTCGATTTGACCTTGATCAAGGAGCGGAAACAATGCGGGCGCTGCTGACCGTGGTGGGCGGTCTCGGGGTGCTGGGTGCTGTTTTGTGGCTGACCGCCTCGCCGGCCGGCGCGGTGGCGCCCTCGGCCGAGGCCGGGGCCGATCTGGCCGCCCGCTGGTGCGCCGCCTGCCACGTGGTGTCGCCCTCCGGCGCCGGCACCGACGCGGCGCCGTCCTTCGCCGCCATCGCCAATCAGCGCTCGCCCAACGAGATCCGCAACTTCCTGGCCAAGCCCCACGCCCGGCCCATGCGCGGCTTCTCGCTTTCCACGCGCGAGATCGAGGACGTCACCGCCTACATCGCCAGCCTGCAGCAGAAGGCCGAGGTCAAGTAGGCGTGCCAGCTGAAATCCCGCTCGAATCTCGCCCTCCACATGCCGGATCGCAAAGCGATTCGACCTGTGAGCATCCGGCTCTAAGCCCTTGATGCGATTCCCGCTTGACGGCCATCGCGACCGCACATATAAACGCGCCTTCGATTTCTGAACACTTCTCGGAACAGGTTTTATCATGGCTCATCATCAGTCGGCTAAGAAGCGCATCCGCCAGACCGAGCGCCGCACCGAGGTCAACCGCGCCCGTGTGAGCCGCATCCGCACCTTCGTCAAGAACGTCGAACTGGCCATCGCCAGCGGCGACGCCGACAAGGCCAAGGCTGCGTTCCAGGTTGCCGAGCCGGAGCTGATCAAGGGCGTGCAGGCCGGCGTGCTGCACAAGAACACCGCCTCGCGCAAGGTTTCGCGCCTGGCCGCCCGCGTCAAGGACATGAAGCCGCTGGTCTAAGCGTCGACGGCCTCATTTCCGAGGGTTTATCAAGGGCCGCGCCCATATGGGCGCGGCCCTTGTGTTTTTTATGGATTTTTCGCGGTTCCCTGCGCGTTTCGCGACTCGTCCAGGGATTCCGCGGCCTGTGGAAAAGCAAGCGAAAAATTTTCCACGTTCCTGTTCCGGTCCTGTTGCGAGTCATCGGGCGCATCGCTAGAGTCGCAAACCTTGCAGATCGGAAACAGTTAACACGACAAATAATACTTGGTCCGAATCAAGGTATATGTCGTGCCTGCAGTTTCTGTTCGCATATTTAGTAAAAAATCGGTTTCGCTTTATTGAGTCCCAGGAATTGGGGATTTTCTCTCCCTTATTCTCTCGGGACAGGCACTGTGGAGCGGCCCTTCTGGATTGACGCTCGCGGGTATGGGGACTCGCGGACGAAGGCCCGGAAAGCCGGGGCAACCCGGCGGCGCCTGACGCGAAGTCGCTCCAATGGTGAGGGGGGCTGCCGTCCGCGCCCACAAAGGTTGCATGGGGTCCGGCCAAGGTTTCGCCGGAGGCTTGGTGGCGTTTTGGTAGAATTCGGGGACGAGAAATGATCGACGTGGAGTGGGATCGGATCAAGGGGCGCCTGCGCGACGAGGTCGGCGACGCCGCCTACCGCAGCTGGCTGCGACCGATCACCCTGCAGGACGTGCGTGACGGTTCGGTCCGCCTCGGCCTGCCCACCCGCTTCATGCGCGACTGGGTTGCCACCCATTACGGCGAACGCATCAAGACTCTGTGGGGCGCCGAGAACCCGACCATCCGCGCCATCGAGATCGTGGTGGGCGCCGCCAGCGCCACTGCTTCGCCCGCACCGGCGGCGACCCGCGAAGAGCCGGCCCCGGCTCCGGCCGCCCGCCCCGTCGCCGCACCCTGCGCCCCCGCCGAGGTGGACGAACTGGGCGCCCAGTTGGACACCCGCTACACCTTCAAGAATTTCGTCGTCGGCAAGCCCAACGAATTCGCCTATGCCGCCGCCCGCCGGGTGGCCGAGGCCAGCCAGGTGTCGTTCAACCCGCTGTTCCTGTATGGCGGCGTCGGCCTGGGTAAGACCCACCTGATGCATGCCATCGCCTGGCACATCCGCGAGCACAACCCGGAACGCCGCGTGCTGTACCTCTCGGCCGAGAAGTTTATGTACCGCTTCATCCGGGCGCTGCGCAGCCAGGACACCATGTCGTTCAAGGAGCAGTTCCGCTCGGTGGACGTGCTGATGGTGGACGACGTGCAGTTCATCGCCGGCAAGGACGCCACCCAGGAAGAATTCTTCCACACCTTCAACGCCCTGGTGGACCAGGGCCGCCAGATCGTCATCTCGGCCGACAAGTCGCCGTCGGACCTGGAGGGCATGGAAGACCGCCTGCGCTCGCGCCTGTCCTCGGGCCTGGTGGCCGACATCCACGCCACCACCTACGAGCTGCGCCTGGGCATCCTGCATTCCAAGGCCGAGCAGATGGGCGCCGCCGTGCCCCAGAAGGTCATGGAATTCCTGGCCCACAAGATCGCCAGCAACGTGCGCGAGCTGGAAGGCGCGCTCAACCGCGTGGTCGCCCACGCCCAGCTGGTGGGCCGCGCCATCACGCTCGAAAGCACCCAGGAGGTGCTGCACGACCTGCTGAAGGCGTCCGACCGCCGGATCACCATCGAGGAGATCCAGAAGCGCGTCGCCGAGCACTTCAACATCAAGCTGGCCGAGATGTCGTCGGCGCGCCGCTCGCGCCAGGTGGCCCGCCCGCGCCAGATCGCCATGTATCTGGCCAAGCAGCTGACCAGCCGCTCGCTGCCTGAGATCGGCCGCAAGTTCGGCGGCCGCGACCACACCACCGTGATGCACGCGGTGAAGAAGGTGGAAGAACTGCGGGAAGGCGACCAGAACTTCTCGGAAGACGTGGAATTGCTGCGGCGCATGCTGCAGGGCTAAGCTTCTCACCCCTTCGTCAGAAAAACATCGCTTTCGCGCGCCCTTAGCACACGCGGAAAGGGCTTTGCCGTCCAAAGGCCTGTGATATACTGCCCGACCCTGCCCTGGGGCAGGGGGAAAACGGCCTTGAACGGACTCGAAAAAGCCACGCCATGAAGCTGACCATCGAGCGCGCCCAGCTGCTGAAGTCTCTGGCCCACGTGCAGAGCGTTGTCGAACGCCGCAACACCATTCCGATCCTGTCCAACGTCAAGCTGGAGGGCCGCCCCGGCTCGCTGTCCTTGAACGCCACCGACATGGATCTGGACTTCGTCGAGACCGTGGCCGCCGATGTGGCCCGTCCGGGGGCCACCACGGCGCCGGCCCACACACTGTTCGAGATCGTCAAGAAGCTGCCCGAAGGCAGCCAGGTGGAGATCGATCATTCCGCCGAGGATGGCCTGCTCACCCTGCGGTCGGGCCGCTCCAAGTTCTCGCTGGCCTGCCTGCCGGTGGAGGATTTCCCGGTGCTGTCGGGCGGCGAGCTGCCGCACCGCTTCACCTTGTCGGCGGCGGAACTCAAGACCCTGATCGACCGCACCCGCTTCGCCATCTCCACCGAGGAGACGCGCTACTACCTGAACGGCATCTACCTGCATGCCGCCACCGGCGCCGCCGGCGACGTGCTGCGCGCCGTGGCCACCGACGGCCACCGCCTGGCCCGCGTCGAGGTGACCCTGCCCGAGGGCGCCGCCGGCATGCCGGGCGTCATCGTGCCGCGCAAGACGGTGGGCGAGATCTACAAGCTGATCAGCGAATCCGAGACCGAGGTCACGGTGTCGCTGTCCGAGACCAAGCTGCGCTTCGCCTTCGGCGAAGCCGTGCTGACCTCGAAGCTGATCGACGGCACCTTCCCCGACTACGAGCGGGTGATCCCGGCCGACAACGACAAGTACCTGGACGCCGACGTCAAGACCTTCGCCAGCGCGGTGGACCGCGTCTCGGCCATCTCGACCGAGAAGAGCCGCGCCATCAAGCTGACCCTGGAAAAGGGCACCGTGCGCCTGTCCGCCTCGTCCCCCGAGAACGGTACCGCCGAGGAAGAGCTGGAAGCCCAGTACGATTCCACCCCGCTGGAGATCGGCTTCAACTCGCGCTACCTGCTGGACATCCTGGGCCAGGTGGAGGGCGACACCGCCCGCTTCGCCATGGCCGACGCCTCCAGCCCCACGGTGGTGCGCGACGTCGCCGACACCAGCGCCATCTACGTGCTGATGCCGATGCGGGTGTGACCCAGGGCCAAATCCTGAATCACCAGGGCCCGACTAGGCTGGCGGTGAGGAAACTCACCGTCACCGACTTCCGTTGCTATGAGCGTCTGCGGCTTGAGACCGACGCCCGCCCGGTGGTGCTGACCGGGCCCAACGGCGCCGGCAAGACTAATCTGCTGGAAGCGCTCTCCTTCCTGACCCCCGGCCGCGGCATGCGGCGTGCCACCCTGGCCGAAGTGGGCCGCAAGGCTGCTGGAGAGGGGGCGCCTTGGGCCGTCGCGGCGACGCTGGACGGACCGCTGGGGCCGGTGGAGATCGGCACCGGGCGGGAAGCGGGATCGGAACGGCGCACGGTTCGCATCGACGGCCAGCCGGCGAAGGCCCAGGATCTGGCCCAGCTGGTATCGGCCCTGTGGCTGACCCCGGCCATGGACCGGCTGTTCATCGAGGGCGCGGGCGGGCGGCGACGCTTCCTCGACCGTTTGGCCTTCGGCCAGGAAACCGGCCACGCCGCCCACGCCACCGCCTATGAGCATGCCATGCGCGAGCGCACCCGGCTGCTGAAGGCCGGGCGGCTGGACCCGGCCTGGGCCAGCGCGCTGGAGGAAGCCATGGCCAGCCACGGCACCCAGCTGGCGGCGGCACGCCGCCGCGCGGTGGAACGGCTGGATGCGGCCTGCGCGCAAGGCCTGGGACCCTTCCCGGCGGCGCGGCTGGCGTTGGCGGGCGAGGTGGAATCCTGGCTGGCGGACACACCGCCGGCCGAGGTGGAGGAAAGAATGAAGGCGGCGTTGCGCGCCGCGCGCGCGCGAGACGAGGCGGCGGGCGCCGCCACCTTCGGGCCGCACCGCAGCGACCTGCTGGTGCGCCACGCCGACAAGGACCTGCCGGCCGGGCAGTGCTCGACCGGCGAGCAGAAGGCGGTGCTGGTGTCCGTCGTGCTGGCTCAGGCGCGGGTGCGCACCGGGCTGACCGGCCTGGCGCCGCTGATGCTGCTGGACGAGGTGGTGGCCCATCTCGACCACACCCGCCGCGCCGCCCTGTTCGACGAGCTTTCGGGCCTGTCGGCGCAAAGCTGGATGACCGGCACCGACGAGGTGCTGTTCGCCGGCTTCGGCGAGCGGGCCCAGTTTTTCCGGGTGGCGGATGCCACTGTCGCCCGGGTGGAATGAGGTGACACGGATGAACACCCATGAACACGGATAAAAATGCGGCCTGCCCGCATCCGTGTTTAGGGGTGTCCGCCCGACTCTGATACTATGCTGCGATTTCGCAGGACCTGCTGGAAGGTTTGAGAGCGTCATGACCGAGCCTGTTACCCCGATCAATTCCGCCGAGGAATACGGCGCGGATTCCATCAAGGTGCTGCGTGGCCTGGAAGCCGTGCGCAAGCGGCCGGGCATGTATATCGGCGACACCGACGACGGCTCGGGCCTGCACCACATGGTGTACGAGGTGGTGGACAACGCCATCGACGAGGCGCTGGCCGGCCACGCCGACCGGGTCGAGGTGACGCTGAACGGCGACGGTTCGTGCACCGTGCGCGACAACGGCCGCGGCATCCCCACCGACATCCACAAGGAAGAGGGCGTTTCGGCCGCCGAGGTCATCATGACCCAGCTGCACGCCGGCGGTAAGTTCGACCAGAATTCCTACAAGGTGTCGGGCGGCCTGCACGGCGTCGGCGTGTCGGTGGTGAACGCGCTGTCGGAAATCCTCGACCTGCGCATCTGGCGCGGCGGCAAGGAGCACACCATGCGCTTCGCCATGGGCGAGGCGGTGGCGCCGTTGAAGGAGGTGGGCGACGCCCCCTTGCGCGACGAGGCCAACCCGGACAAGGGCCTGCTGACCGGCACCGAGGTCACCTTCCTGCCCAGCACGGCCACCTTCACCAAGACCGAATTCGACTTCACCACGCTTGAGCACCGCCTGCGCGAACTGGCCTTCCTGAATTCCGGCGTGCGCATCCGCCTTTCCGACCTGCGCCATGGCGAGCCGGTGGCGGTGGAGCTGCATTACGAGGGCGGCATCGAAGCCTTCGTCAAGTACCTGGACCGCTCGAAGACCGCGCTGCACGCCCCGCCCATCGCCGTGTCGGGCGAGAAGGACGGCATCACCGTCGAAGTGGCCATGGAGTGGACCGACAGCTACCACGAGAGCCAGCTGTGCTTCACCAACAACATCCCGCAGCGTGACGGCGGCACCCACCTGGCAGGCTTCCGCGCCGCGCTGACCCGCACCATCAACAACTACGCCAACGAATCCGGCATCGCCAAGAAGGAGAAGGTGGCGCTGTCGGGCGACGACATGCGCGAGGGCCTGACCTGCGTGCTGTCGGTCAAGGTGCCCGACCCCAAGTTCAGCTCGCAGACCAAGGACAAGCTGGTCAGTTCCGAGGTGCGCCCGGTGGTCGAGAACATCGTCGCCGACAAGCTGGCGGAGTGGTTCGAGGAGCATCCGCAAGAGGCGCGCAAGGTGGTGACCAAGGTGGTGGAAGCCGCCGCCGCCCGCGAGGCCGCCCGCAAGGCGCGCGAGCTGACCCGGCGCAAGGGCGTGCTCGACATCGCCACCCTGCCCGGCAAGCTGGCCGACTGCCAGGAGCGCGACCCGGCGCTGTCCGAATTGTTCATCGTCGAGGGTGACTCGGCCGGCGGTTCCGCCAAGCAGGGTCGCAACCGCGCCAACCAGGCCATCCTGCCGCTCAAGGGCAAGATCCTGAACGTGGAGCGCGCCCGCTTCGACAAGATGCTGTCTTCCGCCGAAATCGGCACCCTGATCGCCGCCATGGGCACCGGCATCGGCCGTGAAGACTTCAACATCGGCAAGATCCGCTACCACAAGATCATCATCATGACCGACGCGGACGTGGACGGCTCCCACATCCGCACCCTGCTGCTGACCTTCTTCTTCCGCCAGATGCCCGACATCATCGAGAAGGGTTATCTGTACATCGCCCAGCCGCCGCTGTACCGCGCCAAGCGCGGACAAAGCGAGGTCTACCTCAAGGACGAGCGGGCCATGGAGGAATACCTGATCGACGGCGGCCTGGCCGACGCGGTGCTGACGCTGGCCGGCGGGGCCCAGGTGGCCGGCGCCGACCTGCGCGGCCTGACCGAGCAGGCGCGCGCCGTGCGCAACCTGCTGGCCCCGCTGTCGCGCCGCGTGCCCATGCGCATCGTCGAACAGGCCGCCATCGCCGGCGCCCTGTCGCCGGCGCTGCTGACCGAAGCCGATGCCGGCCGCGCCATGGCCGCCACCGTCGCCGCCCGCCTGGACGCGCTGGAGAACGAGCTGGAGCGCGGCTGGACCGGCGAATGGCTGGAGGGCACCAGCTGGGTGTTCCGCCGCACCCTGCGCGGCGTCACCGAGACCCACCTGCTGGATTCGGCCATCATCCGCTCGGCCGAGGCACGCAAGCTGAACGAACTGGCCGCCACCCTGCGCGACACCTACCAGAACGCCGCCACCCTCACCGCCCGTGAAAAGCAGACCGCCATCAGCGGCCCAGTCGCGCTAGTCAACTCGGTGATGGACCAGGGCAAGAAGGGCATCTCGATCCAGCGCTATAAGGGCCTGGGCGAGATGAACCCGGAACAGCTGTGGGAAACCACCCTGGACCCCGAGGTCCGCTCGCTGTTGCAGGTCAAGGTGGCCCACGGCGACGACGCCGACGAGGTGTTCTCCACCCTGATGGGCGACGTGGTCGAACCCCGCCGCGACTTCATCCAGACCAACGCCCTGAAGGTGTCGAACCTGGACGTGTAGGTTGTGAGTGTGAGATTGTCGGGTGACGCATAACCTGCAATCGTGACCCGTAAGCTGCAAAATCTGGACACATAAAATGCAGAGGGGCGCCCCGGGAGGGGCGCCTTTGGGAAGGTGGACTCATGCCAAGGCGCCCGCCACTCACGGGATCCCTAACCTGAGAGGTCGCTGCGGCTTGAAGCTACCATTAGGCAGCGCTTAGGCCAGTTGCCCCGCTGACAGAGCGCTGCGGATATGGTCGGCGTCGACCTCCACATAGCGATTCCAGGGCGTAGGGCCGGCGTGGTCGAAGGCGTAGGTGCGGCCGCGGACCAGCATGTTCCTGTCGGCCCGACCGACCGCCCACAGGAAGGGCATGTCGAGCCGCGAGGCGGTGGCGGGCATGTTGGCCAGGCCCTGCGGGTCGAAGTAGCTTAGGTAGATGCGTGCCGACGTGTTGACCTTGCCGAGTTTGCCGAGGTGCATATCGTCAAAGGTAACCAGTTCGTCGCCACGCCCCTCTTCCAGCATTCGACGGGCTTGGGCGACACTGGAGCCCAGCGCGTCGACGAAGTTGTTGCTCTCCACCGTCTGGCCAGGGCCCAAGGCGATGAGAGCATGGACCCGATCACCATGGGTGGCGGCATAGCCCATGGCCATGTTGGCCCCCATGCTGTGGCCGGCAATGACGATCTTTTCGGCACCCTGGGCCCGCAAGACGGCGATCTGGCTGTCGATTTCGCCGTGGGCTTCGCTCAACGAGCGATCATAGCGGCGCTGGGCGGACCACGGCATCTCCGGCATCGTCACGAGATAACCGGCGTCCACGAGGTCCACAGCCAACGATCCCATGTGCTCAGGCGTTCCGGCTTTGCCATGGATGAGCACTACCCCGACTTTCTCGGAAGCCTGGCCCTGCTGAACCTGTAGCACGGAACAGGCTATGGAGAGGACGATTGCAAGTTTGCGCAACATGGAGAGCTCCTTTGTTGTCGAAGTCGCGCGACGGCGGCCAGCCGCCTACACCGGGGGATGGGCGAAGCGGTAGGCCACGGCGATGCGGTTGAAGCCGTTGATGGCGACGATGGCGCCGGTCAGATGGGCCAGTTCGGTGTCGCTGAACTGGCTGCGCGCCTGGTCGTAGGCCTCGTCCGACACCGCGCCCTCGGCAACCAGGGTGAGGGCCTCGGTCCAGGCCAGGGCGGCGCGCGCTCGGAAAAGCAGGCCGCCTCGCGCCAGGCGAACAGCAGGTGCAGGGCGCCCTCGCTCATGCCCAACTTGCGTGCCTCAGCCAAGTGCACCGCCAGGCAGTAGGCGCAGCCGTTGATCTGCGATGCCCGCATCTTGACCAGTTCCAGCAAAATGGCGTCCAGGCCAGTGGCCTTGGCGCCGTCGCTGACGCCGCGCAGGCCGTCGATGGTGGCAGGCGACAGTTTGCGGTAATCGAAAAGGGTGGAACGGCTCTGCATCACATCTCTCCTTCGGTTGGGGGGCTCATCCATGCCAGCCGGGCATCGTCGATCCGGTCGCCCTTCGGCACGTAGGGTTTCAGGTCCAGCAGGGGCGTCCCATCCAGGCAGTCCATGCCGCTGATCAGCAGTTGCGGCCTGTCACGATGGAGCTCGACGCCGTAGAGGCGCACCGCACGCATGGCGATGGGATTGGGGCGCGCCGGCGAGCGGTTGGCGAAAACGCCGCGCGTCACTCCGTCATGGGGCGTGACCACGGTCAGGGCATCGCGGTCGGCCCGGTCCAGCCAGTAGAGCAGCCACACATGGCTGGCCGCTTCGATGCCTAGAAGGGCCGGGGCGAAGGTCGCCACAAGTTCGACCCGGCACGACGGCCCGCCAGGGCCGGCCCCGCGGGGACATTCGGAAAGCGTCTTGAAGGGCGTCCGGATGACGCCGATGGGGATCACGCTGAAGGGCGTCATGGGTCGCATCTTCGGATCAGAGCTGCCCGAGCAGCGACAGCCAGGCGATGTCGAGGGGCCACAGCAGCAGGATGGTCGCAGCCGCAGTGACCAGGCTCAGGCGCGTCATGTCGCGCCGGGGCAACTCGGCCACCTGCATGGCCATGACCAGCGGCGGAGCCTGATAAGGCAGCACCAGGGTGGAGAAGCCCACCACCTGCGCCGCGAGCACGGCGGTCGGCGAGAGGCCGGTGCCGGCCGCCAGCGCGTCCGTCAACGGCGTCAGCACTGCGGGGATGCCGGGCAGCGTGGTTAGCAGCCCGATGCCCGTAGCCAGGCCGCACAGTCGGAGAAAGCCGGCCACCGGCTGTCCTTGCCCCGGCGCCAGGAGGTGCAGCGCCCACTGGGCCAGATGCTCGCCCAGACCGGCATGGACCACCAGCGCCCCCAGACTGATCACTCCGGCCACGTAGAACACCGGCTCGAAATTGATGGTCTGCAAGGCTTTGGGCGGCAGCACGCGCAGTGGCGGCAACAGGCAGACGACCGCCGCCGCCAAGCCCACCCAGGCCGGCGAGAAATGATGCAAGGAATCAGTGGCCCACAGACCCAGCGCCACCGCCAGCACGACCGCCAGCCGCCGTTCAGCCGGCGATACGGGTGCCCGCACCGGCCGGCGGTCAGCCGCCATGCGAGGGGCAGGGGCGCGGTACAGCACGAGCAGCACCGCCAGAAGCAGCAAGGCTTTCGCCGCGCCCAGCACCGGGAAATGAAGCAGCAGGTAATGGCCGAAGGACAAGGGATGTCCCAGTGCCGTCTCGGCGATGCCGGCCATCACGTTGTTGGGCACGTTGGCGGGCAGAATGGCGGACGATGGCAGATAGGTGGCGAACACCCCGCCCAGGACCAGCCCGGTATGGGCGCGCCCGCCCCTGCCATAGCCCAGGCGCTCGGCCAGGGCCGCCAGGATGGGCAGCATCAGCGCGATGCGCCCCATGGCCGAGGGCATGATGAAGGCCATGGCCAGGCCGAACAGCACCACGCCGGTCATGGCGCCACGCCATCCGCCATCCAGGCGAGCCGCAAGGAGAGCAGCCACACGGTCGCCCAGACCGCTGTGGCGGATGGCGGCCCCCAGCACCAGGCCCGACAGGATCAGCCAGAAGGCGGAAGACATCAGACCGGCGAACACCACTTCGGGCGGTGCTATCTTGGCCAACATGGCCACGGTGAAGAACAGCAGTGCCGTCACCGATTCCGCCAGGAGCCCGGAAGCCCACAGGCCGATGGTGCCCAGCACGAGGATGGCGATCCTCTGCTGGGCAGGCGCCAGGCCCGCGGGGTGCAGAACCAAGGCCACCATGCCGGCTGCGAAGAGGCCGGCGGTCAGCATCGGTACAGGTGCGGCCGTCTTGATCATGATCGCCTCCGGCAGGAATGCCTGGCGACCACAGCACACCGTTCACGGTGGGCTGAGAAGTCGCCAAAATTGGGCACCGCCTGTTCGGAAACGCACAGGTGGCGCCCAAAATCCGGCCCGCCCCGCCATTGGCGTGCTCCCATCGATCTGGCACTCTACCCGTGTGAAGCCGCACTTTCGGAGACGGGGATGGACTGGGAGAACCTGAAGTTCTTTCTGGCGGTGGCCCGCGAAGGCACGCTGGCCGGCGCCGGGCGCGCCCTGTCCGTCAAGCATTCCACCGTGTTCCGCCGCATCGCCCAGCTTGAGGATGATCTCGGCCTCAAGCTGTTCGATCGCCATCCCAACGGCTACCTGCTGACAGCCGTCGGCCGGGAGATGCTGGCGCCCCTGGCCCAGGTGGACGAGGATTTGGTGGCGCTGGAGCGCCGCCTGTCCGGGCAGGACCTGCGCCTCACCGGCACCGTCCGCATCTCCACGGTAGGCGTGCTGGTGCCATGGCTGTCACAAGTGCTGGTCGAATTCCGCACCCTCTACCCCGGCATCATCGTCGAGGTCTTGATCTCGCCGGCGATGGCGAGCTTGGCCCGCCACGAGGCGGACATCGCCATCCGGGTCGCCAGCAGCCCGCCCGAAAGCCTGGTCGGGCGGCGCATCGCTACGCTGCTGAACGGCATCTACGCCGCCCGCACCCATCCTGCCGCCGGCGAGCTTGCCCCCGACATCGCCGCCCATGACTGGGTCGGCTACAGCTTGGGCCGGAGCGATCTGCCCCATGCCCAATGGACCGCCGCCCATATCCCGCCTGAGCGGTTCGTGCTGCGCACCAATCACACCGGCATGCTGGTCGCCGCCGTCAAGGCCGGCCTTGGCCTGGGGCTGCTGCCCTGCTATCTGGGCGACGCCGAACCGGGCTTGCGACGCCTGAAAACCCTCGAAGGATTGGGCCAGGACATGTGGATCCTGACTCACAGCGATTTGAAGCGCACGCCGCGCATTCGCGCCCTGATGGACTTCCTCGCCAAGGAACTGGCCCGCCGCCGCGACCTGATCGAAGGGCGGATGGCGGGCGAAGCGGACGACTGATCCAAGGACAGCCAGTGTGCGGCATTGCACATCGCCGCCCAACCGGGCAGTGGCGTATGCCTGATGCAGCAATCCCGAGCTTCAGGAGACAGCGTTGACCAAGGACCAGCATCCCACCGGCGGCACGTGCTGCTCGCGCCGCGGCTTCTTGGGCGGAGCCGCCGCCGGAGCGGCCGGCTTGGCATCGTTCAACCCGGCGACCCTGCTGGCCAGGGACTCCGTCCTGCGCATGCCCGAGCCGACCGCCGCCGCTCCGGGGCAGAAGGTCGACATCGGCGCCTGCAAATCGGTCAAGGTCACCTGCATTTCCGAAGTCGGCTGGCACAGCAACGATAGGCTGAACGAGGACGTCAAGGCCGGCGGCGGCTGGGGCGCCAACCAGTGGGAAGTGCCGTGGAGCGCCGAGAACGCCGGCGGCAGTTGCAGCCTGGTCGATGTCGAATTCCTTGACGGCAGGCACACCCGCCTGCTGATCGATGTCGGCTGGAACCAGGACTACATGAAGCACCGCTTCGCCGAGACCGGCATCGACAAGATGCTGGCCGACGGCCGCATCGACGCCCTGTTCCTCACCCACGAGCATGTGGATCACCTGTTCGCCCTGCAGACGGTGCTGGAGATCCGCCGCGACATCCCGATCTACATCCCGGCCACCTTCCGCCCGGAAGCCTACCGCTTCATGGCGGGAAGCGACTTCCCCGCCGCCGGAGCCCGCAATGCGGTCACCCACACCGGCGAGTTGATCCGCCTGAAGCCCGGCGGGGTCAACAGGTTGGTGCCCGGCCTTGCCGCCGTCACCTTTGACCTGCCGATCATCCTGCAAACCGAGGGGGAGCAGTCGCTCTACGCCAACGTCCAGGACAAGGGGCTGGTGGTTATCACCGGCTGCGGCCACCAGGGCCTGCCCCGGATCATGGACTTTGCATCCAATACCCTGAGCGCCGCCGCCAAGGTCCACGGCCTTTACGGCGGCCTGCACCTGGCGCCGTTCGGCCCGCTTGCCCCGGCCCAGGAGGCGGTCATCCGCGACATGCCCAAATATGGCTTCGAGCGTATCGCCTGCAACCACTGCACCGGCTTGCCCGCCGTGGAATTGATGACCAAACTGGGCTTCCCCATAGTGCGGGGCACCGGCTCGCAAGGCTCGGCGAGCGACCTTTATGTCGGCAACGGGGATTCGGTGACCTTCGGCTGAGGAGGGCGAGATGGCGGGGCGTCACGAAGATCCACCACCGCCCTCGATCGAGGATACTGCCGGCATAGCGCGTGTGGCTGAACCGCCGGTGCTCATCGCGCCGCCGGTGCGCGGGCTTTGGGCCATCATGAATCCGCCCGGCCATGCCAGGCTGGCCTTCGATTTCCTGGCGGTGGATGAGCGCAAGTCTCCCTACAGGAAGGCGAGCCTGTGGCAAGCTCTCTTCCGTGCCCTGCCGGTCGAAGCCACCCACGCCTGGGGCCAGCCGGTCTTCGCGCCGGCCGACGGCGTGGTGGTGACGGCTTGCGACGGCATGCCGGATAGGAAGGATTTCAGCCTGATCCGCGACCTTCTGCGCCTCATGCTGTTCGGCCCCAGGAGGGGCGCTGCCTTTTCGGCGTACGG
>Ga0306923_10002621_pt1 | contig 16601 bp, 15 predicted proteins | sample sta12Can44000108_FD_203841 | JGI IMG/M metagenome (GOLD analysis project Ga0306923, IMG submission 203841) | Lab enrichment of tropical soil microbial communities from Luquillo Experimental Forest, Puerto Rico - statanox.12C.anox.44.000.108 (v2)... | ecosystem: Environmental > Terrestrial >... | reverse complement strand
CGGCAGATCGAGCGCCACAAGGATCTGTTCCGTGCCAATTTCAACCAACTTACGAAACCGGCGATTGCAGGCCTCGGCGTCACCGAAACCGGAATAGGCCGAGATCACAAATGGGTCCGTCCGGTTCATTCCCGGACGGTCCCCACGCGTGAAGGGATATTCGCCAGGAAACCCCAGATCGCGGAGATAGTCGAAATTGATCTGTTCTAGATGGGCGGGCGTGTAGAGCGGTTCGACCGGAAGCCCGGTGTCGGTGACGAATTTCTTGCGGTCCTTAATGCCGGCTGCGGCAGGGTCGAACGTCTCCTTCTTCCAACGCCCGCTTTCCAAACCCACGTCTGACGTGGGTTCGGTTTGCGCCGATGCGAAGGTGCCGGGAGGCTTGATGATATTCATCGCAGTAGTCCTTCCAATCGTGCCGGGTCCCGCGTCGAGCGCGGCATCCGGCTAATCCAGCTTGAGCCCTAGCTTGTTGATCACTGGTTGCCAGCGAGCAATTTCGCTCGCGACGAAACTTTTTGCTTCCTCGGGGGTCGAACTGATCAACTCGATCCCAGGCAGGCGGTCGCCGAGATTTGGGATCGCCATCATGCGGCGCACCTCGGCGTTGAGTTTATCAACAATCGGTTTCGGCGTCTTGGCCGGCGCCAGCAGCACGTACCACTCTGAGGCGACCAGGTCGACGCCCTGCTCCTTGAACGTCGGTACTTCCGGAAGTGCTGGGTAGCGCTTGTCCGACGTTACCGCGAGCGCGCTTAGCAGACCGCCGTGATATTGCTGTAGCGCCTGCGATACGGTGGCGAAGGTCATGGGAATCTGCCCGGCCATGGCGTCATTCATTGCGGGCGTGCCGCCACGATACACGACGTGCGTCATATCGATCCCAGCCTGGATTTTGAGCTGCTCAGCGACCAGATGCGTCATGCTTCCCGGACCGGCCGAGCCGAAGCTGAGCGTGCCGGGTTTCTCCTTGGCATAGGCGATCAGCTCCTTCAGATTGGTTGGCGCAAACTTCGGATACGTGTAGATGACCACCGGAGCACGCGCCAACATGCTGATAAACTCAAAATCCTTCAGCGCGTCGTAAGCCATCGCCGCATGCAGGGACGGATTGGTGGCGTGATTACTCACCGCAACAATGAGGGTGTACCCATCCGGATCAGCCTTGGCAGTCGCCTGTGTGCCGATCATCGTACCGGCGCCCGGCCGCGTCTCGACGATGGTGGGCTGTCCCCAAGCTTCGGTAAACTTCTGTCCGACGATGCGCGCGACGAGGTCGACAGAGCCGCCTGGCGCAAATGGGACGATGATCCTGATCGGCTTTTCGGGATAATTGTCGGCCGAGGATTGCGCCAGTACGACTTCCCCGAAAATTAACGTGGCCACCGCGCCGAGAAACGCCAGTGCAAATGAACGGCCGATCAATCGCGCAGGATAGCCCTTCACGTCCCTCTCCGTTGGTTTGTGCCCCTTAAGCGAGGTCTTAGAAGTTGCTTGAGCTTTGATCTGGTCGGCTGCGAGTCAAGCAACGGCAACGGATCTCGCCGCAACCGCGCTCGCATCGCATGTCCAGCCCATTGTTTCGAAAATATCAACCGCCAATTTTGCGCCGTCGCGCATGAGGCAGAAAACCCGCATAATTAGTGCAGCGTTGCTGTATATTGAACCTCGGGACCGATTAGGCCAATATTGAAATAGAAAACTTATTGTTTCGATTTCGAAAACCGGGGGGTCCGCGTGGACCGCCTTCGCTGTATCGAGGTGTTTATCGAGGTAGCCCGCGATGGCAGCTTTATCGGTGCCGCGCGCCGGCTGGGCATATCGAAGGCGGCAACGACCAAACATGTCGCCTGGCTTGAACGGTCACTCGGCGCAAAACTCCTTAATCGCACGACCAAGCACGTCGGATTGACCGAGGCTGGCGTCCACGCGCTGAGCCAAGGCCAGTTGTTACTTGATGGCTATGAGGAAATCGGCGCCGGCGCCCGTGAGTTGATCGAAAAGCCACGCGGTACCGTCCGGGTCGGCACACCGCCTTCGTTCGGGACACATCATCTCCTGCCGCTGGTCGCAGAGTTCACTGCAATCTATCCGGATATCCGCATTTTGCTGATGCTCGATGATGGCAGCGCGAATTTGATCACCCAGGGTCTCGACCTGTCGCTACGCATCGGTCCGCCACCAGAGGACGCGGGGCATGTTGCCGTGCCGCTGACTAAGGCTCCGCAGGTCTTGGTCGCATCAGAAGCTTACCTGCGCGCGCATGGTGTGCCCAAAACACCGGCAGATTTGCAAAACCACAACTGCCTTGTGCACACGCTGAAATCGCCGACCAATATCTGGCGTTTCTCCGGAGCAGCCGGGGAAGTCTCGGCGCGGGTGCACGGTACCGTCTGCTCAAACTTCGGCGAGGCGCTCAAGCAAGCCGCCCTGCTCGGCCACGGGATTTCGATGCACCCTTACTACATGGTGTCGGACGACTTGAAAACGAAACGTCTGATCGTCGTTTTGCCGGACTACGAGCCTCTCGAACTCGATATCTATGTCGTGTACCCCACGCGCGAGCACCTCCCGGCGCGGACGCGCCGGTTTCTAGACCATCTCAAGCGTTGGGCAAAAACCCCACCGGATTGGGCAAAGGCCACGCCGCAAGACCAATTCGCGCACGTCGGCGAGCGCTGACGCTTCCCCGCCCGCGCTTTTTATCCGCCGCTGGTTGGCGGTACGAAGGCGGCACTCGTGCCGCCGTCCACCGGAATGGTGGTTCCGGTAATGTAGCGAGCATCGTCTCCCAATAGGAACCATACGACGCTGGCAACGTCCTCGGGCATGGCGACGCGGCCGAGCGGAGACGCCCCCGATGGGCGATAGTCTCCTCGCTGCGACGATGGACTACTGACCGCGCGGATCATCGGTGTATCGACGGTTCCCGGCGCGATAGCATTCACTAAGACGCCGCTCGCGCCACACTCGACCGCAAGGACACGCGTCAACTGACTGAGGGCGGCTTTGGAGCCGGCATAGGCACCACCCCCGATCTTGGGCCGCAACGCGGCGATGGACGACAGTAGTACAATTCGCGCTGCTTCACCGGCCGCTGCCGCTGGCTTCAGCAACGGAAGCGCCGCTCGCGCGCACAGCCAAGGACCGCGTGTATTGACGTTGAAGACAAGGTCGAATTCATCGACTGCCATGCTTTCGAGCGAACCCAGCCGCAAGACGCCGGCGCAGCAAACCAGCGCATTGATCCGGGAATAACGCGATTTTATTTGCGCAAACACCGATTCGACTTGCGCCGCTGAGGCAACGTCGCAAACCAGCGTAGTAAGCTGGCCGGCAAAATTCGAAAATGTGTCGCGGGCGGCCGCAAGCTGGCTTGCGGAAATGTCGAGTGCGACAACGGTCCAGCCCTCGCCCAAGAGTTTTCGAGTGGTGGCGAACCCAATCCCTGAGGCTGCGCCGGTAACTGCGGCAATGGGTGTCATGCGTGAACCCGCTGGGTGCGGTGCCGCCAGTGATACATGGGGACGCCGGGCACCGGGGCCGTGAAGCTCATCAAATGGTCCAGCCTAAGTGAGCCCACATAAGCGGTTTTCAGGTCTGGACCGCCAAACGTCAGGCTCGTCGGAAAGAACAGTGTCTTACCGGCAGGATCCTCGTAAACTACATGCGCCAGTCCTTCCGGGGTGATCGCAATGAGGGCGTGGCGGGTGATCTCCGTCACCCACAGATTGCCGGCAGCGTCGAACGTGATGCCGTCGATCAGAGCGCCAGGGAAGATCGGTGACGGCCCAAAAATTTCTGGCTTGCCGAGGCTGCCATCGCGGTTGAGTGGATAGCGGGAGACGTGACCGGCCGTCGTTTCCGCGAGATAAAGATGGCGGCCATCGCCATCGATCCGCACCTCATTGGCAAACAGAATCCGCTCGGCGACACGGCGTGGGCCGTTTTTGTCCATCAAGATGACGTAGCCGTCCGCGATCTTGTTATGCAAAGCGTCTGAGCGCGGGGTTGTCACAGTAGAGACGGTAAGCCAAAGACGATCCTTCTCGTCAATATAAACGAAATTTGCCGATCCGACCGGTTTTCCGTCGAGCGTATCAAGCAACACTTGATGGTGGCCGTCCTGGCTCAGCCGGTAGAAAGCGCCGTGACCGATGTTGGCAACGTAGATCGTGCCGTCGGCGGCCATCGCCAAGCCGTTCGGCGCTCCACCCATCGAACCGATGAGGTCTTGCGTGCCGTCGGGCCTGATGCGCGTCACCGCGGCACGGTCGTCGGAGATCCAAAGCGTGCCGTCAGGCTCAGCGATGATGCATTCGGGCCGGCTGAGTTTCTTTCCAACGGAACGGAAACTATCTGTTTCCAGTTTGAATTTCGCAATGTCCGCCATGCTGCGCTAGCCTCCGACCACCTCAGGCAGATCCACTCACAACTTCGACGGATTGCAGTTGATTTAAATCAATGTGACTGTGTTCAGGTCGACTGAACTGCGATGCGGAAATCCCAAAAAGGCAACAACGATAACAAGGCTATATCCTCAAGGAGGGATGCTCATGACACGAAACGGAATTTCACGACTTGCGATCGCGGCGTTTGCAGTCGCCGCTTCCGCCAGTCTCGCTTGGGGGCAAGCTGAGCCGCTCCGCATCGGAGCGATCAATCCTTATTCTGGCCCGTTGGCTCTGTACGGCGACGAAGTCTCGCGCGGCTATCAACTTGCAATCGATGAGGCCAATGCCAAGGGAGGCGTGCTCGGCCGCAAAATCGAATTGCTGCGTGGTGACGCCAGCAGCCCCCCGCAAGGAATTGCCACGGTCGAGAAAATGGCCAGTCAGGACAAAGTTGAAGTTTTCGTCGGCACCTACATTAGCGCGGTTTCCAACGCGGCGAGCGACTCGGCGTTGCGTTACAGCAAAGTTTACTGGGACACCAACGCGCTTGCCGGCGATCTGACCGAACGCGGACTGCCGAACTTTGTCCGCAGCGGTCCCTACGCCGACAGTTTCGCCGAAGTCTCGGTCGCAGCCGCCAAAGACGTGCTCGCGCCTGCCCTGAATAAGGACATCAAGACTCTCACGATTTGGATTGAGCACGAAGATTCGATTTTCGGCACGTCCATTGCCGAACTGCAGAAGAAACTGATTGAGAAACTTGGCGGCAAAGTCGTCGGGATGGGTGCGCATAATTTCCGCGCCATCGATCTCACGGATTCCATTCTGCGCGCGAAGGCGGCGGCGCCGGATCTCTGGATGGAGACCGGCTACGTACCCGACGGCAGCTTGCTGCTGCGGACGATGCGCGACCAGGGCTTCAAGCCGCCGGCCATCATGATGGTGGCCACCGGCGATACGTTCGAAACGCTCGACGCCCTGGGCAAGGAATATCTTGAGGGCATTGCCGTCGTCGGCTATCCGCGGCCCGATCAGACCGAGGCTTATGGTCCCGGCGCCGCAGCCTATCTGGCGGCCTACAAGGAGAAGTACAATCGCGATCCAATTGCGCCGCAGAGCATGACCGCATATGCCGGCATGCAGATGCTGCTAGAAGCCATAAAGGCCGCCGGCAGCACCAATATGAATGAGCTGCGCGCCGCGGCCGCCAAAATGGATAAGCCGTTGAAGAGCTATGCCACCGGATTTGGCGTCAAGTTCGACCCAAAATTCCAGAACACGCGAGCCTTCCCGACTCTCGTGCAGTGGCAGTCTGGAAAAGTCGTTACCGTCTATCCAAAGGACGCGGCACAGCCCGATGTGAAACTCGTGAACGTGCCGCGCAAATAATACCAGAATGACGGCAGCAACCGGGCCAACGTGCAGCCGCACGTTGGCTCGGCCTTCTCAGCAAGACGCCGATGGAAACGTTTCTCAACATCCTGATTTCCGGCATCTTGCTCGGCGGCATTTACAGTCTCGTCAGCATCGGACTGAATCTTATTTTCGGTGTCGTGCGCATCATCAATTTCGCGCAGGGCGAATTTGTGATGCTGGCAATGTATGCGACCTATTTCTGTACCACCTATCTCGGGATCAACCCGTACCTGGCGCTGTTCGTGGTTGCACCGCTGATGTTCGTCTTCGGCCTCGCCGTTCAGCGAACGGTTCTGCAGCCGTTGCAAAACGAACCGATGATGCAGATTTTCGCGACCTTCGGGCTTTTGATCTTGTTCGAGAACTCGATGCTCGCATTGACCCGCGGGGAAGCGCGCAGCCTCAGCGGCAGCTATTCGAGCGTTTTGATCGATGTGTTCGGACTCAAGGTCAGCGGCGTGCGCCTCGTGGTCTTCATAGTTGTAAGCGGTATCGCTCTCGCTCTCATGCTGTTCTTGCAACGTACGATGCCGGGCAAAGCCATTCGCGCAGTCATCCAGGACCGTCAGGCGGCGCGGCTGATGGGCGTCAATGTCGAACGGACTTATCTGCTGACGTTTGGTCTCGGTAGCGCCTTGGCGGGCGTTGCCGGCGCACTGCTGGCGCCGATCTACACGCTGTCGCCCTATATCGGCGGTAATTTCATCCTCGCGGCTTTTGCGGTCGTAGTGCTCGGTGGCCTCGGCAGCGTGCCGGGCGCCTATCTTGGCGGCTTGATCGTAGGCTTGATCGAAAGCTTTTCCGGCTACTACGTCGATCCGGCGCTCAAACAAGCAATCTGGTTCATCGTTTTCGTCGCCGCCCTTATCATTCGGCCGTCTGGACTCATGGGGCAGGTCGGCGCGGAAGAAGTCGGCCTGCGCGAGCAAACCTGACATGACAACAAGTACTCTTGCTCTGGCAGGAACGGCGGCGGCTCGTTCAAAGTCGATATCGTTGGCGACTTTGGTCGGCCGATATGCCGGATTACTGCTGCTGGCTTGCGTTCCGCTCGGCCTCATGTGGAACGATCCTTACTGGGTGAATATTCTTGCCTACGCCTATCTGTTCGCCGCGCTCGCTTGCGCGTGGAATATTATCGGCGGCTTCGGCGGCCAGTTTTCTCTCGGTCACGGTGTATTCTTTGCAATCGGCGCGTATTCGGTCGCGCGGCTCTATCTCGATCTCGGCATGACTCCATGGCTTGCCGTTTTTCCCGCCGCGGCGCTGGCTACCTTGGTCGCGTTGCTGATTTCTTGGCCGACTTTTCGGTTGCGTGGCCCGTTCTTCGCCATCGCCACGATGGCGATCAATGAAGCCTGTTTTGCCCTTGCCAATTACACCGACCGTCTGACCGGTGGCCCGCGCGGAATCCTGATCCCTTTCCGCGCCGGCCTCTGGAACATGATCTTCATCGAGCGCTGGAAGTACGCGTTGCTCACTTTCGGCTTCATGAGCATCGTTGTGTTGATCACGGCGCTCCTGCGGCGCTCGCGGCTGGGCCACTATCTCCTGGCGGTGCGTGAAGACGAAGATTCGGCGCGGTCGGCCGGGGTCGATGTACTCAGGGTGAAACTGCTCGGGATGGCATTATCAGCCGCGCTGACCGGAATCGGCGGCGGCATATTCGCAATGTACGTGCGGGTACTTGATCCTCCGACCTTGTTCGCGTTGCCGGATATCGGCGTCAAGTTCGCGCTGATCTCGCTGATCGGCGGTATCGGCACCATCATGGGCCCCGTTGTCGGCGCTCTGCTGATTGTGCCGGTTGAAAATTTTTTGCGCGGGACGCTCGGCGGCGCAATCCCGGGCGGCCATTTGATCGTGCTTGGCATAATCCTGGTGTGCGCCGCGCTGTTCCTCAAGCGCGGCATCGTCGGTGAATTCACGGGTGCTGTGCGCCGCATCCGCAACAGGAAGCGGTCATGACCAGAACACCCTTCCTCTCTGTGGAGAACGCAGTCCGGCGTTTCAAGGGGTTGATCGCAGTCGATACCGTGTCGTTCGAGATCGAGCGCGGTGAAATTCTCAGCATGATCGGGCCCAACGGCGCCGGCAAGACGACGATGTTTAATTTGATCACTGGCCAGCTTTCGTTGAGCGACGGCGCTATTGCTTTTCGTGGTGAACAGATCAGCAACTTGCCGCCGCATGTGCGTGCGCAACGCGGCATGGGTCGCACCTTTCAAATTGCCAAGCCGCTGATCGGGCTGACCACGCGCGAGAACGTGATGGTGGGCGCGTTTCTGCGGCATCACCGCTTCGCGGGTGCCTATGAGTGCGCAAGCGAAGTTCTCGCCGAAGTAGGTCTCGAAGCGCGCGCTGAAATACCTGCCGGTGAATTGACGCTCAGTGAGCGACGCAGGCTCGAAATCGCGCGCGCGCTCGCACTTTCGCCTGAACTCATCTTGCTCGACGAAGTGATGGCCGGTCTCAATGCGACAGAAGTGACCGAGGTCATCGACCTGATCCAACGGCTCAACGGCCAGGGGATGACGTTTCTTGTGATCGAACACAATCTGAAGGTCGTGCGCGCCGTGTCGCGCCGCGTCATCGTGCTTGATCACGGCATCAAGATCGCGGAGGGCACCGCGAGCGAAGTCCTCAGCGACCCGACGGTGGTCAAGGCCTATCTGGGAAAGCGCGCCCAATGACTGCCCTGCTCACCGTCGACAAGATCAGCTCTGGCTACGGCGACATCCCGGTCCTGCGCAACGTCAGCCTGCAGGTCGGGGCTAACGAGATCGTATCCGTCGTCGGCGCCAATGGTGCCGGTAAATCGACCCTGTTGCGTTCGATCGCCGGTCTGTTGCCCTGCACTCAAGGCTCGATCCGGTTCGACGGGGAGCGGATTGATGGATTGCCGGCCCACCAGGTCGTGGTGCGCAATCTGGTGATGGTGCCGGAAGGCGGCCGGCTGTTTCCTTTTATGTCGATTCAGGAAAACCTCGAACTTGGCGCCTTCAACAGCAGTGCGCGCCCGCAGCTCGATAAAACCCTGGAAGAAGTGTTCACGCTATTTCCAATTCTTTCCAGTCGGCGACTTCAATTGGCCGGCAGCCTGTCGGGCGGTGAAAGGCAGATGTGCGCCATTGCCCGCGCGGTGATGAGCCGGCCGAAGCTGCTAATGTTGGATGAACCGTCGCTCGGGTTGTCGCCGATCATGGTCGAGCACGTGTTCGAGATCATCGTGTCGCTGGCACGCAGCAAGAAGATCGCCATACTTCTGGTGGAACAAAATGTCGGCGACGCACTCGACATGGCGCAGCGCGGTTACGTGGTCGAGCGCGGTCAAATCGTTAAAACTGGAAGCGGACGTGATTTGTTGGCCGATCCGGAAGTCCAACACGCCTATTTGGGTTTGTGACGGCGACGGCTGTTGTCGTCTTCGATTGGATGGGAGGTTGCAGCTGTGAGTTCGAAGTCTGATGGAAAAATCGTCGTTATTACCGGTGGCGCCAGCGGCATTGGCGAAGCTTGTGGCCACGCACTCGTGCGTGATGGCTGGCACGTGGTCGTCGTCGATCTGCAAACCGATGCCGCCAAAAAGGTCGCGCAAGAGCTGAACGGTCACGCTTACACCGCGGACGTCGCCGACGCCGCACAAGTAGCTGCGGTCGCGAACACTATCGAGCGAGAGGTCGGCCCGGTCTACGGGTTGGTGAATTCCGCCGGCATTGTCCAGCACCCGCTACCGCCAGAACAGTTGACGATGGAGGCATGGGACCGGGTAATCGATATCGATCAACGCGGCACCTACGTGGCGTGTGTTGCGTTCGGCCGGTTTATGGCCGTGCGCGGCGCAGGCAGCATTGTCAATATCGCATCAATCACTGGGATGCGGTCCGTCCCGTTGCACGCCTACGCGCCTGCCAAGGCTGCGGTGATTTCGATGACGGAATGTCTTGCGGGGGAATGGGGCCGCTCGGGCGTGCGCGTCAATGCCGTTTCACCCGGCTATACGCGAACACTGCGGGTGCAAAAACAAATCGATGCCGGCGACCGCAACGAGGCATCTATTGTTGCAAATTCCGCAATGGGACGGCTGGTTGAACCGGCGGAGGTCGCAGACACGATTGCTTTCCTGCTTTCACCGAAGTCCTCGGCCATCACCGGTGTCAACGTTCCAATCGATTGCGGCTGGCTGCTGGCACCATCCTGGCAGACCTATGGCGGCTTGCGCGCCAAGAGAATCCATCCCTGACCGCCATCTTCCCGAAGGTCACGATGCCGCTTTCTAGAAGGTCGCACGATTCAGCAACCCCGTCAGCAATTCGACGGCCTTTTCGGGCATCTGCACGGGAATGTAATGGCCGGATTCGATGACTTCGAATTGCGACTCCGGGATTTGCCTGGCGACGGTTTGTACGTGCTCGGGTGGCCGCAACCCGTCGTGAGCGCCCGCCACGATCAAAGTCGGGCATCTGATCTTCGCAAAGTCGGCCGTCAGATCAAGGTCCGCCAGCATGCGATAAATGACTGCGAAGCTCGCGGGGTGCACGCCAAGCAGCCTTGCTCGCGCAACTCTATAACGCTCATGATCGCCGCGCAGGACGGCCGGATAAGCCAGATCGAGCAGCGCTTCAGCAATGGAACGCATCCCCTCCCGCTCAGCTTTGTCCGCGCGCGCCAAGGTCGCTGTCCGCAGCTCGGCGGCAACCCCCGTCGCCGGGCTCATTGCCATCAATGCCGCGCTACGCTGCGGATGGCGTGCAGCGAAATGCATCGCTATAGCGGCACCGACGGCACAACCGACGATCGCAACCGACGAGCTGATTTCCAACGCGTCCAACAGCGCAGCAATGTCGTCCACCATCGTCCCGATCACAGGAACGCGCCCGGTCTTTTCGGAAAATCCAGCCTCGCGCGTGTCGTATCGCAACACGCGCCAGCGCTCGGCCAGCGCGGGAAACATGTCGTCCCACGTCTCCAGCGAGCCGCCCATTTCGTGCACCAGGACGATGTTTTTCGCGCCGGTGCCAGCAAGTTCGTAGCGGAGGCTTACGCCGTTTACGTCGATCCACTGCATCGAATTTCATTCGTCGAAGGTATGAACCAATAGTCCGGCAGGGTAGCGTCCAACGTGGATGAGTTCGAGGTCGCCACGCAGCCGTCATTCAGAAAACGCCCGCATTGGGTCATCCGAGGTCGCGGCTTCCGACGTACGCTTTTTCCTGCCGAGCGATGACCCCTTGGCGACCGGAAAACTAGTCTATGATTGGAATCACAAATCAATTCCAAAGATCATGTCCCGAGTCGCTCAGGGCGCATAGGGTTTGCATTTCAAGCTGCAGGACGATCGCTGACGTCAGTGCCGCGAGTGCCAGTCATCGCCCTCGGGCTCTCGTGTCGAGAACGAACGTGCGTCCCGAGCGTCGATGGCTGTGCAACGAGGTGCTCGGGGCTCGAAGCCGGGGCGTTTCCGGCGTCGATACGCGATCTCGCTCCCTTCCACGCCGCGAGCACTCTCGCGATACCCCAAATCGCGAGCACGACGGCCGCCCACCGCGCCAGGATCATCATGTCCCGGCTCGTCGGTGCGGGCCACGGCGTTTTTGCAAGCGCATCCCAACGGTCCATCATCCAGTGCCAGGCGGTGTGCGCGATAATCGCCGAGAGCACAATGATGCCCATGCGGCGCGATGGGACGCTGCGGAGCAAGAGGGCGAGGGCCGGCAACACGGCCGCCACGAATAGGAGCTGCCCGAGTTCGATGCCGAGATTGAAAGCGGCGAGCGCAGCCACGAGCTGCGAGCCCGCAAACGCGATCTCGTCCCGGAGTACGTAGGAAAAGCCGAAGCCGTGGACGAGGCCGAATCCGGCCGCGAGCATCCAGCGATGGCGAACGTCGGCACCAATGATGTTCTCGAGCGCCATGTAGACGATCGAGGCCGCGATCGCGGTTTCGACCCAGGGCGGGAACCAGGGGCCGGTCGGCGCGAGGTTCAGCGCGGCGCCGACCAGCGTGATCGAATGGCCGAGCGTAAACGCGGTGATAACCGCGACCAGATCGCGCAGGCGGCGTAGCGGGATCAACAGACAGAGTAGGAACAGGAGATGATCCTGTCCGCTCAGGATGTGCTTGATCCCGAGCCAGACGAAACTCGCAGCCGCCTGATGCCAGCTGGGATCGAGCGGAACCGCTCCTGCCGCGCTGGTGAGAACGAAGGCGCTGCTGCCGCCGTCGGCGCGCAGGACGCGCAGGCTCAGCTTGAAGCGATCGCCGAGGTCGCTCGCGAGCATGGTGCGGATGGATAGGGACGCGCCGGGATTCCTGAGGGGATAGCTGTAGCGGGCGTCGAGATAGCCCTGGTCGTAAACGATCTTCGTGTCCGGTTCCGGCGGCGCCGCAATGTGCGTAGCCGCGGCGTCGAACGCTGCGAACGAGCGATCCGACGGCAGTGACAAGCGCGCGCGCGACGAATCCGCGATCAGGCGCCTGTCGCCGTCGGCGATCGTCACCGCTTCGCCGATACCGATCAGCGCTTGGCGCAGCGCAGCCTCCGCGGCCGAGAGGTCGTAGGTCTCACCCTTCATCGGAAAGGGGATCGCATGCAGGACATCGAGCGGCACGCGGATCAAAAGATCGATCCGCGACGGTGTGATCCTGACCAAGCCCGTCGCGAGCGTGTTGGTCGGAAAGTCATGCGCCTCCGCGGCGGACACGACGGCGAGCAGTACGACAATCGCACCAAAAAAACGGCCTAGCTGCATCAAGATCCGTTCGACTTGCGTCTCAAAATGCATTTTTTACCGATCCAACGGAAGCAGATACGATTTTCCTTCCCGCACAGGCGGGGAGACAAATGGGAAGCTCGCGCCTTGCATCAGCCGGGGGTCAATCCACGGTCGGAACAAATTTCTGAATCCGTCGGCCGGCGATCGTCTCGGCTACGTAGACCGCTCCCTGCGAGTCGGTTGTCACCGTGTGGCCGAAGGCGAACTCGCCGGTGTTGTGTCCAGGACACGGGGCCAGTCCGCAGCGGCCTAGGGCGCCAACGATGATGCCGCTGGCCCGCTCGATGATCCAGGAATTATCGTTTCCGATGTCGACGTCAACGATGTAGCGCTGGCTGGTCGTGGATGTCCCGGCGAGGTAGTCGACGTTCGGCCAAAAGTCGATGTCGCACGCGCGCAACTCGGCGAGTGGGATCGCCTTCTGCATCTCGGGCGTCGCGCCCGGCGGGGCGCCGATCGGGATCGACCGCACGAACTTGCCGAGCTTGTCGAACACCTGGATGCGGCTGTTGGGCCGATCGCATGTATAAACCAAGCCGTCATTGCCGAGAACGACGCAATGCGGATGACCGCCGCCGTTAGCGCCGAATTCGCCTGGCCCGCAGGTCGGGCCGACCGTCGCGCACTTGGTGCCGAACTGGCGCACGTAGTTCCCCTTCGCGTCGAACACCACGATACGGTGATTGCCGTAGCCGTCGGCGATATAGACGTCGCCCCGCTCTCCAGTCGCGGGATCGGGCAGCGGATCGACGGCTACGTCCGCGGGCTGGTTCAACAGTGTCTTGCTGCTGTTGAAGTCGTGCGCCTCACCGCAGGTGGGGTAGACACGATCATCGCCGATCTTCGAGTTGTCAGGCGGGCCGTCGCAGGCGCCCTTCTGGCCGATCTGCAACGTCCACACGCCGCCGCCACCACCAGCGGGATACTTCTGCACCACGCCGTCGAGATTGCCGGCAACCCAGATGTTACCCTGGTAGTCGACGAAGCAGCCGTGCGCGCCATGCGGCAGGTAGGCCGCGCCGCCAGTGTTCTCCCCAGTCTGGATCAGCGCGGGATTTCCCCACGACGATACGACGTTGCCGTCGCGATCGTACACCACGACGGGAGGCGAAGGGATCGACGATAGGTATGCGTCCTGCCGGATGATCGCCCCCGACATGGCGCCCTGCCGCACGCCATTGACCTTTACGCCGACCTCCCAGCCGCGGTTGAACGTGACGACGTTGTCCTGCGCGTCGACGCAGGTGCCGGCGATCTCGCCGGTCACCCACCGATGCGCTACGCCGTCGCTGCTGATCGTCGCCGGCAGGGGCTTGGGCCACGACGGATCGACCCTGAAACTCGGATGATCTTCGGAATAGCGCGGGAAGCTGTCGGTGGCGCTCGCCGTCATCTTCCATACCAGCGCTGCGGCGCCGATGATCAGGACGAGACCAACGACATAGATCGAGTCACGAATATTCACCGCCGCCTCCCTTGGGTTATGGTCCGACGTGGCTTCCGGCGCGCAATTTCCCGCTTGCGTCTTGTCACATCAGCACGTGTTCTTTTCGACATGTCACAGGCGTACAGACAATCTCCTTGTAGAGGACATCCGAGATCGTTCGAAAACGAGGCAAAATCATACGGCCCATGCCGGATTGCGGCAACAGGAAGTCCCTAACACGGTCATTTGATCCGAGGCGAACAGCGCCTCCTTTCGCACCAGCGAGAAAGATCGTGCGATCGCATCGGTCGGTTATGAACGGCACGAGTCTGCGTCCTGTTCATCGGACCAATGGAGCGCTTTTGCTGTCTTCAAGTTGTTGGCGAGCTCGTACTTGTTCGGGGCCTCCACCGGCAAATCAGCAGGTTTCTCGCCCCGTAATATGCGGTCAACGTAGCCTGCCGCGCGTCGAAATTGATCAGCAAAATTCGGCCCATGGGAGGCGCGCCAAGGCGCTGTCCGCAGCTCGGGGGCAACCCACGTAGCCGGGCTCATTGCCATCAATGCCGCGCTACGCTGCGGACGGCGTGCGGCGAAATGCATCGCTATAGCGGCACCGACGGCATAACCGACAATCGCAACCCACGAGCTGATTTCCAACGCGTCCAACAGCGCAGCAATGTCGTCCGCCATTGTCGCGATCACGGGAATGCGCCCCCAACACGCGCCGGCGGCTTGGCCAGCGTGGGAAACATGTCGTCCCACGTCTCCAGCGAGCCGCCCATTTCGTGCACCAGGACAATGTTTTTCGCGCCGGTGCCAGCAAGTTCGTAGCGGAGGCTTACGCCATTTACGTCGTCCCACTGCATCGAAATTCACTCTTCGAAGGTATGAACCGATCGTCCGCCAGAGTAGCGCCCAACGTGGATGAGTTCGAGGTCGCCACGCAACCGTCATTGAGAAAACGCAAGCATTGGGTCATCGGAGGTCGCGGCTTCCGATGTACGCTTTTTTCCTGCCGAGCGATGACCCCTTGGTGACGGAAAACTAGTCTATGATTGGAATCGTTTCTCAATCGGACAACTAGCCGAGAAGGAGCCCTCCCATGACGTCACCGATCGTTCGCGCCAGCCGCCGCAACTTCCTGCAATTTCTGGCTACTAGTCCGGTGTTTGCTTCGGGAGCGCTATCTTCCTTCGCCGCCGAGGGACCGACAGCACCCGACAAACTGCCGGATCCGATCATTTGGGCGCCGCTGAAAACCGAGGAGCTCATCAAGAATCCAAAAGAAGCGATCAACGTTTTCGACTTCGAGCCGGTGGCCCGAATGAAGGTGCCCCCAGCGCATTTCGGCTACATGGCCTCGGGGATTGACGACGAGGTCACGCTGCGTGCCAATCGAGAGGGTTTCCTGAAGTTCCAATTGCGCCCGCGCCGACTCAACGATGTTTCGAAGGTCGACATGACCATTGAACTTTTCGGCGCGAAATACGATTCGCCGATTTTCGTGTGCCCAACCGGCGGCAACAAGTTCTTTCATCCTGACGGGGAGGTAGCCGTCGCGAAGGCAGCACGCGTTGGCAATTATCTACAAATACTTTCCACCTCTTCAAACGACTCGGTGGAGGATGTGACCCGGGCGCGCGGAGCGCCAATCTGGTTCCAGCTTTATGCATCGCCGAAGTGGGAAGTTGCTCAGGCCCTGATCAAGCGTGCCGAGGCGGCCGGATGTCCGGTGCTGGCCATCACAACCGATCGCGTCGGCGGGCGCAACCAGGAAATCCTTTTCCGTCTGATGCGCGAGGATACGCGCGACTGCTCAAGCTGCCACGACCGCACCAGCTTCGCCAACCGGGCCCTCCGCCGGCACAATTATGATGGCATCGATTTGTCCAGCATTACTGGCAGCGGTGAATCCAGCAACCTTTCCTGGGAAACGGTCAAGCGCATGCGCGACATCACTAAGATGAAGATCGTGCTCAAGGGCATTCTCACAACAGAAGACGCCGAACTCGCTGTGCAGAACGGTATCGACGGGATCCTTGTCTCCAACCACGGCGGGCGCGGTGAGGACAGTGGGCGATCAACCATTGACGCGTTGCCGGAGATCATCGCAACCGTGAACGGCCGTATGCCGGTGATCGTCGACAGCGGATTTCGCCGCGGCACGGACGTGGTCAAGGCCCTCGCTATGGGCGCGCAAGCAGTTGGTATCGGACGGCCCTATCTTTGGGGTCTTGGCGCGTTTGGACAAGAGGGTGTTGAGCGGGTACTCGAGCTCGTGCGTACCGAGACGCGCGCTGCCATGCAGCAGTGCGGCGTGCGCTCGGTTAAGGAGCTCAATCCTAGCTTCGTGCGGCGTGCGACGTGAGGAATGTTATGAAATTAAGCGCCTTGGCGGTTTTCAGAATAATCACCAGCTCGAATTTTAGCCGCTGGGCGGCTCAAACCCGGCATTTTTCCAGACAGACCGGTTCTCTGGGGCAGCCATGAATTTCACGAAGGCCGCCGCAGCGTTCGGCGCCGCGCTGTCGGCGGTTGCCGCCGCGCCATAGATGATCTCAAGGTTGATGTCGGCCGGCAAGGGC
>Ga0306923_10002618_pt1 | contig 16613 bp, 24 predicted proteins | sample sta12Can44000108_FD_203841 | JGI IMG/M metagenome (GOLD analysis project Ga0306923, IMG submission 203841) | Lab enrichment of tropical soil microbial communities from Luquillo Experimental Forest, Puerto Rico - statanox.12C.anox.44.000.108 (v2)... | ecosystem: Environmental > Terrestrial >... | reverse complement strand
TATGCACGCGCGGGACGATTTTGATCGTTCGGGCGTCATAGTCGGTTGGCTTGATGCCTGCCGTTCTGGACAATTAAATGCGTTGCTCAATCTGTACGAAGAGCGGGCGACGTTGATATGCGATTGCGATGGCATAAGTCTGGCAGATCGCAATTCCATTGCGGCCTACTGGAAATCCAAGCTTGAAAGCAAGGCAGTATCCGCCTTCACACTGGGTGGCATGATCCTGACCGGCGACGAAATTCAAGTTAACTGTCAGGGCTGCAAAGGCAAACCGGTTCGTGTTCGCTTTCGTTTCAGTTCGTTGGGCAAAATACTCCACACAAAATTCGCCCCACTTCCTCTGTAATGCGCGCGCTCAACCGCGCTATTTAAAAAATTGAATATGGGTGCTGGCTTATCGCATTTCGGTGGCGGAGAGAGTGTCCGTATCTAACCGCTGCGTACTTTTGCGCACTATTGCACAATATTTATTATTTCTTAGGACTTTTCTGTGATTGCCTGTGCGGACCCTTGCGCACTAGAGCGGACACAGCCACGTTCGTTTTGTGCGTACACATGTACGCGCCATGAGTTGGACGGATGGATTTTATGGGGCGAGCGACCAACAAGCTTTCAGCCAAATTCGTGGAGCGTAAGGATTTAGAGCCCGGACTCTACGGCGATGGCGGCGGCCTTTACCTGCAGGTCAGTCCCAGAGGCGACCAGCGAGAAGTTACGAAGGCCTGGGTCTTCAGGTTCATGATTCAAGGTCGCGCTCGGAAAATGGGATTGGGCGAGGTTGGCCGCATTAGACTCGCTGATGCGCGAAAGAAGGCTTATGCGGCCTACCTTCGGGTCAAGGACGGGATCGATCCGATCGAAGAACGCAACGCCAGAAAGGCCGCGCTGGCCACCGAGAAGGCGAAGGCGATGACCTTCAGTGACTGCGCCAAGGGATACATCGATGCCCACCAATCCGGCTGGAAAAGCCGTAAGCATGCCAAGCAGTGGGAGAGGACCCTGGAGACTTATGCCTATCCCCTCATCGGCAGCCTTCCCGTTACGACCGTTGATGAGGCCCACATCATAAAAATTTTGCAGCCAATCTGGACGAGCAAGACCGAGACAGCAAGCCGGGTTCGCGGTCGTATCGAGAAGGTTCTGGACCGAGCCAAAGTGCTCAAGCTGCGGACAGGCGAAAACCCCGCACGCTGGACTGGGCACCTTGACCAGCTATTGCCCAAACGAGCGCAGGTGGCTCCGGTGGAGCATCACGCCGCTCTGCCCTATGCCGATCTGCCTTCATTCATGGCGAAGCTGCGAGAGCGCGACAGTATCAGCGCCCGGGCGCTGGAATTTACAATTCTGACTGGAGCCCGCACAGGCGACACGATCGGTGCTCAATGGGCAGAAATCGACAGCAGGGAAATGCTGTGGACGGTCCCGGCGGCCCGCCTGAAGGGCAAGAAGGGCGGTCGCAAGCGCGACCATTTCGTTCCCCTCTCCGATCGCGCGCTCGCCATCCTGGCCGATCTGCCACGTGAGGGCGCTTACGTGTTTCCGGGCGGCAAAGTGGATAAGGGCCTGTCAAACATGGCAATGGCCGAATCGCTCAAAGAGATGGGCTATTCCGCAGAAGTAGCGACCGTTCACGGCTTTCGAAGCACATTCAAGGACTGGTGCAGCGAGCAGACGGGCTATCCGAACGAGATGTCCGAGATGGCGCTGTCGCACACGGTCTCCGACAAGGTCGAAGCAGCTTACCGACGCGGCGACATGCGCGAGAAGCGGCGGCGGCTGATGCAGGATTGGGCGGATTACTGCGCCTCGGTGCCACGCGAAAGGGCCGACAACGTCGTTGGGCTAAGGATTGCGCAATGAGAACCGACTTGGCCGAAGCGTTTCGTCTATTCCTTACCGATCTGGGCTACGACAGGCGCGCGAAAGACGATGTGCAGGGCAAGGAAGATGATCTTCAAAGAGCATCCGACTTCCTGTTAGGCCACCTACGTCGAGGCGACCTACCTGCGGTCGCCCACGAATACTTTGAAGAACATATTGATGAGTGCGGAGCTCACTTCCTGATGAGATCAGACAATAGAGCTCTCCAGCCCGAGTTCTGGAAGTTTGCTCGACCCTGCTGGAAGAGCAGCACTGCCAAGCGCGATGCTATACCGAGCGAGCAGTTGCCGCCGGCTCTCGCTCTCGTGATCTCCGTATGGAAGTCCCACCTCGAAAACGTTCGCAATGAATTTTCAAGCCTACGGTCGAGGGTGGCGAAAGATGAAACCATCAATCTTGGGCCGGATTCGATCGCGTCAGCCCCAAAGGCGAATCACCGTCCGCGAGGCACAGGTAAGCAGTCAACTGATGCACCCCTAGTCGAACAAATGTACACGATCCTAACGAGTGGGAAGGCTGGTTCAAAAACCGCGGCGGCGAAGTTTGTTTTGCAAGACCGGAAGGGAAATATCGAAAGCGAGGTCAGCCGATTGGTTAAGCGCTACGGAGAGACTTACAAACAATAACGGACGGTAACGAAGTTCTCCGTTATCCTTGCTTCCAACGCTGGGCAAAATCGACGAATCCTCCGAACGCAAGCGCACTTAAGCGCACGCAACGGAGATTTCACAACAAAATGTCCAAACGATTGGAGCGCATTCGCAGCGTCCAAGAGCGGACCGGACTATGCACCACCGAAATTTACCGGGGGATGCGTGAGGGCTGGTTCCCGAAGAATTTCCCGATATCCAAGCAATCGCGTGCCTGGGACGCGGAAGAGATCGACGCATGGATTGCGTCAAAGATCGCTGCCGCCCGCTCTGCAACGGAGGCCGCATAGATCATGGCCTCTCAAAAGCAAACGCCGGCGCTGCCAGGCGCCGACGTTCGCGGAAATGACATAGCTGAGCAGCAGCAAGTCGGCCGCGACAATAACCCGCCTGCGCCACGGAAGCAACGTCTGATCGCCAGGATCCCGAAGAGCTCAAGAGAGGAGCTCTGGCTGACCATCCGTGCCTACAATGGCGTGAACAAGTGCGAGCTCAGGGTTCACGAGCGCGATGGCGCACGCAATTGGCGCCCTACCCCGCGCCAGCTGGTCATCGGTCGCTCCGCGATCTGCCTTTTGATCGAGCATCTGCCCGAAGTGCAGGCCCGGTTATATGACCATGCAGCAAAAATCGCCGCACCTATCGACACCCGCGCGCAGGAAGATGGTCTTAGCCAGACCTTCTGCACGGATCGCTGAGGCACCATGCAGATCGAACATCATTCCCCCTCCAGCTTGAATCTCTTCTGCGTTAGTCCCGCAATGTATTGCCTCGAGAAAATCGTCGGCGTGCGTCAGCCTGTCGGCGCACCCGCGCATCGCGGCACGGCGGTCGAGCATGGCACGACGCATGGATTGCTCAGCCTGGACGCACCGGTCGAAGACTGTGTTGCCGTCGCCTTGGAGAAGTTTGATACAGTGTCGGCATTGTCTGCGGACGGGAGACGTGACGCGCACCGTGACACTATTCCAGGCATGGTTGAGAACGCGCTCAGCGCGCTGCGACCGTACGGCAAACCGACTTCCTGCCAGGGTTATATCGAATGGCGACCCGAGGGTCTGGCGCTGCCGATCGTTGGCTATTGGGACTATCGGTGGGATCAGCACGGCAATGGCATCATCGTCGATCTCAAGACGTCAGAGCGAATTTTTAATTCGGTGAAAACTGAACATGCTCGGCAGATTAGTTTCTACACCGACGGTAATGCCACCGGTCGCGTTTGTTACGTCTCGCCGCACAAGCACACCACCTTTCGTGTCGAAAACCTGAGCGAGCACCGCGAAGCCCTTCGTCAAATCGCGCTGCGGGTCGAGAGGTTTATGGAGCTCAGCGACGATCCGCAATTCTACCTCGATATCACCGCGCCCGATTTGCAGTCCCCTTACTGGAGCGGACCGGTAGCACGGCAACTCGCATACGAGCATTGGCGCATCTGAATTCGATTGTGGCAACGCCGCCAGCCTATGGCGGCATCTGAAAGAAGGACTACAAGAAATGTCAATATTTGGTTTCTCCACCGAGCCGTCAGCTGGTGGCAATTTCACACCGAACATCAAGTACGACGCGCGGGCCGGCCGTGTCTCCCGGACGGAACGCATCGACACCGGCAACGGGTTCGTCTCCGAACTCGTCGACATCACTAACAACTTCAAGGCTATTGCCGATTTTGAAAACATCGAGGTCGGCTGGATTGATTTCCCTGCCGGTGCGGCACCGCAGTTCACATTGGTGCCGATTGGCTCTCGCCTTCCCGACCGTCCGAGTGATCGCCACAAGCACGGCATTCGCTTCATGCTGAAACTCAGCAAGGACTGCGGCGGCTCAAAACCTATCCGCGAGATCGCGGGAACGTCAAAGGCGTTCCTGAGGGGCGTCGAAGCCGTCTACCGGGAATACGAAGCGGCCAAGGCATCGAACGCCGGCAAGTTGCCGGTGATCGTTCTCGAAAAGACCACGGCCATCAAAAGCGGAACCGGCGCGCAGTCGTCGACGAACTATGTGCCGACGTTCCGTATCGTAGGATGGGCGCCGCGCGGTGACCTGGATTTCGTGCCGAAGGCGAAGGCTGCGGCTTCAAATGGACATGCTGCGCCGGCAGCGGCGACGCCTCCCTGGACCGGTTCCACCAAGATTGAGCCACCGGGCCCTCCCGCTTCCGACGACGACTTCGGCTAGTCGCCGAATGTGTGGGGTCGGGTTGGCTGCAACCTTCCCGACCCCTGCACCCCGTCCTCCGTAGATCCCAAAGAACTAAAGGTGCGTTGTGGAAGTATCTGAAAAATCCAGGCTGGAAAAGCTGCTTGGGATGCTCGGCTCGTCATTTGACGGCGAGCGGGCAAACGCAGCCCGCATGATCCAAGCAATGGCCGAAAAGGCAGGACTGACGATTGCAGAGCTGATTTATGGCACATCCAGCCGAAAGAAAAAGCAGCCGTGGTCTGGCGAAAAGTCATCCGCACCGCCTCCGCGGCAAAACCCGATCCTGAAGGCGCTGCACGATATTTCCGGTGACATCGGAGATCTCGACTTCGTTCTCACCGAATGGGAATACCAGTTCGCGTCCGATGTCGCCAAGCGTTACGCCTATGATTACGAGTTGAGCGAAAAGCAAATCGTCGTCGCCGAGAAGATCATCAGGAAAGTCGAATCAGCGCGAGCGGGCCGATGATGTCTTCGCCTCACGAAAATTTTGATCCGGACTTTGCCAGTCCGGCCGACTGGGCTGCGATGTATCGCGCCTGCGGACTGCAGATTATTCCGTCCTACATGCCCGACGAAGTCGGCGCGGGCGTTTCATGGAAGCGCCCGCGCCTGGCTGAATGGATCACCCTACAGGAAAGCCTCATCCCAGACGCTACGTTCGAGCGATGCTATGGCGCCGGCGGCGAACATGCGTCGCGCCAGAACATGGGCATCTTGACCGGACGTGCCTCCGGAAACGTCTTCGTCATCGACCTAGACGACCAGAAGGGACCGTCCGCGGCGTCGTGGTGGCATGCCATCATCACCGAGCATAACAACGGCATCGATCCGGAAACCTGGCGACAGAATACCGGTGGCGGTGGCCGCCAGCTTCTTTTCCAAGCGCGATCCGACTGGCAAGCACCAACCAACCGGACACCGATCGGCGTCGATATTCGCGGCCAAGGCGGTTTTGCCATGATGCCAAGCTCGCTTCACGAGAGCGGTAAGCACTACACATGGGCGCCGGGATGCGCGCCGTTTGAGATCGAAGTCGCAGCCGCACCCGAATGGCTACTTTCGGAAATCGAAAAGCTGGTGAATGAGCATGGGGGCGACAAGGGAGGCGCCCGAAGGGCTGAACAAACGGCATCACCCGGAAGCGACTTCGACGGTTTCGGCAATCGTGTTGATGGTCGCGAAAAGTATATGGCCGATCTGGTTTGGGCCGCGGTGATTGATCTTTGGCGCACTTCACCGACAAAGCCGGCCGAGCAAGAGCAGCGCCTTCATGCCCAGACGGCATATGCCATTTACGAACGCGGTGTCAAAAGCCGACTGGAAGGCACAGACAAAACCGACGCCCTCGAGCGCGAGGGTCGCGGGCCGTCGGCGTTCTGGCGAAAGTGGCGCGCTGCCATGAAGCAGTGGGATACGGAAGTAGCCGCCGAAGGACGCAAGTCGAAGCCTGACAGCACATCAAATTCCGATCCTGACTTCGAGGCTGAATCGGCGAAGGCAGAAGAGAAAGCCAAGACAGATCCGGACGGTGCCCTTTTTGAATACCTGACGATCCCGCAGATCAAGAACATGCCAGATCCGGAATGGCTGATCTTGGGATTAGTGATCGAGCAGGCGCTTGGCTTCATCTACGGACCACCGGGCTGTCTCAAGACATTCATAGCCCTAAGCATGGGCCTGTCGTTTGCGATGGGGATGCCGGATTGGTGGGGACGCAGAATACAGCGCCAGGGCGCCGTCATTTACATATCAAGCGAAGGACAATCCGATCTGAAATTCCGCATTCAGGCATGGGAGCAGAAAAATAGGGTGCTGTCGGATGACAGCCCATTCTACCTGATCCGGCAGACCATCAACTTCATGAATGCAGAGGATGTCGGAAAGCTGCTTGCCACGGTGCAGGCGATCACCGCCCTCGCCAACACCGAAATATCGGCTGTCTTCGTCGACACGGTCAGTCGCGTTCTGCCCGGCGCGGACGAGAACCTCCAGAAGGACATGACCCTGTTTGTGGCGGCCTGTGATGCCGTCAGGCAACGCTTCAAGGCCACCGTTATCGGCGTGCACCACACGAGCCGCAACGGCAACATCCGCGGCTCTACGGTCTTCCCAGGCGCGGGAGACTTCCTGATCGAAGTCAAACGGGAGGAAGGCGCAATGCTGGGCTCCATCAAGGCCGTCAAAATCAAAGCCGCCGAAGACGGTTGGGAGCAATTCTTCAAAGTCGAGCAGATCGAGCTCGGCGATATCGGCGGCAATAAGTCTTTGGTTGTCGAAGCAACCGAAGAAACCCCCAAAGAGACCGTGTCGGCATGGCCCGACAAGGAAACTTGCCGCAGGATCCTTAGCACAGCCAACGATGCGTGGATCAAAAAACAGCCTTGGTCGCCCTATCCGCAGACGAAGGCCCAGGGGCGCTACGCGCCGTCCGTCATCTCAGCCTCGTTCAAAATTGAGTATGGCGTGGCGGAACACATGATCGAGACATGGCTGATGAACGGCGTCTTGGGGATCGAACCTTATGACAGTCACACCAAGGCAAAGGGCATCAAGGTCACGGGATCAATCGATTGATGTTTGCGGAAGTCTGCGGAGGTTGGTCTCTAAGTCTTTGAAATCATTGTGCGGAAGTTCTGCGGAAGTACCGCGGAAGTTGCGGAAGTTAGCCTGCCAAGTCGTTGAAAACATTGCGGAGGTCAAAATGCGGAAGTGCGGAAGTCTCCCTCTATATGCGACGCCCGCGCCGCTTGGGCGGCGCGTACGTCGCAAAGGAAAGGCCAGCCACCAATGGCAAGGATGAAAGATAAAGCAACGCCAACTCGGGACGCTCGCCCTTTAGGTGGCGAGCGTTCCTGGGCGCGCACCAACGGCAGCTACATTGCTGGCCGCGCCTACGTGGACGGCGCGGAAATGACGGCATGCGAGATGGAAACCAAATGGGGCGCCGATCGCTTGCGGCTCCTCGTCTCGCCGGAGCTCCGCGAAAAGTTCGATCGGCAACGCTACCTCTTCAACCAGGCGATCTGGCACGGCGAGCTCGAAGCCGTGCGCCGCGAAGCCGGTCGCATGGTCAACGCCTGGATAGCTCTAGATCACGCTGCGGAGTCTGCTGGGGCGTTAAAATTATCCCGCGAGGTTTGGGAGGTCGCGCTTGCTGACGGCTCTGTAGCGGCCATTGTGTCCGATGATAGCCATGCCGCGCTTGTCAATGCCGAAGGGCGTCAAGTCGCAGTTTACACGCTCGAGGAGATCGGTCGGTTGCTGTCGGCTCATCCGCACATCGTGAAAACCAAGCAAGTCTTTCCAGGGGCGACAGTAACCGCGGTTAGGCGATCCGTTGAAAATCCGCTGAATGCGGTGTGGGACACGGCGCAGCCGCTCGATCCTGAGGGCCAACACAGTACTGAGAGAGACTTCACGGTTTCAGCGACCGCCCTGAGCGACACAGGATAGAATGGAACTTATGACAATGACACCAGCCATCGCACCTGCGGCGAGCTCGACTGCCTTCGCGACAGAAGGGCACTCTTGTTGCACCTTGTCCCTCTGTCAAAACCGGGATCGCGGAGGCATTTTCCGCCCTGTTTGCCTACAACGATTGAGGTTTCTGCGCACCGACTATCACTGCGCACAGGACTGCGTACAAACCTCGCTTGCGCGCGACGGCTTTTTGCGGTACGGTTCGGGTGTCGGTTAATTTGCGCCGACCTGCCCATGGCGGTCTTTGAACCGAGCGGGCTCTCCGGACACACGAGAGCAAAGCATCCATGGGCGCTATTTCACGCCGTTGCCAAGTTTGCCGACACCCGGAAAGGTGGAGGCTAGAGCTATTACGCGCTGGCGGCGCCTCCCTCGATAGCTTGGCAGAGAAGTTTGGCTTGGATCGCGACGCGATCTGGCGACATTGGAATCGCCACGTCAGCGTCGAAATGAAAGCTGGCTATCTGGCCGGTCCGGTGCAGTTGCAGGAACTAGCCGCGAAGGCGGCTGATACTGGCGGCTCGGTGCTTGACCATCTCCAAGCGGTTCGCACCGTCCTTATGGGCATTCTCGCCAACATGACAGAAGGCGGGGATGGTCGCGGTGCTGCCTATGTCGCCGGCCGTCTCACGACGACATTGGAGGTGATCGCTCGCGTCTCTGGCGAGTTGGGAGACTTGGCGAAGACCACAACGTATAACATCGGCAACGTCACCGCCGTGACGGTCCTGGCCGAGCATCCCCACTTCCTCCGCGTGCAAGCAACCTTACTGCGCGCGCTAGCGCCGTTCCCCGAGGCGCGGAACGCCGTAGTGACTGCTCTGCGCAGCCTCGACTCAGAAAACGCACAGGCAGCCACGGGGACGCCGGCAATCGGCAAATTAATTGAACATGCCGCCGCCTAGCCTCGCCGCTAAACTAGCGGACGCGCTAGCTGATGGCGGCTGGCGGGCGCGGGCGCGCCACTCGCAATTGCCCCCGTCCGGAAATTGGAATGGCTGGCTCATTAAGGCGGGTCGTGGCTTTGGGAAGACTTGGGTCGGCTCAAATTACACCAATGAGCTAGCCGAAGCGGGAACTGTCTCGCGTATAGCGCTTATCGGAGCGACAGCGGCCGACGTAAGAGACATCATGATTGAAGGTCCTGCGGGCATTTTAAGAACCGCGCCAAAATGGTTTGAGCCAACGTTTGAGTCTTCGAAGAGAAAACTCGCTTGGCCAAATGGTGCGATCGCCCATGCCTTTTCAGCCGAAGAGGCAGATCGACTGCGGGGTCCACAATTTGATTTCGGATGGTGCGACGAATTTGCCGCGTGGCAAGGCGCAGAGGCCACATGGTCCATGTTCGAATTCGCACTTCGACTGGGCGCTCATCCACGTTGGCTTGTCACAACGACCCCACGACCAATCAAAATTGTAAAAGAACTATTGGCTCGACCCGATGTGGTCGTCACGTCGGGAAGTACTTTCGAAAACGCTGATAACCTAGCGCCGAGTTTTTTGGATGCGATCAAAGCTCGATACGCCGGCACTCGTTTAGGTCGGCAAGAGCTAAACGCGGAGGTTCTCGACGACACGCCCGGCGCGCTCTGGTCGTGCATCAATATCGATCAGAACCGCATTCGGCCGGACGAGGTCCCGACTTTGATCCGCATAGTGGTGGCAATTGATCCGGCGGTCACTTCTAACGAGGATTCCGACGAAACCGGCCTCATCGTTGCCGGAATGGATCAACGCCGTCACATCTACGTGGTTGAGGACGGTTCCGGAATTTACAAACCCCACGAGTGGGCGCAGCGGGCGATCGCGCTCCATCGCGCCCGGCAATGCGACCTTATCGTCGCGGAAGTCAATAATGGTGGCGAGATGGTCGAGTCGACATTGCGCGTGCTCGACGCAGAAATTCCCTTCCGAGCAGTGCACGCCTCACGCGGTAAGCTGGCTCGCGCCGAGCCGATCGCGACGAAGTACGAGCGCAACGAGGTTCACCACGTCGGTGTTTTTCCACAGCTTGAGGACCAAATGTGTGCGTTTACGACAGACTTTGATCGAAAGAGGTCGGGCTACTCGCCGGACCGGATGGACGCGTTGGTATGGGCCTGCAGCGATCTTATGACACCAGTCATCGACGACGACATCGGTGGCATTATTTCCGTTCCGAACTGGCCTGCAAAACTATGGTGAGTCCGCTGGCAGTCGAGCCGGAAGCGGCCCCCCCGGAGCTCGTCGCCCGGCTTTCGACGCGATGCTCGAAGAGGCGATTCGACTGTGCAATGCTGTGTCAGGGCATTTCCGAGTCTATGATGGGAATGGGTTTCCGCTCGCCGCGGTGCGGGGCGACTATGCGGCTTTCTACTCCGCGGGCTGCAGGTTCGAGTCCTGCCGGGATCGCCATAGTTTTTTTACATCAATGATTCCAATAGCTTACATACATGTTGTCTAACCTTTTTATGAAGGTTAGACAACGACACTCGAAAACTACGCACATCCCCAGATTGTTTCTGGTTTAATCCTCAACACAAGCGCATTTGGCGCACCAGCGCGGCTATTGAGCCGGATGCTCGACTGTTTCATCGCAATCGGCGGCGTAGCTGCTCGATGAGGCTTGATTTTCCATCTTGCCGGGCCGGCTCCCGAGATGCTCGATTGAAAGTCAAACAAGAAAGACACAAAGCATGACAACGCCGGGATGGGGAGCTGTCGTACAGGGCGAGTCTGCCGACTTGGCAGATTGGGCAAATACATTGAAGCAGCCGTTCGATCCGTGGGTTGAAATGCACGGGAAAGATATGGTGCTTCGATCTTCTTCCCTAGATAATTTGCCGACAGCAATTGATGTTCGCGACCAGGCGATAGCGCATATCGAGCGACTAAATGGAGCCGTCGCCTTGTCTCAAGGAGCAAAACCACTCCTGTTCGGGGGCGTCATCGAGATCGCGCCTGACGGTCAGCTTCATCGTACCATGTTCCTCGAAGCTGCCTTGTACGAAGATCGCGATAGGTTTGGTGCCATAGGTACGGTGCTTGGAGTTGACGGCAAAGCCAGCCATCCCGGTCCGCAACCGTCCGAAGTACAAATCTGGACCGAAATTGCCGAAGACGATGACTTGCTCGACGATGCTTTGATCTACTTTGGCAGATCAGCCGATTGGTTTGATATCTATAAAGCATTGGAAAGCTTGATTATGAAGTTCGGGGGAGAAGGGGCGTTTGTCTCAAAGGGTTGGGCGCCAGCAGACGAGATCACCCGCCTCAAACGGACCGCAAACGCGGCTCGGCATGCGAAGCGAAAGTACAAGCCACAGCCAAATCCGATGAACGTCAACGAAGCACGTCTGTTACTCGGTCAACTTCTCCGACGAGCATTCGGTGAGGCCAAGAAGAGCACGAACTCGACCTGTTTCGCGCCGCCTGCGACATGGGATTGGAGGGACTGGTGAGCAAGCGACGGGATCGGCCTTACCAGGCGGGTCGGTCGAAGTATTGGGTCAAGGTGAAGAACCGGAAGCATCCGGCGATGAGCCGCGTACTGTAGCGTGCGTTTCCCTGCCAGCCGCAAGCTGTAGCGGCTTGCCGACGGCCGCAAGGCTGGCGCATCCTCCCGCCATGGGCACCAAATCGCGCGAGAGCATGTTCGGTCCTTCCGTCCGGGCCTCGGCTGAGCGAGCCGCCGCTGCCCGCAAGGAAGCCGACCGCCTTGCCTGCGAAGCGTGGAACACGCGCATGCTCGGCTATCGCGGTCCGGCGCAGCCGTCGCCGACGCTCGGCGATGCCCTCAATGCTGGTTACCTTTATCTCGAAGTGCGATGCCTCGGCTGCGACACGCACCAGACCGTCGCGCTCGACATCGTGCGCCGACCGAAGTCTACGCCCATCCACGGTACCGGAGGCGATTCTTGCTCTTAACGCCACCAATATGCGACCAACTTTCAGGTGATGTCTATTGAATACTCAGTAGTTTACGCCTCAGGCTGCTGCCGGCATGCAATTGAGTTGCGCAGCTTTGTTGCTGCGCTTGTCCTTCCTCACTCGACTTTTCGGCTTTGTGAGCAAAAGGATCTCCTTCTGACGCGCCAAGAGCCGACAAATCAGCTCGGTCCAGATAAGTGATCGTTTGGGGGCGAGTGGTGACCATCTTGCCGATGGCCGAGTGGGGAATACCTTGCTCTGCCCAGAGCCTCGCGAGCTTGATGGTCAGAAGTTTAGATCCGGCGTCTTCGATATCTTGATCGTTAGAAACAGCATGGACACCGATCTTTGCATCGACTCCAAAATATCGCTTCGTTCCAGCAAAAAAAACATCCGCGCAAACGGAGCTGCATTCGCCGCCGACATAGACGGTAAGCTTTTTGCGGCGTGTAAGATCTGCGATACGGAGGCCCTCCTCGAGAATTCCCCCATCAGAACTTAGATCAAAACCAACGATGGCTTCTTTTCCTCTGAAATGCGCTTTTAACCGCGAAAAATCACCTTCGTAAATGTCACCGCGCAACCGCAAGACCATCCCTGAGCAGGTCTGCACGCGTCGTATTTCAAGAGCGGAGCATGTGGCGGGCAGCACGACACTCAGCAGCGTGCACACGATGCGCCCCAAAACCAACATGCCACTCTCCCGGTGATCCTGAGCAATAAGTGCGGTAGGAAATGCGCAGCGTTGCCTCTTCGCGACGTCGGCATTTGATCCAAGTCAAGGGAACCTGTTGGGTATCAATCTCTCGCCAAGGTACAGGGGGGATGGCGCATTCGCGCAGGTTTGGCCGTCTTTGGATCAGCTCCGATCTACTCCAATAATCAGACGTATCGGCGTCGAGTACGGCTGTCAGTGGCCGTTACGTTAAGCGTCACGCTAAGCCTCTTGCGATAGGCACTCTGCCTGCACGCCGGCGAGCAAAACCGGGCGCTGGATCGCTCCGGCTCGTCCGATTTACCGCATCGCTCGCACGTCTTGCGCGGTGCAGGTGCGATTTCGCTATGGTCGCGCCCATGAAAAAACGGGGCTGCTTACGTGCGAATTATGTCCACGTACTCGGAGGCGCGACGAGTCGACGGTCGTACCCCGTACGAGATCAATCCGCCCGCCTCGGGAAACGCTCTGCTTCCGTAAACGATCGGCGGCCGGGTCGTTATGGCGCGCTCGGCGATTTGCCGACGATGACTCGCCAGCAATGCACCTTCCAGCGAGAGTAGGCGGCGTGCGCCAGTGTCCATGGCGGCTTCGACGCCGACCGACGCCTGCATCGGGTTTCACTGGAGCGAGGATTGGTTTCGTAGACGGGACAACACGGAAAGCTGCCGCTCCATTGTGAATATCGGTTCACAGAGGAACACGGCAAAAAAGTCGGGAACATCTGGGCACGAGGCTACTTACCTTTCGTCAAGTCTTGCGGCGGCTAAAGGAGGAGAGCCGATGAAACGCCCATTGATAGTACTTGCTGCGATCTTCGCTGTATCCATGAGTTTGCCCGCTTCTGCCATGCCAATCGCTCGTCTGGCGCCGCCCAGCGCGACAGAATCCGGAGTTGTGTCCGTACACTATGGCCATCATTATCATTATGGCTGGCACCATGGTCGAGGCCATCACTATGGCTGGTGGCGTGGCCGACATCACGGATGGAGGTAGAGCGCGGGTGCATTTCCTGCGAAAAAAAACATCCAGATGAAGAGCGGGAGGAACCGGCCAAGGATGAGGCTCGCAAGAAGATAATTGAGGAGTACGCAAACTCCCTTCGAGAACTCATCCTCCACCAAAAGGGCGCGGAGCCCGAAAGCTGCGCGCGGTCTGTGCCAGCATTGCGCCTCTACTAGCGGCCCACCTTGTTGGGGGCTCCGCTGGATCGGGGAACACCGCGGGGGGCTTCGCGTTTATTGTATCAAGCAAGAATGAGCCGGCTAGGCTTAACCCTACCTAACCGGCGTTAGCCGAGCGGTGATCGTTCCCCATTGCCACCGCTTCGGCCCGCGAGGTCCGGAGAGTGTCAGAGTAGTCCGGGCCTCGTTTGCCTGTAGGACGGCTTCCGTGGATGGCATCGGGAAAAGTAATCATGCCTAAGGTGGCTGCTGGCGCAAAGCGCGCTGATAGACGGTCTTTGCATGAGCGCCACCGCCTAGAAGTGCAATTGCGGCAATGGTTGGCCCAGTCGGCACGCTCCCATATTTCGGTGGCTGGTGAACTCGCCGCGACAATTGCGCACGAAATTAACCAGCCATTGGGTGCCATTCTTACCAATAGCGAGACGTTGGAGGCGGTGCTGCAATCGCCTGCGCCGGACTTGATGGAAGTGAAGGAAATAGCTGCCGATATCGGGCGCGACAGTCAACGCGCAGCCGACGTTATCCGGCACCTGCGAAATCTCTTGAAGAAATCGTCGCCTGTTGTGTAGCCCGAACTATGTCAGCTTTCGTGGCGGAAATGCGTTGGCTACCGCGAGCGCGTTGTGCTCGTTCGTTTCCAGGGCAATCTTTTGAGCAAGCATGATATCAGCCGCTACTAGCCGGCCAGTCGGCAGGAAACACCAAGCCACTTTGGGTCGGCCTGCGTCGTCGATCTCATAAACATTCGTCACATTCCGGTTGGTCATGCGGTTATATATCCGATATCGTCTCCGGCTGTCGCAACCGACGACTTCAAAATAGTCCTTATCATCAAACTGGGCTCGTTGATCTAGCGAGAGCCATTCTCGCAGAAGCCGCCTGCCACGAGCTTCCTTGGTGTTTTCGGCAAAGAAGTTCCGGTACAGCTCGCGTACTGCATCCGATCTGGATCGGCGAACGAGGAACATGCCCTCAACCGCCAACGAGGCGAGGAAAAAATAGAGTTTCTTCAGCAGTCGGATCGAACGACCTAACCTGGGAAACTTCGCCTGAAGCGGTGCGGACGGCAGCGGTAAAGCCAAGGCGCGTTAGCTCCCGAAACCGCATTTCCGCCTTTGCCAGTGCTAGTGCGTCATTTGGGTTGAAAGGATGGCGACTGTCGCCGGTGTGGTCCATCACGATCTGGATCGCCATTATCGTCCTCCCTAAGTGGCCGACTGGATCAAACGGATTGACATTGCACTTCCACAAGCCCGCTTGAGGCTTGACCTGAATCAAACGGTGCCGTCCGCGCGTCATTTGCGAGCTGCGCATTTCAAGTACGCACTACCACTGTGACTGACCCTGGCTCCCAACCCCCGAGCCGGGGCCGTTTGTTTTGCGCCCAGATCAAGGCGCGGTCCTGCGCACAGCGCGTATTTTTCAAACTCCATTTGAACGGAACCGGCGTCCCCGAGATTGTTGGTCGGGTGTGGAGCGATCCGATGCGTAAAATCATCTCACGGCTTGATGAACAGCAGCGCGAAGCCCTGGGTGAATTTGGCACTGCAGTATTTTCGGCGGGGCTTGTAGTTGCGGCCCTCAAAGGCTTTGTTGATCTCGTGATGTGAGCAGTGGCCTGATAGTGGGGCGAGCGTCCGGTGAGCTTGATTTGGATCGACCATCGCGCGAACCAAAAGATACCATTATTAGTCTGGGCGGACGCAAATAAGGAGATACGAGATGGGCATCTTGAGCTGGATCATCCTTGGTCTGATCGCAGGTTTCATCGGAAGCAAGATCGTCAACAGGCAAGGCCAAGGCTTCTGGCTGGATATCCTGCTTGGGATTATAGGCGCGTTTGTCGGAGGCTATCTGTTCAGTTTCTTTGGCAAGGAAGGTGTGACAGGCCTGAACCTCTACAGCATGCTTGTCGCGGTTGCTGGCTCCGTGGTCGTGCTTCTGATTTACAATTTGGTCCGCCGCTCGGTTTGATTTTACTCCAGTAAGCGCAATGACCTAGCGGCTTCCTTCCCGGCTTGATCGGCAACAGGATGATTGGCCATGAATCGCCCTCAAGGCGTGCGAGGCCTGCTGATCTATTGCGCTGACTATCGCTGCAGCCATTCGCCCTTTTGGGAAGCCCCACTGACGCTTGCGCCAGATCAAGCCGCGCACTTCTTGGCTCCATACCCTTACGCTGGCCTTAGCTCGCTGGCCGCGACAACCTTCGAGCCTGGGCCAGTCCGGCGCGGCCCTCCTTGCGGCGGCACAAAGCCGCGCCCGGGCTCGACAAGCCAAGAGGCTCGGCTAGGTAGCGGGCCTCCGAAATCGTAAGAGGAGGTAGCAATGATGAGGTTGGTTGCAGTTGCGTTTGTTCTGGCCGTGGCTTCATCCGCTCAGGCCATTCAGCCCGCGCTCATTCAGCAGACGAACGATGTCGTCATCAAAGTCCGGGAAGCGTGCGGACCCGGTTTTCACATGGTCGGTGGTACGTGCGTAAGAACCCCCGCCCGCCGTGCGGCGAGCAGGTGTGCACGGGGAGTGACTTGCTGACACCAGTGATGGCTTCGGGTCGCTAACCGCTAGCGGCGGGTCGGCGCTGGA
>Ga0306923_10002617_pt1 | contig 16615 bp, 12 predicted proteins | sample sta12Can44000108_FD_203841 | JGI IMG/M metagenome (GOLD analysis project Ga0306923, IMG submission 203841) | Lab enrichment of tropical soil microbial communities from Luquillo Experimental Forest, Puerto Rico - statanox.12C.anox.44.000.108 (v2)... | ecosystem: Environmental > Terrestrial >... | reverse complement strand
AGCAGCTTGCCGCGCACCGCCAAGTTCGCGTACCGCAGTCCCGGGTACTGAGCCGCCAGCATGCCGGCCAACCGGTCGGCCCAGCCAGCGAACCCGCCACCGGGTGCCGGATCGTTCAGGCCCTCGGTGAAACTGTCGCCGACCGCCACGAAGGACGCTATACCGGGGGAATCTGTGCAGAAATTGTCGTTCATACTTCTGTCTATGATGCCAGCTCACTACCTGGAATCAGTGATATGCGAGTCGTGACGGTTCCCACGGCGCTGCTGCTGGTCACCGTCGCGGCTTGCACGGGAACCAGTGCCGCGAGCGGCGCGGCCACCCCAGCGCAGCGGGCACCCGGCGGCACCGGAGCCAGCGCGCCGGTAATCCACCCGGCGGCCGCCTGGCCCGAATACAACCGGAACGCGGCGCGGACCGGCGTCGCCAGCGGCCTGCCGAAGGCCGGCCGGCTCAGCCACCGGTGGAGCGCCCGCCTCGATGGCGCCGTCTACGGCCAGCCTCTCGTGGTGGGCGGCCTTGTGATCGCGGCGACGGAAAATGACAGCGTCTACGCGCTCAACGAGTCGACCGGGCACGTGGTGTGGCGCAGGCACGTGGGCACGCCTGTCCCGCTGAGCAGCCTGCTGTGCGGCAACATCGATCCGGTCGGCATCACCGGCACGCCGGCGTACGACCAGCACACTGGCCTGGTCTACGCGGTCGCGGAAACCGCCGGCTACCGCCACGTGCTGTTCGGGCTGTCGGTGCGCGACGGCACCGTGCGGGTCCAGCGGGGCATCCCGGCGCCGGACGGCCATCCGGCCAACGACCTGCAGCGGCCGGGGCTGGCGATCGACGCCGGGCGGATCTACGTGGCGTTCGGCGGCCTGTACGGAGACTGCGGGCAATACAAGGGGTCGGTCGTCGGGATACCGGTGTCCGGCCGCGGCCGGACGATCAGCTGGCATACCCCTACCAGCAGGGAAGGCGCCGTCTGGGGCACCGCGGGACCCGTCACCGGCCATGACGGCGACCTGTGGATCTCCACGGGAAACGGCGCGGCGGGTCGCGGGCAGGCCTACGACGGCAGCGACTCGGTCACCCGGCTCAGCCCCGGGCTGGTCCGCAAGAGCCTCTTCGCGCCCGCCGTCTGGGCCGACGACAACGCCAGCGACCAGGACCTAGGGTCTACCCAGCCGGTGCTCGCCGCGGGGAACGCGGCGTTCATCATGGGCAAGCGCGGCGTCGGCTACCTGCTCGACGCCACCCGCCTGGGCGGCATCGGGCACCAGCGAGCGGCGCGGTCGATCTGCGCCGCCTACGGCGCGGCGGCCGTCCAAGGCCACACCGTCTATGAGCCTTGCGGCGACGGCAGCGGAATGGCCGCCATCACCGTGAACGCCGCGCGGAAGACGATCAACGTGCTGTGGCGCGGGCCGACCGGGGCGGCCGGCTCGCCGGTCGTCGGGGGCGGCGCCGTCTGGGTGACGCGCTACAGCGACACCGGCGGCACGCTGTACGAACTCAACCCGGCCACCGGCGCCGTCAAGAGCCAGCTCGCCGTCGGCCAAGGCCTGCCGCATTTCTCATCGCTGTCGCTGGCGGGCGGCATGGCGTTCCTGGGCACTCTGCACGGGATCGTCGCCGTAAGCGGAGCGTAAGCGTCGTGCTCGCGCAGATGCCGCCTTCCGATCGGGCAGACTAGTCGGATGCGAGCGGGAAAGCTGATCCCGGCCCTGATGGCCGCGGCGGTGTGCATGGTTACGGCGTGTACCAGCGGCAGCACGCCGCCGGGCGGTAGCACGCCGCCGGGCGACAGCGCGCCGCCGGGCGACAGCGCCGTGGCACCGCCTGCGCAGCACACGCTGGCCGCAACCGCGACTAGCGCGCCGGGAACCTACCCGGCAGCCGCCTGGCCCGAGTTCGATCAGAACGCGGCGCGGACCGGCATCGCCAGCGGCCTGCCAAAAGCCGGAGCGCTTAGCGAGCGGTGGACCGCCGACCTCGACGGCGCGGTTTACGGCCAGCCTCTCGTCGTCGGCGACGACGTGATCGCGGCGACCGAGAACGACAGCGTCTACGCGCTGAACGCGTCCACCGGAGCGGTGGTCTGGCACACGCAAGTCGGCACGCCGGTTCCGCTGAGCAGCCTGCCATGCGGGAACATCGACCCGCTCGGCATCACCGGCACGCCCATCTACGACCAGGACGACGGTCTGGTGTACGCGGTCGCGGAGACCAGCGGGTTTCACCACGTGCTGTTCGGGCTGTCGGTGCGAGACGGCAGCATCAAGGTGGAGCGCGACATCCCAGCGCCGGACGGCCACCCGCGGAACGACCAGCAGCGGCCGGGGCTGGCGATCGGCGCCGGGCGGGTCTACGTGGCGTTCGGCGGGCTGGCCGGCGACTGCGGCCAGTACATCGGCTCGGTCGTCGGGGTGCCGCTGTCCGGGGGCGGCCCGCTGGTCAGCTGGCACACCCCCACCAGCAGGGAAGGCGCTGTCTGGGGCACCGCCGGGCCCGTCACCGGGCCGGACGGCGACCTGTGGATCTCCACGGGAAACGGCGCGGCCGGCTCCGGCCAGCCGTACGACGGCAGCGACTCGGTCACCCGGCTCAGCCCCGGGCTGGTCCGCAAGAGCTTCTTCGCGCCCGCCGTCTGGGCCGACGACAACGCCAACGATCAGGACCTCGGGTCCACCCAGCCGGTGCTCGCCGCGGGGAACGCGGCGTTCATCGTGGGCAAGCGCGGCGTCGGCTACCTGCTCGACACCGCGAACCCGGGCGGCATCGGTGGCGAGCTGGCGTCGAAGCCCATCTGCGGGGCGTTCGGCGCGGCAGCCGTCGACGGTGACACGGTGTACGAGCCGTGCGGGGGTACTACCGCCATCACCGTGAACGCCGCGCGGAAGACGATCGACGTGCTGTGGCACGGCCCGCCGGACGCGAACGGCTCGCCGGTCATCGGCGGCGGCGCCGTCTGGGTGACGCATTACAGCGACACCAGCGGCAAGCTGTACGAACTCGACCCGGCCACCGGCGCCGTCAAGAGTCAGCTCGCCATCGGCGAGGGTCTGCCGCACTTCTCATCGCTGTCCCTGGCCGGCGAGAACGCGTTCCTGGGAACGCTGCACGGGGTGGTCGCCATCAAGGGGGCGTGACGGGCACCCGGGTAGAGGCATCACCGGCCCGTTCGGGATAATTATGCTTATCTAACTCACAGGGGGTAAGCGCTCCCTCAGCAGGATGTAGCGTTTCTGTTAAGTTTCGTTAGGGTCCCGCTAGCGCGGGCCCAGTTGCCGCTCCGGCGAGGTTTCATGGAGTGGTAGGCACGGTTGAGTCAGGAGGCGATGCATCGTGGCGGCGGTGCGTCGGATCGTAGTCGGGGTTCACGGGTCGCTGGGCAGCCTGCAGGCGCTGCGCTACGCGACGGAGGAAGCGCGGGCGCGGAAGGTGCCGCTGGTGCCGGTGATCGCCTGGGTCCCGCCCGGCGGCGAGATGGCCGAGCGGCGGACCCCCTCCCCCTACCTCCGCCGCGTGTGGGAGGACGCCGCCACGAAGCGGCTGGTCACCGCGTTCGAGGCGGGGCTTGGCGGCGTGCCGGACGACGTTGAGATAGAACCGTGCGTGGAGCGCGGCGAGACCGGCCCGGTCCTGGTGGACATCGCGGACCGGCCGGACGACCTGCTTATCATCGGGACCGGGCGCCGCTCGCTGGTCGGTCGCGCGCTGCGCAAGTCGGTCGGCCGTTACTGCCTCGCCCACGCCAAGTGCCCGGTGCTCGCGGTCCCGCCGTCGGCGCTGATGGACGAGATGAGGCACGGCCTCCGGCCGTGGTCGCTGCGTGGGCGGCACGCGCTCGTGTCGGACATCTCGGAGCTGACCGGCAACTGACCGGCAGCCGGCCGACCGCCGCGTACTCGGCGGTATAGACCGTCGTGCATGGGTTCCGTTAGGAAGCCGCGGCTGTCCGTATAGGACCTGCAAGGGCCGCAATTTTCCGCGCTTACCAGGGCTTTGATTAATCCGTCCGGGCTGCGTCCCGGGCCGCGGCCAACAGGTCATCCAGCGTTCAGCGGAACCGGGCCGCGCGGTAACAGCCTAGGAGTTGCGATGTCCGACCTCCTCTACGTCGGCCTGACGATCGTTGTCTTCGCCGCGCTCATCTTCCTGGTCAAGGGAGTTGAGCACTTTGAGCGCTGACAACTGGCTCGGCCTGATCGTCGGAATCCTGCTTACCGCCTACCTGGTGGTGGCGCTGATTAACCCGGAGAGGTTCTAGTGAGTGGCTCTCTGGCCGGCTTCTTGCAGGTCGGCCTGCTGATTCTCGCGCTAGCGGTCTGCTACAGACCGCTCGGCGACTACATCGCGCGCGTCGTGACGTCCGACAAGGACTGGCGCGTCGAGCGCGCCGTCTACCGCGTGATGGGCGTGGACGCCAAGGCCGACCAGCGGTGGAGCGTCTACCTGCGGTCCATGCTCGCGTTCTCCGCGATCTCGGTGCTCGCCGTGTACCTGCTGGAGCGGATCCAGGGGCACCTGTTCCTCTCCAATGGGATGCCCGCCGTGCCGCCGGCCCTGGCCTGGAACACCGCGGCGTCGTTCACGACCAACACGAACTGGCAGAACTACTCCGGCGAGACGACGATGGGCTACCTGACCCAGATGTCCGGCCTCGCCGTGCAGAACTTCATGTCCGCCGCGGTCGGCATCGTGGTCGCGATCGCGCTGGTACGCGGGTTCATGCGCTCGCGGACCGACCGGCTCGGCAACTTCTGGGTGGACCTGACCAGGATCACCATCCGGGTGCTGCTGCCTATGTCGGCCATCGGCGCGATCATCCTGCTGGCCGGCGGCGTGGTCGACAACTTCACCGCGACGCACGTGATTCACACGCTGACCGGCGGCACGCAGAACATGGTCGGCGGCCCGGTGGCTTCCCAGGAAGTCATCAAGGAGATGGGCAACAACGGCGGCGGCTTCTTCAACGCCAACTCGGCCCACCCGTTCGAGAACCCGAACCCGTTCACCAACTGGTTCGAGATCTTCCTCATCCTGGTGATCCCGTTCTCGCTGTGCCGCACGTTCGGCAAGATGGTCGGCCAGAACCGGCAGGGTTACGCGATCCTCTCGGTGATGGTGATCCTGTGGCTGTCGTCCGTGTCACTGGTCAGCTTCTTCGAGAACCAGCACTCCGGGGTCGCCCTGCGGGCGGCGGGCGCGGCGATGGAGGGCAAGAACGTCGTGTTCGGCATCCCGGCGTCGTCCTTGTTCGCAGCCTCGACAACGGTGACGTCCACCGGGGCGGTCAACTCGTTCCACGACTCGTTTACGCCGTTCGGCGGCGGCACCGTCCTGTTCAACATGATGATGGGCGAAGTCGTCCCGGGCGGTGTCGGCGCCGGCCTGTACGGCATCCTCGTCCTCGCCGTCGTGACGGTATTCATCGGCGGCCTGATGGTCGGCCGCACTCCCGAGTACATCGGCAAGAAGATCCGGCCGACCGAGATGAAGTACGCGGCGCTGTACATCCTCACCACGCCGTCTGCCGTGCTGATCGCCGCGGGCCTCTCGCTCGGGCTGAAGGTGCCCCGCGCGTCGATCCTCAACCCGGGCGCGCATGGCCTGACCGAGATCGTGTACGCGTTCACCTCGATGGCCAACAACAACGGCTCGGCGTTCGCCGGCCTTACCACGAATACCACCTGGTACAACACCGTGGGCGGGATCGTCATGCTGGTCGCGCGCTTCGCGCCCATGGTCTTCGCCCTGGGCCTGGCCGGATCACTGGCGAGACAGCAGACCGTACCGGAGAGCGTCGGCACCATGCCGACGTACAAGCCGCTCTTCGTCGGCATGCTCATCGGGGTCATTCTCATCGTCGTCGGCCTCACTTACTTCCCGGCGCTCGCTCTTGGCCCGTTCGCAGAAGGACTGCACTGATGGCAATCACAACCCCTACTGAGCCGCGTCCGCAGGCGGACCGGCAGGCGCCGGCGCAGCCGCGCCGGATCGGCGGCGGCCTGCTCGACCCGAAGATGCTGTGGAAGTCGCTGCCGTCCGCGCTCGCGAAGCTGGACCCGCGGGTCCAGCTCAGGAACCCGGTCATGTTCGTGGTCGAGGTCGGGGCGGTGCTGACTACCTACTCCGCGATCAGGACCAACACCGCGTTCGCCTGGACGATCGCCGTATGGCTGTGGCTGACGGTCGTGTTCGCCAACCTCGCCGAGGCCGTGGCCGAGGGCCGGGGCAAGGCGCAGGCGGCCACGCTGCGTGCCACCAAGCGGGACACCATGGCCAGGCGGCTGATCGACTGGAAGCCGGGCGCCGCTAATGTCCGTGAAGAGGAGGTACCCGGCACCGCGCTGACGCTCGGCGATCACGTGGTGGTCGAGGCCGGGCAGGTCATCCCCGGTGACGGGGATGTGGTCGAGGGCGTCGCGTCGGTCGACGAGTCGGCGATCACCGGCGAGTCCGCGCCGGTCATCCGCGAGTCCGGCGGCGACCGCAGCGCGGTCACCGGCGGCACCAAGGTGCTGTCCGACCGGATCGTCGTGAAGATCACCTCCAAGCCGGGCGAGACGTTCATCGACCGGATGATCGCCCTCGTCGAGGGCGCGTCGCGGCAGAAGACGCCGAACGAGATCGCGCTGAACATCCTGCTCGCCTCGCTGACGATCATCTTCCTGCTCGCCGTGGTGACGCTGCAGCCGATGGCCTACTACTCCGGCGCGCCGCAGTCGATCGTGATCATGGTCGCCCTGGTGGTGGCGCTGATCCCGACCACGATCGGCGCGCTGCTTTCGGCGATCGGCATCGCCGGGATGGACCGGCTGGTGCAGCGCAACGTGCTGGCCATGTCCGGCCGTGCCGTCGAGGCCGCCGGCGACGTGAACACGCTGCTGCTGGACAAGACCGGCACGATCACCATCGGGAACCGGCAGGCCAGCGAGTTCTTGCCAGTTCCCGGCGTATCGGTCGAGGAACTCGCGGACGCCGCGCAGCTGTCCTCGCTGGCGGACTACACGCCGGAAGGCCGGTCGATCGTGGTGCTGGCCAAGCAGCGGTTCGGGCTGCGCGAGCGGTCGGAAGGGGAACTGCCCGGCGCTCATTTCGTGGAGTTCACCGCGCAGACCCGGATGAGCGGCGTGGACCTAGCCGACGGGCGTCAAGTCCGCAAGGGCGCGTCGAGCGCCGTCCGGGAGTGGATCCGGGAGTCCGGCGGCGTGCCGCCGGCCGAGCTCGGACAGATGGTGGACGCCATCTCCGCCGCCGGCGGCACCCCGCTGGTGGTGGCGGAAAAGCACGACGGGACCGCCCGGGCGCTCGGCGTGATCCACCTCAAGGACATCGTCAAGGAGGGCATCTCCGAGCGGTTCGCAGAGCTGCGCAGGATGGGCATCAAGACGGTGATGATCACGGGTGACAACCCGCTCACCGCCAGGGCCATCGCCGAGGAGTCCGGCGTGGACGACTTCCTCGCCGAGGCCACGCCCGAAGACAAGATGGCGCTCATCAAGAAGGAGCAGGCGGGCGGCCACCTGGTCGCGATGACCGGGGACGGCACCAACGACGCTCCGGCCTTGGCGCAAGCCGATGTCGGCGTGGCGATGAACACCGGCACCTCTGCCGCCAAGGAGGCCGGGAACATGGTTGACCTGGACTCCAATCCGACGAAGCTCATCGAGATCGTCGAGATCGGCAAGCAGTTGCTGATCACGCGAGGCTCGCTGACCACGTTCTCGATCGCCAACGACGTGGCGAAGTACTTCGCCATGCTGCCGGCCATGTTCGAGGCCGTGTACCCGGGCCTGTCCAAGCTGAACATCATGCACCTGTACAGCCCGACCTCGGCGATCACGTCGGCGATCATCTTCAACGCGCTGATCATCATCGCGCTGATCCCGCTGGCGCTGCGCGGCGTCCGGTACACGCCCTCATCGGCGAGCGCGCTGCTGCGCAGGAACCTATGGATCTACGGCCTCGGCGGGCTGATCATCCCGTTCATCGGCATCAAGATCATCGACCTCATCATCATGCACATTCCAGGGATCGGTAGCTGACATGTCACGTCTACCCACATGGGCCGCCCAGCACATCGCCGCCATCCGCGCGATCATCGTGCTGACCCTCATCACCGGCTTCGTGTACCCGGTCGTGATACTGGGCATCGGCCAGGCGGCCTTCCACAACCAGGCCAACGGGTCGATCGTCTCCTACAACGGCAAGGTGGTCGGCTCCAGCCTGCTCTGCCAGGAGTTCGTGGACTCGAAGGGCAACCCCCTCCCGCAGTACTTCCAGCCCCGGCCGTCCACCGCGTCCAGCTCGTCGGTAAAGAACGACTACGGCTGCGACCCGAACTACTCCGGAGCGTCCAACCTCGGGCCGAACAACCCGACGCTGCTGAAGAACGTCGAGGCCTACAAGAAGGCCTACGCGGCGTTCAACCACGTCAGCGAGTCGAGCGTGCCGCCGGACGCGGTTACCACGTCTGCCTCCGGGCTGGACCCGTACATCTCGCCGCAGAACGCGGCCGACCAGGAGGCCCGGGTCGCGGCGGCCAGGCACCTGCCGCTGTCGCAAGTGAAGAACCTGGTCGCCAGCCACACCCAGGGCAGGACGATCGGCTTCCTGGGCGAGCCACGGGTGAACGTGCTCCTGCTGAACATCGCCCTCGACCAGCTGTCCGCTTCGTCGAAGCCTGGCTCCTGAGGCAGGGCGGGCGATGACGGTCTCGGCGTCCGGTCAGCCGGAATTCTCCCGGCCGACCGGACGCCCGATCCCGCGGATCCTCGTGGTAGAGGACCAGCCGCAGCTGCTGCGGGCGCTGAGCATCAACCTGCGCGCCAGGCAGTACGAGGTGCTGACCGCGGCCACCGGCCGGGACGCCCTGGCCGTCGCCGCGGCCACCCCGCCAGACGCGATGATCCTCGACCTGGGCCTGCCCGACGTGGACGGCACCGAGGTGATCGTCGCGTTCCGCGGCTGGTCGCAGGCGCCCATCATCGTGCTGTCCGGGCGGACCAGCCCCGGCGACAAGATCGGCGCGCTCGACGCCGGCGCCGACGACTACGTGACCAAGCCATTCGCGATGGGCGAGCTGCTTGCGCGGCTCCGCGCCGCGCTCCGCCGCGACGAGGTCTCCGGCGGCGGTGCGGGTGCCGTAGCCACGATCGGCCGGTGGGCGATCGACCTGTCCGCGCACACCATCCGCCCGTCAGAAGATGTCCGAACGGACCCGGCTGACTCCCCGGCCTCACGCCTCACTCCGACCGAGTGGCGGATCCTTGGCATCCTGCTGCGCCGCCCGGAACAGCTCGTCAGCTCGGCCCAGCTGCTGGCCGGCGTGTGGGGTCCTGGCTTCGAGAACAGGACCAACTACCTCCGCTTCCACATGGCACGGCTGCGCCGCAAGCTGGAGGACGATCCGTCCCGGCCACAGCACCTGCTGACCGAACCGGGCATGGGCTACCGGTATCAGCCGTAGCTTTTCGGCACGGCTGAGGCAGAATTACCGGTAGTCTCGGCGTGCGGTGTCGCCGGGCGTCTTGGGGAGCATGGATGGAGCCGCTGTCCGCGAATGACCCTCGTACGGTGGGGGAGTTCCAGCTGCGCGCCCGGTTGGGTGCGGGTGGCATGGGGCGCGTCTACCTGGGCTTTTCTCCGGCCGGGCGAGCGGTGGCCATCAAGGTCGTGCACCCGGAGCTCGCGCGCGACGTCGAGTTCAGGCAACGGTTCGGCCGTGAGGTGGCGGCCGCGCGCGCGGTCAGCGGCATGTATACCGCCCCCGTGGTCGCCGCGGGGCTGAATGAAGACCCGCCGTGGCTCGCGACCGCCTATGTGCCCGGCCCCTCGCTGGCCGATGTCGTCTCGCGGTACGGGGCGCTCCCTGAAGCGGCCGTGTGGCGGCTCGCCGCCGGGCTGGCCGAGGCGCTGCGCGCGGTGCACGCGTGCGGCGTCGTGCACCGCGACCTCAAGCCGGCCAACGTCCTGCTCGCCGGGGACGGGCCGCACGTCATCGACTTCGGCATCTCCCGCGCGTTCGAGGGGACGTCGGTGACCGCCGCCGGGATGGTGGTGGGCACGCCCGGCTACATGTCACCGGAACAGGCCGAGGGCGCCCAGGCCGGGCCGCCGAGTGACGTGTTCTCCCTGGGCTGCGTGCTGGCCTTCGCGGCGACCGGCACCGCCCCGTTCGGCGGCGGGAGCGCGGCTTCGGTGCTGTACCGGGTGGTCAGTGGACAGCCGGACCTGACCGGGGTCCCGGGCCGGCTGCGGGACGTGATCGCGGCCTGCATGACGAAGAACCCGGCGCAGCGACCTGGACTCGCGGCGCTCGGCGCCATGATCACTCAGGCCGGGCCGGCCGTCACCGCGACGGTGACCTCGTTCTGGCCGCCGCCGCTGGCCGAGATCATCCGGGCCGCCCAGGCGTACCCGACACAGGTATCGCCGGCCCCCTCGGGCATCGCGCCGGACGGCATGGGCCCGGCGGGGATGGGCCCGGGGCCGGGCGGGATGGCGCCGGGCGGCGTGGGCTCGACCGGGATGGCGCCGGGCGGTCCCGTACCGGCGGTTCCCGGCCAGAACGGCATGGTGCAGGACGGTTACCACGCGATGGCGACCGCGAGCATGGTCGCGCGGCAGCCCGGCGCCGCGCCGCCGCTGGGCGGTACCGGCGCCGCGCCGCCGCTGGGCGGTAGCGGGGCCGCGCCGCCGCTGGGCGGTACCGGCGCGGCGTTCGGGATGACCGGAGCGCCGGCTTACGGCGCCGCGGCCCCGATGCCCCCGGGAAGTTCCGCGGGTGCCGGTTCATGGCCGCCGGGGAACCCGGCGACTCCGTGGCCGCAGGCCCCGGCCGGGGACGCGATGTCCCGCTACACGCCCGCGCCGCAGCGGCCGTGGCGGCCCACGCCAGTGCTCGCCGCGGCCTGGCTGATGTACGCCGGAGCGGCCGCGAGCCTGCTGGCCATGTTCATTGACATCGCGGTCATCGGCCAGGTCAAGACCGACTACCTCAGGCATCATCCGTTCGTGAACCCGGCGAACGCCAACAGCCTCGCTGGCGCTGGCGTCTTGGGCGTGCTCATCGGCTCGCTGATCAGCATCGGCCTGTGGCTCTGGCTGGCGGCGGCCTGCAAGCGGGGGTACGGCTGGGCGCGGACGGTCGGGACGGTCTTGTTCGGCGTCAACACCCTCAGCTTCCTCGCCACGGTCGGCAGGCCGGGCATCGCCTCGATCAAGTCCATCCATTTCCTGATATGGCTGATCGGCCTGGTAACGGTGATATTCCTGTGGCGCCGCCAGTCAAGCGACTACTTCGCCAACCGCCGCTAATCCCGCCCGCCAACCTGCCGATTTAGCGTTCGACCTGCTCTACCGTGGTCGATTACGCGATCGGCGTGCACTCGTGGGGCCGACTGCGCGATCGGGCATAGCGGCTGCGGGTGATCGCCTGCCGTCCGGCATCCCGCGCCACAGCGGCCACATTGGTGAGCCTCCCACCCGCAGCCCTGGCGCCCCGCCGGGCACCATCACCGGGGGCGGCGATAACGCGAAAGGTTTCCCGGGCCAGGGCCCGCAGGAACTTTCGCGCTAATCTCGCCGCCCGGCGCCGCCACCGCACCGTGCAAGGGCCAGAGTCGGTGAGCCGCCTCAATCATCAAGCGGCGGACGGAATCCGGGCGTCAGCCATTGGTGTGTTGGCGCGTCCCCCTCTGTCCAGGCCAGAAGCGCATTCGGCAGGTCGCGTCCGCGTCATCCGGTGCATGGATGGTGTTAAGGCTTTACTAGTGACCAGCGAGTTTGACGCACTATTGAGGTATGTCCGCACTACCTGAAGGCCGCACCACGCCCCGCGGGCAGTTGCGGATCTACCTGGGCGCCGCGGCCGGAGTCGGCAAGACCTACGCCATGCTGGGCGAAGGGCACCGGCGGAGCGAGCGCGGCTCGGATGTCGTCGTCGGGTTCGCCGAGAGCCACGGCCGACCGCAGACCGAGTCCCTGCTCGACGGGCTCGAGATCGTCCCGCGGAAACGGCTTACCTACCGCGGCGCCACCTTCGAGGAGATGGACGTCGACGCGGTACTGGCCCGCAAGCCGCAGATAGCCCTCGTCGACGAGCTCGCGCACACCAACGTGCCAGGGTCGCGTAACGCGAAACGCTGGCAGGACATCGAGGAGCTGCTCGACGCCGGCATCGACGTGATCTCCGCGGTCAACATCCAGCACCTGGAATCGCTCAACGACGTGGTCGAGCAGATCACCGGTGTACCGCAGCGCGAGACCGTGCCGGACGCGGTCGTGCGCGCCGCCGACCAGGTTGAGCTGGTCGACATGACGGCCGAGGCGCTGCGCCGCCGGATGGCGCACGGCAACATCTACCCGCCGGAGAAGATCGACGCGGCGCTCACCAACTACTTCAGGACCGGGAACCTGACCGCGCTGCGCGAGCTGGCCCTGCTCTGGCTGGCCGACAAGGTCGACGACGGGCTGCAGAAATACCGCGCCGAGCATGACATCAAGAAGACCTGGGAGGCCAGGGAGCGAGTCGTCGTCGCGCTCACCGGCGGCCCGGAGGGCGACACGCTGATCAGGCGCGCCGCCAGGATCGCGGCCCGGGCAGCCGGCGGTGACCTGCTGGCGGTGCACGTGACCAAGTCCGACGGGCTCACCGGCGCGAATCCGGCGAACCTCGCCCGGCAGCGGCAGCTCGTCGAGTCCCTCGGCGGCACCTATCACCAGGTCGTCGGCGACAACATCTCCGAGGCGCTGCTCACGTTCGCGCGCGCGGAGAACGCCACCCAGCTCGTGCTCGGCGCGAGCCGACGCTCGTGGCTGCTGGCGCTGCTCACCGGGCCGGGGATCGGGTCACGGACCATTCATGACTCCGGCCCGATCGACGTGCACATCGTGACCCACTCGCACGCCGCCAGCCGCTGGGGGCTGCTCCCCCGGTCCCGCGGCGGAATAACGCCGCGCCGCCAGATCGCCGGTTACGTCCTAGCGGCCGCCCTCGCCCCGCTAGTGACCGTGATCCTGGCCAACATGCGGACCAGCCTCAACCTCACCAGCGACGTGCTCGCCTACCTCCTCGCGGTCATCGCGGTCGCGGTCACCGGCGGTTTCGTGCCCGCCCTGCTCGAGGCCATCGTCGCGTCGCTGCTGCTGAACTACTACTTCACGCCGCCGATCCACGAGTGGACGATCGCGGAGGCGAACAACGCGCTGGCACTCGGCGTGTTCGTCGCCGTCGCGCTGATCGTCAGCTGGGTCGTCGACATCGCGGCGCGGCGCACTAAGCAGGCGGCGCGCGCCAACGCCGAGTCCGAGCTGCTCGTGACCACGGCGGGCAGCATTCTGCGCGGGCAGGGCGCGCTTGACGCGCTGCTCGACCAGACCAGGGAAGCGTTCGGTATGCGGTCGGCGAGCCTGCTCGAGTGCCGGGGACGCGGCCCGACCGCCGACTGGGCCGTCGTCGCCTCGGCGGGCGACGACCCGGTGCGCCGCCCCGACGACGCCGACGTAGACGTGCCGATCACCGACACGCTCTCGCTCGCGCTCGCCGGGCGGCCGCTGCCCGCGGGAGACCGACGGGTGCTCGGCGCGTTCGCCGCCTACGCCGGAGTCGCGCTCGACCAGCAGCGGCTCGCCGCCCAGGCGGAGGCCGCCAAGCCGCTCGCCGCCGCCGACCGGATGCGGACCGCGCTGCTCGCCGCGGTCAGCCACGACCTCCGCACGCCGCTCGCCTCGGCCAAGGCGGCGGTCACCTCACTGCGGTCCCCGGACGTGCGCTGGGACGCCGCCGACACCGAAGAGCTGCTCGCCACCGCCGACGAGTCCCTCGACCGGCTCACGCACCTGGTGGAGAACCTGCTCGACATGAGCAGGCTGCAGGCCGGCGCCCTGTCGCTGTTCCCGCGCCCGTCCGGCCTGGACGAGATCGTCGCCCGCGCGCTCGACAACCTGGACCCGCTCGGCCGCGACATCACGGTGGAGATCCCCGAGTCGCTCCCCGCGGTATACGCCGACCCTGCGATCCTGGAACGCGTTGTCGTCAACCTCACCGAGAACGCGCTAAGGTACTCTCCGGCGGGCAAGCCGCCGCTGATCACCGCCAGCTCACTAGGTGACCGTGTCGAGCTTCGTGTGGTCGACCGCGGGCCGGGCATACCCGAAGAGGACAGGGAACGGATGTTCGTGCCATTCCAGCGGCTTGGTGACACCGACAACACAACCGGTGTGGGACTCGGGCTCGCCCTGTCCCGCGGACTGACCGAGGCCATGGGCGGCACGCTGACCGCCGAAGACACCCCGGGCGGCGGGCTGACCATGACGGTCTCGCTGCCCGTGGCGGCTGGCGACTAGGGGGGCGGCCGTGACACGAGTGCTCGTCGTGGACGACGAGCCGCAGATCCTGCGCGCGCTGCGGATCAACCTGCGGGTGCGGCAGTACGAGGTGCACACCGCCGCCACCGGGGCCGAGGCGCTGGAGGTCGCGGCGGCGCACCCACCAGACCTGGTGATCCTTGATCTCGGGTTGCCCGACATGGAGGGCGTCGACGTGATCGCGGGGCTGCGGGGGTGGACCACCGCGCCCATCATCGTGCTGTCCGGGCGAGCCGACAGCGCCGACAAAGTGGAAGCGCTCGACGCCGGAGCGGACGACTACGTGACCAAGCCCTTCGGCGTGGAGGAACTGCTCGCCCGGATGCGGGCGGCGACCCGCCGAACCGGCCCTGCGGAGGACCCGCCCCGGGTGCGGCTCGGCGACATCACCGTCGACCTCGCGGCCAAGCGGGTCACCAAGGACACCGGGCATGACGGAGGCGCCGACGTCAGGCTGACGCCGACCGAGTGGCATCTGCTCGAGGTGCTGCTGCGCAACCCCGGCAGGCTGCTCAGCCAGAAGCAGTTGCTGCACGACGTGTGGGGGCCCGGCTACGACAACGCGAGCGGCAACTTGCGGCTGTACATGGCCCAGCTGCGGCGGAAGCTGGAGCCGGACCCCGCGCGGCCGCGGTGGCTGATCACCGAGCCGGGCATGGGATACCGCTATCAGCCCCCAGATCAGGACTCCGATCAGGACTCGGGCCGGGAGTCCGGCAGCACCGTCCGGTAATGCAATGTTTGGCCCCGGTCACCAGGGGAGTTCGCGGCCGTCCCGGGTGAAGGTGCCGGTCGGGCCGCCGTTCGGCAAGGTCACCGCCCACAGCACACTGGCGGCGCCCTGGGCGTAGGTGCGGCCACCGCCCTGGGCGCCGTCGCCGGATGTCCAGCCGGGGCACACCGCGTTGACGAGGATGCCGTCCCGGTAGAGCTCACCGGCCAGCAGCCTAGTCAGCGCGTTGAGCGCTGCCTTGGAGACGCTATAAGCGGGGTAGCCGCCCCGCATCAGCGCGATCGAGCCGCCTTCGCTCGACACGTTCACCACCCGGGGCCGCGGGCTCGAGCGCAGCAGCGGCAGCAGGGTCTGCGTAACCCGCCAGGCGCCGAACAAGTTGATGTCGAGCGCCTCGGCCACTGGCGACAGGTCCGTCGTGCCAGCGATCGCATACTGGTCAGGCGGCGTCGACGCGTTGTTCACGATCGCGTCCACGCGGCCGTAACGCTCCTTGACCCACTCCCCCAGCTGCCTGATGTTGACCGAATTGTCGACCTCGACATGACACGGCGTGACCCGATCGCCTTCGGGGTCGATCTCCTTGGCCGCTAGCTCCCCCCGGCGCAGGTCTCGTGACCCCAGCACGACCGCGTAGCCCCGCGCGGCGAGCTGCCGACAGACCTCGAGGCCGATGCCGCGATTCCCGCCGGTCACCACGGCTACCGGCAGTTGAGAGCGCGCTGGCATCGTCACCGACCAGGTGCCGTGGAGAAACTCATGCCGAACATCTTGCCATCCGAGAGCCGCTATCGGGCCTTCTGTTATCTCTCGGTAGCCTTGGCGCTATTTTTGGTAACGATGCCTTCAGTGAGGAACCGGCCGCCTCCGCGGCGAGCGCATCCAGCCGGTAGCGCAGCCTGCACAGCACCACCTTGTCGGTGCCCCGGCGGATCGCCCGGTCCAGGATCAGGCCGCGCTGATTGTGCAGCAGCCACTGCCACCAGTGCGCCGGCTGCACCTCCGGGATAAGCACCACCAGCCGGTGATACTTGTCCTCCGCCTCGACGGACCGGAGGAATGACACGATCGGCTTGGCTATCGACCGGTGCTCGGACCGCAAGGTGATGAGCGGCACCTCGGGCCGCCACGCCTCCCACTCCTCGCGGAAGGACACGTCGGCCGGCGGCTCGTCGTCGGGATCGGTGAACATCACGGTCACCGCGATCACGTCGTCGCCCAGCGACAGCGCCGCGGAGATGCCCTCCGCGGTCAGCCTGGACAAGCCCATCACCGGCACCACGACCAAGGACGCCTGCTTCACCGGCGGCGGCGGTATCTGGCCGATCCCCAGCTGGGCACCGATGCGCACGTACGCCCGGCGAATCGTGACGAACAGCAGCACGAGCAGCGGGATGATCAGCGCGACCAGCCATGCGCCTTGCAAGAACTTGCTGACCAGCTCGATCACCGTGGCGGCGAACGTCAGCAGGGCCCCGAAGCCGTTGATGCACGCCCGGATGATCCAGCCGG
>Ga0306923_10002614_pt1 | contig 16617 bp, 16 predicted proteins | sample sta12Can44000108_FD_203841 | JGI IMG/M metagenome (GOLD analysis project Ga0306923, IMG submission 203841) | Lab enrichment of tropical soil microbial communities from Luquillo Experimental Forest, Puerto Rico - statanox.12C.anox.44.000.108 (v2)... | ecosystem: Environmental > Terrestrial >... | reverse complement strand
GTAGCGTTCAAAACCCGCCGTCGCCAGCGTCAGCTGCTTCATCGCCCCCCAACCTATGCGCGCCAATCCATCTCGCCGCGGATTATATCACGATCACTGGCCAATGGCTTTTGCAGAGGTTCCCTAGCGTAAGGCCATTGCGCCGAAGGGTTCGGGATTATGGTCCGAGATCGGGAGCCGTCTTCTGGTTGGGGTGGCTGATCCGACTACGCTTAACACCTCTCACGACAACTCACCGAAATATACCTCTCCTCGCTCGATCCGGTGGAATGACGCGACTAACTAGGCTTTAGCACCACAGCGGGCGCTTCTAGCTGACATGTCGGTTCGGCTGTCGATGGGTGGGAGACGCAAGATGCCGATCAGAAAAGAGCTGGCAACGATTACCGATCTGGAGACGGGCGCGCGCGTCATTCCCAGCGGATCAGATCTCTATCGGCAAGGTGATATCTGTTCCACTTACTATGTCGTCCTGAGCGGTTGGATCGCCCTGTCTGCACTGCTCGACGACGGCTCTTGCCAGATTTTGGATTTCGCGCTTCCGGGCGCGGTACTTGGGTTTCAGCCTGGAGCGGGCGCTCCGATGTATCATTCCGCCCGTTGCCTGTCGGTCGTGCGCGTCTATGCTTTTCCCCGAGGTAAGCTGGACACGATCATCGAAAGCAATCCACGCCTCGCTGTTCTGCTCTGCCGCGAAATCGCCGGCGATGAGGCGCGCGCTCACGATCATCTCACCAACCTTGGGTTGCGAGGGGCAAGGGAGCGCATCGCCCGTCTCTTGCTTGAGATCTATGTGAGGGTACGCCGTCGGCTTCCCGCCGAGCCGGGTGAGATCATACAGCTGCCGTTGAGCCAGGGCCATATCGGCCAAGCTCTCGGTCTTACCTACGTTCATGTCTGCCGGACGCTGCAGATCCTGCGCGAGCAAAAGATCGTCCGCTTCGCCAACCACCGGCTCGAAATCATCGATCCGCCAGCTTTGGTGGCAGCTGCGGGGATCGAGGTCGATGCCCTCGATTGCCAGGACCATGTTGGCTTCCCCGAACCCGCCCGAGCGCATTTTCCGGCCGAGCGGCATGCAACGCGCTGGTTGCCTGCCGGGTGGATGCCCATGGAAAACAATACGCCGTCCCGCATGGCTCTCGTCTCGCAGGCGAAAGCGGCATGAGCGCGACGTTAGAAGGATTTCGCCACTGTCGCTGTCAGGAGCTCGACTTTGCGGAGCAGCGCCGCAATCAGACCGTCACAATACCGTCTACCGATGACCGTTGGGCCATGCAGAGCCACGCTGCCGTACTTACTCGGATGCCACCAGTGACGTGGCCGAATGAAGCACGACCACTGAGATCGGCGTCGCGCTCGAAAACGAAATCCGTGTCTGGGCTTCTCCCCAACCCAGTGGCACGGCAGACGATCGAACATGTGTCCCGGGCGGAAGCAGTGTTTGTCGAACCGTTCACCCTGGCAATGGGAAGAAAGCAGATGTCACAAATCGAGTTCGAGTGCCGCATGACATGGTTCCAGGCGGCCATCGCGTGGTGGGACGCGCAGACGCGCGCGCTCATCAAGCTGTACAACAGCGGCGTGTTCCGGCTGTCTTTCGTCGAGGAGGTAGCGTGATGACCCTTTACATCTGTGCTGTCCTGCCGGTGTAGACGGCGGCTATAATCATACGCAGATGGAGCCGTGGGTGAATGCTGCGGCAAATCTCATCACTCGGTCTTATAATCGAGCGGGGGACTCGCTGGGCTGGCGCTCAAGGTCTGCTCTATACCGTGTGCTCGGACCGCTCGCCGAGCGCGCTTTCGGGTATGCAGCAGACGCGACCAGCCAGCAGTTCAGCTTTAGAATGGAACACCCAAATGATCAATTGGCCCAACATGCTGCATGACATGGAACACTGGGCTGACGGCTTTCTAACCGGAGCTGCCGCCACATCACTGATTGCGATCGCCGGGTTGGCCATCGTGTTGCTCGCTCGCGCGATGTGAAGCGTGTGTATTTGGCGTTCGCGCTCACGGTCGTGAAAAGCACACCCCAAGGTGCCCTGCGTTGATGCAAATTAAAAAGGCTGGGGTTCTGGATACGATAGTGCTCGCTCAGCCGTATCTCAGAGGCCCTCTGAACTGTCCTGTCCGTGCACACCTCGTGTTTCTTCCAGTGACGCTAGCTTGCCCAAGCGGCGCAGATGTCGTTCGGCCTGGCTGAACTTTGCCTCCAGGAAGGTCTGCACCAGGTCCCAAGCCACAGCCGGGCCCACTGTCCGGCCACCCATGCAGATAATATTCATGTGATCGTCTTCCGCCCCCTGACGGGCGGAGAAATGATCGTGGATCAGTGCGGCGCGGACGCCGGGAATCTTGTTTGCACAGACAGATGCCCCAACGCCGCTGCCGCAGATGGCCACGCCGCGCTCGACCTGCCCTGCCGCGACAGCCCGGGCGAGCGGAGTGACATAGTCCGGATAGTCGTCGTCGAGGCCCAGGCTTTGCGCACCAAAATCGATAACCTCATGGCCAGCCGTCCGGAGCTGGACAACCAGTTCCTGCTTCAGGCCATATCCGCCGTGATCAGTGGCGATGCCGATGCGCATATCGGTGTTTCCTATATCAATTTACTTTGAGTTTGCGGTAGCGGCGGATCAGCGCATTCGTCGAACTATCGTGGCCAAGCTTGGGCTCGGCTTTGCTGTCGAGTTCGGGGATGATGCGCAGGGCCAGCACTTTGCCGAGCTCCACACCCCATTGGTCAAACGAGTCGATGTGCCAGATCGCGCCTTGGGTAAAAACGCTGTGCTCATAGAGAGCGACGAGCTTGCCAAGCGTTGCGGGGGGTCAGCCGCTGCAGGAGGATCGTATTGGACGGACGATTGCCCTCGAAGGTGCGGTGGGGCACGAGCCAGTCAGGCGATCCCTCGGCGCGGATTTCCTCTGGAGTCTTGCCGAAGGAGCGAGCGCCTCGCCCTGGGCGAAGACGTTTGCAAGCAGCATGTCATGCTGTTGGCCCACCGGGTTCAGCGGCTGGGCGAAGGCGATGAAGTCGCAGGGGATCAGCCGGGTTCCCTGATGGATCAGCTGATAAAACGAATGCTGGCCGTTGGTGCCGGGCTCACCCCAATAGATTGGCCCGGTGTCGCAGGCGACGCGGTCGCCGTCGAGCGTCACATGCTTGCCGTTACTCTCCATCGTCAATTGCTGGAGATAGGCGGGGAAGCGCTTGAGATACTGCTCGTAAGGGAATACGCCGATGGTCTCGGCGCCAAAGAAGTTGTTGTACCAAATCGCCAGCAGGCCCATCAGCACCGGGAGATTGCGCTCGAATGGTGCGGTACGAAAATGCTCGTCGATCTCGTGAAAACCACCGAGCATCGCGCAGAAGTTTTCCGGGCCCATCGCGATCAGCGTCGAGAGACCGATCGCCGAATCCATCGAGTAGCGACCCCCGACCCAATCCCAGAACGGGAACATGTCGGCGGTGTCGATGCCGAACGCCGCCACCTCGGCCGTATTCGTCGAGGCGGCAACAAAATGCCGGGCGATCGACTTTTCGTCTCCGCCGAGGCCGCCGAGCGAACCAAGCGCGCGCCGCGCGCGCGTTGGTCATCGTCTCCAAGGTTGTAAAGGTTTTGGAAGAAACGATAAACAGCGTCTCCGCCGCGTCGAGGTCGCGCACCGCCTCGGCAAAATCGGTGCCGTCGACATTGGAGACAAAGCGGAAGTCCATGGCGCGATCGCTATAGTGCTTGAGCGCTTCATAGGCCATCACCGGTCCGAGATCGGAGCCGCCAATGCCGATATTCACGACGTTGCGGATCCGCTTGCCGGTATGGCCTTTCCATACGCCGTTGCGGATCTGGGTGGAGAAGTCGGCCATCCTGTCGAGCACGGCGTGGACCGCGGGCACGACATTCTCGCCGTCAACCAGAATAGATGCAGCTCTCGGGGCCCGCAGCGCCACGTGCAGGACGGCCCGCTGTTCCGAGATATTGATCTTCTCTCCCCGGAACATGGCATCAATCCGCGCGCGCAAGCCGACCGCTTCCGCCAGATCTAGGAGCAATCTCAGGGTCTCCGCGGTGATGCGGTTTTTCGAGTAATCGAGGTAGATCCCTGCGGCCTCTTTGCTCATCTGTTCGCCGCGCTTCGGATCCTCCGCGAAGAGTTTGCGCAAGTGCAGGTTGCGGATATTGCCATAGTGGGCTTTGAGGGCCTTCCAAGCCGGTAGTTCGGTCAGTGGCTCGGTGCCTGCAGTCATGGCCTCTCTCCTTGCCTTTCCGGTAAAGTGTTGAATTCGAAGGACGCCCGATTTGAGGTTTTCGTCAAATCATGGAGCCATTGGAAGGCTGTCGGCGTCAGCATGTCTTCGGTGCAGCGCCAGCGCCAGTTGCCCTCGACCCGCCCAGGGACATTCATCCGGGCCTCGGCTCCGAGGCTGAGCACATCTTGCAGCGGCACGATCGCAAGCGCGGCGGCCGAGGACCACGCCAGTTCGATCAATGCCGGCGCTGCGTCGATGCTGCGGCCTTCCGGCCGGTTCAGATGCCGCCAAAGAAAGTTCCGCTGGGAGGCAGGCATTTCTTCGTACCACTCGCGCGTCGGGGGATTGTCGTGGGTGCCGGTGTACACGACCGTATTAGAGATGTAGTTGTCCGGCAGGTGCGGGTTATCCGAATGTCTATCGAAGCCGAACTGCAGCACCCGTGTCCCAGGCAGACCGAACTGGTCGCGCAGTGCGGAAACGTCAGGCGTGATCAGCCCCAGATCCTGGGCAATAAACGGCAGACCGCCCAGTGCTTTCTTCACCGCAGCGAAAAACTTGGCGCCCGGACCGGGCACCCATTGGCCGGATTGCGCCGTGCGCGCTCCGGCGGGTACATGCCAGGCGGCCGCGAAACCGCGGAAATGGTCCAGTCGTACGGCATCCACATGTGCCAGAAGCGCCCGCAGACGATCGATGCACCAGCGGTAACCGGTATTGCGTAGTGCGTCCCAATCATAGACCGGATTTCCCCAGAGCTGCCCCGTGGTGCTGAAATAATCAGGCGGAACACCCGCGACAAAACGCGGCCTGTGCTGCTCGTCGAGCAGGAACAGCTCCGGGTTGGCCCAGACATCGCTCGAATCGGGGGACACGAAAAAGGGTAGATCGCCGATCAGGCGCAAATCTTTGGCGTGGGCATGCTCCTTCAGCCGCTCCGCTTGGCGGAACAGCAGGAATTGGGCAAACCGAATCTGATCGATCTGGTTCGCCAGCTCCTGGCGCGCACGCGCCAGAGCCGCGGGAAGGCGGCCGACCAGCTCTGGCGGCCACTCGAGGTAATAGGCGTCGTTATGTCTGGCTTTCAGCGCACGGAACAGCGCGTAATCTTCTAACCAATGGGAGTGAAGATTGCCGAACTGCTCGTAGGCAGCCTGCAGTTCCGGGTGCGCCCCGGCGCAGAAATTTCTCCAAGCTGTTTCGAGGATCCGTCGCTTGAACGGGATGACGGCGTTATAGTCAACCACTGATGCTGTAAACGACGCCGCCTCACAGTCGCTGGACCGCAGCAATCCGTCCTCGATTAGACCTTCCGGGCTGATCAGGAGCTCGTTGCCGGCAAAGGACGACAGCGCCTGGTACGGAGAATTGCCATACCCCGTCGGACCCAGTGGCAGCGCCTGCCACCAGCTCTGCCCGGCCTCGCGGAGGCGGTCGACCCATGCCAGCGCGGCCGGGCCGACATCGCCGATGCCGTAGGGCGAAGGCAGCGATGCGACGTGCAGGAGGATGCCCGAGGCGCGGTAATCCGGCGGAAACGGCGGAGGAGCGACTAGTCGGCTGTCGGCATTCATGTCGCTCGGCCTTGTCCGCGAACTCAGTCAGCGGAGGCCAAAGCGTTGTTCACCATCGCCTCAGCTTCGCTGACGATGGTGTCGAGATGCGCTTCGTCCTTGAAGCTTTCCGCGTAAATCTTGTAGACGGCCTCGGTGCCCGACGGCCGGGCCGCGAACCAGCCGCTGGCGGCGACGACTTTGAGCCCATCGATCCGAGCATCGTTGCCGGGCGCGTGGCTCAGCTTGGCGATGATCGGCTCGCCGGCCAAGGTCGACTCTTTGACGGCTGCGGGGGACAGCTTTTCCAGCTTCAATTTCTGCTCGGGCGTCGCCGGCGCGTCGATGCGCGTGTACAACGGCGTGCCGAACTCTGCGGTCAGCGCGTTGTAGTGCTCGCCGGGATCCTTCCCGGTCCGGGCCGTGATTTCGGCGGCGAGAAGGTCCATGATGGGGCCGTCCTTGTCGGTCGTCCATACGTTGCCGTCATGGCGCAGAAAACTCGCCCCTGCGCTCTCCTCGCCGCCGAAGCAGCGCGAGCCGTTGAAGAGCCCGGGCACGAACCATTTGAAGCCGACCGGGACCTCGTACAGCCGGCGCCCGAGCTTCTTCACGACGCGATCGATCATGCTGCTGCTGACGACCGTCTTGCCGATCGCGGCGCGCGGGGGCCAGTGCGGACGATGTGCCAGCAGATAGGAGATGGCCACTGCCAGATAATGGTTGGGGTTCATCAGCCCGGCCGATGGCGTCACAATGCCGTGCCGATCTGAATCCGGGTCATTGGCAAAGGCGACCCGATATTCGTCCTTGAGGCCGACGAGCCGCGCCATTGCGTAGGGGCTAGAGCAGTCCATGCGGATCTTGCCGTCATGGTCGACGGTCATGAACGAGAAGGTCGGATCGACCTTCGGGTTGACGACGTCGATGTCGAGCTTGTAGATCGCGTTGATCGGCTCCCAATAATGCACCGCGGCGCCGCCGAGCGGGTCGACGGCGAGCTTGAGCCGAGCAGCGCGAATGGTGTCCATATCGACGACATTGCGGAGATCCTTGACGTACGCCGGCACGTAGTCATGTAAATGTGTCGTGTCCGCGCGATAAGCTTCTTCGAGCCTCATGCGTCTGACGCCGCGATTGCCGATGCGCAGAAGTTCATTGGCCCGGTTTTCGACCCATTGGGTCACGTCGACATCGGCCGGTCCCCCGTGAGTGGGGTTGTATTTGAACCCGCCATCCTCCGGCGGGTTGTGCGATGGAGTGACGACAATGCCGTCCGCCAGATGCTCCGTGCGCGAGCGGTTGTAGACAAGGATGGCGTGCGAGATCACCGGCGTCGGCGTCACGCCGTCCCTTTGCTGGATGATCGTCTGCACCTCGTTGGCCGCCAGAACTTCCAGCGCGGTCCACTGTGCAGGCCCCGAAAGCGCATGTGTGTCCTTCCCCATATAGAGCGGGCCGTCCGTTCCCTGAGTTTTGCGGTAGTCGCAGATCGCTTGCGTGATTGCGAGAATGTGTGCCTCGGTAAAGGAGCCGCGCAAAGGCGAGCCGCGATGCCCACTGGTGCCGAAGATGACAAGTTGCTCGGGATCGTCGAGATAAGGCCGGCGCGCAAAATATTCTCGTTCGAGGCGGGCTAAATCGACCAGCAATTCTTGGGGCGCCGGCTTGCCGGCAAGCGGCGAAATAGTCATGAGCTGATCCTCCTTATGGCACCGGACAGGGCTTGGCATTCCAGATTTCGGCGGCGTATTGCGCGATCGTACGGTCGCTGGAGAACTTCCCGGAACTGGCGACGTTGAGAATGGCCTTGCGCGCCCATGCGTCGCCGTCGGCGTACAATTCCGTGAGCCGGTGGTCGGCCTTGAGGTAGGATTTGAGGTCTGCCAGATGCATGTAGTGGTCCCCGTGGGTCAGCAGCGCATCCCGTATCAGGGCGAAGATGCCGGGCTCATAGCGGCTGAAATAGTCAGAGGAAATCAGATCCAATGCAGCTCGAGTTTCCGGGTCGTGGTCGTAATGCCAGTGCGGATTGTACCAACCCCGGCTGCCCTCGACCTGATCGGCGGTCAAGCCGAACAGGAAGAAATTGTCCTCGCCCGCTTCCTCCGCCATCTCGATCGTCGCACCGTCGCGCGTGCCAAGCGTCAGGGCTCCGTTCATCATGAACTTCATATTGCTCGTCCCGCTGGCTTCGTACCCGGCTGTCGAGATCTGGTTGGAGACATCGGCGGCCGGGATCAGCCGCTCGGCGAGCGAAACATTGTAGTCGGGCAGGAAGACGACCTTCAGCCGACCCTGCGTCACCGGGTCGCCGTCGACGGTGCCCGCAAGGTTATTGATGAATTTGATGATCAGCTTTGCCAGGTGGTAGGCTGGTGCCGCTTTGCCGGCAAAGAAGAATGTCCGGGGCGGAATGTCCAGATCGGGATTTTCTCGGAGGCGGTTGTAGAGAACGACGATACGCAGAGCATTGAGCAACTGCCGCTTGTATTCGTGGATTCGCTTGATTTGGCAGTCGAAAATGGTGTCTGGATCGACAGTCTGGCCCAAGGCCGATCTGAGCCAGTCGGCAAACTTGGACTTGGCGTCATGCTTCGCTTTGAGAAACGCGCTTCGAAAGGCGCTATCGCTTTCGAGCGGCCTGAGTTTGCTCAATTGGCTGAGATCCGTCACCCAGCGGTCGCCCATCGCGTCGGAGATCGTTCTGGCAAGCGCCGGATTTGCTAAGAGAAGCCATCGCCGCGGGTGACCCCATTCGTCTTGTTGTTAAAACGCTCGGGAAACATTTCGGCCAGGTCCCTGACCGTCGTCGTACGCAGCAGCTGCGAGTGAATCTCGGCCACACCATTGGTACTATGCGAGCCGACGATGGCTAGGTTCGCCATACGGACATGCTCCTCCGGGCCCTCCTCAATCAGGCTGAGGCGTCTTACGCGGGGCTCGTCCCCTGGATACAGTCGCCGAACATCGCCGAGGAAGCGGCGATTGATCTCGAAAATGATCTCCAAGTGACGTGGCAGCAACAGCTCGATCCACGCGAGCGGCCACTTTTCAAGCGCCTCCGGCAGCAGGGTGTGATTGGTGTAGGCCAAGGTCGGTTGCGTCAGATCCCACGCCTGATCCCACCCGAGATGCGCATCGTCGAGCAGGATCCGCATCAATTCCGGTACCGCCATTGTCGGATGCGTGTCGTTCAGCTGGATCGCGACCTTGTCGGGAAATTTGCTCCAATCGGCATTGCTACGGCGGAAACGCCGCACCAGATCGGCCAGCGAGCAAGCGACCAGAAAATACTCCTGCACGAAGCGCAGTCTCTGACCCCTTTCTGTGGAGTCATCGGGATATAACACCCGCGTTAGAGATTCGGCTGCCAGAGTACCAGCCAATGCTGCGACAAAATCGCCGCTGCTGAATTCCTGAAAGTCGAAATAGTCCGACGCCGTCGCGGCCCACAGCCGCAGCGTGTTGACAGTCTTGCCACCGTAGCCGACCACCGGTCGATCAAACGAGATACCGATCCGCGTGGAGGGTCGACCGGGCACGACGTTCCAGCTCGCCCCATGCAACTCGACCGAACAGCTGAGGTTGACCTCCGCGGTCTCATTCGGGCGAGCGACCTCCCACGGATCTTGGCGACGCAGCCAGTTGTCGGGGTATTCGCGCTGCGATCCGTCTTCGATGGACTGCCTAAACATGCCATATTCATAGCGCAGACCGTAGCCCATGGCCGGCAATTGCATCGTCGCCATCGAGTCGATAAAACAAGCTGCCAGACGCCCGAGCCCGCCATTTCCCAGCCCGGCGTCGGGCTCTTGTTCTAACAGCCCGAGCCAGTCGAGGTCCCTTTGCCGAGCTGCACGCTGGACGAACCGGTCGAGCAGCAAGTTCGTGACATTATTGGCGAGTGCCCGGCCGATTAGAAATTCCATCGACAAATAATAGATGCGCTTCGGGTTCTGCTGATCGTAGACGCGCTCGGTCTGCACCCAACGCTGCGACAGCACATCCCTGACTGACCGCGCCACCGCCTCGAAGCGCTCGCGCACCCCGGCAGCGGTCGGAGCAATGATGTCGTCGAAGAGCAGATGCCGCTCGTAAAGCGCGTCTTGGTGCCCGGAGAAGCGGATCGGACCACAGCCGTATTGCTCGAGGAGGTCCGCGCCAGCTATATCCGTTGCCTCATTCATTGTAGCTATCCTCCTTAAAGCCCCAGACGAAGCAATCGACCGCCGGTCTACTCTAGCCGGGAAGGGGTCCGTTCCAAACCTTCACGGCGGGAATTTCGCGGTAGTACCCCAGCATGCACAAAGTGCCCGTATCGAGCAGAAAATGTTGCCCGGCGCCAGCGGGCAGACCAATCCAGCGCGCCACAAGCACACGCAGCACGTGTCCGTGTGCAAACAGGGCGACGTCGCCATCGACGACGCGCGCCCGGGCGATCACTCGATCCACGCGACCGCCGACTTGCTCCGGCATTTCGCCGCTCGGGCATCCATCCCGGAAGATCAGCCACCCGGGCACCTTCTCGTGGATCTGCTTGGGTGTTAGCCCCTCGTACTCGCCGTAGTTCCATTCGACGAGGTCGGGGTCGATCACGGCGCGGTTGCCAAGACCCGCCAATTCGCAAGTCTCACGCGCTCGCTGCAATGGACTGACGAAAACGCGGGCAAACGCCTCCTTGGCGAGCACTGGGCACAGCCTCTCCGCGAGCCGGCGCCCGTTATCCGTCAACGGAATGTCGGTCGTGCCCGTGTGCTGCCCGCTCAGGCTCCACGCCGTCTCGCCGTGCCTGATGACATAAACGCTCACGTATCAGGCCTCTCGCTTGGACCCTCAGTCGTCGCGCCAGTCACGGCGATGGGGTGGACTGTGGGCGCTGGCCGGCGTGGCCTCCATTTCGTCCGTGTACTTGCCGAGACTGGCGGCGCTGTTGCAGCGAGCGCGTTGGAATAAGACTTGCCGCCCCGCTGCCAAGTTCTCGTCTCGGCCATGCCACGCCTCCAGCGCGTGATCCTGGAGCGCCCGCCCGTAAGAGAAACTGAGCCTCCATGGCTTGGCTCCGGGCAATCGGTTGATTGCGTTCAGGTGCGCCGTGGCCACCCGATCCGCCTGGCCGCCCGACAAGAAGACGATGCCGGGCACTGCCGCGGGAACGTGGCGACGCAAACAGCGCAGTGTCGCGGTCGCGACCTCCACCACGGAGGCCTGCCTCGCGCACTCCTTACCCGAAATCACCATGTTCGGTTTGAGCAGCATGCATTCCAGCGCAACCCGCTGGTCGAAGAGGGCGGTCAAACACAGTGTGCAATACTACACCGGTAACCTCCTCGCAGCGCTCGATCAAATGGGACCCGTCCATCAACACTTCCGGCTCGACGATCGGAACAAGGTCCTGTTCTTGGCAGAGTGCCGCGTACCGCGCCAGCGCGTGCGCGTTCGCGCCAACGCAGGCGGAGCTCGGCAGAACGTCGTCGACATGGATCACCGCCCGCCACTTCGCGAAACGTGCGCCCATGCTGTGATAGTTCTGGAGGCGATCCCGAAGCCCGTCGAGCCCCTCGGTGATGGTTTCGCCGGGGCAGCCGGCGAGCGGCTTGGCGCCAGTGTCGACCTTGATGCCGGGGAGGATTCCCTGCTTCGAAAGAACCTGAGCGAGTGGCGTTCCGTCGGAGCTCTTTTGATGGATCGTTTCGTCTTGCAGGATGACGCCCCTGATGAACTCGGCCTCACCCGGCGCGGTAAAGAGCATTTCGCGGTAGCTGCGTCGGCTCTGCTCGGTCGACGAAATGCCGAGCGTGTCGAACCGCTTCGTCAATGTGGGAACCGTCTCGTCAGCTGCGAGGATGCCTTTACCCTCGGCGACGAGCGTTACCGCGATGCCTTCGAGATCGTGGCTCATCGTCAAAAATCCCTCAGAACGGCCACTTCCAGGCCGTGATGTCGGGCCGGTCTATGCCGAACCGATAAGCATGCTGTTCGCACGCGATCCGCTGGTTGGCCAGTTCATCGCGGAGGCCACCCGCGCTCAGGCGCACGCGGGGGATGCGGTCGATGGCGTCTATGGCCAGGGTGAAGCGGTCGGTCTCGTTGCGGATGGCCAGCTCCAGCGGCGTATTGATGTTGCCGTGTTCCTTGTAGCCGCGCACGTGGATGTTGTGCTGGCTCGGCCGCCTGCAGGTGAGTCGGTGGATCAGCCCAGGGTATCCGTGGAAGGTAAAGACCACCGGCCTGTCCGGCGTGAAGACGGCCTCGAAATCGCGATCCGTCATGCCGTGCGGGTGTTCAGTGCTGGGCAGCAACTTGAACAGGTCCACGACGTTCACGACCCGGACCTTCACGTCGGGGAGGTGCTCCCGCAGCAGGGCGGTAGCAGCCAAACACTCCAGCGTCGGCACGTCGCCGCAGCTCGCCAGGACCACGTCGGGCTCCGTCCCCTGGTCGTTGCTGGCCCAGTTCCAGATGCCCAGGCCCTTGGTACAGTGGGTGATCGCCGCCTCCATGTCCAGGTACTGCATGTCTTGCGGCTGCTTGTCCGCGATGATGACGTTAATGTAGTTCTGGCTGCGGAAGCAGTGGTCGCCGACCGAGAGCAGGCAGTTGGCGTCGGGCGGCAGGTAGATGCGCACCACGCTGGGGCTCTTGTTCGCCACCACGTCGAGGAAGCCGGGGTCCTGGTGCGTGAACCCGTTGTGGTCCTGCCGCCAGACCAGGCCGCTGATCAGGATGTTGAGCGAGGAGACCTTTGCCCGCCACTGCAGCTCGTTGCACTTTTCCAGCCACTTGGCGTGCTGGTTGACCATCGAGTCGATGACGTGGACAAACGATTCGTAGCTGTTAATCAGGCCGTGCCGGCCGCTCAGGATGTAGCCCTCCAGCCACCCTTCCAGGGTGTGCTCGCTGAGCATCTCCATGACGCGCCCGTCGGGGGCCAAGTGGCCGCCGTCGGCGTCCTCGGGGAAGTACTCGCCGAGCCACGCCTTCTCGGTGACCTCGTACACAGCGTCGAGCCGGTTGGACTGCGACTCGTCCGGCCCGAAGAGCCGGAAGGTGTCCTTGTTCAGCCGCATGACTTCCCGCGTCAAGGCGCCCAGGAAGCCGGCGTTACCGGCCTGGGTTGTTCCTGGCTTCTTGACTTCGACGCCGATCGTGCGGAAGTCAGGCATGTCCAGGGCCTTGCGGAGCAGCCCGCCGTTGGCGACGGGGTTGGCGCTCATCCGTCGATTCCCCTGAGGTGGGAGCGCCCGCAGTTCCGGGATGAGCCGGCCCGTCTGATCGAAGTGCTTCTCCGGCTCGTAGCTATGCAGCCATTTTTCCAGCAGTTGCAGGTGAGTTGGATCGGAGTGGACGTCCGGCAGCGGGATCTGGTGCGCGCGCCAGAAGCCTTCCAGGTAGTGTCCGTCCACCTTGCGCGGGGCCGTCCAGCCCTTGGGGCTGCGCAGAATGACCATCGGCCAGCGCGGCCGGAAGGCCTTGCCATTCTGCCGCGCTTCCTGCTGGACCTTGCGGATCTCGAGGACGCAATGCTCCAGGGTGGCGGCCATTGCCTGGTGCATGCTCTCGGGGTCACTGCCCTCCACAAAATACGGGGTGTACCCGTAGCCGACGAACAGCGCCTCCAGCTCCTCGTGGCTGATGCGGGCCAGCAGCGTGGGGTTGTTGATCTTGTAGCCGTTGAGGTGCAGCACCGGCAGCACCGCCCCGTCACGGATCGGGTTGAGGAATTTGTTGCTGTGCCAGCTCGTGGCCAGGGGGCCGGTCTCGGCCTCGCCGTCGCCCACCACGGTCAGGGCGATCAGGTCCGGATGGTCAAAGACCGTCCCGTAAGCGTGCGAGATGCAGTAGCCCAGCTCGCCGCCCTCGTTGATGCTGCCGGGGGTCTCGGGCGTCGCGTGGCTGCCAATCCCGCCCGGGAATGAGAACTGCCGGAAGAAGCGCTGCAGTCCGGCTAGGTCTTCACTCTTGTCTGGGTAGATCTCGGAATATGTTCCCTCGAGGTACCCCTGGGACAGGACCGAGGGCGCCCCGTGCCCGGGCCCAGAGACGTAGATCGCGTTCAGGTCGTATTTTTTGATCAGACGGTTGAAATGGATGTAGGTAAAGGTTTGGCCAGCATCCGAGCCCCAGTGACCCAGCATGCGTGGCTTGATGTGCTCGATCTTGAGCGGCTCACGGAGCAAGGGGTTGTCCTGGAGGTACAGCATCCCCAAGCACAAGTAGAGGCTGGCACGCCAGTATTCGTCGATCTTGCTCAACTCGTCGGGACTAAGGGGTGCCCCCTCGACAGTGGAACGCGCTCTGCCGTATGCAGAGAGTGCGTTGTCATACTGAAGCGGCTCGTCGGTTCTCATCGCAGTCCTCATGATCCTTGTGCTCCTGGTTAGCGCTGCCCAAAACAGGGCTGGTTCGTGAAAACAGGGCGACTACGGAGCGTGGCGCCACGCGGTACCCCCGCGGACCGCGGTCGCCCGTCCGTCTATTGCTTGCATCTGTTGCATATAGTTTCCAGCGACCCTGGCTATCTCAGCACCAGTCGAAAAGGCTACGGCCGCTGAGGATTGCAGAAATTGATCTGCCCGAATGTCGTCTGAGGAGGCTCATGATGTAAGAGGGTACCCGATAGAACTGGCCCTCCGCCTTAATGGAGGTTAAAGCCGGTGCGCGGTAATCCGGTAAGGTGTTCCTTGCCATGAGTGTTAGTGGTCTGGACCATATGATTCCCCTTTCTCTGCTTACTTGCTCGGCTCGATGTCACGCATGCGCAGAACGATGCGCCCATCGATGCCGCCATGTTCCATGCGATCGAAGATCGCGTTGATATTGGAGAGCTTGTCCCACGAGAAATGCGTGGTGACTTTGCCTTTCTCCGGCAAAGGCGAGCGCTTCTTCCAGATCTTGGCGGGTCCCAACAATGGATCCGCGCACCGTTATGCGTTGCAGTACCGTTTCCACAGTCGGGAGCTCGAAACGACCGGGAGGTAGCCCGACCAAGGACATGGTTCCGCGCGGGCGTAACATCCCATATGCCTGCTCGAACGCCTTCGACGAGGCGGCAGTAACCAGTACGCCGTGCGCACCCCCAATCTTCGACTGCATCTCGGAGGCCGGGTCGGCCTTACCGTCCAACAACAGATCAGCCCCGAGCTTGCGCGCCAAATCGAGCTTGCTCGGATAGACGTCGACGGCCGCGACATGCATGCCCATCGCCTTGGCGTATTGGATCGCCATGTGACCGAGCCCGCCGATGCCAGAAACGACCACCCACTCCCCAGATCTGACCTCGGTCTCTTTCAATCCTTTATAGACCGTGACCCCGGCGCACAGGACGGGCGCTGCGGGGCCGAACTCCAGCTTCGTTGGGAGGTGCCCGACATAGGCAGGATCGGCCAAGGCATATTCGGCAAAGGTGCCATTGACGGAATACCCCGTATTGGTTTGCAACCGGCAGAGCGTTTCCCAACCCGTCCGGCAGTACTCGCAAGCGCCGCAGGCCGTATGCAGCCATGGAACGCCGACCCGGTCGCCCTCTTTGACGCCGCGCACGCCTGGCCCAAGGGCAGCCACGTGGCCGACACCTTCGTGGCCCGGAATAAAGGGCGGCTTTGGCTTCACTGGCCAGTCTCCCTTGGCGGCATGTAAATCGGTGTGGCAGACGCCGGTCGCCTCGATGCGCACGAGGATTTCGCCTCGTCCTGGTTCGGGAACTGGCAGCTCCTGGAGCACAAGCGGTTTCTCGAGGCTCTCAACGACAGCCGCCTGCATCATTTTCGACATTTTTCATCTCTCCTCTAGAAAAGAACCATTGTGTACCTAGCCTCTCAGTGGTCGCAGCGAGCCTATGCCGAGCGATCACGAGAGCTTTATTGTGGCCGGGGCGGACGCGCGTTCGCGGCTGCGACGATACGGCCCCACGAGATGAGGTCGGACGAGCAGTCGTCGCGATCGATGCGACACATTCGATCAGCGTTGGACCATTGTGGTTGGCGAGCGCGACCTTGATCGCGTCGGCCAGTTCTCCACCATTGATGACGCGGATGTGGCGTCCACGAGCGTCCTCAGCGTTGAAGAGCTGGATCAAACCCGGCACCGTGGTCTGGCGCGCGTGGACTGGATGTTTACCCTCACTGCCACCGCCTACGATCTCGTCCCCGCCTGAGCAAGCTGGTTGGCGCTGCGGCGTAGTCACGTCCGGACTCTACTGATTAGCGTTGCGCTCTTATGTGCGCCTCCAATCCTGGGGCAATTACCGCGCACCGGCTTTAACCTCCGTTAAGGCGGTGGGCCAATTCCCTCGGGTACCCTCTTACATCATGAGCCTCGTCAGACGACATTGGGGCAGATCAATTTCCGCAACCCTCAGCAGCCGTAGCCTTTTCGACTGCTGCTGAGATAGCCAGGGTCGCTGGAAACTATATGGAACAGATGCAAGCAATAGACGGAGGGGTGACCGCGGTCCGCGGGGCGGTTCTGGATGTCGCCTTTGAAGGCGTCACGTTGCCGCCGATTGATGATGCTTTGGTCATCACGCCAGACAAGGGCGCCCCGATAATCGCCGAGGTGCAATCGCATTTGGACGAGGCGACGGTTCGCGCCATTGCCCTGCAGTCTACGGCGGGACTTCGGCGTGGCGTCGTCGCCCACGCTACCGGGGGACCGCTCGAGGTGCCGGTCGGCGAGGCCGTGCTCGGCCGCTTGCTCGACCTCACCGGTGCGATTGGCGATAAGGGCAAGCCTTTTGCTGCCGATGTGCCGCGCCGCGCGATTCACCGGAGCCCGCCGCCGCTTGCCGCGCAGAGCGGTGCGACAG
>Ga0306923_10002609_pt1 | contig 16623 bp, 15 predicted proteins | sample sta12Can44000108_FD_203841 | JGI IMG/M metagenome (GOLD analysis project Ga0306923, IMG submission 203841) | Lab enrichment of tropical soil microbial communities from Luquillo Experimental Forest, Puerto Rico - statanox.12C.anox.44.000.108 (v2)... | ecosystem: Environmental > Terrestrial >... | reverse complement strand
CGCGCCGCGGAGATCCTGGGGATCGACCGGAAGACGCTCTACCGGATCCTCGGCGAGGAGCGGGACGAGGCGAGCGCGTAGGATCCGGTCCTCGCGTGGGGCCGGACGAGCCGAGCGTCTAGGACCCGGTCCGCCCGCACCCGCGCCGGAACCGCGCCATGTACGCAGCGCCGAAGTCCCGATCCGCCTGCGCCTGGTTGTGGACCGCGCACTCACAGCGAAGGTTGTCGACGGTGGGAGCCCCGCCGCGCGCCCGCGGCGTCAGGTGCCCGAGCTGGACCTGGTAGGTGGAGCCGCAGACGCCGCCGCCCGAGGCGAGCGGGACCTGGCAGCGTCCCCCGTCGCGGAGGAACACCTCGCGCCGGACGTGCGCAGGGATGTGGTCGGTGGTCGAAGGTGGCGGCGTCTTCCGCGGTCGGGCCACGAGCCCCTTCCGCTTCGCGTCCCGCGCGAGGAGGAGGTCGAGCCCGGCCTCGAGGATCTCCTCGGGCGTCGCGCCCGGCTTGGCGTGCGAGAGGGCGTTGCGCGTCCGCGAGCTTCGCGAGGAAGTGCTTCGAGACGGTGAGATGGTAGCGGCGGAGGTCGGCTGTGAGCGGTTCGACCTCCGGCGGCTGCGGCTCGATGCGCAGCGGCTCCGCGTGCGACGAAGAACCACGGGCGTCAGCCGGGCAGTTGGCATGCGTGAGGTTTTCCGGGTGAACCGCCGCAGGCGGCTCCCGGTCCAACGCAGGTACATCGGTGACGGGCTCTTTGGACTCCTCGAGCCGTGTCGTCGTTTCGCCCGCGCTGGCCGCCCGCCGCACCGCCGTCACGACGGCACGGTGGGGCGGCGCCTCGACAGGCCGCATCTCCGCGACGACCTCTGCAGCTTCGCGCTTCGAGCGGTGGAAGAACCGAGGAAGGACGTCGGCCCGGTTATCCGGTGTGATCACCTTCGCGAGCGCTGTCACGCTGGACAGGCACAACCGTCCGTCCCGCAGAGGCTCCACGATCTCGGGGAACCGCTGGACGAGCTCAGCCGCCGTCTTCCGGTAGTAGGCAGGCAGCGCCTTTCGAGAGTGCCAGCTCCACGTGGAGGAACGCGAACAAGCTTCCATGCCCGAGCTCGAGCCACAGACGCTTGCGGTCGAAGTCCGCAAGCGCCACGAGAAACTCGGCGAGCGCGTGGTGTTCCTGGCGAAGGAGGTCGGCCGGAGGGAGAGGTCCCGTGCGATCGTCATGGCGAGAGCATCGCACGCGCCTTTCGGCCCTCGCCTGGCGCACGCATTTGCGCTCAGACGCGACGCGGACATCGACGTGACGCGAACGCGTTCGGACGCGCCCAGCGCCGCGGAAAGGGCCGCGTGTGCAGCGGGAGGGCCATTTCGCGCGACGCCGTCATCGCGATGTCGATTTGGCCGAAGTGCCTGTCAATGACTTTCGGTGTACACCATTGGGGCGCGATGCGCCGATCGTTCACAGGGTGTCACAGGCGCCCGAGGCTGCGGCGCTGGGCGCGGCGCTTCAGGGCCTGCCCAAACGCTCCCTGCGTTGGACCTGCGCCGCGTCGGCGGCCCGCACAGCAAGTTCCTCCGCGCAGCTCCGCCCGCTTACGCCGCCTGCCGCCCGCTCGCGGCGCCCGCCCTCACCCCTTCATTGCCTTCGTCCGCGCGCACGCGCCCACCTTGCGCGATCGCGCTCGGGCCGCACGTACAGCCCACGCCCATCCGCCGTTGCCCCCCGGCTCGACCGCGCAGACGATATCGGCACCACCCAGCTTTGCCGTCGGATGCCTCGTCTACCGGCGTGCCACTTGAACGCCCGACGCTTTCGCGGCAGGTTGAGCCCTCTCGCGTTCGTGGGGATGCACATGGGCCTGACCGTGGTGCTCGAATCCGAGACCGGCGAGCCGATAGAGCAAGTCGAAGATCCGACGAACGTCCTCCATCGCCTCCTCCCCAGTCCCAAGGACGGCCGCTACGTTTGGCTCGGCACGATCGACTGGTACGGGGACACCGTCTTCAACCACCTGCAGGCGCCGAGGTTCCTCGAGGAGTGGCGTCGCATCATGGCCAGTGCGTCAGCGCCAGGAGACGCAGGGCTACTGCAGGCCATCGCGGCGCTGGCCGAGAAGGTGGCGAACGGGCTCCATCTCTATCTGAAGTTCTACGGTGACTGACCGCGATCCTTCGGTGGAGGGGAGCGCAGCTTTTCACCGCAACCCCTCCGCCTCCACGATCCGCCCCGCCGCCCCCGGATCCTCCGCCAGCCGCACGAGCGCCGCGGCGAGCGTGGTGCCCGTCGTCGACCGCCAACGGTCCGCGACGCCCCGACCCCCGAGCGCGCCCACGACCCCGAGCGCCGCGTCCGTCGCCCGCGCCGCGATCCGCTCCAGCGGCCGAGGCTCGTCCCGGTCCGGCCCGCTGATGAACGACGGCCGCGCGATGGTGAACGGAAGGCCGCTCGCGCGGAGCTCCTTCTCCAGCTTCGCGCGGGCGGCCAGGTAGGCGTTTCGCGTCCCCTCGCGGACGCCCATCGACGACAGGTAGACGAACCTCGGCCGGAGGCCGCTCGCGACGACGGCGCGGAGGAGCACGTGCGTGAGGCCGTAGTCCACGCTCTCGTACGTCTCGTTCCGCCCCGCGGCCGACGCCTGCGTGCCGCGCCGCCGCGTCGTTCCGAGCAGCGCGAACACGACGTCCGGCCGGACGCGCCGGAGCGTCTCCGACATCGCCGCCTCGTCCCACGGCGTCGCGTCCACCTCGGCGCCCATCGCGCCGAGCCGCGCCTGCCACTCGCGGAGCCGCGCCGAGTCGGGCCGGACGTGCGCGGCCGTCCGGACTCCGCGCGCGCGGAGCGCCCCCACCACCTCGCGCCCGGTGTAGCCCGTCGCTCCCGCCACGAACGCGGCTTCCACGGCGCGCCCTCGCGATCAGGGGCGCGGCTTCCGCGAGCGCCTCTTGCCGGCCGTCTGCTTCCTCGCCGCCCCGACGCGCCGCGCCCCCGGCCGGCCGCTGCGCTTCCCCCCGCGGGCGGGGCGGATGCGCCGCGCGGCCTCGTAGCGCCCGCGGAAGCGCGCGCGGGCCCCCGACGCCCGGCGCCGGCGGCTGGGCGCTCCCGCCTTGGCCGACGGCTTCCGCCGCGTGAGGGTCGCGCTGGACCGCTTCTTCGCGGACCGCTTCTTCGCGGACCGCTTCTTCGCCGCTCCGCGCTTGGCGGCCGCCGCCACCCCGACCTTCCGCGCGCGCGCTGGCGCCCCCCTCCGCCGCGTGCGCGACCCCGTCCGGCGCGGCTTATGCCCGGTGGGCTCGTCCACGCGCACGTCGAAGAAGAGGTCATGGCCGTTCGGGCACCTCGGGATCTCCCCCCCCTGCGGGACCCTCACCGCCTCGTTGCAGACCTGGCACACGAACGTGCCGGTGATCTCCGCCCTCTCGCCTGCGTGAGCCGCCATCGTCGGCACCCCCCGCGCGCGTGACGCGCGCCTCGACCCGAGACCCGAATCTGCGCGCGGCCGGGGAGCTCCGCTACTGCGCCGTGTACCCTCCGTCGATGACGGCTGCGGCCCCGGTCACGCCACCGGCCCGGTCGCCGGCGAGGAACAGGGCGTAGTTCGCCACCTCGGCGACGGAGAGCAGGCGCCGCATCGGCACGAGCGGGTAGATCACCTCCTCGAGGACCCGCTCGAGCGGCACGCCGCGCGTCCGCGCGAGGTCGCCGAGCTGGTTGCGGACGAGGGGCGTGTCGACGTACCCGGGGCAGAGCGCGTTCACCGTGATCCCGTGCGGCGCGCCCTCGAGCGCGGCGACCTTGGTGAGGCCGAGGAGGCCGTGCTTCGCGCTGTTGTAGGCCGACTTCCCCGCGAAGCCGATGAGCCCGTTCACCGACGCGACGTTCACGACGCGGCCGTAGCGCTGCTGCTTCATCACCGGGAACGCGTGCTTGAGCGCGAGGAAGGGCGCGACGAGCATGACCCGCAGGAGGAGCTCGAAGCGCTCGGTCGGGAACTCCTCGATCGGCGCGACGTGCTGGAGCCCGGCGTTGTTGACGAGCACGTCGAGCCGACCCTGCGCGGCCAGCACCCCATCGACGGCCCCCTTCACCTGTGCCTCGCTCGTCACGTCGCAGCCGACGCCGCGCGCGTCGAGGCCGGACGCCGCGAGCGTCGCGGCCTCGCGCTCGGCGCGCGCCCCGTCGAGGTCCGCGAGGGTGACCCGCGCCCCCTCCCGCGCGAACGCCTCCGCGATCGCGCGGCCGATCCCGCTCGCGGCCCCGGTGACGAGCGCCACGCGCCCCTCGAGCTCCCGCTTCATGACACCTGACCTCCGATGAACGACCGCCGCACCATGTCGCGCACCTCGCCGACGATCCCGCGGCGGAACGAGATCACCGACGCGACGAAGACCGCGCCCGTGATGACCGTGACCCACGAGCCTAAGTCGGCGAGCTGGTTCTCGAGCGTGAGCACGACGAGCGCACCGACGGAGGGCCCGAGCACGGTCCCCATCCCGCCGAGCAGCGTCATGAGCACCACCTCGCCCGAGCGGTGCCAGTGCACGTCGGAGAGCGACGCGAACTGGAGCACGACCGCCTTGAGCGACCCCGCGAGCCCGGAGAGCGCCGCCGAGAGCACGAAGGCGAGCAGCTTGTAGCGCGACACGTCGTACCCGAGCGACAGCGCGCGCGGCTCGTTCTCGCGGATGGCCCGTAGCACGTGGCCGAACGGCGAGCGGATCGTGCGATGCAGCAGCCAGAAGCCGGCCAAGAACCCGACGAACACGAAGTAGTAGGCCGTGTACGGCCGGTCGAGCGGGATGAGGCCGAGCGCCTTTCCGCGCGGGATGCCCTGGAGCCCGTCCTCGCCGCCGGTCCAGGGCATCTGGACGACGAGGAAGTAGACGAGCTGGGCGAACCCGAGGGTGATCATCGCGAAGTAGATACCGGAGCGGCGGATGGCGAGCGCCCCGAAGACGGCGCCGAGGGCGGTCGCGACCGCGGTGCCGGCGAGGACGCCGAGCTCGGTCGGCAGCCCCGCGTCCCTGAGCGCCCACCCCGTCACGTAGGCCGCGGCGCCGAGGAACGCGGCATGGCCGAACGAGAGGAGCCCCGCGTAGCCGAGGAGGAGGTTGAACGCGCTCGCGAAGAGGGCGAGGCAGAGCACGTTCATGGCGAACACCGGGTAGACCAGGTACGGCGCGACGAGGCCGATCGCGATCATCGCGATCCAGGCCCAGGTCCGGATCGCGCGCGCGCTCACCGCTCCCTCCCGAAGAGCCCGGCGGGCCGGACGAGCAGCACGATCGCCATCACCACGAAGACGACGACGCTCGACGCCTCCGGGTAGAGGTACTTCGTGAGCCCCTCCACGAGCCCGAGCCCGAGCCCGGTCACGATCGACCCGAGGATCGAGCCCATCCCGCCGATCACCACCACGGCGAAGACGACGATGATGATCGAGCTGCCCATGAGCGGCTGCACCTGGTACACGGGCGCCGCCATCACCCCGGCGAACGCCGCGAGCGCCACGCCGAAGCCGTACGTGATCGTGAACATGAGCGGGACGTTCACGCCGAACGCCTGGAGCAGCTTCGGGTTCTCGGTGCCGGCGCGGAGGTAGGCGCCGAGCGCCGTCCGCTCGATGACGAACCAGCTGGCGCCGCACACGGCGATCGCCACGACCACGACCCAGATCCGGTAGAGCGGCAGGAACATGAAGCCGAGCCGCACGCCGCCTCGGAGCAGCTCCGGGACGGGGTAGGGGTTCCCGGAGTTCCCGTACGCTTGGTGGAAGAGCCCCTCGGCGACGAGGGCGAGGCCGAAGGTGAGGAGGAGGCCGTAGAGGTTGTCGAGCCCGTACAGGCGCCGCAGCAGGAGCCGCTCCACGGCGACGCCGAGGAGCCCGACGGCGGCGGGAGCGAGGAGGAGGGCCCACCAGTAGGAGATCCCGAGGTAGGTGAGCCCCATCCACGCCGCGAACGCGCCCATCATGTACTGCGCGCCGTGCGCGAAGTTCACGACGTTGAGCAGGCCGAAGATGATGGCGAGCCCGAGCGACAGGAGCGCGTAGAACGACCCGTTGATGAGGCCGACGAGGAGCTGGCCCGCGAGCGCCTGGGCCATCGCTCACTTCTTCACGGCGAGCGGGCACTTCTGCTGCTCGACGGACGGGAACGCCTGCGCCGCCGGGATGGTCTGCACGATCTTGTAGTAGTCCCAGGGATACTTCGAATCGCTCGGCGCCTTCACCTGTGCGAGGTACATGTCGTGGCGCAGCAGGCCGTCGGGGCCGATGGTCGCGTTCTTCGCGAAGAAGTCGTTCACCGGCGTCGCCTTCATCTTCGCCATGACCGCGTCCGCGTCGTCGGTGCCCGCCGCCTGCACCGCCTTCAGGTAGTGCAGGATCGACGAGTACACGCCCGCCTGGACCATCGTCGGCATCTTCTTGTGCTTCTCGAAGAAGCGCTTCGACCACTTGCGCGTCTCGTCGTTCATGTCCCAGTAGAACGCGGTCGTGAGGTAGAGACCCTTCGCGGCGTCGAGGCCGAGCGCGTTCACGTCGGTGATGAAGACGAGCAGGCCGGCCAGGGTCTGCTTCGGGGTGACGCCGAACTCCGCTGCCTGCTTGATGCAGTTCACCGTGTCGCCGCCCGCGTTCGCGAGCCCGATGATCTTGGCGCCCGAGGCCTGCGCCTGGAGGAGGTACGAGGAGAAGTCCGTCGTGCCCGGGGAGGGGTGGCGCGCGTAGCCGAGGACCTTGCCGCCCGCGGCCTTCACCACCTTCGCGGTGTCCTCCTCGAGCGAGCGGCCGAAGACGTAGTCGGCGGTGACGAAGAACCAGGTGTCGCCGCCCTGCTTCACCACCTCGCGGCCGGTGCCGTTCGCGAGCGCCCAGTTGTTGTACGTCCAGTGGACGTTGTAGGGGGTGCACTTGTCGCCGGTGAAGGCGGTCGTCCCGGGGCCGGAGAGGAGCGTGATCCGCTTCTTCTCCGCGGCCACCGGCATCACCGCGCCGGCGGTCGAGGAGGAGACGAGATCGACGATCACGTCCACCTGCTCCTGGTCGAACCACTTGCGCGCGATGTTCGAGGCCACGTCCGCCTTGAGCTGGTGGTCGGCGGAGATGACCTGGATCGGCTTCCCGAGCATCTTCCCGCCGAAGTCGGCGACGGCCATCTGGGCGGCGAGCACCGAGCCCGGCCCGGCGAGGTCGGAGTAGTAGCCGGTCATGTCGGTGAGCACGCCGATCTTGACGACGCCGTCCGAGAGCTTCGGCTCGGCGGCGGGGGCGCGCAGGGCGACGGCGAGCGAAACGAGCGGGACTGCGCAGCGGAGCATCCGGTGCATGGACCTTCCTTTCCGGTTCGGTCAGACGCCGAGGAAGCGGTGCAACGACTCCATCCGCCCGGGGAGCTCGTCCCGGGTCAGGGTGTCCACGACGCGGCCGCGCTCGAGGAGCACGTGGCGGTCGGCGAGCGGTGCGACGAAGCGGAAGTTCTGCTCGACGAGCAGGATCGTGTAGCCGCGCTCCTTGAGCGCGCGGACGGCCCGCCCGAGCGCCTGGACGATGACGGGCGCGAGCCCCTCCGTGATCTCGTCGAGGAGGAGCAGCCGCGCGCCGGCGCGGAGGATGCGGGCCAGCGCGAGCATCTGCTGCTCGCCGCCGGAGAGGCGGGAGCCCGGGCTCCTCGCCCGCTCCTTCAGGTTCGGGAACATCGCGTACAGCTCGTCGACGGTCATCCCGTCGGAGCGGACGCGCGGGAGGATGGTCAGGTTCTCCTCGGCGGAGAGGCTCGCGAAGATCCCCCGCTCCTCGGGACAGTAGCCGACCCCGAGCTGGACGACGCGGTGGGGCGGCAGGCGGACCGTCTCGCGGCCGTTCACGGCGATCGATCCCGTCCTGCGGTCGACCAGGCCGAGGATCGCCTTGAGCGTCGTCGTCCGGCCGGAGCCGTTCCGGCCGAGCAGCGTCACGAGCTCGCCCGCGTTCACGGTCAGATCGACCCCGTGGAGGATGTGAGACTCACCGTAAAAGGCGTGGACGTTCGTCAGCCGCAGCATCTCCCCCGAGGACCGGACGGGCGCGATCATGGCGCCGGCGCTCCGATGTACGCCTCGAGCACCGCGGGGTCGCGGGACACCTCGGCGTAGGTGCCGTCCGCGAGGACGCTCCCGCGCGCGAGCACCGTGACGCGATCGGCGAGGTCCTGCACGACGGAGAGGTTGTGCTCGACCATGAGCACGGTGCGCCCCGCCGAGACCTTCCTGATGAGGGCGACGACGCGGCCGACGTCCTCGTGCCCCATCCCCTGGGTGGGCTCGTCGAGCAGCATGAGCTCGGGGTCGAGCGCGAGCGTCGTCGCGAGCTCGAGCGCGCGCTTCCGGCCGTAGGGGAGCTCGACCGCGAGCGCGTCGGCGACGCCCTCGAGCCCTACCGCGGCGAGGAGCTCCCCGGCGCGTGCGTCGAGTGCCTCGAGCGAGCGCTCCGAGCGCCAGAAGTGGAACGACGTCCCGAGCGGCCGCTGGAGCGCGACGCGGACGTTCTCGCGCGCGGAGAGCTCGGGGAAGACGGCCGAGACCTGGAACGAGCGGACCATCCCTCGGTGCGCGATCTCCGCCGGGCGGGCGTGCGTGATGTCCTCGCCGCGGTAGCGGATCGTGCCCGAGGTCGCGGGGAGGAACCGCGTGAGGAGGTTGAAGAAGGTGGTCTTCCCGGCGCCGTTCGGGCCGATGAGCGCGTGGATGCGCCCGCGCTCCACGGAGAGCGAGACGCCGTTCACCGCGACGAACCCGGCGAACGTCTTCACGAGCTCGCGCGTCTCGAGGATCGCCTCGGCGGCCATTTCGGTCACATGTGCATAACAGCACGTGCGGGCCTGTCTAGGCCCCGCCCGTCGGCTCGCATGAAAGCTCGCATGGAATCGGTGCGTGAACGCCCCGCGCGGGCTGGGTCTCGAGCCGCGGCGGCGGCTCCCCGGGTCCGGGTCGGGCGAAACCTGGCGGGCCTTGTGAACCGGCCCGGCGGGGCAAAGCGTTCGAGTGTCGGCGATGCCGGGCTCGCGCCCGTCGCGCCGATGGAAGGGGCGGGGGCGGCGAGCGGCGCCGCAACGGCGCCATGGCGCTCAGCACGGTCAGCGTACCGCCGGACATCGCCGCGCTCTTCGAGCGCGCCGAGGAGGTCGTGTCGCGCTACTTCGCGCGGCGCGTCGACGACCCGGCGCGCGGCACCATCGAGATCTGCGGGGAGCGGTTCGTCCTCGTCCGGGCCTCCGCGCTGTCCGTCGAGTTCTTCTCGCTCGTCCGCAGCCTCTTCGGCGAGGGGCGGGAGGGCGAGGCGGACGAGTTCGCGCGGAGCATCCTCTTCGACCTCGCGCACGCGCTGGGGAAGTCGGACGCCCGGCGCTTCGCCGCCGAGATGGACCTCCGCGATCCGATCGCGCGGCTGTCCGCCGGCCCCGTTCACTTCGCGTTCTCGGGGTGGGCGTCGGTGGCGATCCATCCCGCGTCGCGCCCGGTGCCGAACGACGACTACCTGCTCGTGTACGACCACCCGTACTCGTTCGAGGCGACCGCCTGGCTCGAGGCGGCCGCGCGGCCCGCGTTCCCGGTGTGCGTCATGGGGGCGGGCTATTCGTCCGGCTGGTGCGAGGAGAGCTTCGGGATCACGCTCGTCGCCGCCGAGCTCGAGTGCCGCGCGCGCGGCGACGCCGTGTGCCGGTTCGTGATGGCTCCGCCGGACCGGATCGCCGCGCTCGTCGCCGCGCACCGGCCAGCCGGCGCGTCCCCGGACGTGCCCGACTTCTTCGCCCGGAAGCGGCTCAAGGGACAGCTGCGTGCGAGCCGCGACGCCCTCGACCTGGGCGTGCGGCAGCGCACTGCGGAGCTCGAGCGCGCGAACGCGCTGCTCCGCGAGGAGATGGCCCGCGGGGAGTGCGCGGAGAAGCGGCTCCGGCAGGCACAGAAGCTCGAGGCGGTGGGCCTCCTCGCGGGCGGGATCGCGCACGACTTCAACAACCTCCTCGGCGCGATCCTGACCCGTTCGACGCTCGTCCAGGGGCGCGCGGCGCCCGGCGAGCCGCTCTGGAACGAGATGGAGCAGATCCGCGCGTCGTGCCGGCGCGCCGCCGCGCTGACGCGGCAGCTCGTCGCCTTCAGCCACCGCCAGCAGGTGGATCGGCGGGCGCTCGAGCTGAACCCCCTCGTCGCCGAGCTGCGCCGGACGATCCAGCCGCTCGTCGGCGAGGACATCGCCTTCACGCTCTCGCTCGGGGACCACGTCCCGCCCGTCGAGGCCGACGCGGGCCAGATCGAGCAGGTGCTCACGAACCTCGTCGTGAACGCGCGCGACGCCACGCCCGCGGGCGGCTCGGTGGCGGTCGAGACGCGGCGGGAGCGGCTCGACGCGCCCCTGGTGCTCGCGACCGGCGAGCTCGCCCCAGGCGATTACGCCGTGCTCGCGGTCGCCGACACGGGCGCGGGCATGGACGATGAGACGGTCTCGAAGGCCTTCGATCCGTTCTTCACGACGAAGCCGGGGGGGAGGGGGACCGGCCTCGGGCTCTCGGCCGTGTACGGCGTCGTCCAGCAGGCGGGCGGCGCGGTCGCGGTGGACTCGGCCGTCGGGCGGGGGACCACGTTCCGCGTCTACCTGCCGGCCTGCTCCCGGTCGGGCGACGCGCGCCCCGCGGGCGCCGAGCTGGCGCCGCCGGCCCTGGAGCGCCGGCACGGTGTGCTGCTCGTCGAGGACGAGGACGGGCTGCGCGAGATCATCGCCGAGGCGCTCGAGGACGCCGGCTACCGGGTCTTCTCGGCCGAGGGGCCCGGCGCGGCGCTCGAGCTGGTCGACGAGCGGCGGGCGGAGATCGACCTGCTCCTCTCGGATCTCGTCATGCCGCAGATGAGCGGGCGGCGGCTCGCGGAGGCGGTCCGGCGCCGCCACCCCGACGTCCGGGTGCTCTACATGTCGGGGTACGACCGCGAGCGGGCGCTGCAGCAGGGCGAGCCGGCCGGCGTCGACGCGCCCGTGCTCCAGAAGCCCTTCTCGGTCGAGGAGCTCGCGTGGAAGGTGCGGGAGGCGCTGGCGTGGACGGCGTCGGAGCGTCGCGCCGGCGCGTGAGGAGGTATCCTCCGCGGATGCTCCGCTCACCCTTGGTCTACGTCGCGATCGCTGCCCTCGCCGCGCTCGCCCCGGCCCGCCGCGCCGCCGCCTGCACGAGCGTCCTCGTCGCGAAGGGCGCCACCGTCGACGGCGCGACCTACGTCACCTACGCCGCCGACTCGCACGAGCTCTACGGCGAGCTCTACCACACGCCGGCGGGCGTCCACCCGCCGGGCGAGCTCCGCGACGTCGTCGAGTGGGACACCGGCCGCTTCCTCGGCCGGATCTCGCAGGCGCCCGTCACGTACAACGTCGTCGGCAACATGAACGAGCACCAGGTCACGATCGCCGAGACCACCTTCGGCGGGCGCAAGGAGCTCGTCGACCCGAAGGGCGGCTTGGACTACGGCAGCCTCATCTACATCGCCCTCGAGCGGGCGGGCACCGCGCGCGAGGCGATCCGGATCATGACCGATCTCGTCGCCGAGCACGGGTACGCGAGCGAGGGCGAGTCGTTCTCGATCGGCGATCCGGACGAGGTCTGGATCCTCGAGCTGATCGGGAAGGGGCCGGGGCGGAAGGGGGCGGTCTGGGTCGCCCGGCGCGTGCCGGACGGCCACGTCTCGGCCCACGCGAACCAGGCGCGCATCCGCCAGTTCCCGCTGGACGACCCGAGGACCACCCTCTACGCGAAGGACGTCGTCTCCTTCGCGCGCGAGAAGGGCTGGTTCACCGGCAAGGACGCGGAGTTCAGCTTCGCGGAGACGTATGCGCCGCTCCGGTTCGGCGCGATCCGCGGCTGCGAGGCGCGCGTGTGGAGCGTGTTCCGGCGCGTCGCGCCGTCGCTCGGCCTCCCCGTCGGCTCCGCGCTCGGCGATGCCGACGCGCCCCGCGTGCCGCTCTGGGTGAAGTCGGAGCGGAAGCTCGCCGTGCGCGACGTGATGGAGCTCATGCGGGATCACTTCGAGGGCACGCCGCTCGATCTCTCGCAGGGCGTGGGCGCCGGCCCGTTCGCGCTGCCGTACCGCTGGCGTCCCATGAACTTCGAGGTCGACGGCCAGAAGTACCTTCACGAGCGGGCCATCTCCACCCAGCAGACCGGCTTCTCGTTCGTCGCGCAGGCGCGTGGCGCGCTGCCGGCGCCGGTCGGAGGCGTGCTCTGGTTCGGCGTGGACGACACGTACAGCACCGTGTACGTGCCGAACTACTGCGGGAACCGCAGGGTGCCACGGAGCTTCGCCGTGGGCACGGTGGACTTCCAGACGTTCAGCTGGGACTCGGCGTTCTGGGTCTTCAACTTCGTGTCGAACTGGGCGTACGGTCGGTACGCCGACATGATCCAGGACATCCGCAAGGTCCAGGGCGAGCTCGAGGGCGGCTTCCTCTCGCGCCAGCCCGAGGTGGAGCGGGCTGCGCTCGCGCTGCACGCCCAGTCGCCCGACCTCGCCCGCGACTACCTCGGGGCATACTCCGTCGAGCAGGGCGATCGGGTGACGGCGCGCTGGAGGAAGCTGGGCGAGGCGCTCATCGTGAAGTACCTCGACGGCAACGTCCGGGACGCGCAGGGCAAGATCACCCACCCCGACTACCCGGAGAGCTGGCGGCGCCGGATCGTGCAGGACGGCGGCGAGCGGCTCCGGATCCGGCCGCTCCCGACGGAGCCGAAGGAGCCGGAGTAGCGCCCGCGGACAGGCCGAGGCCCTCGAGCAGACGGTGGCGTTCTTCCAGGTCCGCGGCGGCGCCGCATAGCGGCCCCTCCGATCTCGCACCGCCCGCTCGACCGGACGTGATCTCGTCGTCCGGTGCGCCCTCGCGCCGAGCGAAGGGGCGCGTCAGGCGCAGGCCGGGACGCGGAGCGCCGACCGTGCGGTGACGCACCGTCACACCGGACCGGGGGCGGGGCCGATCCCGTCCGCTGCCGCGCCATGGTCACTCCCTTCCTCCGCGAGCGCGGAACAAACTCGAGATGGGAGCGGGAGGGGCGTCGCGCGTGCCAGGGGGGCGGGGCGACGAGCGCCTCGGCCCGCGCCGAGGACATGAGCGACCCCCGAGGACGGGTGAAGGGCGCCGGAGGCTCCGCCTGTGAGTCCCGCCGTCGCGTCCTCGTGACCGTCGTCGCGATCGTGGCGGCGGCGGCGTCGGCGCAGCGCGCGTCGGCGCAGGAGGAGATCGGTGGGTGGGCGCGGCTGCGCGCCGAGGGGTGGAGGCTGGAGACGTTCGAGGTCAACTTCGCCGACGACTACCTCGGTTACCCCAAGAACGGGCTGAACGACGACAACGGGTTCGTCGCGAATCTGCGGCTCGCGGCGACGCTGTCCGACGGCGATCGCGGCATGCTCCGGCTGGAGGTGAGCCAGCAGCTGATCACCCAGCGCGGTGGCCTGAGCCGGGTCGACGAGGGCAGGGTCGGCGCGACGTACTCACGCACGTTCGCCCGCCTCGACCGCCTCGCTTTCACGTTCGGGCTGGGCGCCGGACTCGAGGTGGTCGGCAACCTGGGGGGCAGCCAGTTGCAGGACTGGGCCCACCACGATCTGTGGCCGGGCCGCCACCTAGAAGGCGTCGGCGGGATGCAGCTCCAGAACGGCTACCCCAGCCGCACCGACGTCGTGCCCCTGGTTGGCGGGTCGCTGCGCGTCGACCGCGCGCTCGTCGGGCCGGTGGCGGTGGGCGCGGGCTTCGAGGGCGTCGGCGGGGTCGGCACCGGGTCCTTCGGCGAGCTGCACGCGTTCGTCGCCGTTCGAGTGGCGACACGCTCCGTTCAGCTCGAGCTCCGGGAGGGCGGCGCGATCTATGGCACGAACATCCAGCCTCTGACGATGCCGGGCGGCTACGTCACCGGCCGGTTCCAGAGCGATCCTTCGGCTTGGCTCACCGTCCTGGGGCCGCGCGCGTTCCCGGCGTTCCTCGTCCTCGGGATCGACTGGAACCGGGGCGACACCGGCCAGCACGTCGGCCAGATCGGAGTCGGCATGCGCTTCTGACTCGCGTTCGCGGGTGTCAGCGATCAGCCGTCAGTCTGCAGTCGGGCCTGCTCACAGCCGTCGAGCGCTCCGGCTGATGGCTGGAGGCTGACTGCTGAAGGCCTGTCCTCAAGCGTCCGGCAGGAGGTCCCACTCGGTGATCTCGTACTCGTACCAGCGCGGCTTGCGGGGCGGCGCGGGCGCGGGTGGCGGCGCAGATTGCGGCTGCGGCTGCGATGGCTTCGGTGTCGTCGTCCCCGGCGGCGGCGTGCGCGAGGGCGCTGCGCCTGCCGCGCGCGGCACCGCGCCCGGGCCCAGGATCGGGGAGGGACCCGATGCGGAGCCCGACGCACCCCTGCCGGACGCGGCCGAGCCCTGACCGGAGCTCGACGCGCCGTGCGCGGAGGTCGAAGGGCTGGGAGGCGTGCTCTGACCGGACGCACCCGCGGGGGCGACATGGACCGGGACCCCAGCCGAGCGGACGCCGAGGTTCGGCCAGGTGCAGAGCACCGGCCGCGAAAGGTCGTGCCCGGGGTGGGCGCGGTGATCTCCGGGGTGCTGTCCGGTCCAGTCGAGCCAGAGCGAGCAGGCGTGAATTCCGCGGGTTGCGTCGCAGCGGATGCGGATCATTCGGGCTCCTCCACGGCGGGCGGCCCGCCCGCCTGACCGAGTCACGGGCGATCGAATGGTACCAAACGGGGCGCGGCGAAGGACAGGGGGGGGGCTTGCACCCCGCGTCTGGGGGGGAGCGGGCAGGCGTCGGCGTCTCTGGGCGAGGAACGGCGCGAGCGAACGGGCGCGCAGCGCCCTTCGCGCGCCCGCGCGCCGATCACCGATCAGGAGGGGGAGAGGGGCGCTAGCCGAGCCCTAGCCGCGGCGCCGCGTCGGGAGCACCTCGAGCAGCACCCGATGCGCCGCACGGAGCATCTCGACCGTGGTGTCCCAGCCGACGCAGGCGTCCGTGACCGAACAGCCGTAGCGGAGCTTCGAGAGGTCCTCGGGGATGGACTGGTTCCCGGGCTCGAGGAAGCTCTCCACCATGAGCCCGACGATGGAGCGGTTCCCCTCGCGGATCTGGTGGATCACGTCGCGCATCACGAGCGGCTGGAGCTCTGGCTTCTTCCAGGAGTTCGCGTGCGAGCAGTCGACCACGACGTTCCGCGGGAGCTTCGCCTTCGCGAGCGCCTCCTCGGCGAGCGCGACGGACACGGTGTCGTAGTTGGGGCGCCCACCGCCGCCGCGCAGCACCAGGTGGCCGTGGCGGTTCCCGCGGGTGCGCACGATCGCGGAGCGCCCCTCGCCGTTGATGCCGAGGAACGCGTGCGGCCGGCTCGCCGACAGGATCGCGTTGACCGCCGCCTCGATGTCACCGTCGGTGCCGTTCTTGAAACCGACCGGGGTCGAGAGGCCGGACGACATCTCCCGGTGCGTCTGCGACTCGGTCGTGCGCGCGCCGATCGCGGTCCAGGAGATGAGGTCGCCGTAGTATTGCGGCGCGATCGGATCGAGCGCCTCGGTCCCCGCCGGGACGCCGAGCGTGTTCACGTCGTAGAGGAACCGGCGCGCCCGCTCCATGCCCTCGTCGATCCGGAACGAGTCGTCCATGTGCGGATCGTTGATGAACCCTTTCCAGCCGAGCGACGTGCGCGGCTTCTCGAAGTAGACGCGCATCACGAGGAAGAGCGTCTCCGCGAGCTCGTCCGCGAGCGCGCGGAGCCGGTGCGCGTAGTCGAGGCCCGCGACGGGGTCGTGGATCGAGCACGGCCCGACGACGACGAAGAGTCGCGGGTCGCGCCCGTCCAGGATCGCCTCGAGCGTCCGTCGGCTGTCGAGCACCGTCTTCGCGGCGGGATCGTCGAGGGGGACCTTCTCCTTCACCTCGTCGGGCGACGGCATCCGTCCGAAATCGGCGACGTTCAGGTCCTCGGTCTGCTGCATCAGCTCGCGTTTCGAGGTCACGACTTCCCATTACGCTGAATCGACCCTCTCTGCCGAGCGTCCAACGACCCGGGATGCGATTGATCTGGATCATGTCAGGCGCTACTCTGCGCCTCGCCGGGTCGGCGGGACGTCCGCCCCCCGGGACGGGGCTACCGTTTCCGAAGGTGGATCGGCGCCGAAATGTTTCGTAAGAACGCCATGTTGCCACCGTCCGGCGCTCACGCCGGGCCGGGAGGTTCGAACCGAGGCATGAAATCGACCGGAGCGGGCAGCACTGCGCGTATGCGCGCCCTCCTCGCGGCCGCCGCCGCGCTGATGGCCGTCGCGATCGGCTGCAGGGACGAGATCGCTCACTACCGCGTGCCGAAGGGGTCAGAGGCGCCCGGCGCCGGGCTCGCGATGCCCGCCAGCATGGGCGGGAAGCCTGCGTCCGACGTCCCGGCGCCGCCCCAGCCCACGGGCGGGAGCGCGCTCCACTGGACGCTCCCCGCGCGCTGGACGGAGAGCCGCGGCGGCAGCGCCATGCGCTACGCGACGCTCAAGGCGCCAGTGAACGGGCGGCTCGACGTCTCGGTGACGGTGCTCCCCGGCGAGGCCGGCGGCGAGCTCGCCAACGTGAACCGCTGGCGCGGGCAGATCGGGCTC
>Ga0306923_10002604_pt1 | contig 16631 bp, 11 predicted proteins | sample sta12Can44000108_FD_203841 | JGI IMG/M metagenome (GOLD analysis project Ga0306923, IMG submission 203841) | Lab enrichment of tropical soil microbial communities from Luquillo Experimental Forest, Puerto Rico - statanox.12C.anox.44.000.108 (v2)... | ecosystem: Environmental > Terrestrial >... | reverse complement strand
CATCCCGGCGGTGCCGACGCTGGCAGAGGCGGGCCAGCCCGGCTACGAAGTGCCGCTGCGATGGGGACTCGCAGCACCCGCCGGCACCGGGCGCCCTGTCATCGACGCCTTGAGCCGGGCGCTCAACGCAGCGCTCGCAAGCGAGGACGTGCGCTCGCGCCTTGCGCTCGAGGGCGCAGAGCCGCAACCGACCACGCCCGAGGAATACGCCGCAATGATCGCGCGCGAGCTTGCGATGTGGTCTGAGCTGGTCAGAGCCGCCCACATCCGGGTGGAATAAAAGCCTTGCAGCGCATTGCGCCGATGGCGGAATGCGCCTCGCTATTCCGCCCTGCGAGGTGCCCGCGGCTTCACAAAACTTTACGTGCGCGACATCGGCGAGCAAACACCAGATCCTAGATTGCTGCCCGTAGGCAATCGAGCCTGCGGCCAAATAGGAGTTCAGGATGGCTGACCCCAACATTACCCAACCGGGCACTCCCGACCCGACCAACCGGAGGACCAGCAGAGGCGCGTTTGTGGTCGCACTCGTTGCCGTTGCGCTCCTCTCCGGGCTCACCGGCAACATGCTGTCCACCGCGTTCGGCCAGGGTTTCGCCTGGCATCATTTCGGAATGCGCGGCGGCGGCATGTTCGGCGCACCGCTTACGCCGGCGCAGATCGACGATCGCATCGACCGCATGACCAAGCACATGGCGATTGAGCTTGACGCCACTGGCGACCAGCAGGCCAAGATCGCCGGCATCGCCAAGGCCGCCGTCGGCGATCTGCGGACGCTGCGGGAAAAGGCGCAGGCTGCGCGCACCCAGGCCATCGCGCTCTTGACCGCGCCTACCATCGATCGTACGGCCATCGAGCGGCTGCGCGCGGAGCAGATCGTCCTTGCGGAAACTGCGAGCAAGCGCATCGCGCAGGCGCTGGAAGACAGCGCCGAAGTGCTGAGCCCCGAGCAACGCCGCAAAGTCGCGGACTGGATCGCATTCAGCAGCCCGTGGGCGCACTGGCATCGCGGTTGACGGACCCTAGTTGGTGTGAGCGAGCGCGTTCTCCTGATCGAAGACGATTCCCGTCTGGCCGGGATGCTCAGCGAGTATCTCGGCAAGGCGGGCTTCCACGTCATTCACGCCGAGAACGGAGCACGCGGCCTCGCGCTGCACGAACGCGACCCGGTGCATGCCGTCATCCTCGACCTGATGTTGCCGGATACCGACGGCCTGGAAATCTGCCGGCACATCCGCGCTCGATCCGATTGTCCGATTCTGATGCTCACCGCGCGCGGTGATCCGGTGGATCGCATTGTCGGGCTCGAGATGGGGGCTGACGATTATCTTCCCAAGCCGTTCGAGCCGCGCGAGTTGCTGGCTCGGCTGCGTGCGATCCTGCGCCGAAGCCGCACCGGCCCCGAAAGCGAAGGAACCCGTTCAAGCCGGGATGTGCTCCGTTACGGCCGCCTCGAAATCGATCGCGGAGCGCGCGCGGCGAGCATAGATGGCGCGCCGTGTCCGCTCACCGGCTATCAGTTTTCCTTGTTGCTTGCGCTGGCGGAGCACGCCGGGCGGGTCATGTCGCGCGACGCGCTCATGGACGCAGTCAAGGGCGAAGCGATCGATTCCTTCGACCGCTCGATCGATGTCCATGTCTCCCGTATCCGCGCCGCGATCGAGGACGATCCCAAGAAGCCGCGGCGCATTCTTACCATGCGGGGCACGGGCTACGTGTTTGCGAAGGCCCAGGATTGAGAAGCACCAGGAAGGTAGAACCATATAACAATCTGATGAAACGGCTCTATCCTCAAGTCTATCTCACGATCGTGGGCAGTCTCATCCTCGTTGTCCTTACGGCGGGGCTGCTCTGGCATTTCATCGCGGGCCTTCCGCCATTCGGCCAGCCGTTCGAGATTGCGGGCGAAGTCGTCGCCGAGCTCGTTCCCGCGCGGGACGCGCCGCTGGCACAGCAGCAGCAGGCGATCGACCAGCTGGCGGGCCGTCTCGGCGCGGATCTCGCGCTCTATGGCCGCGCCAACGAGCCGCTGGCGGCGGCCGGTCGTTCGCTTCCCGCACCCGCTCGCGGCAACCGCGCCGGAGGCTGGATGCGCACGCCCGCCGGGCCTGCCGTTTCCATACCGCTGCCTGACGGCCGCTGGCTGGTGGCGCGGCTCCCGGCCCGGCAGCGCCCCAGCGCGCTGGTGCTCGCGGCCTTCCTTGGAGCCATCGCGCTGGTGGTCGCGCTCGGCGCTCGTCCCGTCGTGCGCCGCCTCACCGGACGGCTCGAGCGTTTGCAGCGCGGCGTCGAGTCGCTCGGCGCCGGTGACCTGCGCGCGCGCGTCAAGGTCGAGGGCCGCGACGAGGTTGCGCGTTTGGCGCAGAGCTTCAACCAGGCGGCCACCCGCATCGAAAGCCTGGTCGGGGCTCACAAGATGCTGCTCGCCCATGCCTCGCACGAGCTGCGCACGCCGCTCACCCGCATCAGGCTTGCGCTGGAGCTCGTTGACGCCCCTCCCGATCGCAAGCGCGAGCTTGAGAGAAATATTGCCGAGCTCGACCAGCTGGTGGACGAGATACTTCTCGCAAGCCGCCTGGAAGCGACAGAGCAACTGGATGTGCGCGAGGAAACGGATCTGGCGGCGGTCGCGGCCGAAGAATGCACGCGCTACGACGATTGCTGCGTCGAAGGAAAGCCTGTCCTGGTACGCGGGGACCCGACGCTGTTGCGGCGAATGATCCGCAACCTCGTCGAGAATGCGAAGCTCCACGGCAAGCCGCCCATTGAGGTGACCGTCGGACGCCAGAACGGCCGTGCCGTGCTGCGTGTATCGGATCATGGTCCGGTCATTGCTGAAGAAGCGCGCGACAAGCTGTTTTCGATGTTCTACCGGGTAGGCGGAACGGGCGGCGTGAAAGGCACCGGGCTCGGCCTGGCACTGGCCAGGCAGATTGCGCGCCGGCACGCGGGCGACGTCACCTACAACCCGGAGCGCGGAAGCTGCTTCACCGTCAGCTTGCCAGCGAGCGCGTAGCCGACCGCCCGACACTTCGCTGACGCGCAACCGGGGCTTCGACCAACCTTCTCAATTGGTTCTGTGACTGACTTTGTTTGTGTCTTTAATTCGCAAAATTGCGACTCTTGATTGCAGAATTGAGAAGCCTATCGCGTTGCGTGAAATCCTCACTCGTCGGGTTTGGTCGGGTTCGTTTGGCCAGAATTCAGGCTCGGGTTCGTTTGGCCAAATCGACCGCAGCCGATCAGTCGGTAGGGGCGAGGCATCAGCGCGTTGACGCGCGTCTGGGACGCGCTATGCCTCGCCCCTACAAAGAACTCGACAAATAAGATTGAGTCCACGTTGCGCAAGTGCGCCGGGAAAATTTCAGCGCGAAGCCGATTGAGGATCACCCTGCGCGCTGGCAGGATGCCGGCATCGCGCATCTGTATTGCCTGGGCATGGACGCAGCAGTCGAGACGCAATCGCAGACCGGTTGGCAGCATGAGCTCTACGATCTGCTGCGCGAGAACGGCATCACGCAGATCGCCTACGTTCCCGATGCCGGCCACAGCATTCTCATCGACCGCTCGCTCGCCGACCCGAGCGTGCACTCCATCGCGCTCACCACCGAGGAGGAAGGCGTCGCGCTCATTGCGGGCGCCGACCTCGGCGGCACGCGCGCCGTGCTGCTGATGCAGTCGAGCGGGGTCGGCAACTGCATCAACATGCTCTCCCTGATCAAGGGCGCGCGCTTCCCGTTCCTGACGCTCGTGAGCATGCGCGGCGATTTCGGCGAGGGGAATCCCTGGCAGTTCGCCATGGGCCAGGCCACCGAGCCGGTGCTCGCAGCCATGGGCGTGGTCTGCCTGCGCATCGAGCGGTCGGACGAAGTAATCCCGACCATGAACGCGGCGCTGACCATGGTGTTCAAGGGCGCCCAGGCGGTCGCCGTGCTGCTCTCGCAGCGCCTGATCGGCGCCAAGCCTTTCTGATGGACACGCTTTCGATGATGACCGCATGCCTGCTGACGTGAAACCGGGCCCGACCGCGGCTGCGGGAAACTTCGCGCTCGAGCGCGGCGAAGCGGTGCCGGCGCTCATCGGCCGGCATCAGGACTTTCTCATCGTCGCGGGACTGGGCGGCACTGCGAGCGACGTCGGCGCGGTGACCGGCGATGCCGCGCATGTCTATTCGCTCGCGGGCGCCATGGGCGCCGCCTGCATGATGGGGCTAGGCCTCGCGCTGGCGCGGCCGGACAAACGCGTGCTGGTCGTCACCGGCGACGGCGAGCTCTTGATGAATGTCGGCGCGCTCGCCACCGTTGCCGTCGTCGACCCCGTCAATCTCGCGATCCTGTGCGTCGACAACGGCCACTACGGCGAGACCGGCTGGCAGAAGAGCCATACCAGCCTCGGCGTCGACCTCGAGCAGATCGCCATCGGCTGCGGCATCAAGCACACGTGCACCGTCGCCGCCGCGCGCGACATCGCAGCCGGCGCGCGCCTCCTGCGCGAAGGCAACGGTGCCTCCTTCGTGTGCCTGCGCGTCAAGCCGACCGAGCCGCCGGCGTTCAAGCGCAATTTCGACGCCTCCCTGCAGCGCGACCGCTTCCGCGCGGCGCTGGGCGGCACAATGAGCCCGCGAGGATGACTACAGTGCGGAACGCGCTTCCACATCGCGCGGTCAAGCCGTCTCAATCACCCTGCCCGGCGTCATCAGCACCAGCAGGGCTCGCTTCGCGCCCGTGTGCCGACGGTACTCCTCAATCTGCTTGAAATAATGCGCGATCGTCGATTGGTCCGGATCGACGTCGCTCTTCCAGTCGACAATCGCCTCGATGCCACCGTCTGAGTCGGGCGCGATGGCATCCGCAATGCCCGAGATGAGGATTTCACCGAGCGGGGTGCTCTCGCGCCCGAAGATCGTGTGTTCCGGAACAAGCCTTTCGCGCAACTGCGCGATTTCGGGGAGGCTCAATGTTCGCGCGATGGTTTCGGCAAGCTCTGCCGGCGAGATGCCGCGTTTCGGATCGCTCTTCGGTTCGAGCCCAAGCTGCGCCAGCAATTCCACCGCGCGCCGATGAAGATCATGCGGTCCGCTCGGAGTTTCGCCGGTAAGCACCTCCTCCATCAGCTTGTGCAAGATGATGCCGCGCTGCGAGCTGCCGGCTACGGAAGGCACAGGGATTGCGGTGGCCTCCTCCGCATCGTCGGCGCTCTCGAAGAGAGGAATGGGCGTGGACGGCACCTCCGCTTCGATCTCGATGCGGCTCGGTCTTACCCAATCCACTTTTTGCGTGGCTTGCGCGATCCGGGCCGCTTCTTACGCGAATATCGCCCTCGTCTGCGCGTTTCCCGTTCGATCGGGCGCCGGGATTTTCGGCTTCCCGAGGCTTGCCGGATCGAGGACAACGAGCCGGTCGAGCTTGAGATCGACAATGTTTGCCCAGCATCCATCGGGAAGGTCCGCAGTGTGGTGGGGCAGGATCAGCATGTCGCGCGCGCGGGTCGTCGCCACATACCAGAGCCGCACGCGCTCGCGTCCATCCTCCTCATCGTTGTGGCGCCTCAGCTCCGGATAACCGGCGGGCTCGACCCCGAGCACCGGGATCGAGAACACGTTGCTTCGCCGCTCCTGCATCACCCCGCTCTCCGTGCGGGGCGTCCCCGTCATGTTGATGGGAATGACCACCGGCCATTCCAGGCCTTTGGCGGCGTGCACGGTGATCAGCGCGATCGCGTTCTCCTCGGCATCGGGCCTGCCTTCCACCTGGCGGACCGCATCTTCCCAGTTCGCCCGCATGTCGCGCGCGAAGGCGCGCAGCCCGCGCACGTCGTACGCGCGCGCCATTTCGAGAAAAAGATCGACATTGGCAATGGCGCGTTCGGAACCGCCCCTGAACCGCTGCCGAAGCTGCGGGCGCACGTTGAGAGCGGCGACGGCGTCGGCGAGGAGCGCGTAGGGCGTTGTGGAGCGCGCTCTTCGGTGCAGGGATTGCAGGATTTCGAGCACGGAGCGTGCCAGCTCGTGCTTGACCGTGGCGGCATCCGTGCGCAGATCGAGATTCGGCAGGCGATCCGGGCGGCTCGCATCGGCCGGCAATGCATCAGAAATATCGAGCAGCTCGCCTTCGCTAAGCCGACCAGCGGGCCGCGCAGCAGCGCCCCGAGCGCCAGCGTGTCCCTTGCATCGGCAAGCGCGCGAGTCACGGCAATGAGGTCATGAACCTCCTGGCGGCTGAAGAAGCCCTTGCCGGCCTGCGTCGATACCGAAAGTCCCCGATCTTCCAGAGCCTGCTCGAAGCGCCAGAGGTCCGTTCCGGTCGGCGCCAGCAGCGCAATATCGCCGGGCCAGCAGAGGCGTTCGCCGGCATTTTCTTTTTCGTCGCGGATCATCACGTTGCCGATGAGCCGGCTGCAGGCATCGGCAACGCACTCCGCTTCGGCATCGCGCAACGCCGCCGCGTTCGGATCTTCGTCGTCCTCCACTTTCAGCGCGGCGACCGCGATTGCCTTGGCACCCATGTGGATGGACGAAAGCTCGGTGAAGCCGGGCTGTCCGGCGCGCTCCGAAAGCACGTGCTCGAACCAGCGGTTCACAAACGACAGGATGGGATCGACCGAGCGGAAGTTGGCAGTGATGTTCAAGAGGCCGCTCTCGCCGATGGCAGTGCGGGCGAAGATGTAGGCGGTCACGTCGGCGCCGCGGAACCGGTAGATCGCCTGCTTGGGATCACCGACCAGAAACAGCGCACCGGGTCGCAGCTCCCGGCCCAATCGGTTTGTTATCGATGGCTCGCATGGCTCGCCGCACAGGAGCCAGAGGATCTCGATCTGCAGCGGATCGGTATCCTGAAACTCGTCGACGAGAACATGACGGAACCGGCGCGCAAGCGCCCGCCTGATCTGGTCATGGCTCACGAGCAGATCGCGGGCGGTGTAGAGAAGATCGTCGAAATCGAGCAGCGCGGCGGAGCGTTTGTAGTCGCGCCAATCGCGCATCAGCTCGTTCATTGCAGCGGCGAGGCGCGCCAGCAGCTCGGCTCCGATCGCGGAGAACAGGGCCTCGAGGGCGTCGTGAGCCGATTCGTAGTGCACCTTGGCGCGGTCGTGGGCCTGCTGCCCGTCGGACTTTGATCGTCCCGCCGCAGCGGCGGCTTGGTGCCACTTGCCGCTTGTCTGCAATGCCCGTCTTTTGCGGTTCTGAGTGAAGAGTGTCTCGTGTCGCGGCAGGGTGAGGGCATCGACGAGTGCCCGGTTGCTCGGGGACGCCGTTGGCGACAGCTCGTCCAACGCTTCGACAAGCTCGATGAAGGCTTCGCACTTGGCGTCGGTCTGCTGCTCCCGGAAATGCAAGCCGTCGAGACCGTTTGCGAATGCATTTGCGGCCGCGATAAATCGTTCGACGAGCGCGCGGGACCAGCACTGCCCCTCGGGTTTGGCATCGCGATTGCGGCGCAGGAATTGCGCCAGATCGCCGAGGAGCTTGAGCCCGCGCCGCTCATCTGCGACCACGAGCTCCGCCACGACGCCGTCGTGGTCCTTGCCGACGAGATGCGCCCTCAGCCAGGTCTGGTAATGCTCATCAAATGCAATGTCGGCCTCGCCCGGATCGATGATCTCGGCCCCGGGATCGATATTGGCTTCGGCGGGATAAGGCTTGATCAGCTTCTGCGCGAAGCCGTGAATGGTCGTGCAGGTGAGCTGGTCGATGGCCTTGCGCGCCCGCTGCATGTTCGCTTGCTGCGCGGCGGAGAGGCCCTGGGGAAAGGCAAGCGCAATCTGGTCCGGAACCTCGCCGCTCGCGAGCGCATCGACATAGCGCGCGATGCGCTGGAGGAGCTCGCTTGCGGCAAACTCGGTAAACGTCACCGCGGCAACGTGCATTGGCTCGATCCCATTGGCGAACAGGACCGCGACGCGACCCGCCATGAGCGCGGTCTTGCCCGAGCCCGCGCCTGCCTCCACCAGCAGGGATCGATCGATCGCGGTGAGCGCGGTCGCACGCGCCGGCGCATCGGGAAGCCGCCTTTTCATGCTTCATCCCAGATATCGGCCGCGGCACCGAGCTGCTCGCGCGCGGGCTCGCGCTTCCGGTCCAGGTAGCTGGGGCTCGCCGGCAGCGCGAAAGCAAAATCATTGTACTGGTCAGCATCCTCGCCCGGCACCGCGATGCCCGCGGTCATGCTCTCGCGCGCGATACGCAGCGCGTCCGCGAGCCGGGCAAGGACCTCGTCCACTTCATGCAATGGATAGAGCGCCTGCTCGCCCTCCTCTGCGCATGGATAAAGGAGCGATGCGTCGACCTTCACCCGCTGCCCGATCAGCGTCTTGACGGCGAAGGCATAGAGGCAGCGTTGCAGCTCGCTGCCGCCCTTGATCACGACGTCCGCCATGTCCTTGTTCAATCGGCCGGTCTTGTAGTCGATGACGCGCGCGCGCTTGCCGTCGCCGGCAAGATCGAGACGGTCTATCTGACCCTGGATTGCGATGCCCGACCCGGGAATCTCGACCGGCCTGGCCACATCCCAGGGGAGATTCGTGCGCTTGACCTCACGCAGCGCGCCGAACGGGATTTCGGTCCAGCTCTTCTGTCCCGGCATCGGATCGAGCGGATGGCGCAGCGCCGCCAGGGACATCTCGCTGACGCGCTCGAGCGTGCTGTGCCAGATCACCGCCGGCGGGATCGGCTGCTCCCCTTCCCACTCCGCCGCGATCTCGCCGAGAGCGTGCTTGACTGCTGCTTCAAGCTCCGCGGCACCGGCGGCTGCGAACCCCTTCGTGTCTTCAAGCTTCTCGACCGCGCTGCGCAGCACGCCATGGACGAGGTTGCCGAAAGCGAGCGCATCGACGGTGAGCGGCTCGTCGGCTTCGTCCGGCTGCTTCCAGCCAAGGACATAACGCCAGACAAACCGGATGGGGTCGCGCAGCAGCATCCTGAGCGATGTCGCCGACTTGGCGCTGTCGAAGACCTTGTGCAGGCGGGGATGGGCCCTGCCCACGAGGCCGTCATGCGGCGTGATGTCGACGTCCTGCCAATCGCGCCAGCAGGCAAGTCCGGAAGCGCCGGCAGGCGTCGTTGCAAATTCGGCAGGGCGCGCAAGCAGCCGATCGGATTCGCTTGCGGCATGGTCGGGGATACGGGCACGGCCGAGATAGATTTCCTCGTTCATCCCTGCGACGAGCGGCGAGCGGCCGAGCAGACGGCCTTCCACGTCGCGGCGGCTCAGCGAGGCCGTCACCGACCTTGCCGCGGCGACGATGGTTTCGAAGTCCCGCCGATCGGCGTCGGCGATGGGGAGCGGATCGAGGCGCTCGACCGGCATCACATGATCGGGGATCAGCCGATCCTCGGATATGCCGCGCGGCCAGCGGCCGGTATTGAGCGCGAGCAGCCGTACATAAGGGCGCGGAGCCGATGCGAGCGCCATGGCGGAAGCAAAGACGACGTGCGTCGCCGGCTCGAGCCCGTCGTCGCAGCGCAGGCGCGTAAGCGTCACGGGGAGCGCCTGCGCCCGCCCGTCATCGAGGGCGCGCCGCCACAGGCGCAGGGCCACCCCGGAGAGGAGTGTTTCGCCCGCTTCGTCCGCCGCCGCCGGACCTTTCGCTAGCAGGCGAAGAACGTCGAGAACGGTCTGCGACCGGTCGATGCCGTCGGGCCACTCGCTTGCCGCAGTGCGGGCGAAGGCCTGCTCCCATCTTTCCAGGACGGTGAGCGGCGCATCGGGTGGCAGGACGCGGGTCCAGCCCGGCGGCAGATCGCGCAGCGCCGGCGTGTCGCATGGCAGCATCGCAAACAACCGCCGGACTCTTTCCTGCGAGAGTCCTTTGACCAGCACTTCGGCAAGCGCGGCGGCAAGCTGACCATCGCGCCCGGCCACCACCTTTGTGCCGTGCACGAAATGAACCGGGATATTGCAATCGCGCGACAAAGCGAGCACGTGATCGTCGAAATCGCTCGGGCTCGCGGCGGCAATCGCGATCTCTTCCGGCCGCGCCGCTCCCTCCGCGAGCAGCGCGCGCATCCAGCGGAACGCCTCGACCGCCTCGTGGTGCGGGTGCGCGCAGGAATAGAGGATGCGCTGAGCCTTGCCCGGAGCTTCCGTGCGAATTTCCGCTCGCATCTGCCGTATCCAGTCGGGGACGTGCCGCGAGCCCGCCATCCACGTGAGCGGAACGATCTCGCTCAGCGCGGCGAGCAGCGGCCGCCAGCACGGCGACATCTCGCTGTGGCCGTGGATCTCGACCGGACCCAGCACGGCTTTCGCAAAGCCGATGCGCGCGCACGAGAGCTCGACCAGATCCTGCGGCCGCTTCATGGACGGCGGCAGCCGGCGCAGCACTTCCTCTTCGAGCTTGCGCAGCGCCTGCAGCCGCGGATGCGCTTCGCGCGAGAGATCGATTCCGGCATTCCATATCTTTTCGAGCGTGCCCACCGCGGCGCGCACCATGCCGGGGAGCGCCTTGATCGGCTCGAGCTCGCCGAGCTGCATCGCGGCAAGCGAATCGCGCACGGCGATTTTCAGATCGTCGGGATCGATCGGGCGCAGCAGCCCGCCGGCAAGCCGCGCGGCGAGCTGGCCCATGGTGAGAATTTGCACGCCGCTCGCGCCGGCACGCGCGGCCTGCACCCGCGCCATGTGGCCGGCGAGGCGGGTGTGGACGACGATGGTGCGGCGCAGCGGCATGAAATGCGGCCTTCACATACTGAGAAAAAGGCAAGCCGTCCCGAGAAGTCGCCACTTCACTAATGCCGTTGTGTTGGCGCCGGATAGCGGCCTGTTCAACGCCCGCTTGCATAAGGCTCGGTTTTGCGGCCCTTATTTAAGGCAGCCTTTATTATGGGTCGAGCCTCGGTCGCTTATGCAAGGCAGCCTTAGCTACAGGGTCACCCTTTTGTCGGAACTCGCCATCCGCGCCGGGACCTTATCAGCGCCAACCTCCGTGCCGTGAGGGTTACTATTGCTCGACTGCGGCGTGACTGCAATTGCGCTCTGGTGCCGGCAACGGCCATCGCGTGCTCGAACGCCTCTATGAGGGTCCGATCGTATCGGTGAACGACGTGCGTGAACTGACCGGCACCGCCGGCATCGGGTTTAGGCTTGTTCCGGCCTGACTCTCGGCCCACTCGCGTTGCCGCACCTACACGCCATCCGCCCGCATGGTCACGCCTCTCGTCGCAGCGTAGACTCGCGTGATGACGTCGGGGCCCCAACGCTCACCCCCCTCCCCCCTCGCGCAGGCATTGTTTGCTCCGCGCTCGGTCGCGATTGTCGGGCAGTCCGACGATGCCGGCAAGGCCGCCGGGCGGCCGCTGAAATTCCTGCGCCGCATGGGTTATGCCGGCAACGTCTATCCGGTCAATCCGCGCCGCGAGCGCGTGCTGGGCGAGCGCGCGTGGCCCTCGCTGTCGGCGCTGCCGGAAGTGCCGGAGCACGCCTATGTCGTGACCGCGACGGCGGCCGCCATCGACGCGGTCGAGGAATGCGGGCGGCTCGGGGTGCGGGTCGCCAGCGTGCTCGCCGACGGTTTCGCGGAAGCCGGCGCGCAGGGCGTGGCGCGCGAGGAGAAGCTGCGCGCCATTTGCGCGCGCACCGGCATTCGCCTGGTCGGACCATCGAGCCTCGGCGTCGTCGACCTGCGCAGCAAGGCGATGCTGACCGCGAACGCCGCCTTCGACGGAGCGGACCTCCCCGCGGGCCGCATCTTTGTCGCTTCCCACAGCGGCAGCATGATCGGCGCGCTCGCCTCGCGCGGCCACGCCCGCGGCGTGGGTTTTGCCGGCCTCGTTTCGGTCGGCAACGAGATCGATCTGTCGCTCGGCGAGATCTGCGAGGCGACGCTCGAAGATCCCGGCATCGAGGCCTACATGCTGTTTCTCGAGACCATGCGGCACGCCGTTGCCCTGCGGCGCTTTGCGGCCGGCGCAGCCAAGCGGAAAAGACAGGTGATCGCCTACAAGCTTGGCCGCTCCGCCGCGGCGCGCGAGCTTGCCGTCACCCATACCGGCGCGCTTGCGGGTGAGGACGACATTGCCGATGTTTTTCTGAAATCCTGCGGCATCGCGCGGGTCGACACGCTGGAAGGCCTCATCGAGGGCGCGTTGCTGCTTGCGCGCGTGCCGGTAGCGGCCCCCGGCCGCCGGGCCATGCGGGTCGGCGTGGTGACGACGACGGCTGGCGGCGCGACCATGGTGGTCGATCCTCTCGCCAGCCGCGGCATTGAGATCCAGGCGGCGAGCCCCGCAACGCTGGCAAAGCTTGCCGCCGCCACCGGGGTCGAGGTGAAGCCGGCGCGCATCGTCGATCTCACCATCGCCGGCGCGCGCTATGAGAGCATGAAATCGGCGCTCGAAATTCTGCTCGCCGCGCCCGAGTTCGACCTCGTGCTCGCCGCCATCGGATCGTCCGCGCGGTCCTATCCGCAGGCGACGGTGCGCCCGGTGATCGAATGTGCCGGCACGGGCAAGCCGCTCGCGGTCTTTCTGGTCCCCGAGGCGCCGGAAGCGCTCACCGCGCTCAGCCGCGCCGGCGTACCGAATTTTCACACCCCGGAAGCCTGCGCCGATGCCATTGCGGCCGTGCTGTCGCGGCGGCCGCCGCTGCCGCTCACACGCCGCGCTCGTGCACTCGCGCCTGAACCTCCCCTCGCGGCGCCTGGGGCCCCCCTCACCCGCTCGCTTCGCTCGCGACCTCTCCCCACAGGGGAGAGGTGTTCGAGCGTGTGGCTCAATCAGCGCGACAAGCACGGATTACCTCTCCCCGGTGGGGAGAGGTCGGCGCCGAAGGCGCCGGGTGAGGGGGGCAAGATCCTCGACGAGGAGGCCTCCGCCTCCCTGCTCGATCGTCTGGGCATTGCGCGCGCTCCCTCCGTCACGCTCGAGGCCGACATCGCCTGCCCGCCTGCCCTGCCGTTTCCCTATCCGGTTGCGGTGAAAATTCTTGCCGCGGACATCCCGCACAAGAGCGATGTCGGGGGCGTCGCGCTGGGAATTGCCGATGCCGCAGCGCTGCTCGACGAAATGCGCAAAATGCGCGCCCGCCTGCGCACCCGACTGCCGGCGGTGCGCGCGGAGCGCGTGCTGGTGCAGCCGATGATCTCGGGGGTGGGCGAGATGCTGATCGGCTATCGCGTCGATCGCGATGTCGGCCCGTTGATCATGGCGGCGGCGGGGGGCGTGCTCGCCGAGATCGGGCGCGACCGCAGTCTGCGGCTTGCTCCCGTCGATCCTGACGGCGCGCGCGAGATGATCGGTGAGCTGCGCGCCCTGATCGCGCTCTCCGGCTACCGCGGCAGGCCGAAAGGCGACCTCGATGCGCTCGCGGCGGCCATTGTCGCGCTCTCGCGACTCGCCGATGATCACGGCGTGGCGGAGGCCGAGATCAATCCGCTGGTCGTGCGCCAGGCGGGCAAAGGCGTCGTTGCGGTCGATGCGCTGGTGCGTCTGGTATAGAATGCGGCGGCGGGTAGGTTGGGTCGAGCTTGCGAGACCCAACCTCGAGCCACAAAGTTGTTGGGTCTCGCAAGAGCTCGACCCAACCTGCACAGAGGTCGTCCATGTCGCATGCCGAAGCCATCCATCCGCTGCATCCGGCCGCCGGCGCGAGCGCGGCCATCCTCGACTTTGTCGCGGGTCTTCGCCATGGCGCGCTGAGCGAGGAGGTGCGCCATTATGCGCGGCGTCATCTGCTCGACACCGTGGGCGTGATGATCGCGGGCGCGGGCGGCGAGGTCGCAAGCCGCGCCGAGGCCATGCTGGCGGCGGTGCGCCCCGCCGGCCACATCCCGGTGCCGGGCCGCGCGCGGCGCGCCGATCTGCTCGACGCCGCGTTCCTCGGCGGCACCGCGGCGCACGGCATCGAGCTCGACGACGGCTTTCGGCAGGGCTCGGTGCACCCGGGCTGCGTCGTGGTCCCGACGCTGCTTGCGCTTGGCCACGAGCGGCGCAGCAGCGGCGCGGCGCTGATCGAGGCCCTGGTTGCGGGCTATGAGGCGGAGATCGCCATCGGCCGCGCCTGTCACCCGGAGCTGCGCCAGCGCGGCTTCCATCCCGCGGCGGCGGTCGGCGTGTTCGGCGCGGCGATGGCCGCGGGCAAGCTGCGCGCGCTTGCGCACGCGCAACTCGCCAACGCGCTCGGGATCGCGGCGTCCAGCGCCGCCGGGCTGTTCGCCTTCGTCAACGGCGGCGCCGACATCAAGCGCCTGCATGCCGGGCACGCCGCGCGCGAAGGATTGCAGGCAGCGCTGCTTGCCGAGCGCGGGATCGAGGGCCCGCCCGGCGTCATCGAGACCCACGACGGCTTCATGCAGGCCTTCGCCTTTGGCCGTGCCGGCAAGGCACGCGCGCTCGCGCTTCCGCCCGCCGTGCCGTTCGGCGTCACCGATTGCTACATCAAGCCCTACCCCTGCTGCCGTCACATCCAGCCGGCGGTCGAGGCCCTCATCGGGCTCCTCAATGATGAGAGCATCGCAACCGAGGAGGTCGAGCGGATCGATGTTGCGACCTACCGCATTGCCGCCGAGCACGCCGAGACCGGATGGGAGGATTTCGCCAGCGCCCAGCTGAGCTTTCCCTATCTCATGAGCGTCGCATTGAAGTTCCGCGGCATCAGGTTCGAGCATTTCGACGCAGCGGTGCGGAGCGATCCCTGGTTTGCGGCGAGCGCCCGCAAGCTCAACGTCACGGCGCCGCCCGAGGTCGATCGGCTCTATCCGCAGCTGCGCCCGGCGCGGGTGACCGTCGTGACCGGGCGCGGCAGCTTCACGCGCCAGGCGGACGAGGCGCTCGGCTCGCGCATCGTGCCGCTCGACGACGCCGGCCTGCGGGCAAAGTTTTCAGATCTGGTCGCTCCGGTGCTCGGAACGCCCCGCGCGGACGAGCTGGCGGGCCGCCTGTGGTCGATCGGAGAGATCGGCGATGTCGCGCCGCTGATCGAGACGATGGCAAGACCCGCCTGACCGGGACGAGGGGAAGCCTCGCGGCGCATGAACCGAAGAACCGAAACGCTCGCACGGATCAACCTGTTTCGCTCGCTCGACGCCGCGAAGATCGAGCTGCTCGACACGCAGTGCTTCTGGCAACGGGCGGCCCGCAACCAGTGGATCATCGACTACCAGGACACGAGCAACGACGTGTTCTTCGTCGTGAGCGGAACGCTGCGCGTCAAGATCCAGTCGGTCGCCGGCCGTGAAGTCCTGCTGCGCGAGATCAACGCCGGCGAGTTCTTTGGAGAGCTCGCGGCAATCGACAATCAGCCGCGCTCATCGGGAATCTTCACCGTCACCGACGTCACGCTTGCGCGCATGCCTGCGTCGGTGTTCCGCGCGGCGGTGCATGCTCACCCCGACGTCTGCGATCAGCTGCTCGAGCAGCTCGCCGGCTATGTGCGGACCATCTCCAATCGCGTCACCGAATACACCACGCTGGACGCCCGGCACCGCATCTATGCCGAGCTCCTGAGACTGTCGCGGCCGGAAGCCGGAAAGCCGCAGCAGGCGGTGGTCTCGCCGCCGCCGGTGCATGCGGATCTCGCAGCGCGGGTAAGCATCAGGCGGGAGTCGGTGACGCGGGAACTCAAGGCGCTCGAACGCGCCGGCCTGATTGAGAAGCGAAGGGGCGCGCTGGTGCTGACCGACACCGCCCGGCTGCGCAAGATGGTCGCGGAAGCCTCGGAGGTGAGCTGACGCCTTCCGGGCGGACAGCGAGCTACTACGGCGTTTCCCAAATTCGAATCATGTGCCGTCGTCATTCCGGGGCGAGGCCCACTGATCTCGGGTTTACCCGAGATCAGCACTTTAAGTGCCCAAGTCGGCAACAGCCGACTTGGGTGGGCCGAGAGCCCGGAATCCAGTAAACACCAGCGGAGGTTTACTGGATTCCGGGTTCGCCACTTCGTGGCGCCCCGGAATGACAACTTTCATGGAATCGCTTGTTTAGTTTAACGCCGGGCGGGAATCCTTGCCTGCGCGAGCGATCCGACGCTCCTGCGCGAAAGCGCGGCAGCGAGGCGACCGCCTGCAATCAGCATGACCAGGTAGACGGGGTAGAAGGCAAAAATTCCGTCAACGCCCCACATCCCATGCCCGATCTTGGCGGTCAACGCGACGATCAGCACCCCGACGACAACCATGAGCGGATGGAGCGGATGACGCTGCGCGAGCTGCGACATCGGCGCGATCTTCTTGGTCACGACACTGGTCCTCCGGTTTGCATGCAGCAAATGTAGGCCGGACGTAGAAATACCCCTGTGCGAATTCGCACCGGCCGCGATGCGGATCGCGGGCCGATCGCAGAACGTGGTTGCGCGCTGTGCGCTTTCGCACTGCGCTCGCTTGGGAGAGTGACAGCCGTCACAGCAGTGAGCCCGCATCCCACCGACACGCGATGCAGGCCATCGCATTTGACGCCGGTGCCCCCTCACCCGGCGCCTTCGGCGCCGACCTCTCCCCGTCGGGGAGAGGTGATAGCGCGCGCTGCACGCGCACCGAAAATCTCAACCCGCAGAAGATGCTCTCAAACCGTTCCGCAAACGCGGTTGACCTCTCCCCGTTGGGGAGAGGTCGGATCGCGCTTGCGCGATCCGGGTGAGCAACTGTCTTGGTGAACTGGCGCTCCGGCCGCGTCAAGGCTCGCGCGTACGCGCGCCCCGCTC
>Ga0306923_10002602_pt1 | contig 16637 bp, 10 predicted proteins | sample sta12Can44000108_FD_203841 | JGI IMG/M metagenome (GOLD analysis project Ga0306923, IMG submission 203841) | Lab enrichment of tropical soil microbial communities from Luquillo Experimental Forest, Puerto Rico - statanox.12C.anox.44.000.108 (v2)... | ecosystem: Environmental > Terrestrial >... | reverse complement strand
GCAGGATGCGACCCATGAAGATGAGCCACATCAGCGCGAGCACGATCGCGCCTGCGATGTAAATCCCGCCCCGCTGGCGCACGTCGTTGCCGGTCGTATGCACGTAGGCATGGGCGAGGCGGAGCACCACGAAAATCCATGCCATCACGACGAACAGATAATCGGCATGGCGGGTAATCCAGGCGAGAATCGTCAGCACATAAAAAAGAACCGGCACCTCGAGCTGGTTGTGAAATGCATTGGCAACCTGGGTCGCATGCGAGGGCCAGCCTGGCTCGCGCAACGCAATGTCGCTGGTCTTGACTTCCCCGCTGGTGACCGCGCTCGTGCGCAGATACGCCATCCAGACCAGCAAGACGAAGGTGAGCAACACCTGGACGAAAAGCGGAAGCAGGACAGCTTGAATGGACATCGGTTATCCGCAATCGCGCTAGTGTCCCGGTTCCGACGTTTGTATACCCTTGCAGCACACCCTTTTACAAACGTCGGAACCAAAGGGACACTAGCAGGATATATGATTCTAGTGTGGCTTTGGATTTGACGTTCCTACGAATGACTCGCGGCAATGCTGGTAGGAACGTCAAATCCGCCACACTAGCCCCGGCTGGGATAATTTGGGCTCTCTCTGGTGATGGTGACGTCGTGCACGTGGCTCTCGCGCATGCCGGCAGCGGAGACGCGCATGAAATCGGCCTTTTCATGAAACTCAGCAAGCGTCCGCGCGCCCACATAGCCCATGGCGGCGCGCAGACCCCCCGCGAGCTGGTGCAGCACGGTTGCCGCGGCGCCCTTGTAGGGCACCTGGCCTTCCACTCCTTCCGGCACCAGCTTGAGGCTGTCCCTGATATCCTGCTGGAAGTAGCGGTCGGCGGAGCCGCGCGCCATGGCCGGCACCGACCCCATGCCGCGATAGGTCTTGTAGCTGCGTCCCTGATAGAGAAAGACTTCGCCCGGGGTCTCGTCGGTGCCGGCGAGCAACGAGCCGATCATGGCGCAGGCGGCGCCGGCGGCCAGCGCCTTGGCAAGGTCACCGGAATATTTGATGCCGCCGTCGGCGATGACGGGGGTGCCGCTTTTGCGGGCCACCTCGACCGCGTCCAGGATGGCGGTGAGCTGCGGCACGCCGACGCCGGCGACGATGCGGGTGGTGCAGATGGAGCCGGGACCGATCCCGACCTTGACCGCGTCGGCGCCCGCATCGATCAGCGCCTGCGCCCCTTCGGCGGTGGCGATATTCCCGGCGACGACTTGCACCGCATTGGACTGGCGCTTGATGCGCCCCACCGCCTCGAGCACCGCGCGCGAATGGCCATGCGCGGTATCGACCACCACGAGATCGACCCCGGCCTCGATCAGGCGCTCGCTGCGCACGAACCCTCCGTCGCCGACCGTGGTCGCGGCCGCGACGCGCAGCCTCCCCTGCTCGTCCTTGCATGCGTGCGGGTTGGCGACCGCTTTCTCCATGTCCTTGACGGTAATGAGCCCGACGCACCGGTAGCGATCGTCGACCACGAGCAGCTTCTCGATGCGGTGCGCATGCAGAAGCCGCTTGGCCTCGTCCTGGCTGACGCCTTCGCGCACCGTGATCAGGTGCTCGCGCGTCATCAGCTCGGACACCTTCTGGCGCGGATCGTCGGCGAAGCGCACGTCGCGATTGGTGAGAATGCCGACGAGCTTGCCGGCCCGGCCGTCGCCGCCGCCCTCGACCACCGGGATGCCGGAAATTCCATGGTCCTTCATCAAGGCGAGCGCATCCGCGAGCGTCGCATCGGGCGCAATGGTGAGCGGATTGACCACCATGCCGGACTCGAACTTCTTGACCTGGCGGACCTGCACCGCCTGCTGCTCGGGCTCGAGGTTGCGATGGATGACGCCGAGCCCTCCGGCCTGCGCCATGGCAATCGCCATCTTGGCCTCGGTCACCGTGTCCATGGCCGAGGCCACGATCGGGATGTTGAGCGCAATTTCGCGCGTGATGCGGGTGCGGATGTCGGCTTGCGACGGCAGCAGCTCCGACAGCCCCGGCCTTATCAGGACGTCGTCAAATGTGAGCGCTTCACGCAGCTTTCCGTTGGAGGCAGGGTCCATCGCCAAGTCCAGCTCTCGGGCGGCATCATCGCGCACCGGAATGAGGCAACTCGTCGGCGAAACGAACCGCTTCGCGCGCTGCTCGATGACCCGTTTTAGGTTGGCGCCGGTCGTTAGCACGTCGACCGGCAGAATCCTAGCTCCTTTGCGGCAATCCACCGGAACTCAGGACGGATTTTGCCCACGCGTGCAATCCGGTCCGAAACGCATGCCCGTATGTAGGATGGGGCCGCCGCAACACAATGGCCGCGCCCGCCCCCGCCAGGGGGACGATTCGACATCTGCCCCGCGAATCGCTCTAAAGCTGCGAGGCGACAATTCTAATTCGGTCATTTTCCATGCCGGGCAAGCGCATCGTGCCGCTGATCGTGGCGGTGGCTCTGTTCATGGAAAACATGGATTCCACCGTCATTGCGACCTCGCTGCCGGCGATCGCGCGCGACATCGGCACCAGCCCGCTGGCGCTCAAGCTTGCCGTCACCTCCTACCTGCTCTCGCTCGCCGTCTTCATCCCGGTGAGCGGCTGGACCGCCGACCGCTTCGGCGCGCGCACGGTGTTTCGCGGCGCGATCGCGGTGTTCATGCTGGGATCGATCGGCTGCGCGCTCTCGGGCTCGCTCGCGCAGTTCGTGATGGCGCGCATGGTCGAGGGCATGGGCGGAGCGATGATGACGCCGGTGGCGCGCCTCATCCTCGTGCGCAGCGTGGGCAAGCGCGAGCTGATCAACGCCATGATCTGGGTGACGCTGCCGGCGCTGATCGGCCCGCTGCTCGGCCCCCCGCTCGGCGGCTTCATCACCACCTTCATATCCTGGCACTGGATCTTCCTGATCAACATCCCGATCGGGCTCGCCGGCATCGTGCTCACGACCATCTTCATCGAGGACGTGCGCGCGCAGGCGCCCGATCCGTTCGACCCGCTCGGCATGCTGCTGGCGGGGCTCGGCATCGGCGGGCTCGCCTTCGGCGGCTCGGTGCTGGGGCTCGATTTCCTGCCGCTCCCGGTGACACTGGCGCTGATCGCCGGTGGGGCGGCAGCGAGCTACGGCTATGTCGTGCACGCGCGGCGCACCGCTGCCCCGGTGCTCGATCTCACCCTGCTCGAGCTTCCCTCGATGCGCGCCGCCGTCATCGGCGGCTTCATCTACCGCTCCGGCATCGGGGCGCTGCCGTTTCTGCTGCCGCTTCTTCTCCAGCTCGGATTCGGCCTGACCGCGTTTCAGTCGGGCCTGATCACGCTCTCCAACGTGGTCGGCGCCATGGGCATGAAGACCGTCATTCCCATTATCCTGCGCCAATTCGGATTTCGCCGCGCGCTCACGGTCAACGCGCTGATCAGCGCCTGCCTGGTGGCGGCCTGCGCGACCTTCGTGCCGGGGGTGTCCTTTGCCTGGATCGTCGCAGTTCTGATTGTCGGCGGCTTCTTCCGCTCGCTGCAGTTCACCAGCATCAACACCATTGCCTATGCCGACGTGGACTACCATCGCATGAGCCGCGCCACCTCGCTCGCTGCCGTCGCGCAGCAGCTCTCGATCTCGGTCGGCGTTGCCATCGGCGCGCTGGCGGTCGATCTCACGTTGTGGGCGCACGGGCGCTCCGTGATCACCGCCGCCGACTTCCGGCCCGCCTTCGTGATCATCGCCGTGATCGCGGCGAGCGCATGCTTCGTCTTCGCGCGCATGCCGGACGATGTGGGCGAGGAGCTCGCCCGGCGCACTCCCGGCCCCATCCCTTCTCCGGTCGAGGAGGCGGCCGATCAGAAGCTCGGATGAGCCGCAGCTACGACGGAACTTTGGGTTCGTTTTGCAAAAACGGGGGTGCTCGCGTGCAAATTAATAATCATACAATCAGAGATAGTTAGGGGCGATCTGCCGTCAGGTTCGTTTGGCCAAAAGCCCTCTGCGGGTAAACGTCCGGCGAGAGACCCAGGACGTGTTTGCAGCGCGCTTCCTGATCCGCAGCGCATCGGCGGCTATCATGCTCACGTCGGGCCGCTTCGCATCAATGCCGTGAAGCGTGCGGGTGACTATTCGATTATTTTGCTCCACACTCCCGTCCGAACAAAACCAACGAACTCAGTGATGGGAGGAGGTCATGCTGGCGAGAACCGATCCCGATACCGTCGAAACAGGCGAATGGATCGATTCGCTGCGCGCCGTGCTGCGTTACCAGGGCCCGGAGCGGGCCTCGTTCCTGCTGGAGCGGCTGACCGAGGAGGCGCACCGCGCCGGCGTGAGCGCGCCGTTCGCGCTCAATACCCCCTACGTCAATACGATCCCGCCGGAGCGGGAGGAGCGCGCGAGCTGGGATCGCGCCATTGAGCATCGCATCCGCTCCATCATCCGCTGGAACGCGGTGGCGATCGTCCTGCGCGCCAACAAGGAATCGTCCGAGCTCGGCGGCCACATCGCGAGCTTCCAGTCGGCGGCCACGCTCTACGACATCGGCTTCGGTCACTTCTGGCACGCACCGTCGGACAAGCATGCGGGCGACCTCGTCTACATCCAGGGTCATTCGGGGCCGGGGGTCTACGCGCGCGCCTTCCTCGAAGGGCGGCTGAGCGAGGAGCAGCTTCTCAACTTTCGCCAGGAGACCGGCGGTCGCGGCCTCTCCTCCTATCCCCACCCTTGGCTGATGCCGGAATTCTGGCAGTTCCCCACCGTGTCCATGGGACTGGGGCCGCTGATGGCAATCTATCAGGCGCGCTTCCTCAAATATCTGCACGGGCGCGGCATCGCCGACACCGCCGGGCGAAAGGTGTGGGCGTTCATGGGCGACGGCGAGATGGACGAGCCGGAGTCGCTTGGGGCGGTGTCGCTCGCCGGGCGCGAGCGCCTCGACAATCTCATTTTCGTCATCAACTGCAATCTGCAGCGCCTCGACGGCCCGGTGCGCGGCAACGGGAAGATCATCCAGGAGCTCGAGCGCGTTTTCCGCGGCGCCGGCTGGAACGTCATCAAGGTGTTGTGGAGCAGCGACTGGGATCCGCTGCTGGCGAGGGATGCCTCCGGCATGCTGCGCCAGCGCATGGAGGAATGCGTCGACGGCGAATACCAGGATTTCAAGTCCAAGAACGGCGCCTACGTCCGCCAGCATTTCTTCGGCAAGTACCCCGAGACTGCGGCGCTGGTGAAGGACTGGACTGACGACCAGATCTGGGCGCTGCGGCGCGGCGGCTCCGATCCGGTCAAGGTCTACGCCGCCTACGCCGCCGCCGTGAAGCACACCGGCGAGCCGACCGTCATCCTTGCCAAGACGGTGAAGGGCTACGGCATGGGCGAGGCCGGCGAAGGTCAGAACATCACCCACCAGCAGAAGAAGATGGGTCTTGAAGCGTTGCGCAAGTTCCGCGACCGCTTCGCCATTCCGGTCTCCGACGAGAAGATCGAGAGCATCCCGCTCCTCACCCTGTCCGAGGGGAGCCCCGAGCTCAAATACCTGCGCGAGCGGCGCGCGGCGCTCGGCGGGGCGCTGCCCCAGCGGCGGCGAACCTCCAAGGCGCTGGACATGCCGGAGCTCTCGGCACTGAGCGCGCAGCTCGCCAGCACCGAGAACCGCGAGATTTCAACCACCATGGCGTTCGTGCGCATCCTCAACACGCTGCTGCGCGACAAGGCGATCGGCAGGTTCATCGTGCCGATCGTCCCCGACGAATCCCGCACCTTCGGCATGGAAGGCATGTTCCGCCAGCTGGGGATCTTCTCGCAGCTCGGCCAGCTCTACAGGCCGCAGGATGCCGATCAGCTCATGTTCTACCGTGAGGACAAGTCGGGCCAGATGCTGCAGGAGGGCATCAACGAGGCGGGTGCCATGTCGTCGTGGATTGCCGCCGCCACGTCCTACAGCACCAGCAACGCGCCGATGATCCCGTTCTACATCTACTACTCGATGTTCGGCCTCCAGCGCGTGGGCGACCTCGCCTGGGCGGCGGGCGACATGCGCTCTCGCGGCTTCCTCCTGGGCGGCACCGCCGGACGCACCACGCTCAACGGCGAGGGGCTCCAGCACGAGGACGGGCACAGCCACGTGCTCTCATCGACCATCCCCAACTGCGTGTCGTACGACCCGACCTTCGCCTATGAGGTCGCGGTCATCATCCAGGACGGGCTCAAGCGCATGTTCAGGGATCAGGAGGATGTCTACTACTACATCACCCTGATGAACGAGAACTATTCCCATCCCGCGATGCCCAATGGCGCGGAGGAGGGAATCCGTCGCGGCATGTATCTCTTCCGCGACGCCGGGGACGGCAAGGGGCCGCGCGTACAGCTGATGGGCTGCGGCACCATCCTGCGCGAGGTGATCGCCGGGGCGGAATTGCTGGCGCAGGACTTCGGCGTCCTCTCCGACATCTGGAGCTGCCCCAGCTTCAACGAGCTGCGTCGCAACGGCCTCGAGACGGAGCGCTGGAACCTGCTGCATCCCGTGCAGCCGCCGCGCCGCAGCCATGTCGAGCAGTGCCTCGCCTCACGGCAAGGACCTGTCGTCGCGGCCACGGATTACATGCGGGCGTTTGCCGAACAGATCAGGCCGTACGTTGGGCGCCGTTACGTCTGTCTCGGCACCGACGGGTTCGGGCGGAGCGACTACCGGGTCGCGCTGCGCAGGTTCTTCGAAGTGGACCGCCACTATGTCGCGGTCGCGGCGCTCAAGGCGCTTTCCGACGAGGGCGCAATTCCCGCGAGCAAGGTCGAGGCCGCCATCGCCAAATTCGGTATCGATCCTGAAAGATCGCCGCCGTGGAAGATGTGAGCAGCAAGCGCTCGTGATTACGGCAGGAGGAGCGCAACCGTGAAGTTGGTGTCGTCAGCGCGACAGATTCGGTGTTCACCGCACTCCTTGATGGGTATCGCACTTACTTCGACTGCGGCCCCCCTCACCCGCTCGCTTCGCTCGCGACCTCTCCCCACCGGGGAGAGGTCAACCGCGTGTGAGGCACGGTCTGAGAACATCTTTCGCGGACTAAGAGTTTCGCTGCACGAGCAGCGGACCCGACACCTCGCCCCAGCGGGGAGAGGTCGGCGCCGAAGGCGCCGGGTGAGGGGGGCACCGGCAGCGTCGCGCGCGACTCACTTCCCCACAAGGGGGAGGGATAACCGAGTTTGCGGCTCGCGCGGATCCAACATCATCGGAGCGCACTTTGAGATGACCTGCGTTCGCTGAGGGCAGTGCCATGAGTGAGTTGAGGGAGATTCGCGTCCCCGATATCGGCGACTTCAAGGAGGTGCCGATCATCGAGATTGCGGTGAAGCCGGGCGAGCACATTACGGCCGAGGCGCCGCTGGTCACGCTCGAATCGGACAAGGCGTCCATGGAGGTCCCCTCCCCGGCCGCGGGCGTGGTCAAGTCGCTTGCGGTCAAGATCGGCGACAAGGTCAGCGAGGGATCGCCCATCCTGATGCTTGAAGTCGATGGGGCAGCCGCCGCGCCCGAGCCGGTGAAACCTGCCGTTTCGGCACCGCCGGCACCGACCAGCGCGCCCGCGGGCGTCGCCGAAGTGCGCGTTCCCGACATCGGTGATTTCAAGGACGTGCCGATCATCGAGATCATGGTCAAGCCGGGCGACAGCATCGCCCCGGAGCAGCCGCTGCTGACGCTCGAATCCGACAAGGCCTCCATGGACGTGCCCTCCCCGCTCGCCGGCACCGTTGCCGAGCTCAAGGTCAAGGTCGGCGATCGGGTCAGCGAGGGCAGCACCATCCTCACCCTGGTCACCGATGCCGCCGCGGCTGCTGCCCCGGCGCGTCGCACGCCGGCAGCGCCGGTGCCTGCGCCCGCGGCGGCTGCGGCTCCAAGCCTGGCTGCTCCTGCGGCGGCCGCGCCCGGCACCGCCGACAAGAGCATCTCCGACAATTGGGCGGACCTCCCCTACGCGGGGCCCTCGGTGCGCAAGCGCGCGCGCGAGCGCGGCATCGATCTGCGAAAGGTCAAGGGCAGCGGTCCGCGCGGCCGCATTCTCCCGGCCGATGTGGACGCGTTCGCCCCCGCCCCCGCGGCGGCCGCAAAGCCGAGCGCGCCGGCAGCAGCGGGCGCAGCCGGCCTCGATCTCCTGCCCTGGCCGAAGGTCGATTTCGCCAAGTTCGGTCCGGTCGAGAGCAAGCCGCTCTCGCGCATCAAGAAAATCTCGGCCGCGAACCTGCATCGCAACTGGGTGATGATCCCGCACGTCACCAGCCACGACGAGGCCGACATCACCGAACTCGAGGAGTTCCGCGTTCGCCTCAACAAGGAGAACGAGAAGTCCGGCGTGCGGGTGAGCATGCTCGCCTTCATGATCAAGGCGGCGGTGACGTCGCTGCGGAAATTCCCGGAGTTCAACTCCTCGCTCGAGGGCGACAACCTCATCCTGAAGAAATATTATCACATCGGCTTTGCCGCCGACACGCCGCAGGGCCTGCTGGTGCCGGTCATTCGCGATGCCGACAAGAAGGGCATCATCGAGATCGCCAGGGAGATGGGCGAGCTCGCCAGGCTCGCGCGCGACGGCAAGCTCAAGCCGGACCAGATGCAGGGCGGCACGTTCAGCATATCGAGCCTCGGCGGCATCGGCGGCACCTATTTCACGCCGATCATCAACGCACCGGAAGTGGCCATCATGGGAGCGTGCCGGTCGTTTCATAAGATGGTCTGGGACGGCAAGCAGGCAACGCCGCGCCTCATGCAGCCGCTCTCGCTGTCGTGGGACCATCGCGTGATCGACGGCGCGGCGGCAGCGCGCTTCAATGTGCATTTCGCAAGCCTGCTTGCCGACATGCGGCGCGCGCTGATGTAGAGGCATTCGACCATGGCAGACCTCATTGAAGTGAAAGTCCCGGACATCGGCGACTTCAAGGACGTGCCTGTCATCGAGGTGCTGGTGCGGCCCGGCGAGGCGGTGAAGACCGAGCAGCCGCTGATCACGCTCGAATCGGACAAGGCCTCGATGGACGTGCCCTCCCCGCTCGATGGAGTGGTGAAGGAGATCAGGGTCAAGGTGGGAGACAAGGTTTCCGAGGGCGCGCTCATCCTCATCGCCGAGGCCGAGGCGGCGCCGGCAGGCGTGGGGCCGCGGCAGACGGTCAAGGGCGAGGGACACGCGACCGGCGAAGGCGCGCCGGTCGCCGATTACGGCGCGGCCTCCGGCGTCTACACCGCGATTGAGGTGCGCGTTCCCGACATCGGCGATTTCAAGGACGTGCCCGTCATCGAGGTGGCGGTGAAAAGCGGCGATCAGGTCAAGCCGGAGGATCCGCTGATCACGCTGGAATCCGACAAGGCATCCATGGAAGTGCCTTCGCCTGCGGCGGGCATGGTCAAGGACGTGACCGTCAAGGTCGGCGACAAGGTGAGCGAGGGAAGCCTCATCCTCACGCTCACGACCGGGATGGCCGCCGCCGTGCCCGCGACGGCGCCGGCCGGGCAGCGGCCGCAGGCGCCCACGGCAGCGCGGCACGACGGCGACGCCGACGTGGAATGCGACATGCTGGTGCTCGGAGCGGGGCCCGGCGGATACTCCGCTGCATTCCGCTCAGCCGATCTCGGCATGAGCACGGTGCTGGTGGAACGCTATCCCACGCTCGGCGGCGTCTGCCTCAACGTCGGCTGCATCCCGTCCAAGGCGCTGCTGCACACGGCAGCGATCATGGATGAAGTCAAGGGGATGGCCGCGCACGGCATCTCCTATTCGGCGCCGCAGATCGATCTCGACAAGCTGCGCAGCCACAAGGAGAAGGTGGTGGGCAGGCTGACCGGCGGCCTTGCCGGCATGGCCAAGGCGCGCAAGGTCACGGTCATGGAAGGGATCGGCGCCTTCCTCGATCCCCATCACGTCGAGGTCGTGCCGAAGAACGGCGCCGGCCGCAAAGTCGTGAAATTCGACCGGGCGATCATTGCGGCGGGATCGCAGGCGATCCGGCTCCCCTTCATCCCCGACGATCCGCGTGTTGTGGATTCGACCGGCGCGCTGGAGCTGCGCGGGCTGCCGAGATCCATGCTGGTCATCGGCGGCGGCATCATCGGGCTCGAGATGGCGACCGTCTACTCCACGCTCGGCACGCGCATCGACGTGGTGGAGATGCTCGACGGATTGATGACGGGCGCCGACCGCGATCTGGTGAAGGTGTGGGAGAAGAAGAACGCCGGCCGCTTCGACAAGGTGATGCTCAAGACCAAGACGGTGGCGGCGGAGGCAACGCCGGAGGGCATCAAGGTGCGCTTCGAAGGAGAGAAGGCGCCGGCGCAGCCGCAGCTCTACGACATGGTGCTGGTCGCCGTCGGACGCAGCCCGAACGGCAGGAATATCGATGCCGAGAAGGCCGGCGTGGCGGTGAGCGAGCGCGGATTCATTCCCGTGGACAGGCAGATGCGCACCAACATGCCGCACATCTTCGCCATCGGCGATATCGTGGGCCAGCCGATGCTGGCGCACAAGGCGGTGCATGAAGGCCATGTGGCGGCGGAGACGGCCGCGGGCAGGAACAGCGTCTTCGAAGCGCGCCAGATCCCCTCGGTTGCCTATACCGATCCGGAAGTCGCATGGGCCGGCCTCACCGAGGAGCAATGCAAGGCGCAGGGGATAAAGTACGGCAAGGCCGTCTTCCCGTGGGCGGCGTCGGGCCGCGCGATCGCCAACGGCCGCGACGAGGGCTTCACCAAGCTCCTCTTCGACGAATCCAGCCATCGCGTGCTGGGCGGCGGCATCGTCGGCACCCATGCCGGAGACCTGATCGGAGAGGTCTGCCTCGCCGTCGAGATGGGTTGCGATCCCGTGGATATCGGCAAGACCATCCACCCGCACCCGACCTTGTCGGAGTCGATCGGCATGGCGGCTGAAGCGTTCGAAGGCGTCTGCACCGACCTGCCGCCGATGAAGAAGAAATAAAGCATCCGCCACGCGCGGACGTGGGCATTAGCGCAGATCTCGATGACGTTCGATCATCACGCGGTCTTGCAGCTCGCGGCACCTCTCCCCGCAGGGGAGAGGTCGGATCGCGCTTGCGCGATCCGGGTGAGGGGGGCCGGATCGATGGCGGCTTGTGACCCCCGCACCCCGAATGTGCGCGCGCGACGCGCACATTCCGACCTCTCCCCTGCGGGGAGAGGTAAACCGCGACTGCCTCAACGTCAGCGAAACACACATCTAGGGAGGAGCCAATGGGAGATCGGCCGCGCCGCGACGCCCTCGACCACACCGCGTTGCGGCCCCCGGACTGATCCCGGCTTTTCCGAGCATTCTGTAAGGAGGGCGCCATGAACAACCCGGTGCCGGTCGAATACATCTCCAGCTTCACGCAGGCCAACCAGTCGCTGATGCTGCATCTAGCGACCGAGCTCCTGGGCGAAAGCGGGCGCAGCGGCGACTTCCAGCGCTTTGCCGAGCTCGCGCATGTGCAGCAGGACTACATCGCGCAGATGGGCGCGCTCTGGCTGAGCACCATGATGCAGACCGCCGCCGAGCAGATTCTGCCGGCCAAGGGCGACCGCCGGTTTGCGGAGGAGGACTGGCAGAAGAGCCCGTTCCACGATTTTCTGAAACAGTCCTATCTGATCAATTCAACTTATGTGAACTCTCTCATTGACCGCGCCGGCGGCGACGAGCGAACGCGGCGCCGGCTGAGCTTCTTTGCGCGCCAGATTCTGGACGCGCTCAGCCCTTCCAACTACCTCGCCGGCAATCCGCACTCGCTGCGGCTGGCGATGGAGACCGGCGGCGAAAGCCTGGCGACCGGGATCAAGAACCTGATCGACGACATCAGCAAGGGCCGCATCTCGATGACCGACGAGAAGGCCTTCGAGGTCGGCGGCAATCTCGCGATCACGCCGGGCGCCGTCATCTTCGAGAATGAGCTGATCCAGGTCATCCAGTACCAGCCGCTCACTGAGACTGTAAGCGAGCGGCCGCTGGTCATCATCCCGCCTGCCATCAACAAGTTCTACGTGCTCGATCTGCAGCCTGCCAACTCGTTCGTGCGCTACGTCGTCGAGCAGGGACATACCGTGTTCATGGTGTCGTGGCGCAACGTCGGTACCGAGCAGGGCCATCTGACCTGGGACGATTACCTCGAGCTTGGCGTCATCCGCGCCGTCGACGTGGCGCTCGCGGTCGCGCAAACGGACAAGGTCAATGCGCTCGGCTTTTGCGTCGGCGGCACTCTGCTCGGCTGCGCCGCGGCGGTGCTGGTGGGACGCGGCGAGGAAAAGATCGCGAGCCTGACATTTCTCACGACCATGCTCGATTTCAGCGAGTCCGGAGAGATCGGTCTGCTGATCGACGAGGCGAGCGTCGCCGCGCGCGAGCAGACCATCGGGAGCGGCGGGGTGGTGCCGGGACGCGAGCTTGGCTTCGTCTTCTCGACGCTGCGCGGGAATGACCTGATCTGGCCCTACGTGGTCGGCAACTATCTGGAAGGGCGCCAGCCCGACGCGTTCGACATTCTCTACTGGAACGCCGACAGCACCAACCTGCCGGGCCCGATGTACTGCTGGTACGTGCGCAACACGTACCTGGAGAACAACGTCTGCGTCCCCGGAAGGACAGTCCAGTGCGACGTCCCCGTCGATCTCGGCGAGATCAAGGTTCCCGCCTATGTGCTGGCGAGCCGCGAGGATCACATCGTTCCCTGGCAGACGGCCTACCGCACGACCATGCTGGTAAAGGGCCCGGTGCGCTTCACCTTGGCCGCGAGCGGGCACATTGCCGGCGTCATCAACCCGGCAGCGCGCAACAAGCGAAGTCACTGGATCGACGGCAGGCCCGGTGGAGACGCGCAGGGGTGGCTGGCGACCGCGCAGGAGGTGCCGGGAAGCTGGTGGAGCGACTGGAGCGCATGGCTCAAGCATTGGGCCGGCAACCCCGTTCCGGCGCGCTCGCAGCTCGGCGCTCCGCAGTTTCCGGAGATCGAGCCGGCGCCGGGCCGCTACGTCAAGGTGCAGGGCAGCTGAGCCGCGCTCGGGGGAATGTGCCTCCTGCCAGCGCTGCTGCGTCACCAACATGGCGTGGCGCGGATGGCGCACATCGGCGACCGTAACGCATCAGGACGAGTGCACCGAGCGCGAGTGGCTGTGACTATGCCCGCTCCCCCTGCGTTCTCGGGTTCATGCTGGCCCGAAGGGTGGCGTTACGCTTTTTATGTCCGCTAATTCAGATTGAAGCTGACACACCAATGTTGCGGCGCGGTGACCGCCGCTTTTGACCGAACCTATCTCATATTCGGTCGCATCGAGGGAAGCTCAATGTGCTGCGCGTCGAGTGCAGGCGATGCAGCCGCAAGGGCCGTTGCAGCGTCCGCAGGCTAATTGCGGCAGAACGGACGCAGGGCCAGCATGATGAAATGGAAAGAGCAGCTCGCAGGCGACTGCCCGAAGCGGAATCGAGCGTGACATTTCGGTGACTAAGCCCGTTAGGCTCAGTTTTGACAAAGTCCCCCACCTCAATACCGACCAAACGGGTTAAAGGACGATCGGAAATGAACGCCGTGAGGGACGTGCTTCTGCTCGGCATCGATGGCGGAGGTAGCCGCTGCCGTGCTCGCCTTTGTAGCCTATCGGGGGCGAAGCTTGGCGAAGGGACTGGGGGCCCTGCCAATATTCGTCTCGGTCTGGATCAAAGCTTTGCTTCGGTCCTTCATGCCACAACCCAATGCATGAATCAGGCGGGATTGTCGCCCCGCGACTTTGGAAGAATCGTCGCTTGCCTGGGTTTGGCGGGAGCCAGTGAGCCAACCGACTTGGGCGCTGCGCGACGGCGCAAGCATCCTTATCGCAAGACGGTTTTCGTTACGGACGCGCAGGCGGCCTGCGTGGGCGCACATGGGGGACGTAATGGCGGCATTATCGTGATCGGCACCGGCAGCATTGGCTGGGCGGAGCTCAATGAGCGGGAATATCGGGTCGGTGGCTGGGGTTGGCCGGTCTCAGACGAAGGAAGCGGTGCTTGGCTCGGCTGTGAGGCGTTGCGCCGTACTTTGTGGGCTCACGACGGGCGCATCCCGTGGACGGATCTGCTTTCGCGTCTGTTTGAGAAGTTTCGGTCAAACCCACATGCGATCGTGCGTTGGATGACCAGCGCGTTGCCCCGGGACTTCGCAACGTTTGCGCCAGCGATTGTCGAACATGCTTCAGCCAATGACCCTGTGGCCGTTGAGCTCCTGCGGCTCGCCGGCAGGCACATCGATACACTCGCTCATCGGCTCGTCACCTTTGGGGCTGATCGTCTGTCCCTCACTGGCAGCCTTGCCACAGCGATCGAGCCATGGCTGGAGGACACCACGCGGCATCGTCTTGTTGTACCCGTCGGCGATGCCGTCGACGGCGCACTGCGATTGGCGCGTGCCGCGGCGGAATCGGTCAGCGATCACAATCGGGCAGCGTAGGTGACACAAGACCCCGCATTGGCGGCCAGCTTGCTGTAGTGCACAGAATAGGTATTGCCTAGGATAACCCGCGGCGCCGGAAGGTTTGTTGCACAGCGCAATTGATCCGGTCCGTTCAGAAATCCGTAGCCCGAGCAATGTGCTTCGCGCAAGTTCGCTGGCGGTCAGCAGGCGGGCGGCGCTACGCCATTGCGGGCCGTTGCAGCGGGCATCGAGGAGCGGGGCATTCATGCGGTGCGCGGCGGGAAGTGGTCGCCGGTGCAGGTGGCGCGCTTATTGGGAGCAACCGGCATCCCTTTCGACGGAAGCGCGTTAACGTCCCTAAGCGCAACCAGGACGACCGACCCCCGGCCCCCTTGTCGCCTAAAAGACCCTATGCACGCCAAATTTGGCGGCGCCCTCTTTCAGACTGGGATCGGCATGGGCTCGCCCGGCATTGGGACCATACCCCATCTCGCTGGTGAAACAATGACTGGCGTCGAGATGGTCCATGTACCGTATCGTGGTGACCCGCCAGTGATCGCTGATTTGCTCGCTGGACGAGTGCAGGTGTCGTTTCCCGCCCCGGTCGCGACAATCGAGCACATCAGGGCCGGGAAGCTGCGCGCATTGGCAGTCACGACTGCAACCCGCTGGGAGGGGCTTCCCAACATCCCGACTTTAAGCGAGTTCGTGCCGGGTTATGAGGCATTCTCCCTGTTTGGTGTCGGCGCGCCCAGGAACACGCCAGCCGAGATCATCGGCAGGCTCAACACGGAGATCAACGCGGGCCTTGCCGACCCCAAGATCAAGGCGCGGCTCGCCGACCTGGGTGGCACTGTGCTTGCGGGCTCGCCCGCCGACTTCGGCAGACTCGTCACCACTGAAACCGAGAAGTGGCGCAAGGTGATCCGGACTGCCAACATCGAGCCGCAGTAATCCAGAAAATTCCAGGCGGATATTCCAAATCACCCGTTCCGCGAAATCCCCTTACTGGACGGTCTTCGAGTTGCCGCTGCTTTCCTTGCCCTCGCCTCGCGCCGACGAGGCGATCGAATAATCGCGCAACCGCCCAGATCGTTTGCTGCATCTGCTCACGCCGGGAATTGGCACGCAAGAGCCATGCGGGTTGCGCCGCTGTAGGTCCGCTTTCTGAGGCACTGCAGAGATAGCGGGTAGGCTCTGGGACCGCCGCCATTGACCCCAATTCCGGAAGTCGAGCAAGCACCGTGACGCACTGCCATCGCCCGATCGGTGCAGTCTAACTCTTCAGCCCGGCGGCGCGCGCGACGGCAGACCAACGGGTGATCTCGCTGCGGATGAACACCGCAAACTCGTCCGGCCCGGCGTCGAGCGGCTCGTAGCCCTGCTTGTGAAGCGTCTCGATCACGTCCGGCGCGTGCATCGCCTGGCGCGCTGCGCCGGCGAGCGCCGTAGGCGCCTTTTTTTCGAGCGCCCGCCCGAGCTGTGAGCTAGGTCACACCGCGTTGCGGCTACGGGTGTGCCGTGTGATCCAGATCACAACGAAATCGAGCGACTATCGTTCTGGCCGTCAGTCCTGCCGTTGCCGCGTCACCCGTCAGCGAAGATCATCAGCCTCTGCGTAATCCTGGTTAGTTGAAACGCTCAATGACCCTGATCCAGATGAGGCGCCGGTGCGCGTTTTCGGCGGATGGTCGTGATGCGGCCATATCGGCGCCGACGTGAGGCCGGATTGGTCACCGATGACGAACAATCGGCACGCCTGAGCCGGGTTCGTTTACGTCCGCTTACGGATCAATCCGGCGGTACGGGTCGCAGCCCCTGTCGGGGGCTTATGCGAACTATTGACCCTGAGCTGACGTAGGCCGGGTCGAAATCTCGCACTGCAGCGAGGCGCTGACTTGATCCTCCCCGATGCGGTATGCTGCCCGGAGTTGGCTAAGGGCTGCAGATGCACTTCGGTCAGCTAAAACGGCGCGAGGTCATCACGCTCATCGGCAGTGCGGCTGCGTGGCCGCTCGCGGGGTGTGCGCAGCAGCCGGCGAAGCTGCCGACCATCGGGCTCTTGGGCGAGAGCACATCTTCGGCGCGGAACCAGCGGACTGCCGCCTTTGTGCAGCGGTTGCGCAAACTAGGTTAGATCGAGGGTTGCCTATGACGAAAAAACAGCAACGCTTTTCTGACCGTGTGCGCGCGGTCGTGAAAAAAATTCCCAAGGGCAAAACGATGACCTACAAA
>Ga0306923_10002601_pt1 | contig 16638 bp, 20 predicted proteins | sample sta12Can44000108_FD_203841 | JGI IMG/M metagenome (GOLD analysis project Ga0306923, IMG submission 203841) | Lab enrichment of tropical soil microbial communities from Luquillo Experimental Forest, Puerto Rico - statanox.12C.anox.44.000.108 (v2)... | ecosystem: Environmental > Terrestrial >... | reverse complement strand
TCGAACCCGGCCGCCCCGGCCACATTCAGGGTGGGGGCGGCGGCTGCGGCGTCCGCGACCGCGATCGCCTCGCTGATGTCCCGGCAGCCGGTGCGGCCGCCCGGGTAACCAAGCTCGACCAGCACCCGGACCGGCCTACCGGCGCCGCACGCACGCAGCGCGGAGTCGAGCAGGGCCACGCCCTCACGGCTGTCGACATAGAGGTAGCAGTCGAAGCCGGGATCGGCCGCCAGCTCACCGGCCAGCCAGGCGATCCCGGCGAGATCGGTCAGCTCATTGGCCAGCAGGACGCGGGGGATCTGGAACTCCCGGTAGAGGAGAACCTGGCCGATGGTCGCCGCGGTCACCGCCCAGGCACCCGCCGCCAGCTGCCGGGCCATGAGCTGGGGGGCCATGGTCGTCTTGCCGTGCGGCGCGAGCAGGACGCCCGCGGCCTCGCAGTAGGCAGCCATGACTGCGATGTTGTGCGCCACGGCCGATTCGCGGAGCACTAGCAACGGCATACTGAAGCCGCCGCCGAACAATGGTGGACGCTGGCTGCTCAGGCCCGACGAGGTCACCGGGCCGCTGGCCGCGATAAAGCCGAATCCCTTCTCGGTGGCGGCGATCGGCCGATCCCGGAGCGCAGCAACGGCCGCGCCGACTCCAGCTGGGAGCGGGGTGACCGGGATCGGCGCTGTCATGAACTGAGGATAAGCGTCCAGCCAGCCGGCGGGCCGCCGCGCTACCGACGATGACCTGCTGCGGGCTAGCCCAGTTCTTCGGAGATGATCTCGTCGCAGAGCCCGAGGCACTCGTTGCAGATCTGCTTATGACCTGTCGATGCCATTCCGGCGACCTGGTGGCGCCGCTTGCCGCAGAAGCTGCACCTTTCAGCGCGGTCCGCCTCACTCACCTGCGCGATGGTGGCGATCGTCGTACTGACCGTCTTGCCAGGGGCGGCCAGGACCGCATGCACCCGATGAATGCACTCGTTGCAGATGTACACGCTCGGCCCGGCGATCAGCTTCTTGATCTGCTTCTGATGCTTCCCGCAGAACGAACAGGAGAGCAGTTCGCCCGCACCGGCGTGGCCTTTGCGCCAGCTCCGGCTTCCCCCGGCTGAGTCCACGATCTGATGGACCCGCTGATGGCTCAGGCCCAGCGCCTCGGCGATCTCGCGCAGTGATCCGCCCGCTAGCTGGAGCCGCCGCACGGCCCGGTGAAACTCGGCCCGCGCGACTTCAGCGTCGTGCTCGGTGTCGATGACATGGGCCTCGGCGGTTCTTGCCTGGCTGAGCAGCTCGGCATCAAGTGTCACCTGTCAAATGTACATAGACAGCAGACACCAATCAATCCTGGCGCGCCTGGAGCCCAAACCTGCATCCGGGCCGTGCACCATGGCTACGCGGTGGCCGGTTCCTCGTCCCGTCCCCGGTTGTCGAGAACGAGCGGGCGCCTGCCGTCGATCTTGTAGCGGATGTGGGTGGCGTCTGGAGTGGCAACCACCCGGGCCGGGGTGAGTTCGATCCCCTCCTTTCCGCCCAGGCCGAGGTCGGGGTCGAGCAGGCTCATGCCTTCCCCAAGGATCACCGGGATGATGTGCAGTTCCAGCTCGTCCAGGAGCCCGAGCTTGATCACCTGCCGGAGCAGCGAGCCGCCGCCGGCGATCGCCACGTTCTTGCCATTGGCAGCGGCGCGAGCCTGGTCGATCGCGCTTTCGATGCCCGAGGTGACGTACGTGAAGCTGGTGCCGCCCTGGCGCTGCAAGGCGGGCCTGGGCCGGTGGGTGACCACGAACACCGGGGCGCGGAATGGCGGGTCTTCGCCCCAGGGGATCTCGCCGCCGTCTGCCATCCGCCGCCCCATCACATAAGAACCCGCGGCGTCGAAGGTCTCCGCGATGATGTCGGAGCTGGTGTTCTGCTCGCCTCCTATGAAGCCCTACCGCTGGCGCCATGACCCGGCCTCGATGACCCACCGCGTCACGCGAAAGAATCCGGCGGCTTCGGTGCTCTCAAGCCAGTTCGCATTGCCGGTGTCCTTTGGCCCGGCATAGAAGCCGTCTACCGAGAGCGACATCTGCGCGGTAACGATGGTCATGGAATCTGTTCCTTCGCTGGGGAGGTACTGGCTGTCACTGGCCGCTGATGAGACAGGCGCCGAGCTGGTCGAGCAGGCCCTTGGTGCCCTCCTCCCGGCCCTCGGGACTGTCAAGGCCGTCGAAGTGGACGCCTTGCTCGGTATAGGTCAGCCGGGCATGGTCACCGACGGGCTCAAGCACGATCGTGGTCACCGACGTGGACAGGTGCCGTCCCTCCACCCACATGTCGTAGGTGAACACGATCCGCTGCAGGTCCACGATGTCGGTGTAGGTGGAAGTGAACCGGGACCGCGGCCCGCCGTGCCACTGGCCCTCCTCCGTCCCGTGCCCGCCGACCCGGAACTCGTGGCTCTTCTCCTGCACGTCGAAAGCGTCGCCTGCGCCGAACCATTGATCGCGCACGTCGTTATCCGACAGCGCGTGCCAGACCGCCGCCACGGGCACGGGATAGGTGCGCTCGATAACGAAGGTCGCGTGGATCTGGCTGCGCTCGGTCACGTTGTTCATGCCTTTCCTCCCTTGGTAGTGGTCCGGCTCAGCACAGCGCCGAGGCGGTCCAGCCGGCGTTCGGCGGGCAGCCGCTGGCGGCTGATCCACTCCCCGGCCGGGTCCAGTGCCCCGGGGGCCAGCTGAAAGGTGCGGATGCGTCCGGCCTTCACGGAGGTGACAATTCCCGCCTTCTCCAGGACCCCCAGATGCTGGACGATCGTGGGAAGGGCCACATCGAATGGCCGGGCCAGCTCGCTGACTGACGCGGGACCGCGGGACAGCCGCTCGACCATGGCACGTCGGCTGCCATCACCGAGTGCATGGAACACCTGGTCGAGGCCCTGATACTTAGGCACATGCCTAAGTGTTAGGGGAGCGGGACAGCTTTGTCAAATGCACGCGGCCCGGCTCCTCCCTGTTCGGCAACATGATCGTCGGGCGGCAGCAGTTCTGGCTGGGCACCAGCAGAGTCGGCTGGGCCAAAGATCGCGAGCGGAGCCGCTCTCGGTCAGTCAGGCCAGCGCAGGGTCCGGCCCATGGTCAGGTCTGGAGCAGGGCGGCGAGCTGCTGTGCGTTGACCTGGGCGTAGTTGCGGTAGCAGTTGTTGAACAGGACGTGGGTCTGCCTGGCGTCGCGGGCCAGGGTGTGCACCTTGGCTGCCCACTCGGCCAGTTCGGCGTCGGTGTAGCGGTAGCCGAACCGCTCGTGGATGTCTTTGCTGTCCCACTTGTCCGAGTGGCCGTGCAGGCGGACCACGGCCAGGTCGGGCGCGGTGGCGGCGAGCACCGGCGGGATGGAGTCCCGGTGCCCTTGGGGCATGTCCACGCACACATAGGGCAGCTGGTGGGCGCCCAGGAAGCCCAGCGTCTCATCCTGATTTGCCGGGGTCATCCAGGTCCGGTTGCGGAACTCGATGCACACCCGGTCCGGCGCGGCCCGCTCGGCGCACGCCACGATGTAGTCCTTGCGGGCCTTGGATATGGGGAACCAGGGCGGGAACTGCAGCAAGATCGCGCCGAGCTTGCGTTCGGCGCGCAGCGGGTCCAGCGCGGACAGGAACCGCTCCCACACGTGGCCGGTGACGGCAGGATCGAGGTCCTTGAGGTAGATGCGGTCCTTGCCGGTCTTCTCCGCGGCCGGGCGCAGGTCCTTGGGCAGCGCCGCCACCGGGGTGGGGTGGTGGGTGAGCAGGCTGAAGGCCTTGACGTTGAAGGTGAAGGCGGCTGGGGTCCGCGCCGCCCACGCCTGCGCGGTCGCGGCGGCGGGCAGCGCATAGTAGGTGGCGTCCACCTCCACCAGGGGAAACTGGCGGGCGTAATAGCGCAGCCGTTTCTCCGGGGTGTCCGCCTGCGGCGGGTACCAGCCCGAGGCGATCAGCGTCCGGTCCGTCCACGACGCCGTGCCCACCCGGACCTGCCCCATGCCGGCAGCCTAAACAGCCAGAATCAGATTGAGTATCTGGCCCGGACAGGCACCGCGTGCGGGACGGCCGCCGGCCAGCAGTTGCCGGCGGACCGCCGGGCCTGCCGGCGCGCGATAATGAGGCCATGGCAGGCGAGCTGACCCGCTGCGGGCATTGCGGCAAGATGAACCGGGTGCCGGCCGCGGCGGCCGGAATCCCCCGCTGCGGCAACTGCCATCAGAGCCTGCCGTGGATCGCCGACGCCGACGACACCACCTTCGGCGACGTAGCCGAAGCCGCCAAGATCCCGGTCATCGTCGATTTGTGGGCGCCCTGGTGCGCGCCCTGCCGCATGGTCAGTCCCGCCTTGGAGCAACTCGCCCGCGACCTGGCAGGCCGGGTCAAGCTGGTCAAGGTGAACGTCGACCTCTCGCCGCAGGTGTCCCAGCGGTTCGCGGCGCAAGCCATCCCGACCCTGCTGGTGCTGCGCGAGGGGCGGGTCGCCGCCCGGCAAACCGGCGCCGCCCCGCTGGCAGCCCTGCGGGCCTGGGTCGACAACGCGCTCACCACAGCCGCTCCCTGAGCATGCAATGGCTTCGTATCTCGTCAGAATGAGGGGTTAGGAGGCCAGCAGGCCGTCGGGGTCGTACATGGCCTGGCCGCCGACGATGGTGAAGGCGGGGGTGAGGCCGGCCAGGTCATCGGGGTCGGCGGTCAGTGGGTCGGCGGGGTAAGCGGTCAGGTCGGCGAGCTTGCCGGGGGTGATGCTGCCCAGCCTGTCTGCTTCACCGTTGAGCCGGGCGGTGCCCATTGTGTACAGCTCCAGTGCGGTGGCCACGCTTATCGCGTGCTCTTGGCCCTGGACGCCGGCCGCCTTGGTGCCCCGCGTGGCCATTCCCCAGACGTTCGTCATCGGGTTGAACGGCCGGACGATGTCGGTCCCGGCGGCCAGGCTGGCGCCGAGGGCGAGCCATTCATCTACCGGATTGACCTGCCTGGTGCGCTCCGGGCCCCAGGTGGTCACCATCTCGCTGCCCATGTTCCACAACAGGCAGTGCTGGACGGTGACGCCGAAGCCGCCCTCGACGGCCCGGCCCCGCTGTGCCGGGTCGGACAGCAACGCATGCTCGATGACCAGCGTGCCTGGCGGCAGCGGGCCCACCTGCCCGGCTACTGCCTCGTAGACATCCAGCAGCACCCGGACGGCCCGGTCGCCGGCCGCGTGGGTGCCGATCCGCCAGCCGCGGCTGACTGCGTCCACGCACACCCTGGTCATCACCGCAGGATCCCAGTTCAGGTGGCCCGAGTTGGCCGGGTCGTTGGCATAGGGCTGTTCCAGGGCGCCACCCTCGACGCCACCGTCCATGACGAATTTCAGGCCCCAAATCCGCAGCCAGTCATCGCCGAAGCCGCTTCGCGCACCCAGGCCGTCGATCAGCGCGATGGCCTGGTCTCCGGTCAGTTCGTTGCCGACCCGGATCATCGGGCGGACCCTAACGCTCAGCTTGTGCTGCTCGGCGGCATCCTGGTAGGCCAGCAGCTCGTCGGTGTTGATCATCGCCTCCCGGATGGTCCCCACCCCGAGCGCCGCGTAAGCGGCGGAGCTGCGCGCCAGCCCCTCCACCAGCTGGCCCCGGGCCGAGCCGGGGGCGAACGCCGCCACCCGGTACACCACCCCGCCCTCCAGCGTGCCGTCCAGGCTGCCGCCGGGCAGGTGGCCGATCTTCCCACCGGGCGGATCGGGGGTGCCCGGGCCGATCCCGGCCGCTGTGAGCGCGGCGGTGCTGGCAATGGCGAAATGCCCGCCGCGCCGGGCCAGCACGGGGCGGCCCGGCGCGGCCGCATCGAGTTCGGCGATGGTGGGCAGCCGGTTCTCGGCCAGATTCGACTCATGCCAGGCCATCGACGTCAGTACCCATGCACCGGGGGCAGCATCGCGGGCGGCGGCGGCGACCATGCCGGTGAACTCGGCCACGCTCGTGGCCCGGTCCACCGGGACCAGCAGCGTGTTGCGGCTGGCTTCCATGAGGTGCTCATGCGAATCGGCGAACGACGGCAGCAGCGTCAGATCACCGGCATCGACCGCCACGGTGCCGCCGCCGGCCAGATCATCCAGCCCGTCCGGGGTGGCCGACACCGCCACGATCTCCGGCCCGCGCAACCCGACCGATCGGTAAGTCTCACCGGTCATCGAATGGATAGCCCCGGCTCTGATCAGGTAGTCAAGCTGCAGCGGCTCGGCAGGCTGACGTGTCATGGGCGGCGCCCTTCCCGTGACTGTGGGCCGTGCCGCGGCCGCATCCGGCGCCCGCCGGCCCACGGGCCAGTGGCTCCAGCATGTCACCGGGGTGCCCCCGGCAGAACGTCCCCGCCAGGTCGGATTCCGGCACCCCCGGCTTGCGTGGCTGGGCGGCGCCTGGCGGTCTATGGCGGTGGGAGTTCAGATCGGTGTGATCCGCGCACAGCGGCCTTGGCTGCCCGGGGTCCGGCGATGCCGGATCGTCATCTGGTGACTCTGCCCGTGGGTGACCGTGCAGGATAGGGCTGGGCTTATCTGCGGCCTGGCCGCCCGGCGGGCCGAGTCCTGAGCCGGTTGGGCGCCGCGCGGAGGAGGCAGGCTGCCGGAGGAGGCAGGCGATGAAGGCCGTTGTCTACACGCGGTATGGGCCACCGGACGTGCTTCGGCTGACGGACGTGCCGACGCCGGTCCCGAAGGACGACGAGGTGCTGGTCCAGGTGCACGCGGTGTCTCTCAACGCATCGGACTGGGAGGTGCTGCGGGGCAAACCCCTGTATTCCCGCATCGGAGGGCCGTTCCGGCCGCGGCACCACATTCTTGGGTCAGACATCGCCGGACGGGTGACGATGGCTGGCCGCAACGCGACGCGCTTCCGGCCAGGCGAAGGCGTCTTCGCCGACATCCTCAGCTCTATGGGCGGGTTCGCGGAGTCCGTCTGCGTGCCGGAGACTGCACTGGCGCCGATCCCCGCCGGCATGACCTACGAGGAAGCCGCCGCCCTCCCCCAGGCGGGGGCCATCGCGCTGCAGGGCATCCAAGACAAGGGACGGGTCCAGACCGGGCAGAAGGTGCTGATCAACGGCGCCGGTGGGGGCTCCGGCATGTACGCCATCCAGCTGGCCAAGCTGAACGGGGCCGAGGTCAGCGGGGTAGACAACGGCGAGAAGCTGGAGTTCATGCGCTCACTGGGTGCGGACCACGTCATCGACTACACGCGGGACGACTTCACCAGCAACGGGCTCACCTACGACCTGATCCTTGATGTGGCCGCCCACCGTCCGGCATCCGCCTACAAGGGATCGCTGGTGCCCGGGGGACGTTATCTGTATGTCGGCGGCTCGGTGGCCACACTCCTGCAGGTCCTGCTGATCGGGCCGGTGATCGGGCGGGCCGAGGGCAAGAAGATACGGCTGCTGGCCGTCCGGCAAGGTACGCATCACCTGGCGTCTCTCGTTGAGCTCTGCCAGGCGGGAAAGATCGCCACGGTCATCGACCGCCGCTATCGGCTGAACGAGGTGCCCGAAGCGCTGCGGTATCTCGGCGAAGGGCACGCCAAAGGCAAGATCGTCATCGTCCCCGGTTAGCCTCCGCGGCCATTACCGGCGCTCCATTGCGCCGTCCACGATACCGGACAGCGACCGGGCTGCCGCCGGTCACGCCGAGCGTCGGGTGACTCAGCGGGCACCTTCGGGCGGACGGTGACCAACTCCGGATGCATGGCGGTCAGCTCCGGGTGCCTGGTGCTGGGCTTGGCATGATCCCTGCGGCTAGCGTGGCTGCCCACTGGCGTGCTCGGGCGCTCTCCTGCGGCTCGAGTTTGTCCTGCTTGGTCACCAGGAAGCTTTCCGGCTCTGCGACCAGGTCGAAACCGTGCGTCCGGAGCAACCGGGCCACCCCTTTGGACGCCCGGCCGGTCAGCGTGGCGGGCCCGTGGATCCGGGTGTCGAACGCGGCCGCCTTGGCCGGGTACTGGCCGAGGGATCCGAACCAGTCCCGCAGCCCCGGGCCTGGCGCGCCTGGCTCGACCGTCAGGGGGCTGACTGGCTTGTTCGCCGCCTCAACCGCCGCCTTGCGGGTGGCCGGCCGGCTCATGGCGTGAGCGTGGGTCGGCCCACCGACCACCACCAGGTCAGCATCGGCGAGAACCGCGGGGCTAGCCAGTGACACTGGGACAACACTGACATCGAAGGCGGTCTCGAGCCCGGCTCCGATGGCATCGGCAATCAAATGCGTGTTGCCGTACATCGACTCGTAGACGACCACAGCCCGCATGCTGGTCACCCTCAATCGTTCCGCTTACCGTCACCTCCAGGGTGCGGCGCCAGCCGCGGGCATCGGCAGGGTCGAACGTCACCAGACCAGCCGGCCAACGACCGCACAGCAAGGGATACCGGCGTCTGCCGGGTAAGCAGCTACCGCCAGCCGCAGCTGACCAGAGAACAGCACCAGGTGATCGGACGGACAGATAGCAATTCGGTGAAGGTCATCAGGCCCAGCCCTTGCGCCACCCGACGCGCCGGATCTCTGCCTGGCCGGGAGCGCAACATTTGGCTCCCAGCCGCGGGCGGTACAACCCACGCTACAACCGATGACCTGCTGCTACCTGGTGGAGCTGAGGGGATTTGAACCCCTGACCCCCTCGATGCGAACGAGGTGCGCTACCGGACTGCGCTACAGCCCCAAGGAACGGCTGTCAGCGTAGCAAACCTGGTCACCAGCCCGCGCCGCCCGCAGCCCCCGGCCACCGGTGCGGCCGCCAGGTCAAGATGCCACGCTACTAGTCGCCGACGGCCCGGATCTCGGCGTCCGCGTACTGGTCGTAGAGCTGGTCGCCGACCCGGGCCGAGATGTCGATGATCTGCGCGCTAGGCTCCGCGGCCTCCTCCGGCTGCCCGGTGGAGCCGGGCGTCGCGGCCGGGGACGGCCAGCCCTCTGCGCCGGTGGCGTGCCGCCGGGCGGCGGTCTCCCTGGCGCGCCGGGCATCGCTGCGCGAGGCTTCCCGCAGCAGCAGCATGAACCCGGCGAGCAGCACCCCCGGCGGGATCACCACCCAGTCAGCGGCGAGGTGCCTGACCGCGATCGCCACCGCGCCGCCGGTGAGCAGCAGCAGGGCAATGAGCGCACGGCGCCGCGCCCGCAAGATGCTGGCCCGCTCTCCTGCCGCTGACGGGCCCCGGTCGGCCACGGCCCCGCCGCCGTGCCCGGCCGCGGCCTGGACAGTGTCGCCGTCCGGACGGACCTGCCTGTCCTGGACGGCGCCCCTGTCCCGGCGGACTTCCCCCTCCTCAGCGGCCTCGTCCTCGCCGGCCCAGGCGAAGTCCTCCACCCGGCGGGGCCAGACTGGCTCGGTGAGCTGGCTCTCCAGTGTCTGCTGTCTGGCGCCGCTCCGCGGCGCAGAGTGGCGCGGGCGTACCCAGCGGGGTACCAGCACCAGCGCCCAGATGGCGACGATAGCCAAATACAGCACCGCGCTGCTCACGGCCGCCCCTCAGACCGGGGCTGCGGGCATCCGGAGCTTACCTGCCGGGCAGGCACGGATCCCGTTGACGCGGGCAAGCTCACGTGACGCACGGTAGGGGGCGTCACGCACAATGACGAGTATTCCGCCCGGTGTGTCGTGAGATAGCGAAATACCCGGCCTGATCGGGTGCCTTTTCGGCGGTAATTCCGGCGTCAGCTCGCGGTGCCCGAACGCGACGCCGGCAGCGTGTCACGCCAGCGTGGCAGCAGGCCGCCACGCACATCCTCGGCGGTCAGCGCATAACACAAGTGGTCGCGCCAAGAGCCGTCGATATGCAGGAAACGGCGTCGCAGGCCCTCTTCCCGGAATCCCAGCTTTTCCACCACCCGGCGGCTCGCGTGATTCTCCGGCCGGATGCTCGCCTCCAGCCGGTGCAGCCCGACGGTCAGGAAGCAGTAGTCGGCCGCCATCGCCAGTGCGGTCGGGGCCACCCCGCGGCCAGCCACCGCCTCGTCGACCCAGTAACCGACCTGTCCGGACCGCGCCGACCCCCAGACGATGCTGCCAACGGTGAGCTGGCCGGCGAACCGGCCGCCATAGGTGATCACCCACGGCAGAGCCAGGCCCTGCCGTGCCTCCCGCCGCATAGTCCGTGCCATCGCGATGTACGGGCTGAGCCCGGACCGGTACAGCGGTGTCTCCGGGTTGGTCGGCTCCCAGGGACGCAGCCAGGAGGCGTTGCGCACCCGGGAGTCGCGCCAGATCCGGGCATCGCGCACCCGCACCGGCCGGAGCCCGACCGGCGCATCCAGTAGCGAGGGCTCGGTGAGCGTCACTGGCCAGCCACGTGCACGTCCCACAGGCTCATCATTCCCTGCGCCCGCGCCGGATGCCACGCCGCGCCACCCCCAACCCACGGTCAACTACGCCAAACGATTCGCATCGCCCGCCCACGGCACCATCGGCACCGCCGTTCGGCGTGAAATGAGCATGGCCCTGACCCCGGTCACGCCGCCGGGCGCGGGTGGTCGCCGCCGCCGGCCTGGTCCACCGCGTGGGCGAGCACCGGCCCGAGCACCGACATCCCGTCGCGGACCCCGCCGGCCGAGCCGGGCAGGTTGACGATGAGCACGCGGCCGGCCAGCCCGGCCAGGCCGCGGGACAGGATCGCGGCCGGGATGCCCGCGGCCGCGCCCGCGGCCCGGACCGCCTCGGCGATGCCGGGGATCTCACGGTCCAGCACCCGGCGGGTCATCTCCGGAGTGAGGTCGCCGGGGGTCAGGCCGGTCCCGCCGGTGGTGATCACGACGTCGTAGCCGGCCGCGACCGCATCCCGCAGCGCCGTTTCGACCGGATCGCCATCCGGCACCACCAGCGGGCCATCGACCGTGAACCCGGCCTCGGCCAGCAGGCCGGCCAGCACCGGCCCGGAGCGGTCCTCGTACACGCCGGCCGCGGCCCGGTTGGAGACCGTCACCGCGAGTGCCCTCATGGCCGGCGCCAGCTGCCGGTCTTGCCGCCGGTCTTCTCCTCGACCCTGACGTCGCTGATCACCGCCGCCGGATCGACCGCCTTGATCATGTCGATGAGGGCGAGCGCGGCGATGGTGACGCAGGTCAGCGCCTCCATCTCGACGCCGGTCCGGTCGGCGGTCCGGACCAGGGCGGTGATCTCGACCGCATCACCGGTGACCTGGAGGTCCACGCTAACGGCGTGGATGGCGATCGGATGGCACAGCGGGATCAGGTCCGGCGTACGCTTGGCCGCCTGGATGCCGGCGATCCGGGCGACGGCCAGCGCGTCGCCCTTGGGCAGCTGGCCGGCCCGGAGCGCCCCGATCGCGGCCGGGGACAGCAGCACGCGGCCGGTGGCCCGGGCCGTGCGGGCAGTCACCTGCTTGCCGGAGACATCGACCATCCGGGCCTGCCCGGCGTCGTCGAGGTGGGTGAGCGGGCCGGTCGGGGTCATGGCAGCGACATTACGTCGGCCGTGTCGCCCGCCTGCATGGAGGTCACCTGTTCGGGCACCACGATCAGCGCGTTGGCCAGCGCCAGCGCCCCGAGCTGATGCGAGCCCTGGCCGGGCAGTGGGGTGACCGTGCCCGCGGCGTGGTCAAGCACACCGCGCAGGTAGGACCGCCGCTGAGCGGGTGACCTGACACTGACTGTCAGGACGGCAGGCGAGAGTGGCGGCGGCGCCAGGGCCCGGCCCTGCCGTGCGGCCATGGCGGGCTGGACGAACAGCTGGAAGGACACGAACGCACTGACCGGGTTACCTGGCAGGGTGAACAGCGGGGTCCGGGACCGGCCGACCACCCCGAACCCTTGCGGCATGCCGGGCTGCATCGCCACCTTGCGGAACGCGACCTCGGCGTGCCCGGCCAGCGCGGCCTTGACCACGTCGTGCTCGCCGCCCATGCTGATGCCGCCGCTGGTGACCAGCAGGTCGGCTGAGGCGCTCAGCTCGTCCAGCGCGGCCACCACCGCGTCCGGGTCGTCCTTGACCCGGTGCCGCTGCGCCACCCCGCCGGCCTGCCGGACCGCGGCGGCCAGCAAGTAGCTGTTGGAGTCCCAGATCTGGCCGGGCACCAGCGGGCTGCCGGGCTCGGTCAGCTCATTGCCGGTGGCGATGACCGCGACCTGCGGCCGCGGCCGGACCATGGCCTCGCGGTGCCCACCGGCCGCCAGCAGGGCGATCTGGGACGGGCCGAGCAGTGCGCCAGCCGGAACCATCAGCTGGCCTTCGGCGACGTCGTCGCCGCGCCGCCGGATCGCATGGCCGGGCGCGGCGGGCTGGCTGATGGCGACCCGGTCCCGGCCGCCATCGGTCCACTCCACCGGCACCACCGCGTCCGCGCCGGCCGGAAGCGGCGCGCCGGTCATGATCCGCGCGCAGGTGCCCACCCGGAGAACGTGCGGGCTGGTGTCGCCGGCTGGGATCTGGCTGGCGACCGGGAGGAAGACCGGGGCTGCGGCCGTGGCGGCCACGACGTCCGCGGCCTGCACCGCGTACCCGTCCATGCTCGAGTTGTCGAACGAGGGCAACGGGGAGCGGGCGGTGGCGTCCGCGGCCAGCACCCCGCCCTCGGCTTCCTCCAGCCCGAGCAGGACCGGGGCGATTGGCTGGGCGATGGCGAGCACTTCGGCGAGGTAGGCCTCCACCGGCAGCATGCCGGTCATCCTAGGTCGTCGAGGTACTTGCGCAGCCAGGGCACGAACTCGGGTGCCAGGTCCGGCCGCTCGCAGGCGAACTGGATCAGGGTGCGCAGGTAGTCGATCCGGTTGCCGGTGTCGAACCGGCGGCCGTGGAACAGCTGCCCGTAGACCCCGCCGCCTTCGCTGGCTGGCATCTGGGCCAGTGTCTTGAGCGCGTCGGTGAGCTGGATCTCGCCGCCCCGGCCGGGTGGCGTCTGCCGGAGCACGCCGAAGATGGCCGGGTCGCACACGTACCGGCCGATCACCACCCGATTGCTGGGCGCGTCCGCGACCGCAGGCTTCTCCACCAGGTCGGTGATCGCGACCACCTTGTCGTCGCCGGTCGGCTCGAACGCGGCCGCTCCGTAGAGCGAAATCTGGTCGGGGTCCACCTCCATCACTGCAACCACCGAGCCGCCGAACCGCTCCCGGGTCTGCACCATCCGCAGCAGCAGCGGGTCGGCTGGATGTATGAAGTCGTCGGCAAGCAGCACCGCGAACGGCTCGCTGCCGACATGGTCGGCCGCGCAGAGGACTGCGTGGCCGAGGCCTTTCGGGTCGCCCTGACGGACATACTGCACGGTGGCCAGTTCGGCGGGTGCCCGCACCTGCGCCAGCCCGGCGGTGTCGCCTTTGGCGGCGAGCGCCTCCTCGAGTTCGTGCGCGATGTCGAAGTGGTCCTCGATGGCCCGCTTGCCACGTCCGGTGACCAGCAGGATGTCGGTGAGCCCTGCGCCGGCCGCCTCCTCTACCACGTACTGGATGGCCGGCTTATCGATGACCGGCAGCATCTCCTTCGGCACGGCTTTGGTTGCGGGCAGGAATCGTGTCCCCAGGCCCGCGGCGGGGATCACCGCCTTGCGCACCGCCGCTGGTGTTGCCATATCGGTACCCTAATCGAGTGCTCATCCCGCTGGCCGCGGCCAGGCCAGGCGGCGCGGCCGGTGGCCGTGCCGGGAGCGGGACATGGCCTGCCCGCCCAGGAATCCACTGCCCCGGGTGGGGGCTGGCTAACCAGCTGGACCCGGCCGGTGGCTGACCCGCCCGGACGGCAGCCGGCCGCGGCGGAGGCGGAGCAGCTCGCCGCGGCGAAGGCGGACCTGCGGCGGCGGATACTGGCCGGGCGCGCACGGCTCGGGCCGGATCAGCGGGCGGCGGCCGGGCGCGCACTCCGCGATGCCGTGCTGGGGCTGCCGCAGGTGCAGATGGCCGGCACGGTGGCGGCCTACGCCTCGGTCGGCTCCGAACCGGATACCGGTGGCCTCATCTTCGCGCTGTGGAAGCGCGGCAGCTATCTGCTGCTGCCCCTGCTGCGGCCCGATGCCGACCTGGACTGGGCCTCCTACGAAGGCCCGGACTCGCTGCGGCCGGGGCCGCGCGGGCTGCTGGAGCCATCCGAGCCGCCGCGCGGCCGGGCGGCGATCAGCAGAGCCGATCTCGTACTGGTGCCCGCACTGGCGGTGGGCCGCGATGGCATGCGGCTCGGCCGCGGCGGCGGCAGCTACGACCGGGTGCTGGCCCGGGTCGGCGCCGGCATCCCGACCATCGCATTGCTGTACGACGACGAGTTGCTGGACACGGTCCCGGCCGGTCCGCATGACCAGCGGGTCCGGCTGATTGCCAGGCCCGGCGCCGGGATTATTTCGGCGCTTCCATGAGCTAACATTTGGCAGTCGGGGGCCATGAGTGCCAGCCGTGTGCCAAGGAGGGGCCTGTGCCCACGTACCAGTACGCATGCACCGCATGCGATGAGCGGCTGGAAGCTGTCCAGAAGTTCACCGATGACCCGCTGACCATCTGCGAGGTCTGCGGTGGCTCCCTGCGCAAGGTGTACTCCCCGGTCGGCATCGTGTTCAAGGGGTCGGGTTTCTACCGGACCGACAGCCGGAACGGGTCGGGTAACGGCAAGGACAAGCCCACGAAGGCTGGCGAGAGCGCGGCCAGCAGCGGCGACGGGGGCAGCTCAGCGGACAGCAAGAAGTCCGGGCCGGCGGGGGATGCGCCGGGCTCGGGGACGGGCGACGGCGGCGGCTCGGGTGACAGCAAGCCGGCCAAGAAGGCGGAGACGGCCAGCGCGGGCGGTTCCGGCTCGAAGGTGGCCTGAGCCGGGTGGCCGCGACGCCCAGCATCGGCGTCATCGGCGGGTCGGGCTTCTACTCGCTGTTCACCACGGGCGAGGAAATCAAGGCGGAGACCCCCTACGGCCCGCCGAGCGACCCGATCGTGGTCGGCGAGGTGGCGGGCCGCCAGGTGGCTTTCCTGCCCCGGCACGGCCGGGACCACCGGTTCCCGCCGCACCGGATCCCATTCCGCGCCAACCTGTGGGCACTTCGCGCGCTGGGTGTGCGGCAGATCCTGGCGCCGAGCGCCGTCGGTGCGCTGACCAAGGACTACCAAGTCGGCACTCTGGCTATCCCGGACCAGATCGTGGACCGGACGTATGGCCGCGAGCAGACCTACTACGAGGCCGACCGCGCGGTGCACGTGCCATTCGCCGACCCTTACTGCCCACGGGGACGGGCCCAGGCGATCACGTCGGCCCAGGCCGCCAACTGGGCGCCGCAGGAATCAGGCACGCTGGTGGTGATCAACGGGCCGCGGTTTTCCAGCCGGGCGGAGTCACGCTGGTACGCGGCGCAGGGCTGGACCCTGGTGGGCATGACCGCCTACCCGGAGGCGGTTCTGGCCCGCGAACTTGCTCTCTGCTACACCTCGCTGAGCCTGGTCACCGACACCGATGCGGGCATCGCCGAGGGTGAGGGCGTCACCCAGGAAGAGGTGTTCCGCGCGTTCGGGCAGAACGTGGCCAGGCTCCGGGAACTGGTGCTGGCGATCGTCGCGGCCCTGCCGGAGGAGCGGGCCTGCCCCTGCCCCGATGCGCTGGCGGGCATCACCCTGCCGTTCGAGCTGCCGTGACCAAGGGCACCGCACGAGGGCACTACGCAGGCAGGTCAGTGGCTGTGCGCTGGCTCAGTCGAGGTCGCCGTGCTCGATGCGGGCCAGGCGACGTTCCCGGACCAGCTGGTCGAACTCGTGCTCCACGCTGACGCTGCCGGGGGCCATCGCGGCGAAGACCCCGGTCACGTCCCGCATGCTGACCACGCCAAGCAACTGCCCCCGATCGACCACCGGCAGATGCCGGATCCAGCGGGTGGCCATCTCCCGGGCCGCGTCCTGCAGCGGCGTGTCCGGCGGCACCGTGACCACTTCGGTCGTCATGACCTCATCCACCGTGGCGGTCACCAGATCGGCGCCCAGTGCGACCGCGCGGAGCAGGTCTCGCTCGGTGATGATCCCGGCGAGCCGGCTTTCGGCCAGGACGATCAGGGATCCGGTCTGGTTCCGCCACATCCGCTCGGCGGCCGAACGGAGGCTGTCGGTCGGTGTCTCGGTGACCGTCGCCTCGGTCATAACGTCTCGTACCTGCACGGCGTTTGCTCCCTGCCGGTTTGGTAGTGCCGTGGCCGGCCCATGAGCCCTGAGCCCAGCCGCGCCGGACGCCCAGCTGGCCTCAGCACGGGCCAGCAGCATACCGTTAGGGTTGACCGGGCCGACGGCCCGGCGGCTGGCCCCGATAGCTCAGTGGATAGAGCGACTGCCTCCTAAGCAGTAGGTCGCGCGTTCGAATCGCGCTCGGGGCGCACCTAGCAGCCAGCAGGGCGACGGCTCCTATTCGCCGGGCCAACAGCGACTATCACGAGGCCCGGTCGCCGGCGAGTGCCCGGTGGAGTCATCGGTGGTCTGAGGCCCCAGACGCGCCGATGTTGACCATGCAGCCGTCACGACGCGCAGCCAGGCGGTCTTGATCGGCATCATCACCGGACTGCAAGAACGCCTCAGGCACTGTGGATCATTTTCGGATGCCACCACAGCCGGACGCGTAGAGTGCCTTGCGGTAAACGGTTAAATGGCCCGCGCCGCGTACGGGGGCAACGCGGCACGGGCCGCGTCCGCCTGGAGCACCGTGCGAGGGGCACGATCAAACCCACA
>Ga0306923_10002596_pt1 | contig 16646 bp, 18 predicted proteins | sample sta12Can44000108_FD_203841 | JGI IMG/M metagenome (GOLD analysis project Ga0306923, IMG submission 203841) | Lab enrichment of tropical soil microbial communities from Luquillo Experimental Forest, Puerto Rico - statanox.12C.anox.44.000.108 (v2)... | ecosystem: Environmental > Terrestrial >... | reverse complement strand
GCGAGGGGCGTGCGCAGCTCGTGCGAGACGTTCGCGAGCAGCTCGCGCTCCGCGCGCAGGAGCCGCTCGATCCGCTCCGCCATCTCGTCGAAGGAGCGCGCGAGGCGGCCCACCTCGCCCGGCGCCTGCACGCGGGCGCGCGCCGAGAGGTCCCCCGCGCCGAAGGCCTCTACCGCCCGGGTGAGATGCTCCACCGGCGAGGCGATCGCGCGGGCGAGCGGCACCGAGGCGAGCGCGAGCACGAGCAACACCACGCCGGCCGCGGTGAGCACGCGCGCCCACGGGAACGGCACCGGGCCGCCGGTGGCGACGAGGTAGGCGGGAGGGTCGCCTCCGAGCGAGGCGGCGTAGGAGCCTCGCTCTGTCAGCTTGATCGGCCCGGACTTGAGGCGCGCGGACTGGGCGGGGCTGAGCGGCTGCAGCGGAGGATCCACGTTGGTCGCGAGCACCTTCCCGGCGGACCAGACGGTGGCCTCGATCCCGAGCACGTCGCGCGCGCGCTCCAGCTCGGCCACCAGCAGCTCCGGCTCGCGCCGCGCCTCGCTCGCGTGGAGCGCGGCCCAGGCCGCCATCCGGATGCCGAGCCCGGGCCGCATCGTGGGCGGGCCGAACGCGGCACCGACGCCGGTGAGCGCGAGCAAGACCAGCACGAGGAGCAGGAGGCCGTGGAGGTAGACGCGCCAGAACAGCCGGCCGTGCGACGACAGACGGCGCGCTCTGCTCATGGCGACGTCTCTCCGACGGGCACCGCCGTCACGCGTCCTCCTCGCCGGCGAGGACGTACCCCGCGCCGCGCACCGTCTTCAGGAGCGACGGGCGCCGCGGGTCGTCGCCCAGCTTCTGGCGGAGGTGCGAGACGTGGACGTCGATGGACCGGTCGAAGGCCTCCTCCGCGCTTCCGCGCGCGAGCTCCATGAGCTGCTCGCGCGAGAGCACGCGACCGGCGCGCTCGGCGAGGGCGCGCAGGATGTCGAACTCGTAGGAGGTGAGGGCGAGGTCGCGGCCGTGCAGCGTCGCGCGGCGCGCCGCGGCGTCCACGATGAGGCCGCCCACGCGCACGGTGCGGAGCGGCGGGCCGACCTGCCCGCGCGCGCGCCGGACGAGCGCTCGGATGCGGGCGAGGAGCTCCCGCGGCGAGTAGGGCTTCGCGAGGTAGTCGTCGGCGCCGAGCTCCAGGCCGAGCACCCGGTCGGCCTCCTCCCCGCGCGCCGTGAGGACGAGCACCGGCACGTCGGAGCGCGCGCGCAGCTCGCGGCACACGGTGAGCCCGTCCTTCTCCGGGAGCATGAGGTCGAGCAGCACGACGTCGAAGCGCCGCTCGAGGGCCGCCCGGAGGCCCACCTTGCCGTCGCCCGCCACCTCGACTGCCACGCCGTGGCCCTCGAGGTACTCGCGGGTGAGCGTGGCGAGGCGCGTGTCGTCCTCCACGAGGAGCGCGGCGATGAGCGGATCGGCGTTCACGGTCGGGATCATAGCGCGAACGTCACTCCCCGAGCTTCTGGTGCCACTTCGCGGAGATCTTGGCCCGCTGGTCGGGCGTGAGGATGTCGTGGACCTGCACCATCGCGTCGGCGACGTCGTGCGCGAACGACTGCATCGCCTGGGTGCGCGCGTCGATCTTCGCGTGGATCGCGGCCGAGTCCGGCTTCGCGGCGTCCCACTGCGCGAGGAGCGCCTTCAGGTCGTCGTGCCGCGTCGCCTGGAGCGCCTTGCGCTTCTGGACGAGCTGGTCGCGGATCGCATGGATCTTGGCCCGCTGGTCGGCGGTCGCGTTCACGCTGTCGAGCATCTTGTCGAGCCTCGCTCCCATGAAGTCGCCGCCGTGCCCGCCGTGGCGGAACGCGCCCAGCGTCCCGATGGTCACCAGGCCCAGCAGCACGAGCCCCAGCTTCTTGAACCAGCTTCGCCGCTCCATCGTCGGTCTCCTCCGCGGCCGCGAGGGCGGCGCGCAAGGGGGAGTGTGGGTGCCGGCCATGTCCCGCGCCTGTGCCCGGCGTGAAGAAGCGTGAAGCACCTACATGCGCGCAAGTGCGCGTGCTCCGGCCACTTTCCGGAAGTCCGCCGCGAGCGCTTTACTCCCACACGGAGGCGGGTGTTTCGTTCGGTGCCATGAACACGTCCCTCGACGAGCCGAACGAACGACGCGCCCGCGCGCTCCGCGCGCGGGCGGGAAGCAAGAGCCTCACCCGCAGCACCTTCCTCCTCCGCGAGGTCGCGCCAGACGATCCGCGCCTCCTCGCCCGCCTCGACGACTGGCAGCGCGCCGCCGCCGCGCTCCTCGCCGGGCCTCCCCTCTCCTCCGAAGAACGTTCCCGCCTCCAGGACTCCGCCCGCATCCTCGGCGAGCTCGGCCGCGTGCTCGCCGGCGACGAGCCCGGCGAGGGACGATCGCGCGACCGCCGCATCACGCTCGCGTTCGCGGCTGGTCGAACGCAGGGCGTGTGCGCCTGGTTCGCCTGCCCCCGTGGCGTGTTCGTGGAGCTGCTCGCCACCGCGCCATGGAACCTCGTGCGCGGCAGGCCGGGCGATCCCACCCGGCTCGACGCCCACCGCGCAGCGCCGGGAGCTGGGCGCGCGCTGATCACCGAGGCGGCCCGCGTCTCGCGCGCGCTCGGCGCGGGGGGCCGCGTGGCGCTCCAGGCCGAGAACCCGCGGTGCGCGGCGTTCTACACGCGGCTCGGCTTCGCGCCGATGCGCCCGTCCGACGCGCCGCTCGCGCTCGTACCGCCGGGTGATCACGGCTGGTCGCCGCCGGTGGTCCGCGTCGCGCGCGGCGTGCCGGGCCCGGAGGAGGCGCGCGCGCCGTGGCTCGTGCTCGATCCGGCGCGGTGGCTGTTCGCCGACGCAAGGGCGGCGGCCTAGCTGCCTCACCCACCCCTCTCCCCGCAGCGTGTGGGGAGAGGGAGGGCGATCGAATCAATCGCCGTGCATCGCCAGGTGCGGGTGCTTCTCGACGAACTCGTCGAAGGTGCCGTTGAAGTCGAGCACCGGTTGGCCGGGGTTGAGCACCCACAGCCGCGTCGCGAACTCGCGGATGAGCTGCTGGTCGTGGGTCACGACGATCGCCGTGCCCTCGTAGCGCGTGAGCCCCTCGCCGAGAGCGGCGATCGCCTGCAGATCGAGGTGGTTCGTCGGCTCGTCGAGCACGAGGACGTTGTCCTTCGTGCGCATGAGGTTCGAGAGGAGGAGCCGCACCGTCTCGCCGCCAGAGAGCGTGTCGGTGGGCTTCATCCGCTCCTCGCCCGAGAAGAGCATCCGGCCGAGCAGGCCCGAGATCTCCTCGTTCGAGAGCTTGTCCTCGAGCTCACGCAGCCAGCCGAACGCCGTCGTCCCCTTGCGGATGATGCCGGCGTGGTCCTGCGGGAGGTAGCCGGGGGCCGCCTGGTGGCCCCACTTCACCGAGCCCTGGTCCGGCTCGAGCTGCCCGACGATCATCCGCATGAGCGTGGTCTTGCCCACGCCGTTCTTGCCGATCACCGCCACCCGGTCGCCGCGGGTGAGCAGCGTCGAGAACGGCCGGATCACCGGCACGCCGTCGAAGCCCTTCGCGAGGTCCTCGACCATGAGCGTCTGCTTGCCCGAGGGCTTCGCGACCTCCAACTTGATGAACGGCGCGGCGATGTTCGACCGCTTCATGTCCTCGAGCTTCAGCTTCTCCATCGCGCGGACGCGGCTCTGCACCTGCGAGGCGCGGGTGCCGGCGTGGAAGCGCGCGACGAACTCCTGGAGCTGGGCGATCTTCTTCGTCTTCTCGGCGTTCTCCGACTCCACGCGCGACCGGACCTGGCCCTTCTGCCGGACCATGTCGTCGTAGCCGCCCGTGTAGGTGATGATCGTCTCGTAGTCGATGTCGGCGATGTGCGTGCAGATCACGTTCAGGAAGTGGCGATCGTGCGAGATGGTGATGAGCACGCCGTCGTACTCGTGGAGGAACTCCTCGAGCCAGCGGATCGAGTCGATGTCGAGGTTGTTCGTGGGCTCGTCGAGGAGCAGCGCCTGCGGGTGGCCGAAGAGCGCCTGCGCGAGGAGCACGCGGAGCTTGAGGCCGCCCTGCAGCTCGCGCATCGGGAGCTCGTGGTGCTCGGGCGCGATGCCGAGGCCGTCGAGCATCGTCGCCGCGTCGGCCTCCGCCGAGTAGCCGTCCTCCTCGGCGATGACGCCCTCGAGCTCGCCCAGCCGGTGGCCGTCCTCGTCCGTGATCTCCGGCTTGTGGAGGAGGCGGTTCTTCTCGCTCATCGCCTCCCACAACGAGGGGTTGCCCATGAGGACGACGTCGATGACGCGCTCGTTCTCGTAGCGGAAGTGGTCCTGCCGCAGGATGCCGAGCTTTCTCGGCCGCTGGACGCTGCCGGTGTCGGCCTCCTCGTCGCCCGACAGGATCTTCATGAAGGTGGTCTTGCCGGCGCCGTTGGGGCCGGTGAGGCCGTAGCGCCGCCCCGGGGGGAAGGCGACGTTCACGTCCTCGAAGAGCTTCTTCGGCCCGAAGGCCTTGGTGACGTTCTGAACCGAGATCATGGGGGGGTACCGCCACGGGCTCGAACGCCCGCGTGCGCGGGCGGGTTCTAACCGAATCGTGAGCCCTTGGCGAGCCTCGCCGCCGGCGCCCAGCGCCCACACGTTGCGCGCGGGGGAGGCGGACCATGACGAGACGAGGGAACGCGGTGGCCGCGGTCGCGCTGGCCGGGCTGGCGCTCGCCTGCTCCGGCCCGACGCATGAGGTGCGCGAGAGCCCGAGCGGCCAGGCGCCCGCGGGGACGGGGGCGCCGGCGGACCCGGCGCAGGCGGCGGTCCGCGAGCTGCCGGACGTGGCGGGCCGGATCACGGGCGTCTCGCGGAACGAGCTGCGGGTCCAGCCGGCGGCTGGCGGCGAGGTGCGGCTGAAGGTCGACCCGTCGGAAACGATGATCGAGCTCGACGGCCGGGAGGCGACGCTGAACGACCTTTCGCCGGGGACCGAGGTGCGCGCGAGCTACGAGGAGCTGCGCGGCGACTGGTACGCGATCACGGTCCGCGCGAAGACCGCCGCGAAGTGACCGCCGGCCTACGCGAGCCCGACGATCCGGTACAGGTCGCGGAGGCGGCCCTCGCGCAGCGCCCGGAGCGCCTCCGCATGCTCCCCGCGCTCCACCTCGGCGAGGTAGAGGTGCTTGCGCGCGTGGTAGCGCGACACGTTCCACGCGAGCACGAGCCCGTCGCAGCCGCCGCGGAAGAGCGCTCCCTTGGCGACGCCGTTCCGGAAGGTGTGGACGATGCGCTGCGGCCAGACCGGCTTCCGGCGCCAGCCCTCGGCGGTCGCGCGCAGCGCCCAGAGGAGCGCGTAGCGGTCCTCCTTGTCGTGGCGCTGCGCCGCCGAGGTGACGAAGCGGTGCTCGATGAAGGCGTCGAGCGCCGCCGTCTCGCGCGGCGGCAGCGCCTCGTGGACGACCATCGACGGCGACCAGGTGGCGGCGTCCCGCCGGACGAGCCGCACGTGCCGCTCCTCGCGGAACAGGAAGCGCCGCGTAGGCAGCTCGGCCCAGTCGCGTCGCACGAGCGTGACGTGCGGGACGCGCGGAGAGGTGTCCTTCCAGGCGCGGATCGCGGCCTGCGCCTCCGGCAGCAGGTACTCGTCGGAGTCGAGGAAGAAGACGTAGTCGCACGGGCCGAGCGCGCGGACCGCCTCGGCGCGGGCGGCGCCGTAGCCCTCCCACGGGTGAATCACCGAGCGGAGGCCGCGCGCGCGCACCAGCTCGGCCGAGCCGTCGCTGGAGCAGGAGTCCACCGCGACGACCTCGTCGCACACCGCCGCGAGCGAGTCGAGGCAGGGCCCGAGGGTCGCGGCGCTGTTGCCATGGATGACGTAGCCGGCGAGCCGCACGCGGCGGCACGATACCCGAGGCCGGCTCGCGCCGCGACCCGCGGTATACGAAGCGCATGAAGGTGTTCTGCGCCTGCGCCCCCGGGCTCGAGCCGTTCCTCGCCGCGGAGCTCCGCGCGCTCGGGCTCGCGGCCCGGCCCACGCCGGGCGGCGCCGACGCGGAGGGCGAGGACGCGGTGGCGATCGCCTGCCTCGGCTCGAGGCTCGCCGACGCGGTGAAGCTCCGCACGGCCTCCGGCAGCCGCGACGCCGCCGGCGCCCCGCTCTTCCGCCGCGGCTGGCGGGCGCGCGTCGGCGCGGCGCCGCTCCGGGAGTCGCTCGCCGCCGGCCTCCTCGCGGCCGCCGGCTACGACGGGAGCCAGCCGTTCCTCGACCCGATGTGCGGCTCCGGCACCATCGCGATCGAGGCCGCCTCCCTGGCGGCGCGGCGTGCGCCCGGGCTCGGCCGAACCTTCGCGTTCGAGACCTGGCCGGGCCACGACCCGGCCCGCACGGCGCGCCTCCGCGCCCGGCTCGAGGCGACCCCGCGCGCTCCACCAGCGGCGGTGCACGCCTCCGACCGGAACCAGGGCGCGCTGCGGCTCGCGCAGAAGAACGCCTCCGCGGCGGGGCTCGCCGAGGCGATCCGGTTCGCGCGCACCGACGCCGCCGACGCGACGGTGCCGGCCGGGCGCGGCGTGCTCGTCACGAACCCGCCGTACGGCGATCGCCTCGCCGATGCGGAGCCGGCGTGGCGCGCCCTGGGACAGCTGCTCGCTCGCCTGACGGGCTGGACGGCGGTGGTGCTCGCCCCCACGCGACGCCTCGAGGCCCTGCTCGAGGTCGCCCCGGCGAGCGAGACCCCCGTGCGAAACGGCGGGCTGCGCTGCCGCATCCTCGTCTACCGGCTCTGAGGCCCGCCCGCGCGCCGGAACGATGCCCAGCGCGCTCGTGAGGGGCGCACCGGCGCGGGCCCTCGCCCCCCAACAGAGCAGGCCATCCAGCGGGCAAACGACATGCCGTGGGTGCACATTGGCCGGGCGATGTGGAGCGACCTCGGCCAGCGGCTGCGCGAGCGGCTCGGCGCGAAGCGCCTGCTCGTCCCTTCGGTGCGCCGGGCGGGGCCGGCGAAGATCGCCGTGAAGCGGGTGGCCCACACCTTTCGCAACGAGGTGGTGGCGCTGAAGGACGTGGACATCGACGTCCACCACGGGGAGTTCGTCTGCCTCCTCGGCCCCTCGGGCTGCGGGAAGTCGACCCTGCTCTACGCGCTCGCGGGCCTCATGACCCCCTCCGGTGGCCACATCACCGTGGACGGCGAGGAGGTGTCCGGCCCGGGGCCCGACCGCGTGCTCATGTTCCAGGAGGCGGCCCTCTTCCCGTGGCAGACGGTGCTCCAGAACTGCACCTTCCCGCTGCGGGCCCGCGGGCTCTCGCGGCGCGAGGCCGACGGCCGCGCGCGCGAGTTCATCCACCTCGTGCAGCTCTCCGGGTTCGAGGACCTCCTCCCGCACCAGCTCTCGGGCGGCATGCGCATGCGCGTGTCCCTCGCGCGCGCGCTCGCCCTCGATCCATCCGTGCTGCTCATGGACGAGCCGTTCGGCGCGCTCGACGCGCAGACGCGCAGCCAGATGCACGAGCTCCTCCAGTCGATCTGGATGCGCGACCGGAAGACGGTGGTCTTCGTGACCCACAACGTCCGCGAGGCGCTCGTGCTCGGCGACCGCGTGATCGTGATGGCCGGCCGGCCGGGGCGCGTCCTGCAGGATCTCGAGGTCCGGATCCCACGGCCGCGCGATCCGGACGACGAGGACATCGTGGCGCTCTCGCGGCGCATCCGCGACGCGCTCGGCCGCGCGCAGGCGGCGAGCAGCGAGACCCCGCCGCCGCTGGCCAAGGAGCCGCGCAATGAGACGGCCGATCCTGTTCCAGCTCGCATCCCTGATCGCTCTCCTCCTCCTGTGGGAGCTGGCCTCTAGGTTCGGGCCCTGGCCGCAGTACCTGTTCCCGAGCCCCACCTCCGTCGCCGCGCGCATCGCCTCGATGGCCCGCGACGGCAGCCTCGTCGCGGCGGTGCTCCGGTCCATGGGCCGCCTCGCGCAGGGCTACTTCCTCTCCGCCGCCATCGGGCTGCCGCTCGGGGTCCTCATCGCGCGCCGCGAGGGCATCCGCCTCGCGCTCCGCCCGGTCGTGCTCGGGCTGCAGGCGCTGCCGTCCATCTGCTGGCTCCCGCTCGCGATCCTCTGGTTCGGCCTCTCCGAGCAGGCGATCGTCTTCGTGGTGGTGATGGGCTCCCTGCTCGCGATCACGATCGCCACCGAGGACGGCGTGATGAGCGTGGACCCGCTCCTGATGCGCGCCTCGGGCACGCTCGGCATCCGCGGCTGGCGCTTCTACGCCGGCGTGCTCGTGCCCGCGGCGCTGCCCGGCATCGTCACCGGCCTGAAGCTCGGGTGGAGCTTCGCCTGGCGCGCGCTCATGGCCGGCGAGCTCCTGTTCGTGGCCGGCGGGCTCGGCCAGCTTCTTCAGCAGGGGCGCGAGGTGCTCGACGCGTCGCAGGTGCTCGGGGTGATGGTCTGCATCGTGCTCCTCGGGGCGCTCGTCGATCAGGTGCTGTTCCGCTTCGTGGAGGTCCGCGTCCGCTCGCGCTGGGGCCTCATGGAGGCGGTGTGATCGGACGGCGACCGCTCCTGCTCGCCGCGCTCGCGGTCGCGGCGCTCGCCTGCAGGAAGCAGCAGTCCGCGCCCGGCGCCCCCCTCCGGCTGGCCTTCTTCCCCAACGTCACCCACGCGCAGGCGCTCGTGGGCAGCTCGGAGGGCGCCTTCGCCGCGGCGCTCGGCGGCGCGGACCGGATCGTGACCCGCCAGTTCAACGCGGGGCCCGCGGCGATGGAGGCGCTCCTCGCCGGCGACGTGGACGTCTGCTGGGTGGGGCCCGGGCCGGCGGTGATCGCCTACCTGCGCTCGCGGGGTGCGATCCGCGTCGTGGCCGGGGCTGCGTCCGGCGGCGCGGTGCTCGTGGTGAAGGATGCCCGCGGACCGCGAGATCTCCTGGGGAAGCGGGTCGCCTCGCCGCAGCTCGGCAACACGCAGGACATCGCGCTCCGCACCTGGCTCAAGAAGGCGGGGCTCGAGATCGGCGAGGGCCCCCGCCGCGTGAACGTGACGCCGCTCTCGAACCCAGACATCCTGCAGCTCTTCGCGCGCGGCGACCTCGCCGGCGCCTGGGTGCCGGAGCCGTGGGGCGCGCGGCTCGTCGCGGAGGCGCACGGGAAGATCCTGGTGGACGAGCGGAAGCTGTGGCCGGGCGGGAAGTTTCCGACCACCATCCTCGTCGCGAGCCGCCGCGCGCTCGAGGTCCGGCGCGACGACGTGGTGGCGATCGTGCGCGCCCAGCTCGAGCTCACGCACCGCTGGAGAGCGGACCGGCTCGCGTTCGCGCAGGCCGCGAACGCCGAGTACGGGCGGCTGACCGGCCACCCGCTCCCCCCGGCGGTGATCGAGGACGCCTTCTCGCGGCTGGAGCCCTCCGACGATCCCACCGCGGCCGCGCTCATGGAGCAGGCGCGGCAGGCGCGGGAGCTGGGCTACGCGCCGCAGGGGGACCTCTCCGAGCTGGTGGACCCCACGGTGCTCCGCGACGCGCGCGGGGCTCGACGGGCCGGCGCGCCATGAAGACGTTGCCCGCGAGACACCGGCGAGACACGCCGGCCCGGGAGGATGCGGGGCGCGATGGCGGGTGAGTACGAGATGGGCACGGGCCTCGGCGCGGTGGCCGAGGAGGTTGTGGCGGCGACCGCCGCTGCGACGAAGGACGTGGCGCGCGGAGCGGCCGCCCTGGCGCGGCTGCTCGGCTGGGACACCTCGCTCCTGCTCGGCATGCGCCGCTTCCACGCGCCGTGGCGCACCCGGATCGCGCTCGCGCTCACCTTCGCGGGCAACGGCTGGTCGTGGACGGTGGCGGGTGCCGGGATCGTGGGGGCCGGGCTCGCGCTCCGCTCGCGCGGGACGATCCACACCGGCCTGCGGCTGGGCGTGGCGGCGATGGTCGGCGCGCTCGCCGCCCAGGGCGTGAAGCGCACGCTGAACCGGCGGCGCCCCACGCACGCGATCGAGGGGTTCGAGGCGCTCGCGGAGAACCCGGACGCCTTCAGCTTCCCCTCCGGCCACTCCGCCGCCGCGTTCGCGGTGGCGGTCGCGCTCCAGGGCGAGTACGCGTGCACGGGGCCGCTCTCGCTCATGCTCGCCGTCGGCATCGCGCTCTCGCGCGTGTACCTCGGCGCGCACTACCCGCTCGACGTCATGGCCGGCGCGCTGGTCGGCGCGGGCGCCGGCGTGGCGACGCGGCTCGCCCTGCCCTAGCTCGCCTCCGCTACTCCGGGACGGCGCGGCTCCGCGGGTGCCGGACGTCGGTGCCGCGCACCATGTAGATCACCATCTCGGCGAGGTTCATCGCGTGGTCGCCGAAGCGCTCGAGGTGCTTCGCCGCGAACATGAGCGAGGTGGCGCGGCGGATGGTGCGCGAGTCCTCCATCATGATCGCGAGCAGGTCGTTGAAGATCTTGAGGTAGAGCGCGTCGAGGAGGTCGTCGCCCTTCATCACCTCCTCCGCCTTCAGCACGTCCTTCTCCACGAACGCGTCGAGCGCCTTGCGGAGCTGCGATTCCGAGAGATCGGCGAGCGAGGCGAGGTCGTGCATCGGCCGCAGGGGCGGCGCCTGGGCGAGGTCCACCGCCCGGTCGGCGATGTTCACCGCGAGGTCGCCCATCCGCTCGAGGTCGGTGACGATCTTGAGGGCGGTGGTGATGAAGCGCAGGTCGCTCGCGGCGGGCTGGCGGAGCGCGAGGATCCGGCGGCAGGCGCCGTCGACCTCCACCTCGAGGCGGTTCACCTCGACGTCGCTCGCCCGCACCCGCTGGGCGAGCTCCGCGTCCCGCTCTGTGATCGAGCGGACCGACGCCGCGATCGCCGCCTCGACCTTGCCGCCCATGCCGAGGAGCAAATCGCGGAGGTCCTTCAGCTCCTGCTCGTACTGCTTGTCCGTATGCGCCGGGGCCATCTCCGTCCTTTACCCGAACTTCCCGGTAACGTAATCCTCGGTGCGCTGCACGCGCGGGTTCGTGAAGATCTGCTCCGTGGCCCCCGCCTCCACGAGCTCGCCCATGTAGAAGAAGGCGGTTGTGTCGGAGACGCGCGCCGCCTGCTGCATGTTGTGCGTCACGATCGCGATCGTGTAGCGCTGCCGGAGCTCGTGGATGAGATCCTCGATCTTGGCGGTGGCGATCGGGTCGAGCGCCGAGGCCGGCTCGTCCATGAGCAGCACCTCGGGCTCCACCGCGAGCGCCCGCGCGATGCAGAGGCGCTGCTGCTGACCGCCGGAGAGCGAGCTCGGAGCGCCCTTCAGGCGGTCCTTCACCTCGTCCCACAGTGCCGCATGCCGCAGGCAGCGCTCCACGATCGCCTGGTGATCCCCGCCGATTCCGTTCAGCCGGAGGCCCGACGCGACGTTGTCGAAGATCGACATCGTCGGGAAGGGGTTCGGACGCTGGAACACCATGCCGACCCGCCGCCGGAGGTGCACGGCGTCCACGCCGCGCGCGAGCAGGTCCTGGCCGTCGAGCCGTAGCGTCCCCTCGGCGCGCGCACCAGGGGTCAGCTCGTGCATGCGGTTGAGGCAGCGGAGGAAGGTGGACTTGCCGCAGCCGGACGGCCCGATGATGGCCGTCACCGAGAGCGCCGGGATCGACAGCGTGACGTCGTGCAGCACGTGCGCCGTCTTGAACCAGGCGTTCAGGCGGTCGACGACGATCTTGGGCTTCGGGGAATTGGTCGAGGGGTCGTTCATCGTGCGTCGCGCAGGCGCCCGCGGGTGAACAGACGCGCGGCGAGGTTGAGGGAGCCGACGAGCAGCAGGAGCACGAGGGCGGCGGTCCAGGCCTTCTGGTGCCAGTCCTCATAGGGGCTGATCGCGTAGTTGTAGATCTGGACGGTGAGCGAGGCCGTGGGCTGGTCGGGCTTCGCGTTCCAGTACTGGTTGTTGAGCGCCGTGAAGAGCAGCGGCGCCGTCTCGCCCGCCGCGCGGGAGATGGCGAGGAGGACGGCGGTGACGATGCCGCCGAGCGCGGTGCGCAGCACCACGCTGAGGCTCGTCTTCCACTCGTGGACGCCGAGCGCGAGCGACGCCTCGCGGAGCGACCGCGGGACGAGCCGCACGAGCTCCTCGGTCGTCCGGGCGAGCATCGGGACCATGAGGATCGCGAGCGCGATCCCGCCCGCGAGCGCCGAGAAGCGCCGCATCGGGACGACGAGGAGCCCGTAGGCCACGATGCCGATGACGATCGACGGGACGCCCGAGAGGACCTCGGCGGTGAACCGGATCGCATGCCCGAGCCGGCCGTCCCCGCGCTCGGCGAGGTACACCCCGGCCCCGATCCCGACCGGAAGCCCGAACAGGCACGCGAGCCCGACGAGGTACGCCGTGCCCGCGATCGCGTTCCCCACGCCGCCGCCGGGCTCGCCCACGGGCGTCGGGAGGTGCGTGAAGAAGTCGAGCGAGAGGCCCGCCGCGCCGCGCGACACGACGAGCCAGAGCACCGAGGCGAGCGGTGCCATCGCGATGAGGACGGTCGCCCCGCAGGCGATCGTCGCGGCGACGTTGACCGCGTTCCGCAGATGGAGGCGCATCATGCGGACGCCCGGCTCCCGACGCCGTGCACGAGCAGCCGGGCCACGGCGTTCAGCACGATGGTGATCCCGAACAGCACGAGGGCGAGGCCCGCGAGCGCGCCCACGTACAGCGGCCCGGTCGCCTCCGCGAACTCGTTCGCGATGATCGCCGGCAGCGAGTAGCCGGGCGCGAACAGCGACGCGTGGATCTCGTGCGAGTTGCCGATGACCATCGTGACGGCCATCGTCTCGCCCAGCGCGCGCCCGAGGCCGAGCAGCACGGCGCCGACGATGCCGTTTCGCGCATACGGCAGCACCGCCATCCGGATCGCCTCCCAGCGCGTCGCGCCGAGGCCGTACGCCCCCTCGCGCAGCGGCGGCGGGACCGTCTTCAGCACCTCGATGGTCACGGACGCGATGGTGGGCAGGATCATGATCGCGAGGATGAGCCCCGCGGCGAGGTAGCCGACGCCGATGGCTGGCCCGCGGAACAGCGGCAGGAACCCGAACACCTGCCGCAGGAACGGCTCGACCGGCGACCGCAGGAGCGGCACGAGCACGAACAGACCCCAGAGTCCGTAGACGACGCTCGGGATGGCCGCGAGCGTCTCGATGAGGAACGAGACGATCGGCTGCACCCGGGCCGGAGCGATCTCGACCAGGAAGACGGCGAGCCCGACCGAGACCGGGACCGCCAGCACGATCGCGACGATGCTCGTCACGACGGTGCCGTAGATGAACGGCAGCGCCCCGAAGCTCAGCTGGACGGGATCCCAGTCGGTCCCGGTGATGAACTTCGCGATCGACGTCGACGCGGACAGCGGGTGCGCGACGCGCAGCAGCATGAGCACGATGAGGCCGGCGATCAGGAGCACGATGCCGGCGAAGATGGTGAGCCCGACAGCAAACAAGCGGTCCCCGCGGTTCGCGGGGAGAAGCGGCCCGGCGGGCGCGACGGGCGCGCGCCCCACCGGGCCGGTCACGTCAGCGGTGCGTTCCAAGCGCAACCGGCTTCCCCTGCACCTTGAGGGTGTTGATGCGCGCGGCGACCTTCTCCACGACCGACTTCGGCAGCGGAGCGTAGTCGAGCGGCGCCGCGAAAGCCTGCCCATCGTGCACGGCCCACCAGAGGAACTCCACGAGGGCCTTCCCCTTCACCTGGTCCTGGATGTCGGACGGGACGAGCAGGTAGGTGAAGCCCGCGATCGGGTACGAGTCCTTGCCGGCAGCGTTCGTGATCGAGACGCGGAAGTCCTCCGGCATCTGGACGCCGGCGGCGGCGTTCGAGGTGGTCTCGGTGGTCGGCTTCACGAAGTGCCCCTCGCGGTTCTTCAGGAGCGCGACGGGGAGCTTGTTCTGGTTCGCGTAGGCGAGCTCGACGTAGCCGATGGCGCCCGGGGTCTGCTTCACGAGGCCGGTCACGCCATCGTTGCCCTTGCCGCCGAGGCCGCCCGGCCACTTCACGCTCGTGCCGCTACCGACCTCCTTCTCGAACTCCGGCGAGACCTTGGAGAGGTAGTTCGTGAAGATCGCGCTCGTCCCGGAGCCGTCGGAGCGGTGCACCGACACGATCTCCATGTCGGGGAGCTTCACGCCCGGATTCGCAGCGGCGAGGGCCGGGTCGTTCCACTTCGTGATCTTCCCGAGGAAGATGGCCGAGAGCACCTCGGGGGTGAGCCGCAGCTCCTGGACCGGCGCGTTGTAGGTGACCACGACGGCGCCGAGCACCGTCGGGATGTGCACCGTGCCGGGGGCGGCCGCGAGCTGCTCCTCCTTCATCGGGGCGTCGGTGGCACCGAAGTCGACGGTCTTGTTCGTGACCTGCTGGATCCCGCCGCCGGAGCCGATGGCCTGGTAGTTGAACCGAATGTCCGGGTGGAGCTTGTTGAACTCGGCGAACCACTTCGAGTAGAGCGGGTACGGGAACGTCGCACCCGCGCCGTTGATGAGCACCGGGCTCTGGGCGAGTGCAGGGACGGCCGCGAGCGCCGCGAGGATCGCAAGGATCTTCTTCATCGGATTTCAGGCTCCTTTTCGGATTTGCGTCTGTGTAGTCCGCGTGTGTGACGGGGCGGTGACGGCGGGGTGACCTTTGCGCGAGAGCCCCAGATGTCGGCCGATCGAACGCGGGAACCCGCGCGGGTGGACTGATCGGCGGGTGTAGCGGGACCCGGCGCGGCGCGCTCAGGCCACCGGCAGGCGGATCCAGAAGCGGCTGCCGCCGCTCCCGCTCTCGACGCCCACCTCGCCGCCCTGCGCCTGCGCGAGGTGCTTCACGATCGCGAGGCCGAGCCCCGTGCCGCCCTGTTCGCGCGAACGGCCGGGATCGGCGCGGTAGAAGCGCTCGAAGAGCCGAGCGAGGTGGTGCCGCTCGATGCCGGGCCCGGTGTCCTGGACCGCGATCACCACCGCGCCGTCGCCCGGATCGGCGCGCACCGTGACGGTGCCGCCTGGCGGCGTGTACTTCACCGCGTTGTCGACGAGGTTCACGAGCACCTGCTCGAGGGCGCGCGCGTCGCCCCGCACCGCGATGCCGTCCGCGACCTCGCGCTCGAGCGCGATGCGCTTCTCCGCGGCCGTCTGCGCGTGCAGCTCCAGCACCTGCGTGACGAGGGGCGCCACCTCCACGCGGCCCAGCGCCATCTCCCACTGGCCCGACTCGATGCGGGACAGGTCGAGCAGGTCCTGCGTGAGCCGGCTGAGCCGGTCGGCGTGGCGCGAGATCATCGCGACGAAGTTGCGCGCGTCGGCGGGCGAGGCGAGCGCTCCCGCGAGGAGCGTATCGGCGGCGCCGCGGATCGCGGCCACCGGCGTGCGCAGCTCGTGGCTCGCGTTCGCGACGAAGTCGCGCCGCGCGGCCGCGGCCTGCCGTGGGTCGGTGACGTCGCGCAGGAGCACGAGCACCTCCCCGCGCTCGAGCGGCGCCACGGTGACGACGTAGATCCGCCGGGTGGCGGGGAGCTGCAGCTCGAGCCGCTGCGGATCGCCGGCGTAGGCGCGGCGCACCGCGGAGGCGAGCTCGGCGGAGCGCGCGAGCTCGAGCGGCGCGAGGCCATTGGCGCGGTGGCCGGGGGCGAGGGCGTCGAGCGCGGCGTTCACGATCCGGAACCGGCCGTCGGCGCCGATGATCCCGGCGGCGTCGGGCAGCGCCGCGAGCAGGTCTCGCTCCGGCTCCCGCCGCTTCTCGGCGCGCTGGTCGCGCGCCGCGACGAGGTGCGCCACGAGCTGCAGCTCGGGGTCCAGCTCGGCGCGCGGGCCGCCCGCGAGCTCGTCCTGGAGCGCCCGTATCGCCTCCGGCAGGGTGGCGCGCCCGAAGAGCCTCAAACCTCTCGCTCCTCCGGCGCGACGAGCCGGTAGCCGATCCCGCGCACCGTCTCCAGCAGATCACGCGCGGGGCCGAGCTTCTCGCGCAGGCGCTTCACGTGGGTGTCCACCGTGCGCGTCTCGATCTCGGACGACATCTCCCAGACATCGCTCAGGAGCTGGTCGCGCGACTGCACGCGGCCGGCGCGGGCCATCAGGGTCGCGAGCAGCCGGAACTCGAGCGGCGTCAGATCCATCTCCTGATCGTGTACGTACGCCCGGTGCGCATCGACGTCGATGTGGATGGGGCCCAGCCGATCAGGCGGTCGCTCGCCGCCGGCTTCGCCAGCGCGGCGGAGGATGGCCCGGACCCGCAGGACCAGCTCACGGACGCTGAACGGCTTCGTGACGTAGTCGTCGGCGCCGAGCTCGAACCCGACGACCCGATCGACCTCTTCCCCCTTCGCGGTGAGCATCACCACGGGAACATGCTTGGTCCGCGGATCGGACTTCACCTGGCGGCAGAGCTCGGTCCCGGAGAGGTCGGGGAGCATGACGTCGAGGAGCACGAGGTCGGGCGTGCGACGGCGGAGCTGCGACTGGGCCTCGGCGCCGCTGGCCGCCAGCAGCGTCTCGAAGCCGGCCTGCCGGAGGTTGAAGTCGAGCAGCGATAGGAGATCGCGCTCGTCGTCGACGATGAGGATCGCGGGCACGGGCGAACCATAGAACATGCGCAAGTGACGAGCGGGTGAACGGATCGGGGCGGAAAGGTGAACGCCGTTCGTCGTGCCCACACGGGTAGTAAAACCGGACCTCCTACATCCACGCACCCACGCGGCCCA
>Ga0306923_10002595_pt1 | contig 16646 bp, 15 predicted proteins | sample sta12Can44000108_FD_203841 | JGI IMG/M metagenome (GOLD analysis project Ga0306923, IMG submission 203841) | Lab enrichment of tropical soil microbial communities from Luquillo Experimental Forest, Puerto Rico - statanox.12C.anox.44.000.108 (v2)... | ecosystem: Environmental > Terrestrial >... | reverse complement strand
TAGCGGACATTGCCTCTTGCACTGCACACGTCGGCTTTCGGGGGTAAAGCAGACATGACCGTTTGCGGGGGGGTCGCTATCCGGTTAGAGCGGACATTCCTTTTTGCGGCGCATATGTCCGCTTTTGACCCAAAGCGGACACCGTAATCTAACCTCTACCACCAGAAAAATTTTTAAGCTCGTCACTGGTTCTACAAGCATGTGTCATCGGCTCTGTCTAAACGTTTGATCTAGCCCGGGTTGGCCTGCGTCGGCCGTTTCTGTTTCTTGGTGCGACCTCTCTGCATGGGCACCATCATCCCGCTGAGTAAAATTTCAATAAACAAACAGTGCTCTGTGAACGGCATCACACCGGCCACCGTCATTGGTTACTTACGGTTCCAAACGTCCAGGCTCGAAGAGTCAGCACACACAGATGGAGCCACCAATGGCGAACATCACTGGCCTAGCCAAAAGCTCAACCGATCTAAGCGACCGGAGTTGGTCTGTCACGAATCCCTCTGATCGATTGCCATAGCGCTTTTCTCTGCGGTCGGTTTGCTGGCACTAACCTACGCTTCCGTACATTTTCCGATGTCAGATCAGGTAGCCGTGCTCCTGTCTCAAGCTCCTTAAGGGTTTGGCCGAGCGGCGTGCGCCGAACCGTCGCGCGGCTTCGCTAGCATCCGTAGTCAGGCAGAGCCGCTCGCAATACGAGGGGATTGTCATGGTCATGGCTGAACGGAAATCAATCGAGAAGTCCGAACGCACGGAAACCAAACCCGACGAGAAGCCAGGTTTGTTTGAAGTGTCTTTTGCTGATCTCTGGCGAACCGCCCAACACCGTCGGTCCGCATACATCGGCTCCTGGATTGCTCGGATCTTTTGGCAATCGCGTCCTTGGACCAAATCCTCCGACGATGTCAGGGCGGTCCCTCCGCTAAGGCACATTAACTCACCGTAGTAGCGAGACCGGGGGCAAAAGTGAGCGCCGTCACGCTGATCTCGTTGGGGCTAGCGGCCGGAGCGGGCGCAGGATTACTCGCGGGGTTGATCGGGATCGGAGGTGGCATTGTCGTCGTTCCTGTCATTTTTTACGGGCTTGTCGACAGCGGCGTTTCTAAAGACCAAGCGGTTCATATTGCGGTCGCAACCTCTCTAGCGGCGATCCTGCCAGCGTCGCTCGTTTCATTTCTCGGTCACCGCCGTGCTGGAAACACCGATGTCAGATTTATACGCGATTGGGGACCGGGGATCGCTGTCGGCGTGATAACGGCGCAATTAGCTGCACCACATGTGCGCGGCAGCCTAATGACGGCGGTTTTCGGCTTGCTGTGCCTCATTTTCGCAATTCGATTTTATTTTCCGAAACACTTCAAACCGATGGCCGAGCAGCCGCCAGGCGGTTTGTTTCGTCATCTCGCCAGCATTGGTATCGGCGTTTCCTCCGGCTTCGCTGGGATCGGTGGCGGCATCCTCACTAACATCATCATGATGCTGATGGGGCTGCCAATTCATAAGAGCATTGGCCGCGCGGCTGCGGCTGGGGTGGCAGTCAGCGTCCCGGCGACGGTTGCTGCGGCTTTGGCGTCCCACTCGCAGCATGCGATGCAGCTCGGCAGCATCGACCTGACGATATGGGCGTGCATTGCACCGGCTCAGTCAGTTGCGGCGTGGTTCGGGGCGCGATTAGCGACACGCATCAGTGCAGAACATCTAAATCGACTTTTCGCCACCGCGCTGGGAGCTACCGGGCTTACTATGTTGTATTCGAGCATTTCTTAAACGGCGGGCGGCTATTGCCAAAATCGATTAGCGTCCATGTCCGCTATTGGCCCAAAGCAGACATGCTGAAAAACGCAATCGATGTCGCTATTGGGGTTAAGCGGACATGCCTTCTCGCACTTTACATGTCTGCTTTTGACCCATAGCGGACATAGCGCGAATTTTTTCCAGTGCTATACTTCGTTTCGTCCTACGCTTTGTGCCGGTGGACGGCCATGCAGCGACGGGAGTTTATCACTCTTATTGGTAGTGTTGCGGTGACGTGGCCGCTTGCGGCGCTCGCGCAACAGGGCGAGCAGATGCGGCGGATCGGTGTCCTCATGAACCGGTCGGAGAGTGATCCAGAAGGTCAGGCTCGCATCGCGGCATTCAGGCAGGCTTTCGAACAATTGGGCTGGAAGGAAGGGGGCAATATACGCATCGATATTCGCTGGGGCGAGGACAAGATGGACCTCGAACGCAAATACGCGGCGGAACTAGTCGCGCTCGCGCCGGAGGTCGTCCTTGCCAGCGGCACCATGGGCGTGACGGCGATGCAAGCTCTTAGTCATACCTTACCGATTGTATTCGCGGCGGTCGCTGATCCGGTCGGTGCCGGATTCGTCGAGTCCATGGTACGGCCGGGCGGCAACGCGACTGGCTTCATGATTTATGAATACAGTCTGGGTGGGAAGTTTCTTCAACTCCTCAGGGAGATTGCACCGAACCTGACGCGGGTCGCTGTACTCCGCGATCCGAACAATCCGGCCTTGCTCGCCACGTTCGGCGCCGTACGGGGTGCAGCTCAGCTGCTCGGCGTGGAGGTGACTGTTGTCGACACGCGCGATGCCGGTGAGATCGAGCGTGGTGTCGCGGCTTTCGCCCGCTCGGCGAACGGTGGCCTGATCGTAATGCCCGGTGCGAGGGCATCAGTTTATGGCGATTTGATTATCGCGCTTGCGGCGCGCTACAAGCTGCCCGCGATCTATCCTTTCCGTTACCACGCGACCGGCGGTGGCCTGATTTACTACGGGGCTGATTATGTCGAACAGTTCCGGCCGGCAGCCGGCTATGTCGACCGTATTCTCAAGGGCGAAAAGCCTGCCGATCTTCCGGTTCAGGCGCCGACAAAATATGAGCTAGTGATCAACCTCAAAACTGCCAAGGCGCTCGGTCTGAACGTCCCAAACACACTAATTGGCCGCGCCGACGAGGTGATCGAATAGCCGATGTGTCCGCTATTGGCCCAAAGCGGACATCCTTAGTTGCACTGCACATGTCCACTTTCGGATCCCGACAAACACGCTGCCAAACGCCTTCTTAGGCAAGAAAGCTGATCACCCCCACGCAGAGCATCAAACCGAGAGCAAACCGGCGCACGCCTGCGTCGCTCAATCGTCCAAAGAACTTGGCTCCCAGCCAGGTACTCAACAAGAATGGCATTGTCAGGGCTGCAGCGGTGATTGCTAACGCGCCATTGATAGCGCCGGCCGCGGCGAGCATAACCAATCCAATCACAGAAATCGCTGTCACGAACACCGTCAGATTGGCCCGGGTAACCGCAATGGAGTCGGGGCCTGAAAGCAAATAAAGAATGACAGGTGGCGCCCCAACGCTTGTCGCCCCCAACAGCACACCGACAGCACTGCCAAGTGCAAGCGACGTTATTACTCGTGGTGTCCCGCCGTAGCGGAACCCGAACAGCAGCATCGAACTAAATAAAATCACGACGCCGGAAATTAATTTCCGGGCTATGCTTGGGTCGAGTGTCAGCAACAGGTAGCCGCCAAGGGGTACTGTCAAGATTGCCGGCAAAGTGAGGTACACCAATGTCCACCACCGCGCTTTTGGCAGGGCATCCGGAAACATCACCAGGGCTGCAGCCGTTTCCAAAAGCAGTGCGATCACAACCGCGTTGATTGGGGAAAAAAGGCCGGACAGGATCGGGGTCATCAACATGGCGCCCCCGAAACCGGTCGTACCTCTCACAAGCCCGGCGATAATGACTATGGCGACAGCCGAAAGCTCGGTCATGATCATGGGCCGGGCCGTTATGTTGTCAGGATGCCGCCATCAACTGGGATGACCGTCCCGGTAATAAAACTCGCGCGATCAGATGCAAGAAATACCGCCAAATCGGCAATATCTGAAAGGCTCGCGAGCCTCCCCAAAGGAATTCTTGCCAAGATTTTCCGCTTCACGTCCTCGGTCAGTGCAGCTCGGGTCATCGCAGTATCGGCGACGGCGGGCGCTATGGCGTTGGCCGTTATCCCGTCAGGGCCCAACTCACGAGCGAGCCCCATTGTGAGGGCGATCACTCCGGCTTTGGTTGTGCCATAAAGTGTATTGCCGACTGAACCTCCGCCGCGCATGGCGGACACCGATGCGATGTTGATTATCCGGCCACGTTTCTGTTGACGCATGAATGGAATTGCTGACTTTACGCAATACACCACCCCGGAAAGATTGATCTCGTGGACTCGCTGCCACTCTGCTGTCGGCAAATCAGCCACAAGGCCGATTGAAAGAACGCCCGCTGCATTGACGAGGATGTCGAGCCTGTTGTGGCGGGCCGCGATCTGGTCGAAGGCGTGAGCGACCGCTGCAGGTTCGCCGACGTTCGCAACGGCGACCTGCGCACCGGGCCCGAGGGAGGCGGCTAGCTTGCGCGCAAGCGCTTCGTCGCGGTCGAGAATGTTCACGCGACAGCCCTCCGCCGCGAGGGCGCGCGCGATGGCCTCGCCGATCCCGGCAGCGCCACCGGTGACAATCGCTACGCGACCTTTCAGGTTGAGGTCCATGATGATCGCGTCGCGGTTGAGGTCATGCTTGCTTGTTGTCGACGGCCATATCTCGTTTGTGGGACTCGGTCATCGCAAACACCGAAGCCGCACTGATGATGCTGACGATCAAGACATACAAGCAAATCAACCAGGGCTTGTTGCCGCCCGCTGGTAACAATGCCGTGGCGATGATCGGCGTAAGCCCGCTCGCATAGATTCCGGAGAACTGATACACAAACGATATTCCGGTGTAGCGCACACGTGTATCGAACAGCTCGGAAAACAGTGCGGCCTGCGGGCCATAAACCGCTGGATAGACGATCGCGAACGGGATTGCGATGGCCAGCCAGATCAACAACGGCTCTTTGGTCTGCATCAGCCAGAAAGACGGGAATGACAGAATCCCGATCAACAGTCCCGCGATCGCAAACATCCGCCGCCGGCCGACCCTGTCAGATAGAGTGCCGTAGATCGGCAACATAATGATCATAATCGCCGAAGCAATCATCACACCGGAGAGGGCTGTCTGGCGTGGCAGTCCCAGGGTCCCGGCGAGATATCCGACGACGAACACACCAAAGATGTTGAAGGTCACGCCCTCGATGTAACGGGCGCCAAGGCCAAGAAGTGTATTCTTGCCGTGAGTGCGGATCAGCTCGAAGAACGGTACGTGCGCCACCTTGTTTGTTCCCTGAATGCGGGTAAACGCTGGCGTCTCCATGATCTTCAAACGGATATAGAGGCCGACTGCCACTAGCACTGCGCTGATGAGAAAGGCAATTCGCCAACCCCACGAAAAGAAGTCGGCCTCGGGAAGATAGGACAACAGATAAACCATTCCCGAACTCAGCAGCAGCCCGGCCGGAACGCCGATTTGTGGCCAACTACCGTAGAAGCCGCGTCTACCTGCGGGAGAATGTTCGACTGCCATCAACACCGCCCCGCCCCATTCTCCACCGATGCCAAGGCCCTGGAAAATACGCAGAAAAAGCAGCATAACGGGGGCCCAGATCCCTACCGACGCATAGGTCGGTAGGCATCCGATCAGGAATGTGGCGATACCCATGATCAAAATAGTGAGAACGAGCACGGTCTTGCGTCCGATACGATCGCCGTAATGGCCAAAAATAATTCCGCCGATTGGCCGTGAAATGAATCCGACGAAGAAAGTCGTATATGCCAATAACGTGCCGACCAAAGGATCGAAGTTTGGAAAGAATAGTTTGTTGAGCACAAGAGGGGTGACCACTCCGAACAAGAAGAAGTCATACCATTCGATCGTCGTGCCAATCGCACTTGCGAAAGCGATTGTGCCGATCGAAGTCCCGAAGCCGCCGGACGATGACCGTGACTGCATTGTCTCCCCCTTTTTCGCCGTCCAGTTTTATCCTGTCGGCAGTTGCAAGATTTTACGTGCTTCCGCAGCGCTTGCTGGATGTCGCCCAAAACTGGCGCACATCCCGGCCAGGCGCGCAACCAACTCGGCGTTGCTCTTAGCGAGACGATCCTTATCGAACTTGATGTTGTCTTCCAGACCGGTGCGGACGTGTCCACCAAGCTCGAGGCACCAATTGTTGACCTCAAGCTGATGGCGTCCAATTCCGGCCGCTGACCACGTCGCATCGGGCATGAGGTCTTTCAGTTCGGCGATCAGGAATTCCAGCAATCTACGGCGGACCGGAAGGGCATTTGGAATGCCCATCACAAATTGAACCTGACACGGACGTCTAAGAAGCCCGCGGTCAACCATGTTCTTTGCGTTATAGAGCATCGCCATATCGAAAACTTCGATTTCGGGCTTGACGTTAAATTCCAGCATCGATCGCGCGAGTTCTTCCACGAGTTGCGGCGGATTTTCGTAGATCTGCGTCGGAAAATTAACAGAGCCCGTGGCGAGCGAGGCCATATCGGGCTTGAGATACAACATCCGTCCACGCTCGTTCTGGCTCCGGCCCCGCCCGCCCGTGGAGAACTGCACGATCATCCCGGGACAATGCTTGAGGATTCCCTCCTGCACTTGCGCGAAAAGATCCGGATCAGAGCTCGGGCTTTCGTCGGGGTTACGCACGTGAATATGGGCAACCGACGCCCCGGCATCGAAGGCTTCATGCGTCGATTCAATCTGCTCGCTGGGGGTGACCGGCACAGCCGGCGTGTCAACCTTGCGTGGGATCGCTCCCGTAATCGCGACAGTAATTATAGCGGGGGTCATAGTCATCGCCGGGCCTGCTGGACGAGATGAATTGATCGGATGTCGCGCCGCTGCACGATCTCCTTGAGCAAGGTGACCAGCGGCGTTGAAGCGAGCGGATAGTTCGTCTTGATCGGTCCTGCCGCCTTCAGTGCATCGTATTCGCGCCTGGCGTAAAAGGCAGCGAGCAGAAGGTCATCATCTGAAGTAAAGGGACCGCGGTCTCGCCGGATTTTTGGAATTCCCGGCTCCCGCAAGGCGCCTGGCCGTACCGATGTCGGTTCGGCCCCATCGGTAATGCGGTCGTAGAGGTTGGGATCTATCGGTCCGGCTATCTCGCCATAATAGCCGAGCACGTATTTCCTCACTTCGTCGGGGACGGTCGCATAGCGCTCCTTCCCCATCACATTGAGGACGGCTTGCGTCATTACAAATTGCGCGAAAGGGCTGACGATAATTGGATAGCCCAGCTCGCAACGTACACGCGCAGCCTCCTCAAGAACCTCGGGCAAACGATGGGCGATCCCCAGCGGCGTGAGTTGCGACTTCAGGTTGGACACCATTCCACCCGGCATCTGATGCTCGTAGTGAAACGCGTCGTGCTCAACGATCCTGCCGACGGGCTTGCCCTCGCGTCTCGCAATGTACGACAGGCGCTCGGCAACCTCACGGATGGGCTCTAGGTTGAGCGGTGTGCTGAATCCCGCGCGCCGTATGTTTTCGACGAACCATTCGGTGGCCGGATGGGATGCGCCATTGGCGAGCGTGGACGTGGCGGTATGAACCACGTCAACGCCAAGTTCCACTGCGCGACATGCGCTATATGGTGCCAGTCCCGTAAGACAATGCGAGTGAATATGCAGGGGCAGGCTGCCGCACGCTGCCTTGAGCGCCGGGACTAGTGTGTGGACTCGTTCCGGGGTTAACAGGCCACTCGGATCCTTGATATAAACGGCGTCAACGCCGAGCGACACGAGCTCACGCGTCTTGCGCACATAGTACCCATCGGTGTGGACGGGACTCACCGTATAAACGACGCCGCCCGCGGTATACAGACCGACTTTCTTCGCTGCTCGAATCGGCACCTGCATGTTGCGCATGTCGTTCAGCGCGTCATAAGGCGTGTGATAACGGATGCCATTGGCGAAGATTCGTTCCGCCGTGAGCTCGACGATGTCATCCGGAAAGAATTCGAAAGTGAACAGACTCTGGCCGCGCGTCATTACAATCAGTGGCGTTCGTTTAACCCATCCACTGAGGATCCGCATTCGTTCCCAGGGGTCCTCACGTAGATAGCGGACGCAAACATCGAAGACCGCGCCACCAACCAGATCGATTGCCTCAAACCCTGCGCGGTCGAGGCGCGGCGCCAAATCTTTCATCATCGCCGTTGTCATGCGCGTCGCCCACAGACATTGGTGAGCGTCGCGCAGCGTCACGTCGACCAGATTGATGGTCTTCTTGCTAGCCATTGGTGGTCTCGGCCTGCAGGTTTTCCTCGACCCAACGTGTGTGCACTCCGGCGCACGCAAATTCCGGCCGCTCAAGCAACCACGCGTGAAATGGCACTGTCGTCTCCAGTCCTGACACTTGAAAACGCGCCAACGCCGATCTGGCAAGATCAATGGCGGCCGCGCGATCTGGCCCAGTGACGATGAGCTTGGCCAACAGGGAATCGTAGTAGGGCGGCACAGCGTAGTTTTCGTAGACATGGCTGTCGACACGGACGTCGGGCCCGCTGGGCGGACGCCAGCGTTTGAGAACACCCGGTGAGGGGCGGAAGTCGTGTGTCGCATCCTCGGCATTTATGCGGAATTCGATTGCAGCCTTCCCCGTGGAAAACGTCGAGCCAAACGAGAGTTTTTCGCCGCCGGCGATCCGAAACTGTTCGAGGACAAGATCGGTGCCCGTGACCATTTCAGTGACCGGGTGCTCGACCTGGATCCGCGTGTTCATTTCGATAAAGAAAAACTTGCCGCTCGCAGGGTCGAAAATAAATTCCACTGTCCCGGCATTGATGTAGTTTAGTGCCTTGATCAGAGCGACGGCTGCCTCCGCCATCCGCGCACGAGTCATTTGATCAAGCACTGGCGAGGGCGATTCCTCGACAAGTTTCTGGTGACGACGTTGCACGCTGCAGTCGCGCTCGCCTAAATGAACATGATTGCCGTGTTGGTCACCGAATACCTGAATCTCGATGTGTCGAACCTGCGGGAAGAACCGCTCAAGATAAATTTCCGGATTTCCGAAGGCCGCTTTGGCCTCTGCCGAGGCCTGCTCGAATTGCGCGGTGAAGTTCTCGGGTCCCGAAACGACGCGCATGCCCCGACCGCCGCCACCGCCGCTGGCCTTCAACAGCAGCGGAAACCCGAGATCGTTTGAAATTGCCCTGGCAGGTTCGCCGACGGTAAAGCCCTGTTCAGACCCGGGCACGACAGGAATTCCAATTGCGGCGGCGGTTCGCCGCGCCGCGACCTTGTCGCCCATCCGCGAGATGCAATCGCTGTCAGGGCCGATAAAAATTAATCCTGCTTCATTGCAGCGGACCACGAACTCGCTGTTTTCGGCGAGAAATCCATAACCGGGATAAACCGCATCGCATTTCATCGCGGTCGCTGTTTCCAGCAGTGCGGGGGCGTTCAGATAGCTCGCGGTGGCTGATGGTGGCCCAATGCATATCGCGTGGTCGGCCGCCCACCGGTGAGGCGAATTCGCATCGGCAGATGAGAAGACAGCGAGGCTTTGATGTCCAAGCTGTCGGCAGGCCCGGATAGCGCGCAGTGCGATCTCGCCGCGGTTGGCGACCAGGACCCGCTGCATCGCTCGGCCCCCAATAGTTTGTTCACTCGGCTCAGCGCCTTCCGCAAATGTGACATTGGTCAAATTCATATTGCAAGACGTTTTGTTTCGGTTTTTGATACTTTGAGATGCAGCCCACCCTCGGCACACTGAGGTCGGACGACGGCCGGCTTGATGAGCGGCGGGCCTCGCCTGTGGGACAGCCGGGCAAGACATTTCCCACCGTCAAGGCTGTCGCAATCCTCGAGGCAATGGCGACGGCCCGGCGCCCTCTCGGTGTTTCCGAACTCGGCGCGCTACTGGGTCTCCCCAAGCCGACCGCGCACCGCATTGTGCGCATGCTTGAGGGGGAAGGCCTGTTGCAGCGGGAGCCGGGAAGCCGCCGGTTTGTCCCAGGCGCCCGTATGGTGCAACTCGGGCTGGGTATTGTCGCCGCCTCGATGTTGCGTGGCCCGCGCCACGCAATTCTAGAAGCGCTTTCGCAGAAAATTGGCGAGACGTGCAACTTTGGGGTGATGACCGGCAGCCATGTCATCTACCTCGATCGGGTGGAGTCGGCGTGGCCATTTGGGTTGCGTTTCGAGCCAGGTTCACGCGTGCCGTTGCACTGCACATCCATGGGCAAGCTGTTTTTGAGTCAGCTGCCGGAGAAAAAGCGCGCTCTGCTTCTTCGATCAATCCCCCTCTATCGGTACACAGAAAACACCACCACCGAGGTCGCAAAGCTGGAGGCGGAGCTAGAGAAAATTCGAACGACCGAGATTTCGACTGACAATCAAGAATTTTTGGCCGGCGTTGTGTGTGTGGCGGTTCCGGTGCGCTCCGCGGGCGGGCAGCGAGTCGCGGCGCTCGCAATTTCTGCCCCGCTTGCGCGCATGTCGCTCGAGCACGGCCTACACCATGTTCCGCTTCTGCAAGCTGCGGCCGATCGATTGACGGCAACCATCGATGGGACAGAACCCGATTCGAACTGACAGGAGAACGCGTGAGCCTGACTTACGATGAGATTGCCGAAATCATAAAGCTCATCGACAGCAGCTCCTGCGATGAACTTGTTGTCGAGACAGGCGATATCAAACTTGTGGTGCGCCGGAATGGCGTTCCCCCGACGGCAACTGCGGAATATGTTGAACGCGGCTCCGCACCGGTCACCGTTGCTCCTCCCCCGGCCCGGAAAGCACGTTCCGCCGCGCTGAAAGTCGAAGCCGCTGCTGGTCAGATTGAAGTTACCGCTCCCATGGTCGGAACGTTCTATCGCGCGCCCAATCCGGAAGCTCCGCCATTCGTCGAAATCGGCAGCGTCGTCGGCAAGGGCGATGCACTTTGCCTGATCGAAGTGATGAAACTTTTCACGACGATCCATTCCGAGGTTGCAGGCCGGATCGTTCAAGTCGGCGCGGAGAATTCCGAACTCGTTGAATACGGCCGCACATTGTTTGTCATCGAACCAGTCTAGCAGGCTTCGCAAAATCGAAAGCGGAAAGACTTCAACGTCGTAAATCGAATTTAAACAAATCAAAAATCGGGAGGAGTGGAATGCACAAAAAGACACGAACATGTCTGAGCGCGATGGTCGGTGTAACCTTTGCTACTTTCATTTTTGCATCGATTCCGGCGGCTGCTCAAAGTTTTACGGATTGGGGTTGGCCGCAGCCATACGAAAAAGTTTCCGACACATCCGTTGCTTGGCTAAAACAGAAAGGCTGGTGGCCACTCGGTTTTGGTTGGCAGGGCCCCTTCTCGGGTCAAAACACGATCAACGTGGTGATAGACAAAGCCGAGCTTATGCAGAAGCGCGGCATTGAAGCTAAATTCCAGGTGTTCGCTGCAGGGCCTGACGTTAATGAAGCCGTAGCCGCGGCCCGCATCCAGGTCGGGAACGGCGGAAATTTTCCGTTTACGTCGCTTCTCGATCGCGGGGTGCCGGTGCGCGCCATTGCAGTTGTTGCCCCGAACCTGAAGCATTCAACCGTCGTCCCTGTAGACTCACCGATCAAGAGCCTTGCCGATTTAAAGGGTAGCAATCCACCCGCGACGATCGGTATCGTCACCGGCTCTTCTGCCGAATTCTACTTCACACAGGCCGCTGAAGTGACCGGTCTGCAGATCGGCAAAGATGTCATCCTGAAGAACATGCCGCCCAGCGAGCAGATTTTGATGGCGAAAGGCATTGGTGCAGTCGTGCCATGGGAGCCGTCGGTCACTATCATCGAGGAGCGCAAGACGGGCCGCGAAGTCGATACGATCTTCCCTTATAACTTCTATGAAGGCATGTTTTATGTACGGCAGGAGCTAATCGACAACGTTCCTGATGTTGTGCAAGCGATCAGCGACGCCTTTATGGAAGCGACCCTGTGGATCAGGCTCAATCCAGATAAGGCGGCCGATTTTCTCGCCGCAGAACCAACCCTGAAGTCGTTCGGGAAACCTCTGCTTCTTCAGCAAACACAGCTTTACAACAATCTCTACAAGCCAACGTACAGCTACCCCTTTGCAAAGTTGTGGGGTGAGGAAAACGCGCGCATCGCGAAATGGCTGAAGGATCGCAACCGTGTCACAAAGGCATTGAGCGCCAAGGATTACGAGGATTCGTTCGACACCAAATTCATGGATAAGACGTACGAGAAACTGGGTTGGAAAATTCCGACGCAAGCGCCGTTTATCCCGACGAACTGGGCGGGAAAGATCGGAAGCCTTCCGTATCCAAGTTACGCCAATGCCAATACGCTCAAGGACCCGCAGCCGTGGCCTGAACCAGGTGATCTGACGCGGCCTTGGTCGTTCGCAGGAAAGATGTACAAACCGTAAGTCAGGCTTAGTGATCATGCCCGCGAGGCCGAGACTCGGTCTCGCGGTTCAGTTCTTTCGCTGAGGAAGGGTCGCCCGTGTGAGCGCATCGACTCAAAGCCAGGACACAGGGCTGGCACCGCAGTCTCGGGGAGGGCGAAGAAGCCGGTTCTTAGCATTTCTTCCCAATCTCACCCTGCTTTTGTTCGTAATCATTGCTTGGCAATTCGCATCCACGGTGTGGTTACCAAGCATTGATCCTCATATGGCTGTCCTCATGCCGGCGCCGACAACGATTGCACGTACGGCTGCTGGCATGGTCGCATCGGGTGAGCTTTTCTTTCATCTCGCTGCCAGCCTCAAGCGCGAAGCCGCGGCATTCATGGTTGCTGCGACCGCCATTCCTCTCGGAATCGCGATGGGCTGGTGGCGTCTTGTCTACAATCAAGTCAATCCAATTATGGAAATCCTGCGTCCGATTCCACCACTGGCATGGATCCCTCTCAGCATTCTCTGGTTCGGGATCGGTGACGCGCAAAATGAATTCATCATTTTCCTAGGAATGTTTTTTCCGATCCTGATCAATACAATTGTCGGCGTGAAGAATATCGATCCAAATCTGGTGCGGGCGGCCCGCAGTCTGGGCGCGCCCGAACACAAGCTGCTCTCGCGCATTGTGCTCAAGGGCTCGTTGCCCCAGATCATTACTGGCGTGCGGATAGGGCTCGGAGTTGGCTGGATGGCCCTGGTGGCGGCTGAACTTGTAGGCGCGAATTCCGGTCTCGGTTTTCTCATCAACGACGCACGTAGCATGTTGCGTACCGACACGATCGTCGTCGGCATGCTGACGATCGGTCTGGTTGGGCTTTTGATCGATACTGCGATCCGCGTCCTGGGACGCAGACTTCTGCCGTGGTCGTTGGCGCTGAGCAGGTAGATTGTGCGATGGGCCATCTCGCTATCAAAAATCTGTCCAAGGTTTACGGCGATGCTGGCACGACTGGAAATGTGGTGGCGCTTCGCGATGTGAGCTTTGAGGTTCCGAACCACCAGTTCTGCGCCATTCTCGGTCACAGCGGTTGCGGCAAAACGACCTTGCTTAACATCGCAGCGGGTTTTGAGCCTCCTACGACAGGCAGTATTGCTGTTGACGATGTGCCGATCCGAGTGCCGGGCTGGCAAAACACGATGATTTTTCAGGACTACGCACTGTTTCCGTGGATGGATGTCTCACAGAACGTCGGCTTCGGCCTAGAAATGAAAGGTCTGCCTTCGCACAAGCGTCAGGACATTACGCGGCACTATGTGGACCTGGTTGGCCTTGCCGGCTTTGAGGACAAGTTTCCCCATCAGCTTTCGGGAGGCATGCGGCAACGCGTTGCTATCGCGCGCGCCCTGGCTGTTCAACCGCATCTGCTTCTGATGGATGAACCGTTTGCCGCTCTGGACGCGCAGAATCGTAGTTTCATGCAAGACGAACTAGTTCGAATCTGGGAACGGGAACCAAAGACCGTCGTACTGGTGACTCATAGCATCGACGAGGCCATCAAGTTGTCGGACTGCATTGCCGTAATGACGCGCCGACCGGGGCGCGTAAAACAGTTCATCAATGTGGATCTGCCAAGGCCGCGCGACGAAGACGACAAGTCCTATCTCCAGTTGAAACGACACCTGCGCGCCTTGATTCATGAAGAAGTTGAGGTTCAACAGCGCTAATCAGTTCGCCGCTTCGCCGTCTCAACAGAAGTTCTGCCAGTGTTGCCTAGCTCAACTTTGTGATGGATGGACCCGCTTTGCATAGGGGCGTCGCTGGCATAGCATTCCCGAAGGGCCGCAATGGCCCGGTCGACAAAAAAATCGATCCCGGGGGGCAGCAATCATGGCGGACAAAGTCGTTCCGGTCTCACGGCTGCTCGACGAACGCGGGCTGAGCGCGTTTCAGATCAAACTGCTTATCTGGTCGTTCTTCATTGTTCTTATCGATGGCTACGACATCGCGGCGATCGCTTTCGCCGCGCCAAGCCTTGTCAAGGAATGGGCCTTGAAACCGGGCGCGCTCGGACCGGTGTTCAGCGCAAGCCTTGTTGGCATTCTGTTTGGTTCGGCGCTATTTGGCTGGGTCGGAGACCGCTACGGTCGCAAGGCAGCGCTGGTCTGGTCGAACCTGCTGTTTGGCGTTTTCACGCTTGCCGCGGCCTATGCGACCAATCTCGATCAGATGTTCTGGTTGCGTCTGCTGGCGGGCCTCGGTATCGGTGGTGTTATCCCTAATGTCGTCGCCATCAACGCCGAATCCGCGCCGCGCAAACTGCGCGCCACGCTTGCGATTATCGCTGTTGGATGTGTACCGATCGGCGGCGCCATTCCCGGCTTCGTCACCGCGTCGCTTGTACCGCAATATGGCTGGCAAATTCTGTTTCTGATCGGCGGCATCGTGCCAATCGTCATCGCCATCGCCGCGCTGATCGGCATGCCGGAATCAATCAAGTACATGACGCTGCACGAAAGCCAGCGCGGCAAGATGGAGCATTTGATCACAGCCATCAGTCCTGGATACCCGCTGTCGCCTAACGCCAAATTCGTTATCGAGGACGAACAGCAGTTCCCGGGTTTCACTCCGGCATACCTCTTTCGCCAAGGGCTTGCGGTCATCACTCCTTTGCTCTGGCTGCTGTTTGCGTTGAACCTGATGGGTTATTTCTTCTTGCTCAGCTGGACACCGACGCTGATGACCGCAGCCAAGCTGCCACCTACGACGGTAGCCTTTGCCGGCGCGAGTTTGCAGGTGGGGGGCACGGTCGGAGCGCTGTTGCTCTGCTGGTGGCTGCAACGGCACCGTTTCCTGGCGATCGCAATCATGTTCGCGATTGCCGTGCCAGTGGTTGGTTCGATCGGCTTTGCCGGGTTGACTTCCCAGGCCGCGTTGCTGACCGCGACTTTCTTTGCCGGCTTCCTGGTGCTGGGTATCCAGTCCGGCATCAATGTTGTGGGCGCGCTGATTTATCCGACCTCGTTACGCGCCAATGGCTCGGGATGGCAATTGGGCCTTGGGCGCATCGGATCAATCGTCGGTCCGTTGATGGGGTCGTTATTTGTCGGCATGCCAGTGCAGCAACTCTATATGTGGTCGGCACTTCCGTTCGCGGCAGGCGCAGTCGTCTGCTTCGCGATCCATCGGCTCAACACCGCCCGCCTCGCAGCGCATCCGGAATTGGTTCAGGCGCAGTAGGGGCGGCTGCGTCCTCGATCGCTGAATTGCCTCCCGTCGTATTTTGGCGAGAGGCATTTTGCATCAAAATGGCTCGTAAGCGCGCAAAGCGGGAATGACCTTCTCACCAAACAGGCGGATCGAGCGCATGAGATCGGCCTCCGGCAGGTCCGAGAAATTGAATTCACCCATAAATACGTTGTACAGGCCGGAATGCGCGGTCGCATGAATTTTCTTGGCGACGGTTTCCGGCGAACCGATGAAGACAAGCTCTTGCTTCATCAGATAATCTGCATCGAACAAGTTGGCCATGATCTCAGAAGCCCCCGGCTCGCCGCGGCCGATGAATTTCTTAGCATGCTCACGAACACGCTGCTCGAACGTTTCGCCAGGCTTGGACGGAGGTAAAAAACCCTCATAGGCGCGGGCTGCTCGCCCTAGCGCGATGTCGAGGGCCTTCTCGTCCGTATCGTCTACATAGACGACGGTGCAATAAGCGATCTTCGGCGGTTGCGGCCAACCGGCCGCGGCCCAGTCCGCGAGAAACTTGCGATAGCGCGGCGCCGCATCGACGCGTGGATAAACCAGAAAGTATCCTGGATTGATTCCATGCCGGGCGCAGAATTCAAGCGTTTGGGGGTCGCGGCTCATCATCCATAGTGGCGGATGCGGGCGTTGCAGCGGCGGTACAGCAAGTTGCACATTGTCGGTGTGGTGCGCATCGCCGTGAAAGGAGAAAGGCTGCTTTTCGCCATAGGCCGAACGCAAATATTCGACGAACTCGAGAGTTGGCGACTTGCGCAGATTGTAGTCGAGGCCAAAGGGTTTGAAATAATCAGGGTTGATTCCCGGGACAAGCCCGAGCTCCATGCGCCCGCCCACCATCTGATCAACGAGAGCGATTTCCTCCGCCAGACGCAGCGGGTGGTACAGCGGCACGACATAGCCCATCGGGCCAACGCGCATTCGGCGTGTCCGCGCGGCGGCACCGACGACGTAGAGACTAGGCGACGAGACCCAGCTTTCGTCGGGACGAAAATGATGTTCGACGCAGAAGCCGTAATCGAACCCGAGTTCGTCACACAGTTGAAGCTCGCGCCATAACTGCTCGTAACGTTGGTGCGGATTCATGCCC
>Ga0306923_10002586_pt1 | contig 16665 bp, 17 predicted proteins | sample sta12Can44000108_FD_203841 | JGI IMG/M metagenome (GOLD analysis project Ga0306923, IMG submission 203841) | Lab enrichment of tropical soil microbial communities from Luquillo Experimental Forest, Puerto Rico - statanox.12C.anox.44.000.108 (v2)... | ecosystem: Environmental > Terrestrial >... | reverse complement strand
GCTGGACGTCCGTCTGGAGCCGGCGGAGGTGACGGGGAACCGGGTCCTCCTCGAGCGTCTGGTGGCCAACCTCGTGGAAAACGCGATCGTGCACAACACCACAAGTGGGTGGGTGCGGGTGCGCACCGTTACCGAGGACGCCCGTGCCGTGCTCGAGGTGTCGAACAGCGGGCCCGTCGTGCCGCCCGACCTGCTGCCGCGCCTCTTCGAACCCTTCCAGCGCGGTGCCGGCCGTACCGGGTCCGCAGGGGTAGGCCTCGGGCTCTCCATCGTCGAGGCCGTGGCCCGGGCGCACGACGCGCAGCTCGAGGCCGTCCCGGGCGACGGGGGCGGGCTCAGCGTGACGGTGACCATTCACGCCCGGGTGACGTCGGCTCCGGAGGACCACGAGCCGGCGAGGCCCGACGACGGCGATCCGGCGGCCGCGCCGGCCCAGCTCGAGACGGTGCCTGGAGACGGGGCGGGTGCGGGGGGCCCGGGCGGCGGGGGTCCGGCCGCCTGAGCCGGGCCCGGCGGCGGGGGGCGGCGGCCCACCCGACAAAAGTGCTGGACGGCGGCTTGCCTGCCCTGCTCGTGGGCCCTATCCTGGTACGTCGGCTCTTGGGACCCCCCAGGGCCCTCGCGCAGTGCCTCCTGGGGCGTGCGCTCGCTCACCACGCGGATGCGAAAGATCGGTCTTGTGCGCACATTTTCACCGAAGGTCACCGAGATCCAGCGAGCCTGGTATGTCGTCGACGCCGACGGCCTGGTGCTCGGCCGCCTGGCCTCGGAGGTGGCCGCCATCCTGCGCGGCAAGCGCCGTCCGTACTTCGCCCCCCACGTCGACACAGGTGACCACGTGATCGTGGTCAACGCCGACAAGGTGGTCCTGACCGCGGGCAAGGCGGAGAAGAAGCTGGCCTACCGCCACAGCGGGTACCCCGGCGGCCTGCGCTCGACCTCCTACGAGGAGCTGCTGGCCGAGCAGCCGGCCGAGCTGGTGCGGCGCACGGTGCGCGGCATGCTGCCCAAGAACACCCTCGGCCGCCAGATGCTGGGCAAGCTCCAGGTCTACGCCGGCCCCGACCACCCCCACGCCGCCCAGAAGCCCGAGCCGCTCGAGCTGCCCGAGGCCCGCCGGGCCGGCTGACCGCCCGTCGCACCGCAGGAAGGACACCACCGAGGACATGCCCGCACCACTCAGCCAGACGACCGGACGCCGCAAGCAGGCGGTCGCCCGCGTCCGCTTCCGGCCCGGCCAGGGCACCATCACGGTCAACAAGGTGCCGATCGAGAAGTACTTCACCTCGGCGACCCACCGCATGCTGGTGACCGAGCCGTTGCGGGTGACGAACACGGCGGAGTCCTACGACATCGACGCCACGATCGACGGGGGCGGGATCTCGGGCCAGGCGGGTGCCATGCGCCTGGGGATCGCCCGCAGCCTGTGCGCCGTCGACCCCGAGTTCCGCGGACCGCTCAAGCGCTCCGGCCTGCTGACCCGCGACGCCCGGGAGAAGGAGTCGAAGAAGTACGGCCTGAAGAAGGCCCGCAAGGCGCCTCAGTACTCCAAGCGGTAGTCGTCTCGTGGCGCCGGCCCGCTTCGGCACCGACGGCGTGCGCGGGGTCGCGAACGAGGAGCTGACCGCCGAGCTGGCGCTGGCCCTCGGCCGGGCCGCTGCCCGCGTGCTGGGCGCCCCCGCCTTCGTGGTGGGCCGCGACACGCGCCGCTCGGGTCCGCTGCTGCAGGCCGCACTGTCGGCCGGGCTGGCCGCCGAGGGCGCCGACGTCGTCGACCTGGGCGTGCTGCCGACGCCCGGCGTGGCCTGCGTGGCCGCCGCACGCGGCGTGCCGGGCGCCGTCGTCTCCGCGTCGCACAACCCCTTCGGCGACAACGGCATCAAGCTCTTCAGCGCGGAGGGCACGAAGCTAGTCGTGGGGGTGGAGGCGGCGATCGAGCGCGAGCTCGAGGCGGTGCTGGCCGGCGTGGCGCGCCCGGGGCAACCGCCCACGGGGCGAGGGGTCGGGTCGATGACGGTGGACGCGTCCGCGGTGTCGCGCTACATGGGCCACCTGGCCGAGGTGATCGAGGGCCGCCAGCTGGGCGGGCTGCGCGTCGTGGTGGACTGCGCCCACGGCGCGGCCAGCGCGATCGCCCCCGCGGTCCTGGCCTCGCTCGGTGCGGTGGTGACGGCGATCGGCAACGAGCCCGACGGCGTCAACATCAACGACCACAGCGGCTCGACCGACCCGTCGGAGTTGGTGCAAGTGGTGATGCGCGAGGGCGCCGACCTCGGACTCGCCTTCGACGGTGACGCCGACCGCGTCGTCGCCGTCGACCACACCGGGGCCGTCGTGCATGGCGACGTGCTCCTGGCCCTGTTCGCCCTGGACCTGCGGGCGCGGGGGCTCCTGGCCGCGGACACCGTGGCGGTGACGGTCATGACGAATCTCGGCTTCCGCCTCGCCATGGAGGCGCAGGGGATCGCCGTGTCCGAGACCGACGTCGGCGACCGCCACGTGCTGGCGGCGCTCGACGCCTCTGGGTTGAGTCTCGGGGGCGAGCAGTCGGGCCACATCATCTTCCGGCAGTTGTCGACGACGGGCGACGGCATCCTCACCGGCATCGCGCTGTGCGACCTGGTGCGCCGGGGCGGGCAGCCCTTGGCCGAGCTGTCCGCCGGCGTGGTCGAGCACGTGCCGCAGCGGCTCGTCAACGTGCCGATCCCGCGGCCCGAGCGCCTGGCCGGATGCACCGAGGTGTGGGAGGCGGTGGACGCCGCCCGGGCCGAACTCGGCCACGACGGGCGGGTGCTGCTGCGCCCGAGCGGCACCGAGCCGCTGGTGCGCGTGATGGTCGAGTGCCGGGTAGAGGCCCAGGCCGACGCCGTGGCGGCGCACCTGGCGGCCGTCGTGGAGGCGGCGCTCGGGCAGGTGGAGCCGCAGGCGCCCCGCTAGTGCCGGTGGCGCCGGGACTCCGGCGGCGAAGTCGGCCCAGGTCGCACCGGTAGCCTGGACCCTCATGTGCGGCATCATCGGCGTTACCGGCGAGAGCGACGCCGTCCCCCTCCTGCTCGGTGCGCTGCACCAGCTCGAATACCGCGGCTACGACTCCGCCGGCATCGCCATGGTCGTCGACGACGGCATCTGGCGGGCGCGGGCCGGCGGCGGCACGACCTCGGTGGCCCGGCTGGGCGAGCTGGCGGCGGACGCGCCCCGGGGGCACTCGGCCGCCCTGGGCCACACCCGCTGGGCCACCCACGGCAGCCCCACGGAGGAGAACGCCCATCCCCACCTGGACTGCACCGGCCGGCTCGCCCTCATCCACAACGGGATCATCGAGAACCACGCCGAGCTGCGGGCCGAGCTCGTCTCGTCGGGGCACACGTTCGCCTCGGTGACGGACACCGAGGTCATGGCGCACCTCATTGAGGCGGCCATGGCGGAGGGGGCGTCGCTCGTCGAGGCGACCCGCTCGATGCTCGGGCGCGTGCGCGGCGCCTACTCCGTCGCGGTGGTGCACGCGGACGACCCGGACACCATCGTGGCGTCCCGGCACTCGACGCCCCTCGTGCTCGGGCTGGACGACGGCATGACCCTGCTGGCCTCCGACATCCCCGCCTTGATCGGCCACGCGCGCGAGTTCTTCGCGCTGCGCGACGACGAGGTGGCCGTGCTGCGTCCCGGCTCGCTCGAGGTGAGCGCGCTCGACGGCACGCCGGTGACGGCAGAGCGCCTGACCATTACCTGGGACATCGAGGCCGCGCAGAAGGGCGGCTACGAGGACTTCATGTCCAAGGAGATGCACGAGCAAGCCGATGCGGTGGCGGACACGCTGCTGGACCGGCGCGGGCCGGGCGGCGAGTTGATCCTCGACGAGATGCGTCTCGGCGCCGACGAGCTACGCGACATCGACAAGGTCTTCATCGTGGCCTGCGGCTCGAGCTACCACGCGGCGCTGGTGGCGAAGTATGCGATCGAGCACTGGGTCAAGGTGCCGGCCGAGGTCGACATCGCCAGCGAGTTCCGCTACCGCGACCCCGTCTTGAACGAACGCACGCTCTGCGTCGGCGTGTCCCAGAGCGGCGAGACACTCGACACCGCCGAGGCCATGCGCGAGGCGGGGCGGCTCGGGGCGCGGGTGCTGGTCGTGTCCAACGTGGTCGACTCGTCCATGGCCCGGGCCGCCGACGGGGTCCTCTACACACGGGCGGGACCAGAGATCGGCGTCGCGTCGACCAAGTGCCACCTGGCGCAGATCGTGGCGCTCGAGGTGCTGGGGCTGTACCTCGCGCAGGTGTTCGGGACGCAGCCCGTGGAGAAGGTCAACGAGATCCTCAACGCCATGGAGACCTTGCCCGGCCTCGTCGGCGAGGCGCTGGGGCGGGCCGACGACGTCGACGACGTCGCCTCGAAGCTGACTGACGCCCGCGACTTCTTCTTCCTCGGCCGCCATGTCGGCTATCCCGTCGCGCTCGAGGGTGCGTTGAAGCTCAAGGAGATCGCGTACCTGCGCGCCGAGGGCTACCCGGCCGGCGAGCTGAAGCACGGACCGATCGCGCTCATCGAACCGGGAGCGGTGGTCGTCGGCATCGCGACGCGCAACCCGCTGTGGGAGAAGATGCTCTCGAACATCGCCGAGGTTCGCAGCCGTGGCGCCACCGTGGTGCTGGTGGCCGACGACGGCGACGAGGAGTCGGCCGCGGCGGCCGACCACGTGCTCTGGGTCCCGCCGACGGACCCGCTGATCTCCCCGGTCGTCGGTGTGGTGCCGCTGCAGCAGCTGGCCTACCGTCTGGCGCGCCTGCACGGGCACGACCCCGACCGCCCGCGCAACCTGGCCAAGACGGTGACCGTCGAGTGAGCGAGACGGCGTTCGGTGTCGTCGCGGGCGCCGGCGCTGGGTTGGGCGCCGCCGGACCCGATGCGGGGATCGTCGGCGTGGGGGTCGACGCCGTGGACGTGGAGCGCTTCGCCGCGCTGCTCGAGCGCCGGCCCAGCATTGCCGGGCGGATGTTCACCCCGGGCGAGCGAGCGGTGGCCGGCGGTGCCGCCAACCGGGCCGAGATGCTGGCCGCCCGCTTCGCCGCCAAGGAGGCGCTGATGAAGTCGATCGGGGTGGGCATCGGCTCGTTCCGGTTCTGCGACGTCGAGGTGCGGCGGACGACCGGCAGCGACGGCACCCGCAACGCGCCGTACTTCGTCCTGCACGGGCAGGCCGCCGAGGTGGCGGCGACCCGGGGCGCGGCCGCCTTCCACCTGTCGATGAGCCACACCGATGACCTCGCCCTGGCGTTCGTCGTGGCGGTCGCGTCCGGCGCCGGCACCGGGTCCCCGTCCCCGTCCCCGACCGCAACGGCCCGTTCCGTAGAGTCCTGACCGTGCGCGCCGTTCTCACCCGCGACGAGATGCGGGCGGCCGACGCCGCCGCCCTGGCCGACGTCTCCCACGAGACCCTGGTGGCGCGGGCGGGCACCGCGGTCGCGCACGCCGCGCTGCGCATGCTGGGGGGTGCCTACGGCCGGCGGGTCGTCGTGGTGGCGGGCAAGGGCTCCAACGGGGCCGACGGGCGCGTGGCGGGCGCAGCGCTGACACAGCGGGGCGTCCGGGTCGTGGTGCTGGCGGCCGAGGAGGCGCCGGCCGAGTTGCCGGCGTGCGACCTCGTGATCGACGGTGCGTACGGCACCGGGTTCCGCGGTGAGTATGAGGCCCCGAAGCCCCCGCCGGGCGCGGCCGTCCTGGCCATCGACATTCCCTCGGGTGTCGACGCGGACTCCGGCGAGGCCTCGGCGGGAGCCGTGTGCGCCGACCGCACGGTGACCTTCGCCGCGCTCAAGCCCGGCCTGCTCCAGTGGGACGGGGCGTGGCTGGCGGGGACGGTGGAGTTGGCCGACATCGGCATCGGCTTCCCGACGCCGCACGCGCTGATGATGGAGGACGGCGACGTCGCGGCGCGTCTCCCGCCGCGACCGCAGCAGGTCAACAAGTGGACCCACGCGGTCGGGATCGCCGCGGGCTCTGCCGGCATGGAGGGCGCGGCCGTGCTCTCGACCCGCGGCGCCATGGCGGCCGGCTCGGGCATGGTCCGGCTGGGCGCACCGGGGAACCCGGCGGCTGCCTGGCCGACCGAGGCGGTGCGGATGCACCTGCCGGCCGAGGGCTGGGCCGGCGCGTTCCTGGAGGCGACGGCCAAGTGCAAGGCCATCGTCATCGGCCCGGGGCTGGGCACCGGTGCCGAGGTCGCCGAGGAGATCCGGGCGGTCGTCGCGGGCGCAGCGGTGCCGCTGGTGATCGACGCCGACGCGCTGACCGCTCTCGGCGATGCGGCGTCGGCCCGCACGTTGCTCGACAAGCGGAGTGCCCCGAGCATCCTCACGCCGCACGACGGCGAGTACGCCCGCCTCGCGGGCCGGGCCCCGGGAGAGGACCGTCTCCACGCGGCCCGCCGGCTGGCCGATGCCACGGGTGCGACCGTGCTGCTCAAGGGATCGTTCACCGCGGTGGCCGCACCCGTGGCGGGTGATCCCGTCCCCGACGTGCTGCTGTCGGCCGCGGGCAGCCCGAGGTTGGCGACGGCCGGAACGGGCGACGTGTTGTCGGGCATCATCGGCGCCTTCTGTGCCCGGGGCCTGAACGTCCTCGAGGCTGCCGCGCTGGGCGCGCACGTCCACGGGCGGGCCGCCGCATTGGGGTCGCCTGCGGGGTTGGTGGCGGGGGACCTGCCCGCGTTGGTGTCGATCGTCCTCTCGGGCGCGGAGCGCGCGGAGGGCGCGGAGGAGCGCAGTCGTGACTGAGGGCGTCGGTGCGGGCGGGGCCGGCGCACCCGTGCGGCTGATCGGAGCCGACGAGGACGACGACGTCGTCACCATGGCCCAGGGCCGCTCGCGCCCGGCGTGGGCCGAGATCGACCTAGCCGCCGTCGCGCACAACGCGGCCGTGCTCGCTCGCCTCGCGGCGCCGGCCGAGCTGTGCGCCGTGGTCAAGGCGCACGGCTACGGCCACGGTGGCCCGGCGGTCGCGCGCGCCGCGCTGGCCGGCGGCGCGCAGCGCCTCGCGGTGGCGCTGGTCGACGAGGGCATGGAGCTGCGCGAACACGGGATCACGCTCCCGGTGTTGTTGCTCAGCGAGTGCGACATGGACGCAGTCGACACCGCGCTCGCCTACGGGCTGACGCCCACGCTGTACTCGCGCGAGGCGATCGCGGCCTTCGGGGCCGCCGCCGGCGCGAGCGGCCACCGCATCCCAGTCCACCTCAAGGTCGACACCGGCATGCACCGGGTCGGTGCGGCGCCCGAGGAGCTGCCCGCGCTCGCCGCCGCCGTGGCTCGCGAGCCGATGCTGTTACTCGAGGGCGTGTGGACGCATCTGCCGGTGGCCGACGGGGTCCACCAAGACGACCGCGCCTACACCGAGGGCCAGCTCGACCGGTTCGACGCCCTCGTCGCCACGCTGAACGAGAGCGGCATCGCGACGCCGCTGCTGCACGCGGCCAACACGGCGGGCACCGTCGCCTTCCCCCGGGCGCGCTACGGGATGGTGCGCTGCGGGCTCGGCCTCTACGGCTACTTGCCGGGCGAGTCGGTGCAGCGCGCCTTCGTCGCGCAGACCGACGGCGCGGCCGCAGCGCTGCGGCCTGCGATGTCGCTGAAGGCGCGCGTGGTGGCGGTGCGGACCCTCGATGCAGGCGAGCGCCCCTCCTACGGACGCCTGCGCCCGCTCCCGGACCGCTCCGTCGTGGCGACGGTCCCCATCGGCTACGCCGACGGCGTGCCGCGCGCGCTCTTCGGCGGCGGCTACCACGTGCTGATCGGCGGCGTGCGCCGGCCCTTGGCGGGCATGGTGACGATGGACCAGATCGTGGTCGACTGCGGCGACGACGCGACCGTGCGCCCAGGCGACGAGGTGGTGCTCCTCGGGCGCCAGGGCGGCGAGGAGATCACGGCCGACGACTGGGCCGCCCTGCTGGGGACGATCAGCTACGAGGTCGTCTGCGGCGTCGGCCCCCGCATGCCCCGCGTCGTGGTCAACCGCCCCGACCCCACCGGTGCCTGACGTCGGCGTCCTGGACCGGCTGCGGGTCACCGCCTCGACCTGTACCCGCTGCCCCCTCGCCGAGGGCCGGACCCAGGTGGTCTTCGGGGTGGGCAACGCGTCGGCCGACCTGCTGTTCGTGGGCGAGGGGCCCGGACGCGAGGAGGACCTGGCCGGCGAGCCCTTCGTCGGGCGGTCGGGCAAGCTGCTCGACCGACTCATGTGGGAGGAGCTGGGCCTGACGCGGGCGGAGTGCTACATCGCCAACGTCGTCAAGTGCCGCCCGCCGAACAACCGCGACCCCAACCCCGACGAGATCGAGGCCTGCCGGCCGTATCTCGCCGAGCAGATTGAGATCATCGACCCCGCCGTCATCGTCACCCTCGGCAACTTCGCCACCAAGCTCCTGCTCGAGAGCGGCCAGGGCATCCGCGCCTTGCGCGGCCGCGTCTTCGACCGCGACCGCGCCCGGCTGGTGCCCACCTACCACCCCGCCTACGTCCTGCGCGCCGGCGGCGAGGCCATGGCCGAAATGCGCGCCGACCTCGTGCGGGCGAAGCGCCTTCTGGGCGCGCCCCGGCCGTGAGCGCCGCGTCGGGAGGCGAGCCGCTGCAGCCGCTGCGTGCCGTCACCGAGTCGGCCGCGGCGACCAAGGAGCTCGCCGCCGCGCTGGCACGGCTCGTGCAACCGGGCGACATCGTGCTGCTCGTGGGCGACCTCGGCGCCGGCAAGACCGCCTTCGCCCAGGGCTTCGCCGCCGGGCTGGGCGTGGACGGGCCCGTGACCAGCCCGACCTTCGCGCTGGTGCGCCACTACCGGACCGGTGCGGCCTCACCGGTGACGGCGCTGATCCACGCCGACGTGTACCGCACCGGCTCCCTCGAGGAGGTGACGGACCTCGCCCTGGCCGAGCTGGTGGAGGAGGACGCGGTGGTGGTCGTCGAGTGGGGCGACGTGGCCGCCCCCGCCCTCGGCGAGAGCGCACTGGTGGTGACGCTGGTGGCGCCCGACGCGCTGGGCGCCCCGGAGCGCCGCGACGTCACCTTCAGACTGCGCGGCCGCTGGTCCGAACGCGCGGCGGCGGTCGCCGCCGCCCTGGTGCCGTTCGCGTCCCCGCTGTCTGCCGCGCCGCGGGGCGCGCCGTGAACGAACGGAGCACCGGCGACGGCGTGGCGCCCGTGGCCATGGTCGCCATCGAGACGGCGACGGAGACGGTGGGCGTGGCGGTGCGCAGCCCCGCCGGCCTCGAGTCGGAGTTCGCCCTCACCGGCCGGCGCCGTCACGTCGAGACGCTGACGCCCGCCCTCGAGCACCTCCTCGGCCAGGTCGGGCTCGCGCCGTCCGACCTGGGCGTGGTGGCGGTCGACATCGGGCCCGGTCTGTTCACCGGCCTGCGTGTCGGCGTCGCGGCCGCCAAAGGTCTGGCCCAGTCGCTCGGCATCGGCGTCGTCTGCGCCACCAGCCTCGACATCCTCACCGCCGCTGCCGTCGCGGCGGGCCACGACGGTCCGGTGCTCGCCTGCGTCGACGCGCGGCGCGGCGAGGTGTTCGCCTCGGTACGGGAGGCGGGGCGTGACGTCGCGTCACGACTTTCGGCGCCGCGCGAACACCTCGGTGCCGCGCTGTTCGCCCCGGAAGCGCTCGTCGCCGCGCTGCGCCGGCTCGGCGGTACCGGCGTGGTGGCCGTGGGGGACGGCGCCGTCCGCTACGCCGATACCCTGGCCGCCGTGCCCGGTGTCGACGTCCTCACCTCCGCCTTGACCTTCCCCCCGCCCCGGACGCTCCTCGACTTGGCGGCCGCAAGACTCGGTGCGGGTGCCGCGCCGGTCGAACCGGCGTCGGTCGTTCCCCTCTACATGCGTGACGCCGACGCCACGAGCAATTTCGAGCGGGCGGCTCGGGGCTGAGCGGGCCGACGACGTGCACCTGCGCATCGAGAAGTTGCGGCGGAGGGACCTGCGCCAACTGCTCCGGATTGAGAACCGGGTCTTCCCCGAGCCCTGGACCCCGACCGTCTTCAACTCGGAGCTGGCGCTTCGCAAGGGCCGGCTGTACCGGGCGGCGTGGGACGGCAGCGACATGGCCGGCTACATCGGGTTCCTCATGGTCGGCGACGAGGCGCACATGACGACGATCGCCACCGCCCCGGACCACCAACGCCGCGGCGTGGCCACGACGATGATCATCGACGCCGTGCGCACGCTGCTCGCAGGAGGGATCAAGCACCTCTCGCTCGAGGTCGCCGCCGACAACGACGCCGCGCAGTCGCTCTACCGTCGTTTCGGCTTCGCGCCGGTCGCCGTCCGCAAGAAGTACTACCCCGTGACCGGGCAGGACGCGCTCGTCATGTGGGCCTACGACATCGACTCGGCGGCGTACGCCCGGCGGCTCGACGAGCTCAGCCGGACAGCGGCGACGGTCGACTGACGCTGCGGTCGACTGACGCGGCGGCGGGCTCGAGGCCGGCCAGCTGCAACCGGGCGAGACCCAGGGTCGCCGGCTCCGCCTGCACGTGGACCTCGCTGATGCGGTCTCCGTCCACGGTCAGGGTGAACAGCGCGGCCAATTCCCGGTCGACGAAGGCCAAGAGACACGGCACCGCCCCGGACGGCACGGAGACGAGGCTGGCCCCGTGGCCCCAGAAGTGCACGAGGTTGCGGGCGACCCGCTCGGCGCCGTGCACGACGAGTCCCGGGAGCAGGTCGACGCCTCCGGTGACGTCGGGATCGAGCACGCCGACGAGTTCTTCGAAATTGCCGTTGGCGCACGCCGCGATGAAGCGGTCGGTGACCAGGCGGTGCTCGTCCCACGGCACGGCGCGCCGGCTGCCGTCGGAGCGTTCGAGCTTGAGCCGGGCCCGGCGCGCCAGCTGGCGGCAGGTCGCCTCCGGGCGGCCCACCGTCGCCGCAACCGTCTCGAAGGGCAGCCCGAAGATGTCGTGGAGCACGAAGGCCACCCGTTCGGCCGGGGCGAGGCGTTCGAGGACGACGAGCAACGCCAGGCGGACGCCGTCGTCGAGGGTGACGCGGTCGGCGGGGTCGGCGAGGTCCGACGTCGCGCCCTCCGCCTGAACCCGGAGTTCTCGGTCGCCGACGGGCTCTTCGCGGCGGTGGCGCGCCGACCGGATGACGTCGAGGCAGAGCCGGCTCGTCACCACGATGAGCCAGCCGCGCGCGTCCTCAATGGCGTCGAAGTCGCTCTGGGACAGCCGCTGGAACGCCTCTTGCACGACGTCCTCCGCCCGGCCGATGTCGCCCAGCATGCGGTACGCCATGTCGATCAGGTAGGGGCGGTGCTCCGCCCACGCGTCCCGGATCTGCTGTTCGGTCGGCATTGCTGCTCCCTTCGCAACCTAGCGGCGCGGGCGCCCGACGGCGCCATCGGTCGGGCCCACGAAGGAAGGACGAGGGAGCGGTCCCCAATGTGACAGCCGTTCGGGGCCGATCGTCGTCACATTCGGGCGCCCCGTTTCGTCCTTTCACCGTGATGGGCACCGAAAGGACCGAAACGAACGAAACGAGCGGCGACCGCCGGAGTCACGGGTCCCGGCCCGAGCATCTCCAGCTCGTGCAGAGCCGCATCGTCACCGACGACGTCGCCGGCATGGCCCGCTATTACGCCGCGCTGATCGGGGCGCACGTCGTCGTGAACGACTACTACGTCGAGGTGCCGACTGCGGCGCAGCGCGTGGCACTGGTGCGCATGCGCTTCTCCGACGTGGAGGCGGGCAGCTGCTCCCCGCCGGCGGGCGTCGGCGTCGGGGCCGTCATCCTCGACTTCGCGGCGGACGATCTCGACGAGGAGTACGCCCGCGTCGATGCGCTCGGGGCCGACTGGCTGATGGGTCCGACCCTGCAGCCGTGGGGACGCCGCTCAATGATGCTGCGCGATCCCGAGGGCCATCTCATCAACGTGTTCGAGCACAAGGAGGACGAGTCATGACGATGACCATCGGCGCGCCGGCCGTCGAAGCAATTGAGTTGGACAAGGTGTACGCCGGCGAGGTGCACGCCGTGAAGGGTCTCAGCTTCAGGGTGGCCCCAGGAGAGGCCTTCGGTCTGCTCGGCCCGAACGGTGCCGGCAAGTCCACCACCATCGGGATGCTCAACACGACGGTGCGGCCCACCTCGGGCCGCGCGTTGCTGGGCGGGGTCGACGTCGCCGAGGACCCGATCGGGACCCGGGCCCGCAGCAGCGTCGTCTTCCAGGACACCGTGGTGGACCACCCCTTGACGGGGCGACAGAACCTCGACCTGCACCTCCGCCTCTGGGGGACCGACGATGCGGCCGGGCGCGCGCGTCTCTCCGCGCTGAGCGAGCTGGTGGGTCTCGGCGAGTACCTCGATCGTCCGGTCGCCACCTACAGCGGCGGGCAGCGTCGGCGCATGGAGGTCGTGCGGGCGCTCGTCTCGGACCCCCAGGTGCTGTTCCTCGACGAGCCGACCGTCGGGCTCGACACGCGGGTCCGCCACGACCTGTTCGACGTCCTTGCCACACTGCGGGAGCGCACCGGGGTGACGATCCTGATGACCACCCACTACCTCGACGAGGCCGAGCGGCTGTGCGACCGCATCGCCATCGTCGACGGCGGGCGCATCGTGGCCTGCGACACGCCGGCGAACCTCCTGCGCGCCCTGGGTGACGAGGTGCTCGAGCTCCGGCTGAACCAGCCGGAGCCCGCCGGCGCTGCGTTGCGTGCGGCGGGTGTGCCGCCCGACGACATCCTCGTCATCGGCGCGACCGTCACCGTCGTGCTGCGCGCGCACGCCGCCGACGACCTCGTCAATGTCCTGCGCGAGCGGTCGTTCGTCCTGCGCGCGGTGACGACGCGGCGACCGACCTTCGACGACGTCTACCTGCGCCTGACCGGGGACCGCATCGCCGATGACCACTAGAGCGACCATGACCAACGACTTCGAGAGGAACGACAACCCATGACCACGACCACCGCCCCCATCACGCCGACCCTGCCCGTCACGTTGGACGGTCGCCGGCCGCACCGCGCCCGCCCGGTGCCCGCCGCCCTGGTGTTGGCGAAGCGGCGCCTGGCGCTGACCGTTCGCTCACCCCGGGCCCTCGTGGTGCCCTTGATGACCCCGATCCTGTTCGCGCTAGTCATCGCCCCGGCACTGGCCAACACCATTGCCGTGCCGGCCGGCCGGACCGCCTACATGACCTTCGTGGCACTCGCCACCGTCGGCCTCCTGATCCCGCTGAACTGTTCGTTCTCCGGTCTCGGTGTCATCGTCGACCGCCAACAGGGTGCCATGCGCGAGCTGCTGGTGGCGCCGATCCGTCGCTCCTCCATCGTGCTCGGCAACATGCTGGCCGCGCTCGCGCTCACCACCCTCCAGCTCGTCGTGCTCATCGCGGCCTCCGCGCTGCGCGGTGCCGCCTACGAGACCGGACTGCGGACGCTGTGGTTCGTCGCGGCCGCGCTCGTCTTCGCCGTGCTCATGTACGGACTGGCCGAGATCCTCTCGGTGCGCCTCCCGAGTCCCGAGGAGTACATCGCCGCCGTCCCTGCCATCGCCATCGTGCCGTTCTTCTTCGCGGGGTCGCTCTTTCCCATCACGTCACTGCCGCACTGGCTCGGCGCGGCGGCCAAGGCCCTCCCGCTCACGCACGCCCTTGCGCTGTTCCGCTACGGCATGACCGGCGCCAGCGGCACGCGGGCGCTGCACAACATCTGGGGCCTGCAGAGCGCGCCCGAAATGGCTGCGCTCTCGCTGGTCGTGTTGCTCGCCTACGCCGCGCTGATCGTCACCGCCGCTCTCCGCCTCTTCACCAAGGCCGGCACCAGCTGACACCGCGCCGCGGCGCCGGAACGCACGACACCCTAAGGTCACCGGGCGGGCGGAAGAGACGAAGGGAGCACTCCATGGCCGACCTCGACGATGTCCACCGCCTCGGTGCCGCCGAACACTTCCTGGCGGTGTTCACGGTGGCGGCCCGGCCCGGACACGTCCATGCCTCGGTGGTCAACGCGGGCGTCATCACCGATCCCATCGATTGGAACCCGGGGGTGGCGGCCGTCGTGGGCGGGGACAGCCGCAAGCTGAAGCTGCTCCGCCAGGTCGGCCGGGCTGCCGTGGTGTTCCGACACGGGTGGCAGTGGGCGTCCGTGTCCGGGGCGGTCCGCCTCATCGGGCCCGACGATGGCGTCGAGTTCGGTCTCGACGTGCCCGAGACCGTCCGCTCCGTCTTCCGCTCTGCCGGCGGCACGCACGACGACTGGGACGAGTTCGACCGCGTCATGGCGGCCGAGCGCCGGTGCGCCGTCTTCGTCGAGGCCGAGCGCATCACCTCCAACGCCGGTTCCTGAACCCACCCTCCGGACCGCACGGCCCGGTCGGGCCGCAGAAGGCCCTCGGTAGGGTGGGATCGCTTCCGCTTCCACTTCCGCTTCCGCTTCGCCGTTGCTGTGCCCGCGTGCGTCGCCCCGACCGAGAGGAGCCCCCATGGAGACGATCGCACTCGGCACCCAAGGCCTGACGGTGTCCCGCCAGGGACTCGGGTGCATGGGGATGTCGGATTTCTACGGGCAGGGGGACGACGAGGAGTCCGTCGCCACCATCCAGCGCGCCCTCGATCTGGGCCTGACCTTCTTCGACACCTCCGACATGTACGGCCCGCACACCAACGAGCTGCTCGTGGGCAAGGCGCTGGCGGGCCGGCGCGACGAGGCCGTGATCGCCACCAAGTTCGGCATCGTCCGCGACCCGGACGACCCCGCCAAGCGGTCGGTGAACGGGCGGCCCGACTACGTCCGGGCGTCGTGCGACGGCTCGCTGTCACGCCTGGGCGTGGACCACATCGACCTGTACTACCAACACCGGGTCGACCCCGACACGCCAATTGAGGAGACCGTGGGGGCGATGGGCGAGCTGGTCGCCCAGGGCAAGGTTCGTTACATCGGGCTCTCGGAGGCGGCGCCGGCCACCATCCGCCGCGCCCACGCGGTGCATCCCATCTCGGCGCTGCAGACCGAATACTCGGTCTGGTCGCGCGAGCCGGAGCAGGAGATCATGCCGACGCTGCGCGAGCTCGGCATCGGCTTCGTCCCCTACAGCCCGCTCGGCCGCGGTTTCCTGACGGGCGCCATGCGCACGCTGGACGGCCTCGACGACGGGGACTTCCGGCGCCATCAGCCCCGCCTCCAGGGCGACAACCTCGAGCAGAACCTCGGCATCGTCGAGGTCCTTGAGCAGATCGCCGCCGCCAAGGGCTGCACCCCTGGGCAGGTCGCCCTGGCGTTCGTGCACGCCGCCGGGCGTGACGTGGCGCCCATCCCGGGCACCAAGCGGCGTCGCTACCTCGAGGAGAACGTCGCCGCGCTCGACGTCGAGCTGACGGAGGAGGACCTCGCCGTCCTCGACGCGGTGGCCCCCGCCCAGGGCGACCGGTACGCCGACATGTCGCCGGTCAACCGGTAACCCGGGCGGCCGGGCCGGCGGAGAGCCCGCCGCGCTCAGGGCGCCGGGGGCACGCGGTCGAGGAACCCGAGGACGGTCTGGACCCGTCCGTCGCCCGCGAGCACGGCGACGTCGGAGCCCGCCACGAGACCGTCGGAGCCCTCGGGGCCCAACTCCCAGGTGAAGCGGCACTGGTTGCCGTGGCCGTCCACCGGACCGGCCAGACGGAAACGGAAGTGGGGGAACTGCGACTGGACGGCGGCGATGGTGGCGTCGATCGCGTCCAGCCCCTGCGCGTCGGCGAGCGGGTCGGTGTAGCGGCCGTCCGCCGACCAGAGGGCCTCGATGCGCCGCCTCCGTGCCACCGGCTCGGTCTCGTTCCAGCTGTCGATGTAGTCGTCGGCGACTGCCTTGAAGTCGGCCATGGTGTCGTTCTCCTCGTCTCGGTGATGGATGGGGTCTGCAGTCGTCAGTGTGCGGGCTGGCGCGGCGGCAGATCGATTACCTGTGAGGTAATGGAAGGCTGCGGCGGGCTTTCGTACGCTGAGTCGATGACCGCGCTGGCGCATCCCCCCGTCAAGGTCGGCGAGCTCGTGCGGGAGTGGCGCACGCGGAGGCGGCGGAGCCAGATGGACCTCGCGCTCGACGTCGGCGTGTCGCCGCGCCACCTCAGCTTCGTGGAGACCGGGCGGTCGCGGCCCAGTCCCGAGCTCCTGCTCATGCTGGCCGACCACCTGGACGTGCCGCTGCGCGAGCGCAACGTGTTCATGCTGGCGGCGGGGTACGCGCCGCGCTTCGGGCGGACGTCGCTGGACGACCCCTCCATGGAGCGGGTCCGCGCCGCCCTGGTGCGCCTCCTGGACGGCCACCATCCGTATCCGGGCGTGGTCATCGATCGTGTCTGGAACGTCGTGCTGGCCAACCCCGCCGCGGCACGCTTGACCGAGGGGCTCCCGCCGGATCTGACGACGCCCGTCCTCAACGTCTTCCGCGTGTGCCTGCACCCCGACGGCCTGGCGCCACGGACGCGCAACTTCGGCGAATGGGCGGGCTACCTCCTGGGCCAGTTGGATCGACTCGCGCGGCTGACCAACGACCCCGCCGTCGCCGCGCTGGCCGACGAGGTCGGCGCCTATCCCACCGTCACCGCGCTCGATGCCGGCGCACGCGAGCGGGACGAGGCGGCCCTCCTCGTCCCGTGGTCGCTCGAGGTCGGCGGCCACGAGCTCTCGTTCTTCAC